>Ga0070714_100003123_pt1 | contig 12302 bp, 10 predicted proteins | sample LARL83metaG_FD_65450 | JGI IMG/M metagenome (GOLD analysis project Ga0070714, IMG submission 65450) | Corn, switchgrass and miscanthus rhizosphere microbial communities from Kellogg Biological Station, Michigan, USA - LAR L8-3 metaG | ecosystem: Host-associated > Plants > Roots > Rhizosphere ... | reverse complement strand
ACGAGGTAAACAAAGCCGCCCTGAACCTGGTGCGCTCCAGCAATAAGGATGACCAGGTTTTTGTAGTCAACTTCAGCGACGAACCGATTCTCGATCAAGATTTCACCGCAGACATCCACAAGCTTCAAGGCGCGCTGGAGCACGTTGAGGCACGAGGGGGGACGGCGCTTTACGACGCCGTGGTGGCCGCCTGCGACCACTTGGCCGAATCCAAGCTTCAGCGAAAAGTTCTTTTCGTGGTGACCGATGGCGAAGATGACGCCAGCCAGGAAAGCCTGGAAGAGGCTGTGCACCGCGTCCAGCAGGAAAATGGGCCGGTGATTTACGCGATCGGTTTGCTGGGCGACGAGAAGAGCCGCAAGGCCAAGCGCGCGCTCGAAACCTTTGCCCAACGCACGGGAGGTATCGCTTTCTTCCCGCCTACCTTGACCGATGTCGACGAGATCAGCAGTTCGGTGGCGCACGATATTCGCAGCCAGTACACGATCAGCTATAAGCCGACCACTCCTAAGAGCCAGGGTGGGTATCGATCGATCCGTGTCGACGCGCACGCGCGCGGCTACAAGAAACTGACTGTACGTACCCGCAGCGGATACTATCCAGGGCAGGAAGGCACGATGAAGTAGGAACTAAATTGAATCATTGAATCATTGAATCATTGAATCATTGAATCATTGCTCTTCCTTCGTGGCTGCTTTCGGCTCCAGTCGAAAATTTGTTCAGGATTCAATCCTCCGATGATTCAATCATTCAATCGCGATCTCTGTGGGTCAGCGTTGACCTTCGCATCCCACTTCCGTACCCTGTAGGGTGCCTGTGACGACTTCACAGCTCCGGGTAGCTGAAAACATCACCGAGCTCGTTGGCTTTACCCCGGTGCTGCGGCTTCGTAATTTGCCGGGGCCGGGCTCAGCAGAAGTCTTCGTCAAGCTCGAATACCTCAACCCAGGCGGAAGCGTAAAAGATCGCGCGGCAATCGGAATCATTGCCGCCGCAGAGCGCGAAGGAAAGCTCAAGCCGGGCGGCGTTATCGTCGAGGCTACCGCCGGAAATACCGGAATCGGCTTGGCGTTAATAGGCGTCAGCCGCGGATACAAAGTCGCCCTGTTCGTTCCCCAGAATTTTTCAGAAGAAAAAGTCACAATCATGCGCGCGCTCGGGGCCGAGGTGACGCGCACCCCGGAGGCCGACGGAATGCAGGGCGCCATCAATCAGGCAAAAGCTCTGGCATCGCGCACTCCGGGTGCGTTCATGGCGGCCCAATTCGAGAACCCTGCCAATCCTGACTGTCACTACGAGACCACTGCGCAGGAAATCTTCGAGCAGATGGACGGCAAGATCGACGCGGTCACAATTGGTTCAGGAACGGCGGGCACGTTTACCGGCGTTGCGCGATACCTGAAAGAGAAGCTGCCACGGGTTTACGCGGTGGCGGTCGAGACGCAAGGCTCTGTGCTCGGGGGAGGCGCTCCAGGCCCGCATAAGGTCGAAGGCATTGGCGCCAGCTTTATTCCCAAGAATTTCGATCGCTCGGTTTGCGACGAGATCCTCATGGTCTACGACGAGGATGCATTTCGCACGGTCGCGGAGCTCGCTGCGAAAGAAGGCGTGCTGTCCGGTTCGAGCGGCGGTGCGAACGTTTTTGCAGCGTTGCAGATTGCAAAGAAGGTCGGAGCAGGGAAGCGAGTCGTGACGATCATTCCCGACTCCGCCGAGCGTTACTTGTCGAAGAAGATTTTCGAGGGTGGGATTTAGAGAACCGTCGTCGACTCTCGGACGTTGGCCCAAGCTCCCGAAGATGATTCGCCAACTAAACTCCATGCCGAAGTTTCACGAATTCCTCGTGCTCATCGTGCTTGGACTCTGTCCGGCTTTCGGACTGGCCTCTGACACCAACGAACACATCCAGAACCTGATTAAAGAACTCCCGGAGACTAGTCCGCTCCGGCGTGACCTGCTTGCGGGAGCGCGTGGAGATGGTGTGCATCGCCCTTGGATGGGGCCGATGCGCGAACATGGTGTGAGGCGAGCCACGGTTTGGATTTCGATTAAATACAACCGGCATGGGCAGCCGGAAAAGCTGCGAATCCACCAGGTTCGCTATTGTGAGATGTATGACGGTGGAGTCAGTATCAACGATGCTGTGCGGTTGAGGGATATTCGCTCCTCTGGTCTTGAGAAGCAATTAACCGATTCTGCTCTGCAAAAGGCCAAAGAAGGTGCTTGGGTTGATGTGCCCCGACCGAAGCCCCGTCCATTCATCGGAGGAACAAAGGTCGATTTCTTGGATGATGAGTGGTTGCCGATCGGTAGAACGCCGCTGTTATGCGCTGGGCAGTATTGTTTAGATTGACCCAGCCCTCGAAGAGGGCGGAACATAATTAGCCCAGCACGTAAGTGCTGGGTAGACAGGTTTAGATGACTGAGTCCCGCAGGGACGGCACAGGTTCCTCTCCCATGAAGAAACCATCAAGAACTCTAACCAGCGCACGACGTGCGCCGCGCGACGTGCGACGTCCCGGCCAACGACCAACGACCAAGGACCGACGACCGGGTTTTTCCACCCGCGCCATCCATGATGGCCAGGAACCTGAGACGCTGACGGGCTCCGTGGGCGTGCCGATCTACGCGACATCCACGTACGTCCAGGACGAGCTTGGCAAGCCGCGCCAAGGCTACGAATATGCGCGCGTCACTAATCCCACGCGCGATCGCCTGGAAAAAAATCTGGCCTCGCTCGAAGACGGCGTGGCCTCTCGCGTTTTCGCCAGCGGAATGGCTGCGATCAACGCGATCTGCACGATGTACAAGTCCGGCGACCACGTGGTCTGCGGGCACAATCTCTATGGCGGGGTGCCGCGCCTCTTCAATCAGGTGCTGACAGGCTACGGCTTTCAATTCACATACGTGGACACCGCAGAGGCGAAAAACGTTGAGCGCGCCATCCAGAAGAACACGCGCATGGTTTACGTGGAGACGCCGACCAATCCTCTGATGGCGCTCAGCGACATCGTCGCCATAGCGGAGATCTGCCGACGCAAGAAGGTTGAGCTGGTTGTCGATAACACTTTCATGTCACCGTTTTTCCAGCAGCCGATCGCGCTTGGCGCTGACATGGTTGTGCATTCGACGACGAAATTTCTGAATGGGCACAGTGATGGGCTCGGCGGAGTTGTGGTTTGCACAAAGCAGGAGCAAGCCGAACAACTCGGATTCGTGCAGAAAGCTGCAGGCGCTATTCTTTCGCCGTTCGAATGCTGGCTGGTGCTGCGGGGAGTGAAGACGCTGGCAGTCCGCATGGTGCAGCACGACTCCAATGGCCGCAAAGTGGCAGAGTTCCTTGCATCCCAGAAGAAGGTGAAGAAGGTTTTTTATCCCGGATTGAAAGATCATCCGCAATACGAGCTCGCCTGCCGCCAGATGACCGGTTTCGGTTCGATGATCACGTTTGAGACAGGTTCTCTCGCCAATGCCGCGCGCCTTCTCAAGCGAGTCCGCGTGTGCACGCTTGGCGAATCCTTGGGTGGTGTTGAGACTCTCATCTCGCATCCCGCCACCATGACCCACGCTGCTCTGGGCGAAAGGGGACGAGCCGCCATTGGCATCACCGATGGCATGGTCCGCATCTCGGTCGGTATCGAGGATGTAGACGACATCATCGCGGATTTGAAGCAGGCGTTAGCGTAGCCACAAGCGGCGAGCGATGAGCAGTGAGCGATGAGCTATACAGCGCAATCGCACGGTCGCTTTAACGTGCGATTGCATTGATGCCTAACCAATTATGATGTCATTCCGAACCCCGATTCATCGGGGTGAGGAACCTGTTTTCCTCGACCGAAGCAACTCTCCTGCATGAACACGGTTAAAGCTTGGCCGCTCATTGGTCACTGCTCACCGCTCACCGCTTTGCTACAATTCGCCCCATGAAACGACTGCTCGTCGCCATCATATTCAGCGTTTTCACAACGCAACTATCACTCGCCCAGCAACAGCAATTCGCCAACCTCGGTGACTTCAAACTGCAAAGCGGCGAGATCCTCCGCGATTGTCGCATCGGCTACCGTACTGGCGGGCAGATGAACGCGGACAAATCCAACATCCTCGTCATTCCCACCTGGGCTGGAGGGAAAACCGAGCAATGGCTCCCCAATGTCGGTCCCGGCAAAATGGCCGACACCTCGAAGTACTACGTGATCCTGATTGATGCGCTCAGCAACGGCGTCTCGTCATCGCCGTCCAACAGCACCGCGCAGCCGCGGATGAAATTCCCCAAGATCACCATGCGGGACATGGTCGATACCGAGCACGAACTCTTGACTAGAATCCTTCACATCAATCACGTCAAAGCGTTCCTGGGAATCTCCATGGGAGGTGAGCAGACGTTTCAGTGGATGGTCGAGTATCCCGACTTCCTGGACAAAGCTATTCCGATTGTTGGAACGCCACGCCCCGCACCTTTTGATCTGGTTCACCACCAGGCGCAGATCGATGTCATCGAGGACAACAAAGACTGGAATGGCGGCGATTATACGAAGAATCCCGCGCGCGATGCCGAGTACGAGTTTGGCGCAATCCTGCTGAAGACTCCGTCAGAGTTCAACAAGACGCATACACGCGAGCAAGTCATGAAACAGCTGGCGGCGAGAAATTCAGGCGGCGGCTCGGACGCGAATGATAAGATTCGCCAGGTCGAAGCCATAATGTCGCTGAATGTCGCCGCGGCTTTTAGCGATTCGCTGGAGAAAGCGGCTGCCGCAGTTAAAGCCAAAGTGCTGGTGATCGTCGGCAAAGAAGATCACACGGTCACTCCGGGCCCCGCCATCGAGTTCGCCCACTTGCTCCATGCTGATCTGAAAGTGATCGACGATGGTTGCGGACATCAGTATTGCGATAACGCCGGGGTTCAGAAAGCCGTCGCGGAATTTTTAGCTAAATAGCAGCTCTTGATCTCATTACGTTCATGATTGGGGAGACTCATGGCAACACAAACGCACGCCGGTACCACTTTGGTGGCACCGGCAAATCCACCGCAATCATTCTTCACTCGTCGATGGGTCACTTTCGCTGGAGTCGCGTTACTGCTTCTCGTTCTGGAAGGGCAGTTGTTGTATTCCGTCCGGCAAGAATCGCTCACCTGGGACGAAGGCGATCACATCTTTGCCGGATACATGTCGCTCAAGCATCACGATTTCGGTTTGAATCCCGAGCATCCGCCGCTGGTGAAGATGGTTGCGGCCATACCGCTGCAGAGCATGAATCTTCGTGAGCCGCAGCTTCAGAACCGATACTTCAAGAGTGAAGCGTATATGGGCGGGCGCGATCTTATATTTGGTAACGACTTCAATACGATCATTTTTCGTGCGCGCTTGTTCGCCTCTGTCTTTGCTCTGATGACGGCCCTGCTGGCCTTTCTGGCCGCGCGCGAGATGTTCGGTACCGGTGCAGGATTCATCGCGCTCTTTCTCATTGTGTTCGAACCGAACTTCCTGGCACACGGCGGGTTGGTGACCACTGACACCGGAGCGGCCTGCTGCCTGCTCGCCAGTATTTACGCCTTCTACCGTTACGTGAAGGCCCCGTCATGGGGACGCGTCGCGGTGCTCGGTGTTGCCGCGGGGATTTTCTTCATTACTAAGCATTCGGCCGTGCTTCTGCCGCCAATGCTGATCCTGTTGGCCATCACTGAGCTGTTGCGCAGGCGTCAGGTGGGAGATGAAACTCGTCTACGGCAAGGTCTGAAACTCGCTCGCGCCTTTGTTGTGGCGGGAATCGTTGCAATCGCGATTATGTGGGCCGGTTACGGATTTCGTTATTCCGCCCGTCCCGCGGGAATGCAGATCAATCCTCCGCTTGAGAGCACGCTGGGAAACCTGAGCCCAGTTGAAGGCAAGGCTATCACCCTCATGGCACGCTGGAAATTACTGCCGGAGTCGTGGCTATTCGGGCTAGCGGACGTCCGCTCGGTCGCAAATACCTGGCCGACCTATATCTTCGGAAAGGTTTACGCCCACGGCATGTGGTTTTATTTTCCGCTGGCGTTTTCCATTAAAGCCACGGTGGCGACGCTGATCTTCCTCCCACTAATCATCTATGCCCTCGCCACGAGAAAACTGCGGGGTTGGCGGGAGATTTTGTTCCTCTCCATACCGCCGACGCTCTACTTCGCAATATCCATGACTTCGAAATTGAACATCGGCATACGACACATCCTGCTAGTCTTTATTTTTGTGCTGGTGCTGGCCGGCGGTGCCGCATGGAGCCTGATCCGCCACGATCGCCGCTGGGCATGGCCCATTGCGGCGCTTCTTCTTTTTCACATCATCTCCTCATTACGCGCTGCCCCAACCTCGTACATGGCCTATGCCAATGAACTCTGGGGCGGGCCGGCCAACATTCATAAGTATCTGACTGATTCCACCACCGACTGGGGACAGCAACTGAAGGCGGTGAAGCGCTATGTCGACCAGCGCGGAATTCAGCAGTGCTGGTTCGCTTACACGGTCGAGCCGGCGATTCCGTTTCGCGCATACGGCATTCCCTGCAAGACTCTGCCCACCATGGACACGATGTGGTTCGGTCTGAAACTCGACACACCGCCTGTGATCCAGGGACCGGTTTTCATCAGCCATCTTTCGCTGACGTTTTACGAATCGGGATCCAGCTTGCTGAGCCCGTACAGCGAGTTCATGAAGATGAAGCCGACCGCGGTCCTCGAGAATGGAGTATTTGTTTACGACGGGACGTTCAATGTTCCCAAGGCAGCGGCGTTCGATCGATCGGTCAAAGCTGGAGATTTGTTGGTACAGCACCAACCCGAACAGGCTCTCGGGATGGCACAATCCGCAGTTGACGTTGCTCCCGATTACATGATGGCGGTGATGGCTTTGGGAGACGCGCAGAAAGCCCTGCACCAGAATGCGGAGGCGCGAGTTACGTTCGAGAAGGCTATGGGAATCGCCCACACCATGGAACCCACCGCCCAGGAAGTCTGGATACCGCGAGTGCAGGAGAAGTTGGCGGGACTGTAGGCCAGGCTGTGAACTGCGGCTGCGTTTGGTGTACATTGCAGTCGTGAAGGAAGATCCACTCCTCGAACGTTCGCTGGCCCCCCTCTCGTTTCTAGTACTTACAGCCTCAAAAACTTTCTAAACGCTCCTGTGTTCAAGATCACAGAGGCCAAGAGGCCCGGAAACGAGAGAGGCGATATGCGACGACGAATCATTGGATTAGTGATGTTTGCAGTGTTGGGATCGGCGTTTGCCCTGGGCAGCGACGTGCGTACCGACCGACGAGACTTGCGGCACGACCGAATTGACCGGCGCCAGGACCGGCGAGACATTCGCGGCGACCACCGCGACATCCGACAGGACCGCCGCCAACTGCGTAACGATGTTCGAAACGGCAACTATGCGGCCGCCCAGGCGCAGCGCCGCGACATCCGCAACGACAAGCGCGATGTACGCGCCGATCGCCGCGATATTCGGCATGACCGGCGAGACATCCGCCACGACCGCCGCGACATTCGCCACGACCACAGAGGATAACTAGCAATCAGCGGCGAGCTTTGAGCAGCGAGCGTTCGAAGAGTTCAAGGCTCACCGCTCTTGGCTCGCTGCCTCAGGAGGCGCATCCAGCGTTTTTGCGGGGCCCGTGGGGGAGGGCCTGCGCGAGCCCGTTCGGCTCCCTCCCGCGATGCGATCAGTCGCTCAGGGCAGGTTCGGCGGGCACGTCCTGCCGCCGTGTTTCGGATCGGCGAAAGAACGAAGAACAGAAAGACGAGGTTCTAATCTCCCGGCGATCCCACCAACTCGGGCGAGTTGGCTTTCGCTTTCTCGATGACCGAGAGCATTTCGTCGTCGTCCGAGAACTTGAACCACGAGAGTCCGCGCGCCTTCATCTCATTCTCTTCCGCGGCGTAGAGATACGGCAGATCGGTCTTGGGAACAAACGTGACGCGGTTGCGCTTGAGGAACTGCGCAATCTCACCAGCCGGTGCGGACGCAGGCGCCTGTTTCGCCGCAAGGTAGTCGATCACGTGACCGGCTCCGACTTCGCCGTCGTGACGCGCGATTCCCACCAGGCCTTCGCTGGCATTACGCGCCCACCCCACGACGTACACGCTTTCCCACAGCTTGCCGGTTTCTGGATCGAAAACTTCGTAGGGAGCGCACGACCGGGTGCCGTTCGGGTTCGTCACATATCCCCACTGCCCGCACGGCAGGCCTACTGACGGATCGTGCTTGTCGCCAATTGCAAAAATCAACGTGTCAACGGCAAGGTCTTCGGATGTTCCAGTCGTCTTGCACCCGATTTTCCCGTCCTTGCTGGTCAGGTAATTGTCGGCGACGGTCAGCTTCGCGATGCGGCCATCCGGTCCGGGAATGATCGCGGTTGGTGTGCTCAAGAATCGAAACGTGAGCCGCGGCGAGACCAGCGGCTGGCCAGGATACTTAACGAGGGCGGGGAAGGTCTGTTCGGCAACCTTGCTGATGTCCTGGCCAACGGCAGTGACGCGGTCCTTCACGCGCTCCAGTTCCTGCGCAAACGCCTTGCGGTCGAGGTGCTCGTGAATATGCGCAAATTCCTTGTCGTCGAACTTGGCCTCAAACGGACCGCGACGGGCGATTACGACGATCTCTTCCGGCTTCGCGTGCGCACAATCCAGCATGAGCCAGCGTGCGATGTCGACCATCACATTGCCCATGCCGACAATCGCGACCCGCTTGCCGATCGAGAAATCTTGCGTCGCGAACGGCGGCAGGAGGTTGTAGTGGTACACGTAATCCTTGGCGGAATACACACCCGCGGCATCTTCTCCCGGCATTCCCAGCTTCTTGGTTCCCTGCGCGCCTACGGAGAACACCATCGCTGCGGGCTTGAACTGTCGCAGGGTTTCCAGCGTCACCGGCGATCCCCCACCAATCGAGACATGCCCGAAGTAGTGCACGTTGGGCAGCGACAGCACCTTGGCAAACTGCTTCCGCAGGCCGAGCTTCATTTTGTCTTTTACGGGATAAATGCCGTACTCGGCCAAGCCGCCCGGCTTGATGTCGCGGTTGAAGATGACAACTTCGTGTCCAGCCTGCGCGATTTTCTGCGCCGCAAATAGCCCCGCCGGTCCAGCGCCTATTACGAAGACAGTAGCCATAAGTTTGTATGAATCGTCTTGGATTGTGGGTACAAAGCCCTTTTCCGCGTGCGTCTGGATTCTATATCAGCGGCTCAGACCCCCACGATTGCGTACTATGCCAGCAATGGTGCCCAAATCACACGATATCGGTCACATCAAAATGTGATTGTAATCACTCCCCAAAGGCTGGTGCTTAGAGGTATGCCGGCGGGAGATTTGCCAGAATTACCTGGTTGGGCGACAGAGGGGAGGGCGCACGAGTTATGCCCGTCCCGCAAACTCGCGGCTTTCGGTAGATACCCTCACGACCTCGCCCTCCTTGAGGAACAACGGAACCCGGATCTCAAGACCGGTTTCCAGCTTTGCGATCTTGGTTGTGCCCCCGCTCGACGAGTCACCCTTGACCGCGGGCTCCGTCTCGGTAATCTTCAACTCGACAAAAATTGGCAGATCGAGGCCGATGGGATTTCCATTGAACTTACGCAATTCCACGATTGCTCCTTCAATGAGGAAATCCAGCGCGTCGCCGACCATGGCTTCAGACAGCGTTAGAGTCTCGAAGGTTTCCTGGTCCAAAAAATGGCTGCCGGCGCCATCCGAGTAAAGATATGAAGCGGGAACAGACTGAAGGTCAGGCTCTTTGAACTTATCGTTGGCTCGGAACGACTTCTCAAAAACCGCATTGGTAAGCAGGTTCCGCATCTTGAGGCGTACCAGCGTTTGGCCGCCACGAGCCGTCGGAGTGTTCACCACGGCTTCCAGACACAGGTACGGCGTGTTCTCAAACTCAAAGAAGTCTTTTCGCTTAATGTCAATCGCGTCGACCAATGCGGCCATGGGGCTCCTTCGGAAGGCTTGCTTTCATGATATCGCCAGCGCCACAAGCTATGGGTCACCTGGACGTCCACACTGATGGTTTGAAACGGAAAGCGCGCTGTCTAGTACATTAGCCTCATGAGGCCTACGAGACCCTGCAGTCGCGCCGATAGCGAGAACTGCCAGTGAGAAGATTTCCAAGCAAGCGCGGAGGCATGTCGGGTAGGCGCCGGCAGCGACTTTCGCGCGAACTGGCGATCTTGTACGAGGATGATTCGGTCATCGCGGTCAACAAGCCTCCGGGACTACTGGCCGTGCCGGTTCCCGGATCGGATGCGCCGTCCGCATTGTCAATGCTATTGCAGCATCTGCAGGGCCGCAGACAAAGCGCCTGGATCGTGCATCGCATTGACCGGTTCGCGTCCGGCGTCTTGCTGTTTGCTAAAACCAAGGCGGACCGTGAGGATTTGGTTCGGCAGTTTCTCGCGCATACCCCGGTCAGGCGATACCTTGCGGTGGTTCGCGGCCACCTCGCTGACAAGCAGGGAAAGCTGGTTCACCATTTTCGGAAAGAGGGCATGCACCAGAAGTTAAGCTCTGCGAGAGACCCAGAGGCCGCGTGCGCCGAACTCGAGTATTCGGTTGAACGCTCTCTTCGCGGAGCATCGTTGCTGCGGGTCACGCTGCAAACAGGATTGCAAAATCAGATACGCGTGCAGCTAGCGGCCATCGGGCATCCCGTAATTGGAGACCGGAAATATAGCCCGAAGGAAGCTTCGGAGACCCGAATCACGCGGGTCGCGCTGCATGCGGAATACTTGCAGTTCAATCACCCGCGCACCGGGGAGCCTGTCACCGTGGAGTGTGAGCCGCCGTCGGACATCCGCTCGCTTCTGAACTCGCTTTCCCAGCGCGGCGGCCACCGCTGATGGCGAGCCACGATTTCGATGTGGTTGTCCTGGGTGGCGGGGCCGCTGGCTTGATGTGTGCCATCGAGGCCGGCAAGCGCGGAAGGCGAGTGGTCGTGCTCGAACGTGCCGCTCGAGTCGGCAAGAAGATCCTGATCTCCGGCGGTGGACGCTGCAATTTCACCAACATCTATTGCAGGCCAGAGAACTTCATTTCTGAGAATCCGCACTTCGCCAAATCGGCGCTTGCAGCTTACACGCCCGCAGACTTCATTGCACTCGTTGAGAAGCACCGCATTGGTTATCACGAGAAGACGCTGGGCCAGCTTTTCTGCGATGGATCCGCGCAGCAGATCGTGAACATGCTCGAAACCGAGTGCCTGCAGGCGGGAGTACGCATACTCACCCACGTTCGCGTGGATGGCGTCGAGCGCGGGGAGCATTTCATCGTGAGGGCGGGGAACGAGGAATTCCGCTCGCAGTCGCTGGTTGTCGCTACCGGAGGCCTATCCATCCCAAAAATGGGGGCGACGTCGTTCGGCTACGATTTAGCCCGCCAGTTTGGATTAAAGATTGTCGAGCCGCGGCCCGCGCTGGTTCCACTGCTGTTCAATCCGGAAGACCGGCAGAACTATAGCGATCTGGCCGGAGTCTCCACCGAGGTGGTGGCCTCGATTGGCAAGCAGCGCTTTCGGGAGAAGATGTTGTTCACCCATCGCGGCCTCAGCGGCCCAGCCATATTGCAGATCTCGTCGTATTGGAAGGGAAGCGGCTCCATCACCATCGATTTGGCGCCCGATCGAGATATGACCGCGACTATCTACAACGGGCCACGGCGCGACACAGCTGCGCTGAAGTCAGCCTTTCGCTTAGTTCTGCCGCAGCGCATGGCAGATCGATGGGTTGCTGTGCACGCTCCAACCTCATGGACGAACCACGCTCTTGCCGAACTGGAACGCCAGGCGCACGACTGGAGTGTGACGCCCAGTGGCAGCGAAGGTTACGACAAAGCCGAAGTCACCGCGGGAGGCGTGGACACGAATGAGCTCTCTTCCAAAACCATGGAGTGCCGCAAAGTTCCTGGCCTGTATTTCGTCGGGGAAGTGGTCGATGTCACCGGCCACCTCGGCGGGTTCAATTTCCAGTGGGCCTGGGCCTCGGGCTTCTGCGCCGGGCAAGCGAGGTGACTGTCAGGGAGTTGACCCTCGAAACAGCAGAGGAGAACGGCCTGTCTGCGATTCTCACGCCAGCTACAATGGCCCATTCATGACTGCTGATACTTCGTCTCAATCTCCGAGATCGGTGCTCTCCGGCATTCGCGTGCTCGACTTCTCGCATGCGCTCGCTGGACCTTATTCCACGCTGCTGCTTTCCGACTTCGGGGCAACCGTATACAAGATCGAAGGGCGTTCCGGAGACATGGGGCGCGGATGGGGTCCTCCGTTTGC
>Ga0070714_100003122_pt1 | contig 12305 bp, 12 predicted proteins | sample LARL83metaG_FD_65450 | JGI IMG/M metagenome (GOLD analysis project Ga0070714, IMG submission 65450) | Corn, switchgrass and miscanthus rhizosphere microbial communities from Kellogg Biological Station, Michigan, USA - LAR L8-3 metaG | ecosystem: Host-associated > Plants > Roots > Rhizosphere ... | reverse complement strand
TTTCCGGATGGGAAATACCAGCGCTCGTACGAACGCTGGATAGTGCGCGTCCTGCCGCCGGCGTTCCTGCCGTTGCAATTGCTGCAGCTGGTCGGGGCGCCTCGAGTCGGCACGAGTCAATTCGGATGGTTGACCCTTGACGCGCCGAGCCCGATCTATGTGCGCGGGCTCGATCTTTTCGGTGCGTCCGCGGGAGCGTTGATAGGCGCCAACATCCTGGTGGTCGTTCCGGCGCTAGGGCTGCTGCTCTTGCGCTACCGCCGCTTCGGCGACGAGCAGCGCCGCCAGATCAAGTGGCCGCTCTACGCAGTGGCGCTGTCGGCGATCAGCATCGTGATCCTTGCTTTTGGAGCCGGCCCGCCCGCCATTCCGTTCTGGGTGGCCGCCGTGCAGTACGTCGGGACACAGGCCCTGCTCCCGGTCGGCCTGGCCATGGGCATCGTCGTGTACAAGGGACTGGACATCGAGGACGTCATCCGGCGCTCGGTCGTGTACGGCGTCCTATGGGCACTGATCGCGGCAGCTTATGTTTTCGTGGCGGCGGCCTTCGGGATAGCCGTCGGCCAGCGCGTGCCACTCGCGCTTGCCGTCCTGCTGGCGATCGCGGCAGCGCTGGTCTTCCAGCCGGCTCGCCGCCGTCTGGAACGGCTGGCCGATCGTCTGGTGTTCGGCCATCGCGTCTCCGGATACGAGCTGATCAGCCACCTCGGCGTGCGCCTCCAGACCGCTGCCGCACCTGAAGACGTGGCAGGCAGCGTCGCCGGCGCCGTCCAGACCGGCCTGCGCGCGAGGTGGGTGCGCGTCACGCTCGATCGGCCCCACCCGACGCCCGTCGCGACCGCGGGAAACGCAGGATCAGAAGGGGAGACCGTCCACCTGTCGGCGCCGCTCATCCATGACGGCCTCGCCATCGGTGTAATCGAATGTGGTCCGAAGGTTGAAGCGAGCTACGAGGCCGCGGACCAGGAGCTGCTCAACAACCTGGGCCGACAGGCTGCGCTGGCGATCCGAAACTCCCAGCTTTCGGCTGAGCTCTCGGATCGTCTGGATGAGCTCGCCGCTTCTCGGGCGCGGCTCGTGCAGGCCGAGGAGGCCGGCCGGCGGCGGCTCGAGCGCGATATGCACGACGGCGTCCAACAGGAGTTGGTGGGGGTCTTGGCGAGACTTGGGCTGGCGCGGAACCAGCTGAAACGGGACCCCCAACTGGCCGACGCCACACTGCGCGACGTCCAGGTAGATGCTCAGCGCGCACTCGAGGGGCTGCAGGAGTTGGCGCGCGGAATCCACCCGGCGATCCTCACCGACCGTGGCCTGGTCGAAGCGGTCGCGGAGCGGGCGACAAGAATGCCGATCCCGGTCGAGATCCATACCAACGGAATTGGGGCGGGGACACGCTTCCCGCTCGAACTTGAGGGCGCGGCCTATTTCTTCGTCTCCGAAGGCCTCGCCAACATCCTCAAGTACTCCGCCGCCACCCGCGTCCAGGTCCGATTTCACAGCCGTGGAAGCCAGTTGGTGGTTGAGGTCGAGGATGACGGCCGGGGATTCGAGCCGAGCCAGGTCAAGCTCACCGGGCTGCGGGGTCTTCAGGATCGCGTCGAGGCGCTGGATGGACGTATGGACGTTTTGAGCAGCCCTGGCCATGGGACGCAGCTGCGCGCACAACTGCCTCTTACCAGAGAGCGATCGTGACTGAGCGGCTGCGGATAGTCATCGCTGAGGACAACTACCTTGTGCGCGAGGGCACGAGGCGCCTGCTCGAGGATTCCGGGCAGGTTGAGGTGATGGCGTGCGTGAGCAGCGCCGAAGAGCTCCTGCGAGCGGTCGACGGACTTCGCCCGGATGCGGTCCTGACCGACATCAGAATGCCGCCGGGCCATCAGCTAGAGGGGATCGAAGCCGCGCACGCGATTCGAAAACAACATCCAGGGATCGGCGTGCTCGTCCTTTCACAGCATTCCGACGCCGCCTACGCGGTACAGCTTTTGAAGGACGGCACGGGCGGCCTTGGCTATTTACTCAAGGCTCGGGTCGGCGAGTTGGACGAGTTGCTCCACGCGCTGCGTGAGGTCGCCGCGGGGCGATCGGTGGTGGACTCAGGCGTGGTCGAGCGGCTGGTCGAGTACCGAGCACGCCAGGCCGAGTCGCCTTTGCGGCTGCTCAGCGAACGCGAGATCGATGTCCTTCGCGAGATGGCCGAGGGCAAGGCGAACGCATCGATCGCCGGCAGCCTGCATCTGTCCGAGTCGTCGGTCGAGAAGTATGTCAACTCGATCTTCTCCAAGCTCGGCCTGTCAGAGGAGAAGTTGCTCAGCCGCCGCGTAGCCGCAGTCCTCGCCTACCTTCGTGCTTGACTCACCGTAAGGCTACCTTCTGGACTCGTACCGCATCGCCACCGCACCCGAGCCGAACTCCAGGCGGCTCACGAGCTTCAAGTCGAGAGGTTTGGACAGCCCTGCGAACAGTGTCGGCCCGTGGCCGACCACCCTGGGATGCACCACGAACTCGTACTCATCGATCAATCCCAGCTCCGCCAGCGCCATGGGGAGCTTCACACCGCCCACGAACAGTCCCCTGCCCGACGCCCGCTTGAGCTGCTGGACGGCCTCGCCCAGATCCCCACGTACGAGCTCCGCGTTCCAATCGACCTGCTCCAGGGTGCTCGACACGACGTACTTCTTGGCCGCGTTGATCGTCTGTGCGAAGGGTTCCATCCAATCAGGTCTCGCTCCCGCCGGCGCCGGTGGCCGCCAGGCCGATTCCATCATTTCGTAGGTCACCCGGCCAAAGAGAAGGGCATCGGCCTGGGTAAGGTTCTCGACCGCGTGACGATGCAAGTCTTCGTCCACGACGCCTGCCCGATGATCGCAGCAGCCGTCCAACGTGACGTTGATCGAGTACCGAAGGGGTCGCATTTCGCAAGGGTACCCCGATGAATTACAGCGGCGATGGGTCTTTGCGAGCTCTACCCAGGCGTCATCACTTGGATACCCACCGGAACCAGCGAATCCCGATCACCGCGAACACCACGGTGTAGCCGAGGCTGGCGAAGAGCGCACCCCAGACTTGACCGCTCCAGGAAGTCGCACCCATGGCGGCAGACAGAAGCGTCTCGAGACAGCCGCCCGGAGACCAGCGGGACACCATCTCGACCGTCGTACCGAGCCGATCTGTATTGCCGAACAGGCTGAGACCGATCAGGGGCACGTAAATGACGCGGCCGGCCGCGTTGAGCGTATCCGCCGACGCTATCAGTCCCACGATCGCCTGGCCGATGCTGAGGAAAACGGCAGATCCAAGCAAGGCGACCAGGACTGTGAACAGATAGTCCTGCGCGGGTAGGGTGACCCCCACGAAGAATGCGGCAACCACCAGCACCACGATCGCCATGACCAGAACTGCGCCCAGCTGCACAATCCAGCGGCTGACCATGATGGTCCACGTCGGGGCCGGTGTCACCCGAAGCCGTTGAAACACGCCGGTGTCGCGGTCGCGCGCGATCGCCAGCGAGTAGCCGACTGTCCCAATCGAGACCAGCCCCACGGTGAGCGCGAGGCTGATCCGGAACTCGGGGCCGCCCAGCGCCGCCGAATTCTTACCGAGCCCGGTCGCCACCAACAAGATCAGTGGGAGCGCAAATGTGAGCACCAAAGAAAAAGGAGTGCGCAGCTGGGCCGTGGCATCTGCGCGCAGGAGAACTTTGAGCGATGACGACCACGTGGGGACCGCCACCGAGCGACGCTCAGAGACCCGTACGTCGTCAGTCACGCAATTCGCGTCCAGTCAGCGCGATGAATACGTCCTCCAGAGTGACCTCCCCGTGTGCCGCCTGGCGCACTTGAGGGTCATCGCGATGGGCTGCGATGAGAGCGGCGGGCGTGCCAACGGTCAGTATCTTGCCGTGATCCATGATGGCGACCCGATCGCAAACTGCCTGCGCCTCCTCCATCGAGTGTGTCGTGAGCAGGATGCTTCGCCCCTCTTTGCGGAACCTCTCGATTCGGTCCCAGAGTTGGCGCCGGGCCTGGGGATCGAGCCCCGCGGTGGGCTCGTCCAGCAGCACCAGCTCGGGATCATGGATGGTCGCGATCAGCAGTGAGAACCGCTGCTGCTGGCCGCCCGACAACTCCCGAAAGCGCTTGGACGCCTCCTTCTTCAGGTTGATCTGTCCGAGGAGCTCGCGTATCTGCGCCGATTTGAGAGTGACGCCGTACAGCCCGGCGTACAAGCGCACGATCTCGACCAGCGTAAGACTCGAGTGAAAGCTCGTCGTCTGCAGCTGGACTCCGAGGTGAGCCTTGGCTTGCAGCGGGTGGGCGCGGGCGTCGACGTCTCCGATCACGATGTCCCCTGCCGACGGACGCAGCAGCCCTTCGATGGCGCTCAGCGCGCTGGTCTTACCGGCCCCGTTGGGACCCAGCAGTCCGTAGATCTCCCCCTCGCGAACCTCGAGGTCGATGCCGTCAACCGCGACGACCGAGCCGTAGGCGACGCGAAGCCCGCTAACCCTGAGCGCCGGCGTCAAGGTGGGAGCAGCGGGCTGTGGCGTTGTCAGGACATCTTCTCGAATGGTCGTGTCAACTGGAAGCGGGACAACATTTTACGAGAGCACCGCGAGGGCATTCGCGGTGATCCAGCGGACGTAGGTTGCTGCCGGCGGACCGGCCTCGATATGTAACCAGGCGCGTTAAGCATCAGTGGCGCGTGAAAAAGAGATCTTTCGACAGAGCGGGAAATCACGGGACCTACAGCTGGGGCGCGTTCGCCCTCAGGCGGACTTCACGTCCAGGACAACGCCATCGGCCCTTTGCCGGGCCGCGCTCGATCGTCACGGTCGGTGTAGCAGCTTTGTCACTGATAGCGGCTGCATGCTCGAGCGTCCCGTCCGCGGCCGCGAGCCATGACGTGTCGCCGGCTCAAGTCTCCACCTCGCCAAGCAGCTCGCCGGTAGACCCGTCCCCATCGCCGAGCAGCTCGCCGGTACAGCCTTCCCCTTCGCCAAGCCCGGTTCAACCCAGCATCATGGCGGTGGCGTTCTCGGGCTTGCCGGCCGGCACCTATCCGGTCCATCTCCACTCGAGGTGCAATGGCAGCCAGGGTTTCCACATCACCGTGCTGCAGAACCTCCAGATCGCGGCCGGCGGGAGTGGCGCGATTGACGTGCCGAGCTCCTACTTCGGTCGCGGCCTGTGCCTGATCGTCTACGCAAGCCCCACCCTCTCGGCGGTGCTCGCGACTCGCCCCATCTAGCGCGCCGGTGCGCTGGAGTAAAAAAAATACGAGGGGCTGGTGCACCCAGCCCCTCGCGTCGCTGTTTGAGCTATGAAGCGCTTATCGCGCCGATCCAGGTGCCCCAGTTACGACCGAAGGCAGGTGGCGTCGTCACGCCCTGGAACAAATTCGCATACTGGCCGGCGAACCAGATATGGCCGGAGCCGTCGAAGGACGTGGCTTCGTAGTCCCCCCACCGGCAAACCGGAATCACCTTGGTGCCGCAGAGGGTCGGGCGGTAGGACGACTCGCCTGCTTTGAGCAGGTTGCCCGAGCCGCTGAAGTTCGCGTCGCCGGCGCCCTTGACGATGTAGCGGGTTTCGGGGAACACCTTGTGGCCCATGTGCTCGAAGAGCATCGTCACATTGCCGTTGGCGTCTGGCATGACTGCGGGATAGGTCGCCGCCTCGTCACCCGAGAAGCTGTAGTAGCCGGTCGTGGATGAGAGGTCGGAAAGGCCGACCTGCGCCCATTCGATGCCCGGAGTCGGATGCGGGCTGTTGTTGCCGTTGTTGATCGCTGTCCCCCACGCTGAGTAGAGGACGCCGTTTCGCACCACCGGCGTGGCCGGGATGCGCAGGTCGTCCGCGTCGACGCACAGGTTGCAGCTCGGCTGGTTTGCGGGAACGCTGACCAGGAAAGGCGCTGTGGGCACGAGCTGCGCGGTCAGCGCCGGCGCCGCACCGCCGCTGTCGTGGGCGGTCGGATTTGCCAACGTCCATACGACGAGGCCGCTGCATGAATCGGAGAAACCTCCGCCGGAGAAGCCGCAGGTATGGCCGGTCATGACGTCTGGGCCGTCCATCGTGTCAACGAAAGTTTCGCTGGTGCCGGTGCTGCCATCGAAGTTGAATGTCGGCTGAACCGTGTCCGCGAAGAAAGGCCCCGTCCTGGCGGTGCCAGGCCCGGTGCCCTGAAGGTTGAAGAAGCCGTCGGCGGTGAAGTGAGCCTGGCCCGCCTCCATCTGAGCCTTGTTGGCTTCGAACAGCTCGGCGAAAAAGCCGCCCTGCTCGCCGAACATGTTGCCCGAGAAGTACACGGCCTGGCTGTTGATGCCGATCTGCGTGAAGTCGTCGGCGAACTTCTGGCCGTTGACGTCGGTCTCCATGTTGAACTCGTAGACGTTCCACTTCCCGTTGGGGTTGCTCGTCTGGCTGACGGAGATGAAGTAGACCGACTTGTACGGGCAGTCGAGCGCGACGCCGAACGCTTGCGCGCCTTCGACCTGCAGCATTGCCGCCCAGAAGCGGCCGTCGGCCGGATCGTAGAACGCACGCGGGTCGCTCAGGAATGGCTGGCTCTGGTGAGCCGTGTCGCATGGCGTCCCGTCGGCGTTCGTAACGTTCGGCACGCCGAAGAAGGTCTGGGCGCTGACAGGCCACCCTGGCTGGACGTTGCCCCGCGTGTCGAGGACCTCCCACTGCGTGTTGACACCCTGAAGCACGAACTGAGGTGACGCACCCAGCGCCATGTCGGGCGGGTTGCAGCCCTGGCCGAAGTACGAGCATGTCGTCGCGGACCCCTGCTGGCCGATGAAGCTCGAGGTCGCTCCCGGCGTCGCCGCAGCCGGGGTGAGCGAACCCGAGTTGTTGCCACCCACCCCGCCGGTGTTGCCGGTGATGCTGGCCGCCCCGTGACCCTTCGGCCAGAGGGTCGCCAGCGGGCTCTCGTCGTTGGAGGCAGAGGCCGCATGTTTAGGACCGCCGGCCGGCGAGACTACGTAATGGGCGACAACCTTCGCCGACGTGGGCTGGGACGTGAACGACACGCTCGGCGATTGAGCGGCGGCGCCCGAACCCGCAAAGTAAACCGCCGCGGCCGCGACGAGCGTACCCGTCGAGGTCAGGGCGAAGAGCCGTTTCCACACCATCATCGCCAACTCCTCCAACAAACGATCCCCCGTTGCCACGGACGCGACGCTGCAACGCGTCCGGAACGTCAAGCGATCGTAAAAGCATCCGGCCGGGGAAATCAACCTGCGAATTCGGCAACCCGCCCGTCAGATGCTTAAAACAGCGTTCACCGGCGATCGACCACCAGTGTCTGCACAGCTCTGCCCACCGCGCCGTTCTGGTCCGCCAACCGGGTGACGGCCAGGCCTGTACCGCCGGGGTCGGTGACCGTCACAGAGTCGAGCAGCACCCATTCGCCCGCCGGGTCGCGGTGAAGGATCACGGTGAGGTCGACGTTGATGCAGAGCCACTTTGAGAAGTCGACCGATGCGCTGACGCCGCTCCCCGAATCTGCGACGAGCGCCGCACGCGCGAATGGGGATGTCTTTTCGCCGGCGACAACGGGCAGCCGGGCGCGCGTCCATGCGACGCCAGGTCCAAGCTCGCCGAGAGAGCCGGCGACCGAGCGCCATTCGATCGCCCTCATATAGCCGTCCGCATATGCTCCGGGCCACGCGGACGTTGGCGCGGGCGCCGGGATCGGCGGCACCGTAAACTCGTCCGCCACCGCGACCGCCGGCTCCTCCGGCACGTGCAGACGCCAGGCGTGGGCCAGCAGCACCTCCTGTCCACCGGCCTCGGCCACGCCGCGCAAGAGGGTCGCGCGCCGCCCCCGCCGCACCACCGAGGTCCGGACCGTCAGCGGCGCCACCGGCACCGGGCGCAAGAACTCCATCGCAAAGCGCGCGATCCGGCTCCGCGGCTGAGGCTCCGAGAGCTCGAACGCCCGGACGAGGAGCGCGGCGGGCGGACCCCCGTGCTGGCTCTCCGGCCCCCACGGGCCCGCGGTCGCGGGCGTGCTTGCGAAGGTCCCGTCGCCCTCGGGAAGGTAAAACGCGGCCGGCTCGTCCAACGAACTTGAAGCATGGGGCACAATCCCCTGGGGTCGCACGAGGCGCTTGGGCCGAAGCCTGAGAAATTGCCAATTGACGGCTGTCTAGTGAAGTGCTATACCGGCTGACAACATCACGAACCGCGGTTGGTTCGCGACCGTTCTAGCCGGTACCTGGCAAGGAGGTTGTCGATGTGAACCACAGCCACGCGGGCCACACCCATTTCTGGGCGCGCCCGATGACTCGACGGACGTTCCTTGGCACGGCCGCGATTGCGGGTGGGGCCGCCGCAACCGCCGGCCTTTGGCTGCCAGAGCTCGTGCACGCGGACACGGACGAGCTGGCAACGGTTTTCCCTCTGCCGATCCCGGGCGGAGTGTCGCCATTCGGGATCTTCATCCACCACTTTCCGCCCGTCCCAGTCTTGGGCCCTGGGCCGATCAACGAGCCATCCCAGATCACGGACTTCAACGGCCTGGTCGGCGTCTGCCGCGTGACCGGTTCCGGAACGGGTACCGACCTTGTGACGGGAGCCAATACCCGGCTCAACTACCAGGTCGACAACGGTTTCATGAGCGGCCTGTATGTGGGCGAGGACGGCGCCACGCATCACGGGACCTTTGCCTTCGTCTGAATGGACCTCTTCACCGGTGCCGTTGGCACCGGACAGGTTCACGACTTCAACCCCGGCATACGCGACGGGACTGGACTCTTCTGGACGATACCCGTACCCGAACACGCTCTGAACGTCGACCTTCCTGATGGCACAGCCACTCTCGCGGTGGACGACCTCGACCAGGAGGACTATCACAACCTGCTCAACGCATTGCAAGACGGTCCGAGCGATCCTGCGTCGGTCTCGTTCAGCATGAAATGGAAAGCCATCGCACCCCCGATGAACGTGACGGACTCCGTCCACCGCTTCACAGGCCGGTTCATGCTCAGCTCAGTTCAGATTGCCTGGAGCGCCACGACGACGGGCTTCTCGTTCACCTCAGACCCGGCCGGAACGACACACAACGTAAGGTCCGTGATCGGCCGCGAGCGCAACGGAGTCTTCTTCGACGAGTAATTGCTGACGAAGGGGGCGCTGTCCGGCGCTCCCTTCACCTCTTGTCTCAAGCAGTCGATGTCGGGCACACCGTCAGGACGGCCGCCTGGCCTTCACCCCCGGCGTCAGATCGCCTTTCAGCGCGTCCTCGTACGCGGCCCACAGCACTCCGTAGGCCGCAAGCAGGCCTTCGGGGCGGGGCTGGCTCAGTGCGATTTCGAAGCGCCTCGTATACGCATGGTCGCCCAGCTCGTCTCGCAGCAGGGCCTGAGTTTGCGCCTCCCATTTGGACGCCGACGCGAGGTCTTTGCGCTTCTCGATCATGAGTCGCCCGCGGTTCATCATCTCCTCGAGGCGTGCAACGAATCCATGCCGATCGAATCCCTTCGGCGCTTTCGGCGGGCCCTCGCGGCTCACCGTCGTCCATTGGACTGGTCGGCTGTACGAGGGGGCCGACGCGGAGGGACGCCAGCCAACGGCTGCTCGCTGCCGGTCGTAGGCCGCTCGCTTGGTCCTGTCGGTCAGAACGTCGTGCGCCAGGTTGATCAGCTTCGCGTGCTCGAGCGCGTCCGGATGGTTGCCGCGGTCAGGGTGCCAGTACTTGAGCTGCCGTCTCCACGCGGCGTGCAGCTCCGTCTCTGTGGCGTCAGGCGGGACGCCGAGTACGAAGTAGTAATCGGCTAGGGGTGGGCGGTCGTTCGGCGAGGCCGTACCTCCTTGGTCTCACGCAAATACCGTGTAGCGCAGTCTCGCACGGCGGCCAGGGCTTGTGGCAAGCCCCTCGCCACTGGGATAATGGTTGTGCAGGCAGGGCTTTTTCGCAGGCTGTTGCCCCGTTCCTGGGTCTCCTGTCACGTGGCCCCGGACCGGGTCGCCAGGAACCGCTCCCGAAGCACGAACTTCTGGATCTTTCCAGAGGGCGTCATCGGAAAGCCTTCGACGAACATCCAGTGCTTCGGCGCCTTCTGGGGCGCCAGATGCTCACGGCAATAGGCGAACAGATCTGCCTCGGTGGGCGCCTGGCCGGCGGCCGGCCGAACGAATGCCGCGACCACCTCGCCCCACTGCTCGTCAGGGATGCCGACCACCGCAACTTCGGCGACGGAAGGATGACCGAAGAGCAGCTCTTCGATCTCGCGCGGATAGATGTTCTCTCCGCCCCTGATGATCATGTCCTTGAGTCGACCTTCGACACGACAGTAGCCTCGCTCGTCCATCGAGCAGAGGTCGCCTGTGCGCATCCAGCCGTCGACGATGGCCGCGGCGGTCTCGGCCGGCTTCTCGAAGTAGCCCTTCATGACCTGATAACCGCGCACCCAGAGCTCGCCGGTGGTGCCGACAGGAAGCGTCTCCAGGGTTGCCGGGTCGACGATCTTGACTTCCGCCTGTGGCAGTGGCTGGCCGATCGTACCGGCCTTGTCCTCGGCTGAGTCCTGAGGCCACGTCTGGGTGATCACGGGCGACGTTTCCGTCATCCCGAAGACGATGGTGAACGTCACGCCCAGAGTGCTCTCGATCCTTCGCACGAGCTCGGCGGGCACAGTCGAACCGCCCGACGCCACCGATTCAAGCTTCGAGAGGTCGCGGCCGCGGAAGTCGGGATGCTCCATCATCGCTATCAGCATCGTCGGCACTCCGCCGGAAGCAGTCGCCTTCTCCGACTCAAACACTTCCAACATCAGGCCCGGATCGAAGTACGGCAGGAGCACGTGGCTGCAGTCGAACTGTGGGATTCCAACAGTGGCCATGCAACTCCCGGCCGTGTGGAAGAGCGGCATCGGGTTCACCGAGACGGCGGCTGTGGCCGGATCCCGCCTTTGCAGATAGAACCGAGCGTTGTTCGTGATCCCGCGGTGGTGAAGCATCGCCCCCTTCGGGAAGCCTGTGGTACCGGATGTGTACTGGATCTGCGCAATGTCGTCCGGCGTGACGGTGGGAAGGCGTTCAGAAGGAGAGCCCGATTCACAGAAGCTCTTCCAATCCGCGAAGGAGTGGGCTTCGCGAAGCTCCGGCAGCTCGGCGCGCACCGATTCCAGGCTCGCGGCCATCGGGTTGCCGCGGAATTCGGGGACGAAGAAGATGCCCGCCGCTCGCGACTGACCGAGCACGTAGGCGAGCTCTCGCGCGCGCAGGGCGGGGTTGATGGTGACAAGCGTGAGGTTGGCAAGCGCGCACCCGAACTCGAGAATCACCCATTCCGGGATGTTGTTGGCCCAAACGGCGACGCGCTCACCAGGTCGGAAGCGCCCGAGCAGCGCCCGTGCCGCGCGCTCGGAGTCCTCCAGGAGCTCTGAGTACGTCCAGCGCCGGCGCATTGACTTGTCGGGGATGGCTTCGACCAGCGCGGAGGAGCTCCCCGAACGTCGAGCCGCGTCGCGCAGCACGCTTCCGACCGTGGTCTCGAAGACCTCCGCAGAAGTATCCGACGACCAGTAGGAAATCGAGAGCGGAGTCTGGATCATCTGTCCGCTGCTTCCCTTGCCGGAGATCATATCGCCGGTCAGGCGAGCCGGATCGTTACCGGCGGATCAGCTCCAGGAACTCAGCACGTAGGGCGGCATTCTCGTGGAAACCGCCGAGCAGGCACGAAGTCACGTTGTCGCTGTCCGCCTTTTCGACCCCGCGCATCTCGACGCACAGGTGCCGCGCTTCCATTACAACGGCGACCCCTCGTGGCTGCAGCACACGTTGGACGGCTTCTGCGATCTGGCGCGTGAGCCGCTCCTGAATCTGAAGTCGGTGGGCGAACACATCGACCAGCCTGGGCAGCTTGCTGAGTCCGATCACCTTGCCCGCGGGAAGGTAACCGATGTGGCATCGACCAAAGAACGGGAGCACGTGATGCTCGCACAGAGCGTAGAAAGGAATGTTGCGGACGGTGACCAGGTCGTCGCCCTCGTGTTCGTACAGTGCGCTGCCGACGACCTGCCTTGGATCGACTCCATAGCCTTCGGTCAGGTAGGTCAGCGATTCAGCCACACGCGCCGGGGTGTCGATCAGACCCTCGCGTTCCGGGTCCTCGCCAAGTGCAACAAGCATCCGCCGTGTGATCGCGGCGAGCTCCTCGATAGGAAGGGAGCGATCCGGTTGGGCGGCGCTCATTCGCAGCTGACCTCTGCAGCATTGTTCTCCGATTCGGTCAGGCGAAGCCGCACCAAACGCGCCGGTGCGAAATGAGGCGACAGCTTGGTGAAGGCT
>Ga0070714_100003121_pt1 | contig 12306 bp, 10 predicted proteins | sample LARL83metaG_FD_65450 | JGI IMG/M metagenome (GOLD analysis project Ga0070714, IMG submission 65450) | Corn, switchgrass and miscanthus rhizosphere microbial communities from Kellogg Biological Station, Michigan, USA - LAR L8-3 metaG | ecosystem: Host-associated > Plants > Roots > Rhizosphere ... | reverse complement strand
CGCCGGCGCCGAGATCGTCGATGTCTCGCTGCCGCACACGAAATACGCGATTCCCGCGTACTACCTGGTTGCGACCGCGGAAGCGTCGTCGAATCTCGCGCGCTTTGATGGCGTGCGCTACGGGCACCGTGCCACAGCCGTGCGCAGCTTGTCGGATATGTATCGTCGCAGTCGCGATGAAGGTTTCGGCGCGGAAGTGAAACGCCGCATCATGCTCGGCACGTACGCACTCAGCGCCGGCTACTACGATGCCTACTATCTCAAAGCGCAGCGCGTGCGAACGCTGCTGACCAACGACTTCATTGAGGCTTTCAAGAAGGTCGACGTTATTGTTGGCCCGACTAGCCCCACGCCGGCATTCAAGCTGGGCGAGAAGGTCGATGACCCGCTCGCCATGTACCTCGCCGACATCTATACGGTGACGGCGAACCTGGCGGGCATCCCGGGAATTTCGATTCCTGTGGGCAATTCAAAAGAGAGTCTACCGATCGGCATGCAGATTTTCGGCAAGCACTTCGACGAAGCCACAATCCTGCGTTTGGCGCACGCGTACGAAAAAGCCGCCTAAGAAGATATAACCACGAAGGACATGAAATTACACAAAGGAAATCGTAAGAAATCCTTCGTGTGACTTCGTGCCCTTGGTGGTTAATGCTTTTGGCAGAAAGCTAAACCGGTTCGTAGTACCGCTCACCCGCGCAGCTGCGGCACAGAACTTTGCCGTCGCGGCGGACTTCGCGGCGGAAGTTGATTCCTTCGCCGCATAAATCGCAAACAATTCGTTCGCCTTTGTATCCGGGAAATTCCTCCGGAGGCAGTTCGACCTTCACCCATTTCGTGGTGAAAAGGTCGTCGTCCGGCATCTCGCGATAGGCAAGCATCTGTTGCTGGTTTTTGCTCTCCAGTTCCGGATGCATCTGCCGCGCGAGCGCCTTCGACGACTCTTTCGCCGCGATGCGAACGGCGCGGCCGGTTTGGAGGTCAACAAACGTGGCCGCCATCTTGCCGAAATCGCGAAACTTCAACCCCCGCTTCCCTAAGCGGCAGCCGGTCACGACCGCGACCGCGTCGGTCGCGCAGCGGTCGATCTCAACAAACGTCACCAGGCGCTTGCGGTCTTCCTTGTTGTTTTGAGGATCGACGATCCCCAGCTTCTGAAGACCAAGCATCGCCATGCGCACTCCGAGCACCTGCCCGGCGCAGAGGTGCCCGTGTGCCTGCTCAGCGTCGCGGAGATAGTCGGAGAGAGAGCGCATGAATTCAGTCGTAGGTCGTACGTCGTAAGTCGTCCGCGATGTAGCGAACAACGCGCAACTCTCGATGAATGGACACCCAACCGTACGACGTACGACCGACGACGTACGACCAAAACCCATCATTCTGGAGATAACAATGACTCACCATTCGAACGCCCATTCTAAATCCAAATCTGTTCTTGCTCTGGTGCTAGTAATCTCGATTGCCACCACCGGATGCAGTCCCAACTGGATCAACATTGCCCTGCAAGACCTTCCCGTGCTCACGCAGATGGCGCTGAACATTGCTACCCTCGCGAGCACGTTCTCGCAGCAGCAGAACACCGCAGACCTCGCCGTGATCCAAAACATCTCCGCTCAGGCAAGCCGTGATCTTAACCTGCTCCTGACCTTGTACCACGAGTACAAGGCCAGCCCCAACACTGCGACGTTGGCCAAGATTCAGAGCGCGATCGACGTAATAAACCAACACCTGCCCGCCTTGCTCGAATCCGCACATATCGCGAATGCTCTTCTGAAAGCCCGTGTTACCGCAGCGGTCAATCTGATCGTAGCTACCGTGAACAACTTCGCTGCTCTGATTCCGTCTCGTTCACAGGCGAAGCCGCGCATGGCAGCTGGGCGGCTCCCCAGGGCCATGGACCTGAAACGCGAGTGGAATGACCAGGTTTGTACACCCGATCCTGCCGTCGTCCAGACTTCGCTCTGTATCCTGCGATAGAGACGGGCGTCTGGAGCGCGGGTTTCGCAGTGATGAGGCATTCCCAAGGTCAATTTCCGGCGAATTCCGCCATCGATATACTCGTTGCATCGGAGTCTCGCATCCGTTTCTATGCTAGACAGAACTGAAATTCGCCAGTCCGACGGCGGCAAGTCCAGCGGGTTCTGGATTGCCGCCGCCTGGATCAGCTTTTTGACGTGGCTCTTCCACAGCTTCGCCGTGCGCGCCTTCTTCGACTCCCTGCATGGCGCCGGAAAACTTTGGGGAGGCCACTAAGTGTTCGTGGCAAGTCCTGTCTCAGCGATCGCTGTTTTGTTGCTATCAGGCATATCAGCCTATCTCGTGGCGCAGCGCCTGCATCTTCCAGGCGGGCGAGCGGTGCGGGTACTGGCCGTTCTTGTGCTCTGGGAGGCGATCGAAATCATTCCGGTGCAGGTGCTGGCAACGCTACAGTTCCTGCACCTGGTTGCGCGAGTGAGCATTCCGAAAACGGCAGTCGCCGAGCTCGTGATCCTAGCTTTCGTCGTGCTCTGGTCCTTTCGAACGCCGCGTCCAGAGCAGGTTTCGACAGAGCCAGCCCACGAGGCTATTCCCCGCTATCTCCTGCTGGTTGCCGGGATCCTCGCGTGCTCCTACGTGACATTTGCGGTCAATGCATTCACCTGTTATCCGCTCGGATCGGATGCCCTCATTTACCATTTGCCGCTCACAACGAGGTGGCTGCAAGAGGGCTCACTCGCTATTCCCGCATCGCACGTGTGGCGGTTCAGTTTGCCTGGGAATGCCGAGATCGGCATCATGGTTTTGCTGAGTTCGGGATGGCAATCCGTGGTGGTGATCGCAAGTTGGATTCCCGCGGCAACCGTGGCGATTTCCACGTACCTGTTGAGCTTGTGGATCAGCCAGCAACGAACGGCAGCTCTCGCCTCCACGCTGCTTGTGCTGACTATTCCAATGATCCAGTGGCAGACATTCTCTGCCTATGTGGACCTGCTGGGGACTGCGGGCGTGCTTGCAGCGTTGGCGCTGATTCTTGCGGCGGGACGCAATGGCGCACGCATTCCGGCAACAATATGGTTTCTGTCGGGCTTGGCCTGCGGCATCAGCATCGGAACCAAGCCGGTATATTACGTGTACGCGGCACTCTTCTGTATGTTCATTGCCGGCGCACTCTGGCGCGCGCATCACGCGGGCGAGAAGCACCTCGTCAAGACCCTTGCTCTTGTCCTTCTGGGCTTACTGCTGCCGTCATGTTTCTGGTTCGCTCGCGCGGCGGTGCAAGCTGGAAATCCGCTTTATCCAATGCAGGTCAAAGTCGGAGAGCGAGTCATCTTCCCGGGATACGCGCGTTCGGAGATTACTGAGCCGGATTATGAGCTGAATTCTGTAGGGAAATCATCGGAGTGGTTTGTCTATCCGTGGACTGAGTGGAAGAAGTTCTCCGGCTTCTTGAAAATCCCGTATGGCGAAGGAGATGGGCTGGGCGCGGCTTTCGCTACCTTTGTTCCTCTAGGCATGGCGTACTTTCTCCGGCTTGTGCTTCGTGAACCCTCGTCGCGGCAAAGAAACCTGGTGTTGCTTGCGGCATTTCTAATCATGTTTCTCTGCTGGTGGTTGGTGATGCAGCGCGTGTTGCGCTTTGGGCAGGTCATCGCGATCTTTACCTGCGTGCTCTCCGCGCCACTGCTGGGATTGCTGCAGTTGCGGCGGCGGCGCGCCTTCGCGACGCTGTTGGTCCTTGCCATTGGGGCCAGTTCCTTGATATCGGCCTCCGTGTCTTTGCATCTGCTGGCGGGCAGAGCGCGCAAACATCTGTGGTCCCGTGCAGCGTTGTATACCTATCCCAGGTTGATCGACGAATTGCCGACGGGCAGCAGTGTCCTCAACGCAACTGGGGACAAGGCCAGGAATTTCGCGTTGGTTGGACGCCGGCTCTCGAACAAACTCATCGCGAATTTTGAAGCCCCGCCTGACCCTAGCGCGGACGCCCTGCACGCTGTGGGCGCGCAGTACATAGTTGAAATTGCGCCGGGAGCGTTGTATCCCGAGGGCTCACTTGCATCGGCGGGAGCAGTTCTGATCGACGATGAAATGGTGCCAAGTGGAGAAGAGAAGGTGCACTGGAGAATTTGGAAACTGCGTTAGCGGAACGCGGTAGATGGAACTCTGCAGCTAGACAGGGTCGAGCAGGTGATAGGCTTCGGTTCCGTCAGCCATCTTCTTTACCGCAAACCCGCGGAGTTCAAGCACCCGGCGTAATCTCAGGTTAGGGCGCGCACAAGAAACTGCGTGGACGATCCACTCGACGGCTGCGAGCCCGTTTAACCTTGCGTATCGCTTGGCCAAGGAAGCGACGGATGGGAGTACGCCTTCACCGCCTCCCTCAATCTCGGCCAACTCCATAACCAAGCGCTCCGACTCAGCCTTGAAACAGCCGAGGAGCACTGCTGATCCCGCCCGGAAAACAATCGGTTCGTTCAACAGAACCAGTTGCTCGATTGTCTGCTTAGGTAAGCTCAGAATCTGCTCGCTCGTGAAACCTTCGAAAAGAACCTCACGAGTTGGAGAGAGTTCTACTTCCTTCTCCACCGCACGCCTTCTTTGGTCTGCTCGATCAGAATGCCTTGCGCGACGAGTTCGGCGCGGATTTTGTCCGAGGTGGGGAAATCGCGAGCTTTCCGCGCAGCCGTCATCTGCTCGATCTTCGCGTCGATTTGAGCGTCGGTCAGCGCAGCCGAACGAACCACATCTTCCAGTTCAGGACTGATGTTCTTCTCGCGGCCTTCGGCCTTCGCCCATTCATAGATGTGCTGCATCTGCTCGGCATCGTCATCGTCTAACACCGAGAAGATTCGATCGAACTGCTCCAATGCGGCGAGCAGGGAAGGGACATCCCCGCTTTTGAGTTCTCCTGCATCCATGGCGGTATTCACGGCGCGGATCAGGTCGAAGATGGCCGCTTGAGCTTGCGCGGTGTTGAGATCGTCATCCATCGCTTCGCGCAGGCGCTTAGACGCGTGCTCGCCGAGGCTGGTCAGGGTTAACGATGACCCTTCGGCAAATTTGCCTGCAAGCCGCTGACGGAAGTTGCGCAGCCGATCGACCGAAGCAGCAGCCTGCTGCAATCCATCGAAGGTGAAGTTCAACTGGTTTCGATAGGGAACTGAGCTCAACAGATAGCGAATGCTCGAAGGCTTGTACCCTTTCAGCACGAGATCGCGCAGCGTGAAGAAATTGCCTGCGCTCTTCGACATCTTCTCGCCTTCGACGAGCAGAAATCGCGCGTGGAACCAGAAATGAGCAAACGGTTTTCCGGTCAGCGACTCCGACTGCGCAATTTCATTTTCGTGGTGAGGGAAGATCAGGTCTTCACCACCGGCGTGTAGATCGAAGCTATCTCCGAGTTCCTGCATCGACATCACCGAACACTCGATGTGCCAGCCGGGGCGGCCCGGGCCAATAACGCTGTCCCACGAAGCTTCTCCGGGCTTTGGTGCCTTCCACAACGCGAAGTCGCGGGCATTGTCCTTCTCGTATTCATCAACATCGACACGGGCGCCGTCTTCCATGCCTGCGAAGTCTCTTTTGGACAGCTTGCCGTATTCAGGAAACTTGGAGATGCGGAAATAGTAAGAACCGTCGTCAGTCTTGTACCCGTAGCCCTGTGCGACCAGCTTGGCAATAAACTGCGCCATGGGCGCGATGTTTTCCGTGGCGCGCACAATTTGCGGCTGCTCGATGCGCAGCGCGCCGGCGTCTTCGAGGAAAGCCTTCTGATACTTCGCCGTGTATTGCTGAACGCTGAGTCCGGCTGCCGATGAGTTGCGAATAATCTTGTCGTCCACGTCGGTGATGTTCATGACGTGCTTGACCTTGTATCCGCTCAGGAGCAGATATCGGCGAAGAATGTCGACCGCAATAAAGGTGCGGAAATTCCCGATGTGGCCATAGTCGTAGACCGTGGGTCCGCAGGCATACATGCGAACCTCGTTGTCTACGAGCGGCCGAAATTCCTCAACTTTGCCGGAAAGTGTGTTGAAAAGGCGCAGAGCCATAGCGTCGAAAGAACTTCAATCATAGGGGTTGAGAAGAAGAGGGGTCAAACGCTCGATGCGGCCGGTGCCGCTAAAGCGAAAATACATGCTTGCGTTCCGAAGCCGCAGAATGCCCGCTTGGTCACCAGAGTCACCGTGACTACGCCGTGTTCTGTGGCGCTCGCATCGCCATGACGCGAACCGTCGCAAAGTGCTCCAGGAAAGGGAAGTGTCGCAGAATCCACATGTCGCGAGACCAAATTTTGTGCTCTGCAGAGGGGCCGCGAAAAGCCCTCAACAGCATGGGCACGAGCGGCGTTCGGAAGTTGCGGGTCGCGAGCAGTTCCATTCCGTCTACGAGTTCTTCCAGTTGGTGCGAGTTAAGCGGATATTCGCCTTCGCTTACGTCCTCTCCCTTTGGGAAGAGCCGCCGAAGTTGTTTCATGGTCCACGAAAGCCGAATTGGCTCCTGAACAATGAGGAGACCATTGGGCTTCAGGATGCGCAGCATTTCTTTTTTCGCGCGGGCCATTTCCAGATGATGCAGCAGCGCAATGCAGAAGATCACGTCAACAGATTGCGCCGGAAGCCCGGTGTCGTAGGCGGAGCCGACGCGCACATCGGCATCGAGACCATATTTCTCCAGGCGGCGTTGGGCTAACGAAATCAGATCGGGGGAGAGATCAATTCCGATTACACGCGCGCCGCGCTGCCGTAATGGGACCGTCTCTTCCCCCGAGCCGCAACCAAGATCCAATACCAAACGGTCGTGCACGTCGCCGAGCAGGTGAAACGCATATTCCAGGGGATAACAAGTGTCGGCGGGCGGGTTGTAATACCGTTCCAGATCGACGTCGCTGAACTTGACTTTTTTAGCTTCTGCCGCACTGCGCGCTATTTCATCCGCGTCCCGATCGGTTGGCATGCGGAAATTTTACCCGAGAGCCATTGAATATTGCGATTTGTGTGATGTCGTGAGATCGAATTAGGCAACAGCGATGGCATGCCGGGGACTCAGGCAAGGCATTCCTGAACTGTTCCGGTGCAGAGTCTCAGCGAGGCGTTGCTGGCTGGTTCATCGCATGCAAGCGATGACCTACGAGGTAGACGTAGTGCAACGCTGAAAGAATCGTGAATAGGAAAGTAGCGTTGAGAAAAAGCCGGCGGCCTACCCACACCCAGTGGACCCCATGAATCTGAAACAGCATGACAAACAGCACCGCTGCGACCTGAGCAAATGTGTTGGCCTTGCCAAAAATACTAGGGCGAAAATCCCGCAGGCCGGCGATCGTGTAAAGCACGCCGCTCACCAGCAGGATGCAAACATCGCGGCTGAACACCAGGACCGTGTATTTCCACGGAATGAGATCTACGACGGAAAGCACCAGGAAGGTTGTGCTCAGCAGCAGCTTGTCTGCGATTGGATCGAGGTACTGCCCGAGCAACGTCTGCTGATGCAAACGGCGGGCCAGCAGTCCGTCCAAGCCATCACTGAGACCCGCGAGCAATGTGAGGATCAGGGCGCCCTTGAAATGGTGTTCCAGCAGCTTATTAACGATAAACGGCAGAAATGCCATGCGCAGCAGCGTGAGCTGATTGGGCGCAGTGAAGACCTGCGAGATTTTGAAGGCAGCCGCTTTTGACGCGCTACCCGCCGTAGCTGGAGCGTCTTGCACGCCTTTGATTTTCACCGCCCCACAAGGCTTTTTGCAAGCCCGTGGGGTGGTGAGTTCGAACACTGATGCTTCCTATTCCGACCAACGTCGACGTCTACGCGGTGGCCTTCTTCACAAACGTCGGCTTGGGGTAACCAATTAATCGGACGGTTGCTGCTTCAATCTCCTCGATCGCAGACTTGCCGGCAGCTTCGCCCAAGGCCCGATAGTTCTCGAAGTGCGCCTCATCGAACCACTGGTTCGCAGTGGTGTCGTGCGGGAAGTGGCGATTGGCGTTCGCGTAGGCGAGGACATCTTTGGGGTCGTCGTTCGTCACCGTGGACTTGATGTAGATGATGGTCCCTTTCTCAGGTGCGTCGGGATACTCAATCTCTCCCTTCAGGAAATGAACCTGCGAGCGCAATTCTCCTTCCTCTCCAACTGGCCGCACAGGGTTCTCGTCCTCGAAGGTGATATTCACGCCGAAATCGGTGCGGCACCGTTCCACGGCATTGTGCAAATCGGAAAGCGTGCAACTTCCATCACAAGAAGCATCACTGGCGACGATCAGCATGCATTTCCGCCGCACCAATTCGTAAATCGCCAGATTCTCGAAGTGCCCGCCATCGGAGAGATACAGGAAATTTCCATCATCGCCGGCATTGCCGAACAATTCGCAGACCAAGCAGCCGAAACCGATCGGCGGGCTGCCGCGCTTCCACCACGTTGTTCGCGTGGGATTTCCGATCCACCACCCCAGGCGGACGTCGAACAAAGTCATCAGAAAGGCCAACGAAGGTTCTGAATACGAACCCATGTTGGGGCTGGCGGCGGCGCCCGAAATCGCCATCGCGGTTCCCAGCGAGATGCCGCCCGCACTCTGCTTTGAAATGGCGTCCCTCGTCCGGCTGAAGAATGGGTCCCAATCACGCGATTCAGGCTTCTGCCGGGTAAATCCTGCGTAGGCCGGAGTAAATGCAAAAGAACGGGCCTTGCGGCTTTGTACCGCCAGTTCCTTGCCGCGCACGACATTCAAGCTGGTATTCACAATCGGAAGCGGGCGCCCATCTTTCGAGTCCTGGGAGTTAGCCGGGATCGCCAACTCGGAGAGCGCGAAATTGTCTTGCTCAGAGAATCCGGTGAACGGTTGCGAATGACGGCCCTGGGACGAAGCACCCATATAACACCGAACCAGACGGTTGCGATAGAGGTAATGGGTGGAGAATTCGTTGACGTCTACCCGCCAAGAGAGCGCGATGGCGGCCGCAAATAGCAGGAAGCAGGCAATCGGAGTCTCCGCAGGGAAATACCAATCACTCGGGAATGAGGTTGCGGTTTCTCCATGGGCGGTGATCCAGGCCACGAAGGCAGACGCCAAAAGCGATAAGCCAAGCAGGACGCCAAGAATAAAAATATAAGGGGTGATGCGCGCCGCATAGTGCATCAATTTCTTACGGGTTGGAGCATCCAGGACCGAGAGGCCACTTCGTTCGCTCTTGCCGAACAAGACGCCGTACGCGGTGGAAGCCAACCACAACAGCACCGCCGATGCCGTCCAGCCCTTGTGGATTCCCACAAGTTGCAGTCGCTCGATGCCATATGGGAAGTAGACTGCGATCAGGAAGAGAGCGCACCAAATCAGGGCATGGATCATCAACATTCCACCAAGACGTCCCCACCACTCTCTTTGGGCGTCGGGCATGCCCCGTCCGATGAGACCAATGTGCAGGACACCGGCGATCAGCATGATGCCGATCATCAAGGGCGCACCAAACGTCATGGCGTGCCAGATTTTGAAGGTGCCATCGCCGACGAGCAGGATCTTTGCAAAAGGAACAAAGAGGAAGCCGGTAATCAATCCGGACACGGCTGCGGTGGCCAGGATCAGCGCAATGGTTGAGAGGCTGGCGGTTTTGTAACTGGCCAGGGTTCGAACCGCCAGTGCGATCGTCCAGAGACCCAGGTAAAGGACACAGGCCAATATAGGTCCACCAACTTTGGGGAAATCCCATAACGTCCAATCGCTGTAAGATGCGCCAATTCCGTAGGTGAACAGTGCTGCAGAGAGTAGCAGCGGCACCACGATGACCGCGTGTACAGCCCAGGGCCGTGTGTACCACGAATCCTTGGCCAAGGGTTCCGAATCGTGGGTGGCACGGCAACGAAGGTCGACCGACACCAGGTTGAATCCGATGAAAGTGACTGCCACCGCCGCTAATGCGATTCCCAGCACAAGCGCAAGGTTCTGCGAAACCGCCAACGTTTGCACGGTTCCAGTGAGGTTTGCCTGTAAAACCTCTTCCAAGCTCTCCAGCAAGTGCAGCACATAAACAAAAGTTCGAGGGGCCAGCAGCACCGAGAGTAATGCGAGTACGAGGATTGTCTGGTTTAACAGCGTATTGCGGAGATAACTGGCAATAAATGCCCAGAAGTCCCCTCCAAGCAAGCCTTTTCGAGGAGTCAAATAGTTGCTGTAGTTGCGAAGAAAGTGCACTTCGGGCACATCACCAGACTGCTGCGGTGCATCGGGCGCTTGCGAGAGTTGTTTCTCAATGTCTTGGATTCCAACTTTCTGATGGTGCATCCAGGCCATGAGCCAGGTGCCGATGTATCCTCCACCAGAGACCGTTGACACATAATCAAACGTCCGCAGCAAGCGCTCGCGAGCCAATGCCTGGAGGATTCCAAGATTGAAGGTCGCGCTACGAATGCCGCCGCCGGAGAAAGCGAGTCCGATGAGGTTGTCATTGGTTTTAGCGCTGGGGCAATTCGCGCCCAAACGCAATTTGCGGGAGTCGTCTATTTGAGCAACCTCCGCGTCGAGAACATTCTGGATTGTAACTGTAGGTGCGGATGAGGTCGCCGTGGCCATATTGCGCCTCCTGATCTGAATTGATAGTGACCTTATATACTCCAGCGTTACAGATTACGAGCAAAATAGTGGTGAGAGTCGTCATTCAGTTCAGAAATGGGAATGTCGCTAAGTAAGTAAATAGGCCGGAAAGGTCTTAGCAAATCCCTATGCAGTTGCCAGGAAGCTAACACCCCCCCAATGGCGAAGCTGTTCTATGTTCGGCGTAGCTTATTCACCGCCCAGTTCGCGGCCTCAGCCACTGAAGGGTTGGGATCTGAAGTAATACGTTCCGCCACGGTAAGCTTCGAAGTATCTCCGCTATTGCCGATCGCTATCAGTGCATTGCGGCGCAGGCCGTCTCGCTTCGCCCGCTTCACCGGGGAGCCGCGAAACACGTCCCGGAAATCTCGTTCCGAGAGTTCGGCCAGCCACGCGAGCGCAGGATTTACGAAGCCTTCTCGCGGCTGAAACTCGGGCTTGTGTGTGGCCGGAGCTTTTCGGTTCCACGGGCAAACGTCCTGGCAGATGTCGCAGCCAAACACTTGCTGTCCAATGCCTTCGCGGAATTCTTCGGCAATGGCCCCTCGCTTCTCAATAGTGAGATAAGCAATGCACTTAGTTGAGTCGAGCTGGTGAGGGCCAACAAACGCATTCGTCGGGCAGGCGTCGAGACATCGCGTACAAGTTCCGCATCGGTCGGGTGCGGGCAGATCAGGGTTCAGATCGAGGGAGGTGACAATCACGCCCAGGAACAGCCAGGAGCCGATCTTCTGATTGATGAGGCAGGTATTCTTTCCCAGCCATCCAATGCCGGCATACTTGGCATAGACACGCTCTACAATTGGGCCGGTGTCCACGTAGGAGCGCGTTTCGATCTCCTCAGGCGCGCAGAGTTCTCTCACTTTCGTTTCCGCTTCTCGCAGTTGCCGCAGAACGGAATCGTGATAGTCCTCGCGGCTCCAAGCGTAGCGGGAGATCCAGCCGCGAGCGGGGTCGTGGACCTGCGTCGAGTAGGGATGCGCGGTGTTGTAGTTTGTGGCGCATACCACCACGCTACGAGCCCACGGAAAGGCGGATTTCAGCGAGGCCCTACGTAGTTGCCCCGAGTCATCCCGCGACTCGAGATACTTCATTTCGCCGGCGTGTCCTTCCGCAACCCACTCTGGAAATCGTGCGAGTTCCGGGAAATCCTGCACCGGGGCAATGCCGGACAGTTCAAAGCCGGCTTCCGCCGCTAGAGACTTGATCCGCTCAGAAATTGCCGTAACAGCCATTAGGTTCAATTATCGCGTACGATGAGGATCTCTCGGCTACAATCGCTGGCATGTTTTCCGACCAGGACGCAGCCAGAAGAAACACGCTCGCTCTTGCAGGGCTGCGGATCGCGGTTGGCTGCCTGTTTCTGATCTTCGCCCAGTACAAGGTCTTCGGAACGAAATTCACCCTCGGTGGGGGATTTCAGTCTTGGATGAACCGCTTTCTGCAAGATGGCGCTGCGTATCCGTTCATGGTTCCGGTGCTTCAACGCTTCGTACTGCCGCATGGCACAGCGATTGCATTCCTTGCCGCGTACGGCGAACTGGCGATCGGGCTGGCGCTGATCTCGGCCATTTGCGTCAGAATTGCGAGCGCGTTCGGTCTCGTGTACATGCTCACTCTCCTGTTTTCGTCGAATTACCCGGGAGCAGGTGCGCCAATGTGGGAGTATTTCGGTGCGGCGCTAAACCATCTTGTCCTGGCTCTATGCTTTGTGGCATTCATGGTCAGTCACTCGGATGCGGCCTTC
>Ga0070714_100003120_pt1 | contig 12306 bp, 8 predicted proteins | sample LARL83metaG_FD_65450 | JGI IMG/M metagenome (GOLD analysis project Ga0070714, IMG submission 65450) | Corn, switchgrass and miscanthus rhizosphere microbial communities from Kellogg Biological Station, Michigan, USA - LAR L8-3 metaG | ecosystem: Host-associated > Plants > Roots > Rhizosphere ... | reverse complement strand
GGCATCGTCCACATCGCGCCGGGCGCCGGCACCGAGGACTTCGAGCTCTCGCGAGTGCACGACCTGCCGGTGCTGATGCCCGTCGACGAGGCGGGGCGCTTCTACAGCGAGTTCGGCTGGCTGCACGGCCTCTCGACGGTCGAGGCGGCTGAGCAGATCATCGGCGTCCTCGAGGACAAGGGCCGGCTCGTCGAGGCCGGGCTCCATCAGCACCGTTATCCCGAGTGCTGGCGCTGCCACACGCCGCTGATCTTCCGCATCGCCGACGACTGGTTCATCTCCGTGCGCGACGTGCGCCAGCCCATGCGCGACGCGAATGCCGACGTCGCGTGGACGCCGGAGTACATGGGCAAGCGCATGGACGACTGGCTCGTCAACATGGGCGACTGGAACATCTCGCGGCGCCGCTACTACGGACTGCCGCTGCCGTTCTATCCGTGCGCGTGCGGGCACTTGAACGTGATCGGGTCGCGGGTCGAGCTCGAGGAGCGCGCAATCTCCGGGCTCGAGCAGCTCGAGGAGCTGCGGCGGCCGTGGATCGACCGCGTGCCGATTCGCTGCGCCGAGTGCGGCGAGCCGGTGGAGCGGATCAAAGAGGTCGGCGACGTCTGGCTCGACGCGGGCATCGTGCCGTTCTCGACGCTCGGCTGGCACAACCCGGGATACAAGCCCGAGGGCTACGCGACCGGCGCGGCGCGCGGCCTGACGCATGCCGACCTGCCCGACCACGCGTACTGGGAGCGCTGGTTCCCCGCCGACTGGGTGAGCGAGATGCGCGAGCAGATCAGGCTTTGGTTCTACTCGCAGCTCTTCATGTCGGTCGTGCTGACGTCACGTGCGCCGTTCCGCAAGGTGCTCGGCTACGAGAAGATGCTCGACGAGCACGGGCACGAGATGCACGGCTCACGCGGGAACATGATCGAGGCCTCGGACGCGTTCGCACGCATGGGCGCGGACGTGATGCGTTGGCAGTACTGCGCCCAGCCGTCGAACCAGAACCTCCTGTTCGGCTTCGGCCCGGCGGAGCAGATCAAGCGCGAGCTGCTGACGCTCTGGAACTCGGCCGTGTTCTTCATCTCGTATGCGAACATCGATTCGTTCCGGCCGAGCTTCGACCGGCTCGAACCGGCGGCGGAGCTCGCGCCCCTCGACCGCTGGATCGTCGACCGCACGCACGCGTTCGTTCGCGAGGCGGAGGCGGCGTACGAGGCGTTCACGACCGTCGACGTGATCCGCGCATACGAGGCGTACGTCGACGATCTCTCGAACTGGTACATCCGCCGGTCGCGCCGCCGCTTCTGGAACGGCGAGCGCGCCGCGCTCGAGACACTTTGGTACGCGCTCGTGCAGACGCTGCGCGTGGTGTCGCCGGTGATGCCGTTCCTCACCGAGCATCTGTGGCGGACGCTCGTGCTCGACGGGCCGGACTCGGTGCATCTCGCCGGCTGGCCCGAGGTGCCGGAGCCCGACCGAGCGCTCCTCGACGAGATCGCGGATGTCCGGCGCGTCGTGACGCTCGCGCATCAGGCCCGGGCGACATCGGGGTTGAAGCTCCGCCAGCCGCTCCGGCAGCTCGTGATCGAGGGCGCGGCGGGTGCGCAGGCGCACCGTGGCGAGATCGCGGACGAGGTTCGGGTGAAGGACGTCGCGTTCGCGCCGGTCGACGCCGAGCTGCGCGTGAAGCCGAACCTGCCCATGCTCGGGCCGAGGCTCGGCAAGGAGCTGCGCACGGTCCAGCAGGCGCTCGCGGCGGGCGAGTTCGAGGAGCTCGACGGCGGCCGCTTCCGCGCCGCGGGCCAGGAGCTCGGGCCGGACGAGGTGCTCGTCGAGCGGGGAGGCCGCGAGGGCTGGTCGGTGGCCGGCGCGGACGGCGTCACCGTCGCGCTCGACCTCGCCCTCGATCCCGAGCTCGAGCTCGAGGGCAGGGTCTACGACCTGATCCGCCAGGTCAACCTGATGCGCCGGGACGAGGGCCTCGAGATCACAGACCGGATCGTCCTCACGGTGCCGCAGGATCTGTCGGAGCTCGTCGACCGCCACGGCGACTGGATCAAGGAAGAGGTGCTCGCGCAGCGGATCGCCTTCGACGGGGGCGTGGGGATCGAAAAAGTGGATTCGGGGTCATAATCAGCGTGGGATGACCGCCGCGTGCACCAGCTGCGGAGAGGAGCTAGAAGCACGGTTCCGCTTCTGTCCGTGGTGTGGCACCGCGCAGCGCCGCAAGCTCGTCGAGTTCTTCTGGCCGCACCCGAACAGCGCGGGCCGCGCGCTCCGTGTTTCGCGCTACTTCGGCGAGGAGCCGCAGGTGCGCTTCAGCGTGTGGGACGAGGGCGTCGCGCGCGCCGCGGTATCGCTCGACGAGGACGAGGCCAGGCGACTGGCGGAGTTCGTCTGCCGTACGAGCACGGTCTCAGAGACGGCCGACACGCTCTAGCGCTTTTGCGCAATGCCTCCGTCGCCGCGACCGACCTGCGCGGGCGCGGCACCAAAACCTCGGCGCTTGGAGCTCACAAGCAAGAAAGCGCAGCGGTGCGAGTGAGTAGCGCCGCGAAGCGGCGCTAGCGACTCAGACGCTCTAGCCCCAGGTCAAGTTTTTCGTCGGCGGTTGCCAGAGACAACCGCGCCCACCCGCGGCCCTGCTCGCCGAAGCCTTCGCCGGGTGCGACGGCGACGCGCCGCTCCGCGAGCAGCTGCTCGCAGGTGACGCCGTCGGGCAGCCGGAACCAGACGAAGAACGTCCCCTCGCCGCGCGCGTCGTGGCCCTCGAGCGCAGCGAGCGCGCGATCGCGGCGCGCCTCGTACAGCGCGCGCCGCTCTTCGACCGAGTCCTGCGGGCCGGTCAGCGCCGCGACGCCGGCCTCCTGCACCGGCGTGAAGATCCCCGCGAACTGGTGGTTCTGCAGATCCTCGATGCGCGCGGCGATCTCCGCATTGCCGACCGCGAACCCGAGCCGCCAGCCGGCCATCCCGTAGGACTTCGACATCGAGAAGAGCTCGAAGCCGACCTCTCGCGCGCCGTCGACGGCCAGGAAGCTCTCCGGCCGGCGCCCGTCGAAGACGAGGTCGCCGTACGCGAAGTCGTGCATGACCCACGCGCCGGCGCGCTCCGCCCAGGCGATCGCCTCTTCGAAGACGCCCGCCGGCGCACACGCCGCGACCGGATTCGACGGATAGTTGAGATAGAGCGCAGCGGCCTTCGGCGGCGCCGCGTCCCAGTCAGGACGCGCATCGGCGAGGAGCGGCAAGGGAACGTGCTCGGCCGCCGCGAGCGCGACCGCCGAGCGGTAGTCGGGGTAGCCCGGATCCGGGAGCACGATGCGATCGCCGCGCTCGACGCAGACCTGCGCGAACTCCATCAGCCCGGTCTTCGAGCCGGGGAGGACGGCGACCTCGCGGTCCGGATCGACCTCCACGCCGTAGACGTCGCGGTAGCGCGCTGCGATCGCCTGCTTCAGCGCGGGCAGCCCCGCGAAGGGCGCGTAGCCGTGCGTATCGGGGCGCCGCGCCGACGCGGCGAGCGCCTCGGCGACGTGCGGCGGCGGGCCGATGTCCGGATTGCCGCGCCCGAGATCGACGAGCGGCTCTCCCTCCTGCGCCGCGGCGGCGGCCACGCGCGCAAGGAGCGCCGTGAAGTACTGCTCCGGCAGGCGGTCGAGTCGAGCTGGGCGGGCGCGCACGCCCGAGGAAACCTACGCTGCCGAGCGCTCGGCGCGGCGCAGCTCGATCGGGAGCTTGAAGGCGACGTCCTCGAAGACGGACCGGTACTCGCCGATGTCGGCGACTCCGTGCGCGCGGAACCAATCGCACACCCCGCGCACGAGCTGCTCGGGGACCGACGCGCCCGACGTCACGCCGACCACGTCGACGCCGTCCAGCCACCGTTCGTCGATCTCGCCTGCGTCGTCGACGAGATACGCCGGGACGCCGGCTGCGTGCGAAACCTCGACGAGACGGACCGAATTGGACGAGTTGTGCGAGCCGACGACGAGCAGCAGCTCGACCTCGGCGAGCAGCTCCTTCACGGCCCACTGCCGGTTCGACGTCGCGTAGCAGATGTCTTCGCGGGCCGGGCCTTCGATTTCCGGGAAGCGGCGCCGCAGCTCGTCGATGATCTCGCGCGTCTCGTCCACCGAGAGCGTCGTCTGGGTGATGTACGCGACCCGCGCGCCGGCCGGCAGCTCGAGCTCCTCCGCATCGGCGACCGACTCGACGAGCACCGTCGCCTCCGGGGCCTCGCCGGTCGTCCCGACGACCTCCTCGTGCCCGGCGTGGCCGATCAGCACGATCGTGTACCCCGCCTCGGCATAGCGCCGCGCCTGGGTGTGCACCTTCGTGACTAGCGGGCAAGTGGCGTCAATCGACGTCAGCCGACGCGCGTCGGCTGCCTCACGGACGGACGGAGCGACGCCGTGAGCGGAGAAGACGACTGTGGAGCCTTCCGGGATCTCCTCGACCGAGTCGACGAAGATCGCGCCGAGATTCTCGAGCTCGCGGACGACATGCGAGTTGTGGACGATCTGCTTGCGGACGTAGACGGGCTTCCCGTAGAGCTGAAGCGCGCGTTCGACGGTGTCCACGGCCCGCTCGACGCCGGCGCAATAGCCGCGGGGCGAGGCCAGAAGGACCTGCTTCACCAAACCGCGGGCCAGGATAGCCCGCGTTCCATGAAGACCGCATGATCGGCCTTGGGGAATGAGAAAGCCCGCCGCTCGGGGGGGTCGGTGCGACGGGCCTTCTCAAGTTGCTCACCGCGGATTGCAAGGCCAAGAACGAGCCCGCGGTTCGCATCGCCCAGTGCCTGGGAAGCTATTCCTCGCCCCCTGAGGCCACAATGGGCCGGGAGACCCATCTTTTGAACGCGGAGGGATCCTGCTCGTCACCCTGAAACACGCCTCGGATCGAACCCGACACTCCGTAGAATCCCGGCGCCCAGCATGAGCTCGATCGAGTCGTACGTCGGCAGCAGCGGCCTTGCGCTCGCGTGGGAAAGCGTCGCAGTCGTCCTCGGCGCGCTCGCGCTCGGGCTTGCGGTCGGCCTGCACCTCCGGGCGCGGTCGGCGCGGCGCGGCGTCGTCACCGTTTCGCCCGAGCGCGAGCGTGAGCTCGAGAGCCTGCGCCGGATCGCCGCAGAGCTTGCACGCACTTCCGACATCGAAGGCGTCGTCCGCGCGCTGCTCGACGAGATCGCCTCGCTGTTCGCCGTCGGCTTCGTCGCGCTCACGTTCGTCTCGGAGGATGCGCGGGAGGGGTCCGGTTTTCTCGCACGCGCCGGCGGCAAGGACGTCGACTGGTGGCCGGACGTGCGCGTCGATCTCGCGCGGGAGCCGTCGGGGATCGCGAGCGCGGCGTTCGAGGCTTCGAGCTTCGCGGTCTACGACGTGGCCGGCTCGACACGCGTCAGCTCGCGGCTCGCGACCGAGACGGGCGCAAAGAGCGCGGCCTTCGTCCCGCTCGTCAGCGACGATCGTGTGATCGCAGTCATCTCGGTCGCGGCGACCGACGACTACCGCGCTTTCTCGTCCGACGACCTCGCCGTCATGCAGACGCTCGCCTCGGAAGCGACGATCGCGCTCGAGCGCACGCGCAGCGCGATCGCGCTCGGCGAGGCGCTGCAGCGCGAGCGCCTCCTCGCGTCGATCGGTCGGAGGCTGCGCACCGAGCTCGATCTCGAGGCGGCGCTGTCGGCCGCAGTCGAGGAGGTGGGGCGCGCGCTCGCCGCCTCCCGCTGCTTCGTCCGGCTCGGCGATGGAGCCGGCGGGTTGCCGATCGTCGCATACTGGGCTGCGGAGTCCGCGCCGCCGCTCGGCGACGACACGATGAGCCTGCCCGTCTCGAATCTCGCGGAGCGTGAGCAGAAGACGGTCGCGGTCGCAGACATCGAGGAGGCGCCCGAGCTGCGCGACCCTGTGCTCGGCGGGCTCGACGCGCTACGACGGCTCGGCGCGCGCGCCGTCGCTTCCACCTCGATTCCGGTGCAGGAACGGTCGATCGGCGTGCTCACAGTCCATCGCGAGGATCCGCGCGCGTGGAGCCAGGGCGATCTCGTCCTGCTCGAGGCCGTCGCCGCGGAGCTCGGGCTCGCGATCCGGCTCGGCCGGCTGCTCGCCGAGAACCGTGAGCGCCTCAGCCAGCAGACCGGGCTCCTCCGCGCCGCGCAGGTGCTGAGCGGCGAGCTCGAGCTCGAGGCGGTGCTCGAGCGCCTGGTCGACGAGCTCGCGCAGCTGCTCGACGCCGACGGCGCCGACTGCTACCTCTACGACGCCGAGCGCTCGGTGCTCCAGTGCGCGGCGGTGCACGGGCTCGACGACTCGCTGATCGGCTTCGAGTTCAGCGCCGCGCGCGGGCTAGCCGGCGTCGCGATTCGCGAGGGTCGCGCAGTGATCGGCAACGAGTACGGCGACATCGCGGACCCGGTCCCGCATACCGCGTACGACGGCTTCACGGACGCGGTCGTCGCCCCCATGCGCTGGAGCGAGGGCGTGCAGGGTGTGCTCGGCGTCGGCCGCCGCGTTGCGCGCCCGTTCGGCCCGCGCGACGCGGACATGCTCGAGGCGTTCGCCGGTCTTGCGTCGCTCGCGCTCCGCAACGCGGAGACGTTCATGCAGAGCTCCCGTCAGGCGCGCGTGCAGCGGGGCTTCTACCGGATCGCGTCGGTGCTCGGCCAGTCGCTCTCGCGCTCGGCAACACTCGACGCGGTCGCGCAGGCGGCCTCGGATGCGCTCGGAGGCGCCTCCGCGGCCGTGCTGGCCGAGCACGGCCGCCAGCTGATGCTTGCGGGGCGGCACGAGCTCGCCGACGACATCGGGTCCGTGATCGCCGAGGGGATCGCCGGCGACGAAGGCCCGCTCGCCCGTGCCGCGAGGCAGGGACGCGTGATCGCCTCTCCTGCGCTTGCGCATGACGAGCGGCTTCCGCCTGCCTGGGTCGAGGCTGCCGCGGCGGGCGGCTACCGCGCGCTGCTCGCCGTGCCGGTCGAGATGCCGCGCGACGAGAGCGGCGGGCTCGTCGTGGTGTTCTTCACGGAGGAGCGCGTCTTCACCGAGGATGACCTCGAGCTCGCGCGCCATCTCGCAGATGTGACGCGCGGGGCGCTCGAGCGGAGCGAGCTGTTCGAAGCGGAGCGCGCAGCGCGTGCGCTCGCGCAGCAGCTGACTCGCACGGGCCGGCTGCTGACGACGGAGCTCGATCCGGCCGCGGTTCTCGAAGAGGTCGTGCAGCAGGCGCCCGAGCTCGTGCGCGCCGACGCGTGCGCGATCCGTGTGCTCGAGGACGACGAGCTCGTTGTGACTGCCGCCGTCGGCGCCGGCGCTGATGCGGCGCTCGGCGCGCGCAGCTCCGTCTCGGCGTGGCTGTCGGGCGACGTCGTGCAGTCGCGTGCGCCGGTCGCGCTCGAGAATGCGGGTGCGGATGCGCGCCTCCGCGAGCTCGATCCGATGCTCGCGGCCGGGCACGACGCGTACCTCGGCGTACCGCTAGGCGGCCCCGAAGGCTCGCCGCTCGGTGTGCTCGCCGTGTACTGCGAGGAGCCGCGCCCGTGGCGCGGCGAGGAGGTCGAGGCGATGCTCGCGCTCGCCGCGAGCACCTCGGCCGCGCTCGCCAACGCGGAGCTGTACCAGCGCGTCGCGCTCGAGAAGGAGCGCAGCTTCGCGATCCTCGCGAACATCGCCGACGGCATCGTCGCCGTCGACCGCGAAGGGCAGGTCGTCCTCTGGAACGAGGCCGCGGAGAAGATCACGGGCGTCCCGGCCTCGGACGCACTCGGCCGCGCCCCCGCCGATGTCCTCCAGCGCGCACTCGAGTCGGGGAGCGACACGCCGCAGGGGGACCGGCTCGTGTCTGTGATGCGCGGCCGCGAAGAGGTCTGGCTCTCGATGACCGAGGCGGTGATGCGCGATCCTGCCGGCGCCGTCGCCGGCCGCATCTTCGCGTTCCGCGACATCTCCGCGGACAGGCTGGTCGAGCAGATGAAGTCGGACTTCGTCTCCACGGTCTCCCACGAGCTGCGCACGCCGCTCACGTCGATCTACGGCTTCGCGGAGACGCTGCTGCGCCAGGACGTCCTCTTCGGCGACGAGGAACGGAAGACGTTCCTCGGCTACATCGCGTCGGAGTCGCAGCGATTGACGGCGATCGTCGATGCGCTTCTCAACGTAGCGCGACTCGACACGGGCGACCTCAAGGTCACGATCGCGCCGACTGACGTGCGCGACGTCGTCGACGAGGTCGTGCAGAACGCGCAGGACGGTGCGGCGGACGTGCACCAGTTCGTCGTCGACCTGCCCGAGGAGCCGCTGGCGGCGAACGCCGACCGCGACAAGCTCCGCCAGGTGTGCTCGATCCTCCTCGACAACGCCGTCAAGTACTCGCGCGGCGGGAAGGTCACCGTCGGCGTCGAGCGCAAGCACGACACGGTCGAGGTCAGCGTCGCCGACGAAGGCATCGGCATTCCGCAGGCCGACCAGGATCAGATCTTCCGCAAGTTCTACCGCGGCGCCGACGCCGAGCTTCGCATCGGTACCGGTGGCACAGGGCTCGGTCTCTTCATCGCGCGCGGCCTCGTGACCGCGATGGGGGGAAGGATCTGGGTCGAATCGCGCGAAGGCGAAGGTTCGACATTCGCATTCGAGCTTCCCGCTGCAGGACTGACGAAGGCTCTCTAGGGATATAGGAGCACCGTGACGAGCGTGCTGGTAATCGACGACGAGGCGCCGATCAGGCTTCTTTGCAAGGTCAACCTCGAAGCTGAGGGCATGGACGTGCTCGAGGCCGCGGACGGCCCGACCGGGCTCGAGCAGGCGCGCGAGCAGACGCCCGACGTCGTGCTGCTCGACGTGATGATGCCCGGCCTCGACGGCTGGCAGGTCGCGGAGCACCTGCTGCAGGACGAACGGACGAGCGACATCCCGATCATCTTCCTGACGGCGCGCGCCGAGTTTCGCGACCGCGCGCGCGGACTCGACATCGGCGGCGTCGACTACGTCACCAAGCCGTTCAATCCGCTGGAGCTCGCGCCGCTCGTGCGCGAGCTGCTCGAGCGGATCGAGCGCGGCGAGCGCGATGAGCTGCGCGGCGAGAAGCTCGCAGAGCTCCGCTCGCTGATGGAGATCGACTAGAGGTTTGATGTGAAATTGGGCCGCGCCAGGGGCGGCATCCGGGCCCGGCTGAATTTCACATCAGGCCTCTAGCGCGCGGACTGCGCGAGCAGGACGCCCGCGAGGACGATCCCCGCGCCGACGAGCTGGCCGGGCGAGAGCGACTCTTCGAGCCACGCCCACGCGACGATCGTTGCCACCACCGGCTCGAGCATCGCGGCGATGCCGACGCGCGTCGCGCTCAAGTGGCGGAGCGCGCCGACGAAGAGCGTGAACGGGACGATCGAGCCGAGCACGATCACCCAGAGGACGAGCGCCCAGAGCGGGAGGTGCCACGTCGCGAGGCGTCCTTCCAGCGAGACGCGTTGTCCGACGCGATGTGCCGGAAAGCTCCACCAGGGCTGCGCAACGGTCCAGAATGCCGTTGCGAAGATGAAGCCCCAGGCCATCAACGAGAACGGGTCCCGGTGCGCGACCTCGCGCTCGGCGAGCAGGAGGTACGTCGCGAAGATGACCGCAGAGATCAGCGCGAAGGTGAGCCCGAGGCCGTCGAGCGTGACGCCGCTCCACAGCTCGACCATGAGTGAGAGCCCGGCGAGCGACAGCGCGAGTGCGACCCAGATCCGCCTGTCGACGTGCTCGGGGCCAAAGGTGCGCGCCCAGATCGCGACGAGCAGCGGGCCGAGGTACTGGATCAGGAGCGCGACGCCGACCTCGAGCCGGTGGATCGCGAGGAAGTAGAAGAGCTGCACGAGCGCGACGCCGACGACGCCGAAGACGGCTAGTCGCGCGAGGTCGCGCCGGTCTGCGCGCAGCGACGCCGGCGACCGGATCAGCACGATCAGAACGAGCCCGAGACCCGCGCCGGCGCAGCGTGCTTCGGTCAGTCGGAGCGAGGAGATGCCGGACGTGAGCGCCACCTTGGCGACGGGGCCGTTGATGCCGAAGAGGGCCGCAGCGACGGCGATCATCGCGAAACCGAGCACGGGCCTCCGAACACGCACCGGCCGAAACCTACGCCTACACTTCGCTCACGGGACGTAGCTCAGCCTGGTTAGAGCGCTGCGTTTGGGACGCAGAGGCCGACAGTTCGAATCTGTCCGTCCCGATCTACCTTGCGACTGCGTCGGCGACCTTGCGTGCCGCCTTGCTGCCCTCCCGCAACTGTCCGCCGAGCGTCGGCACGAAGCCGACGAACCAGAGGCCGGGCAGCGCGGGCTCGCCATCCGTCTTCGCCGGCAGGCCGCGCGGCGTCAAGATGCCGAGGTGGCCGACGAGGTCGTCGAGCCCCGCGCGGAAGCCTGTCGCGGCGATCACGACGTCGGGCTGAATGCGTGAGCCGTCGGCGAGCAGGACATCGCCGCCGTCGAAGCCCGAGACCGCCGCGACGATCTCGACGCGCCCGCGGCGTACCGCGTCGACGATGCCGACGTCGAGGATCGGTGTCGTGCCGGTCGCGATGAACGTCGTGCGGATGCCCTGCTCGGGTCGGGGCAGCCCCTGCGCGGCCAGGTCGGGGATCGAGAGCCTGCGCTGCGTCTTCGAGATCGGGTCGACCCAGTTCGGCGGTACGCGTCTGATCGCCATGCCGATCAGCTGCGCCGGAATCCCCGCGGTCGAGCGGCGGACGATCTGAGGCGGCGTCCGGACCGAGAGGCGTGAGCGTCTGGCGCCGCCGTCGATCAGATCGTGCGCGATCTCCGCGCCCGAGTTGCCGGCACCGACGACGAGCACGTCGCGGCCGCGATACGGCTCGGGGTTGACGTAGTCATTGGAGTGGAGCAGCTCGCCGGCGAACTCGTCACGGCCCGGCCAGTCGGGCACGAACGGCGTGCCGTTGTACCCCGTCGCGACGATCACGTTCCTGGCACGGATCGGCGCGCCGTTCGCGATGGCGAGCCGCCAGGCGTCTCCGTCCTGCTCGATCCGTGTGACGCGCATACCGGTGCGGACGTCGAGGTCGTAGCGCTCGGCATAGCTTCGGAAGTAATCGATGAGATCGTCGCGCGAGACCCACCGCCCGAAGCGGCGCGGGATCCGCTGGCCGGGCAGGCCGGAGAGGAGGCGCGGCGTGTGCAGGTGCAGCCGGTCGTAGCGTTGCCGCCAGACCGCCCCCGGTTCGGGCCCCGACTCGAGCAGCACGGGATTACGCCCGTGCCCGCGGAGGAGCGCGCCGGTGGCGAGGCCAGCGGAGCCGGCGCCGACGATGACGATGTCGATGTCCTGCGTGTCCACGCCGGAGTCCTACCACCGGCGCATCCGAAGCGGGCGTAGGGTCGTTGATAACCAATGCGGCGCTGGAAGGAGATCATCGTCTGTGCGGCCAAGCGGTTCTCGCAGAACAACGGGACCATGCTCGCGTCGGCGCTCGCGTACAGCACGTTCTTCGCGATCCCGTCCGTGCTCATCGTCGCCACCGGCCTCTTCACGCTGATCGCAGGCCCGCAGACGATCGCCGATACCGTCGCCCACCTGCACGGGGTGATCCCGCAGCAGGCGATCAACCTGCTCAAGGGCTCGCTCGAGCGAGCCGACGCGAATCCGGGGCGGAGCCTCATCTGGACGATCGTCGGCTTCGTGGTCGCGCTGTGGTCGGTGACCGGGGCGATGAACGCCTACATGACGGCAATTCACATGACCTACGGCGGGAAGGACAGGCGCTCGTTCATCAAGAAGCGCATCGTCGCCCTCGAGATGGCGGCGGTGATCGGCCTCGCATTCGCGCTCGTCGCGGTGCTGACGATCTTCGGCCCGGTGGTCGAGCACGCGATCGCGATTCGGGTCGGCGCGTTCGGCGGCGTGCTGAACGTCCTCTGGTGGATCGTCCAGTGGCCGATTCTCTTGATCGGCCTGCTCGTTGCGTTTGCGACGCTTTTGTACCTCGGCCCCGACGTCGACGAGCCGTCGTGGGAGTTCCTGACGCCGGGCTCGCTCTTCGCTGCCGTCCTCTGGATCGCAGCCTCGGGGCTCTTTGCCGTCTATACCGCGTCGTTCGCGTCGTACAACAAGACCTGGGGCGCGTTCTCGGCCGTGATCGTGATGCTCACCTGGCTCTGGCTGACCGCGAACGCGCTGCTCCTGGGCGCGGAGATCAACGTCGAGGTGGAACGCCACCCGGCTTCGGTTCAGTCGAGCCACGCCGCTCTTTCGAATCCGCCGTACTCCTGAATCGAGCCGTAGATCGTCTGCACGATTCGCGTGCTGTGCACCCGCA
>Ga0070714_100003117_pt1 | contig 12312 bp, 12 predicted proteins | sample LARL83metaG_FD_65450 | JGI IMG/M metagenome (GOLD analysis project Ga0070714, IMG submission 65450) | Corn, switchgrass and miscanthus rhizosphere microbial communities from Kellogg Biological Station, Michigan, USA - LAR L8-3 metaG | ecosystem: Host-associated > Plants > Roots > Rhizosphere ... | reverse complement strand
TGGGCAGGCCCAGCTTGTGCAGGCAGTAGGTGGCCAGGCTCAGCACCACGTAGGTGTTCAGCCCGATCCAGGACAGCGTGATCAGCGCCTGGAGAATGGCCGGCGCGTTGTTGCCCCGGCGCCCGAAGGCCATCCGGCCCAGGGCCAGCTGCGACACGCCGGTGCGCTTGCCCATCAGCGTGAAGAACCCGAAGATCAGTGCGCCCGCGGCCTGGCCGATCAGCATCAGCACGATGGACTGCACCAGGCTCAGCCCCAGCTCCGGGCCGATCGCTCCCACGACCCAGCTCGTGGGCGTGATGTTGGCCCCAAACCAGATCCAGAACTGCTGCCACGCCGTCGAGTCCCGGTCACGCTCAGGGATCGGCTCGATGCCGTGCTGATCGACAGACAGCGCCTTCTCGAACTCCCCCCGCTCAGCCAAACCGCTCGTCGACATGGTCCTCTCCTCCTCGGATTTGCGACTGCTCGCTACGGCCGCTGGCCGCAAGGGTCCCGGTGGCGTTCACTGGCCTGCTACCGCTGTTTCGTTTCGCCCATCGCCACTTCCGCAGTGCGGCGACCTGCAACGGCCCGGCGTCGAGGCTGCGCATGAGCTCTGCCATCAGCCGCGCCCGGGGGACCAGGCTCGACACGAGCAGATGCTCCTGCGAGGTGTGAAACGCGTCGCCACAGACGCCGATGCCGTCAAGCGTCGGGACGCCGAGCGCGCCGGTGAAGTTGCCGTCGCTCCCACCGCCGACGGTGCCATGCCCCGGATTGAACCCGATGCGCTGCGCCAGCGTGCGGGCCCGCTCATACAGGGCCAGGCTCTCCGGCGTGGGGGCAAAGAGCGGGCGCACGGGGCCCGGGGTCACCTCCAGGCTGATCCCGTGGCTGCGCGACCGCAGGCCGTGCATCCGCCGGCGCACGCGGTGGAAGTCCTCCTCGGTGGCGGTGACGGCGAGCACCTCGGCGCGGCACCGCTCGGGCACCACGTTGACGAACGTCCCACCGTTGACCACACCGACGCTCACGGTCACGTCGCGCTCGGCGTCGGAGATCGACTCGATCGCGCCGATCTGGGCCGCGATCTCCCGGATCGCCGACGCTCCGCCCGCGCCCGCCGCCCCGGCATGGGCCGGCGCCCCGCGCGCCTCCACGACGAACCTCTGAAACGCCCAGCGCCCGGTGATGAGGTTGCCCCGGTCCTGCGCGGGCTCGGGTACGAGGACGTAGTGATGCCGGCTGGCCTCGGCTTCGATGAGCGGACGTGACGTGGGGCTGCCGATCTCCTCGTCGCCTACGAACAGGAAGGTGATCGGCAGCCGCGGGGCCTGGCCGTCGTCCAGCAGCGCGCCGAGGGCGTAGGTGGCCAGGAACGCTCCGCCCTTCATGTCATAGGCGCCGGGGCCGTAGAACCGGTCGCCCTCGCGGCGCATCCACTCACCGGCGGATCCCACCGGGTGCACGGTGTCCAAGTGCGCGAGGACGAGGATGCCCGGCCCGTCGGGGCCGACGCGCGCCAGGACGGCGTCGCCCAGACCGTCGCGGCCCGGGTGGCGCGTGATCGTCGCGCCCAGGCCGTACATCACGGCGGCGGCGGCGTCCATCATGCGGTTGACGCCGTCGGCGTCGTGAGTAGGGCTGTCGATCTCGACCCAGCGGGCGATGCCATCGAGCATCTCGCGCTCGTGAAACAGGTCGGCGGGGACGCCCACGCTCACGCCCTCACCCCGCGCGCCGCCACGCTGTCCGGCCCACGGTCACGACCTCACCCCGCCCGGTCGCATGCGGCCGGCGTTGCCCTCGAAGGCGATCAGCAGGGTCCGCAGCAGGCGATTGACCTCATCGCGGGCGTCGGTGTCCAGCGGGCCCAGCAGCTCGTTCTCGTTGGCCACGTGGGCCTCGATCGCCGCCTCCTGCAGCTCGCGGCCGGCCGGCGTCAACGCCACGACGACGCCGCGCCCGTCGGTCTGGTCGGGCGTGCGGACCACCAGGCCCCGGGCCTCGAGGCGCTCGACGAGCTTGCTCAACCCGCCGGAGCTCAGCATCAGGCCCCGGCTGAGCTCGGTGGGGGACAGCGCATGGGGCTCGCCGTGGCGGCGCAGCGCCGACAGCGCGTTGAACTCCGAGATGCTCAGACCGAAGCGGCCGAGCTCCAGTTCGACGTCGCGCTCCAGGTAGCGGGCGATGCGGAGGATGCGCCCGATGACCGCCATCGCCTCGGTGTCGAGCGACGGGTACTCCTCGGCCCACTCGCGGATGATCCGGTCGACGTGGTCCTCGTCGGGCAGAGGCGGGGTCACGCGGCCGCCCGTGAGATCGGGAGGGTGACGCATCGCACGGCGCCGCCCCAGGCGCTGAGATGCTCGACGTCGATCGGGATCGGCTCCATCCCGTGGCGCTGCAGCTCGCCGATGACGCGCTCCAACCGCGCGTCGATGAGGTGACGGCGTTCATCGAGGTTCATGCCGACGGTGGCGAGCATCCGCGTCTCCTCCTCGGTGAGCTCGATCACGTCCCAGTCCGCGATGGGACCGGGGAGTCCGCCGCCCAGCGCCGGCAGGTAGGCCATCGCCAGCCCCTCGCGCAGCAGGCACATCACGCCCAGCAGGTGCAGCCACGTGCCCGTCACCGGGACGGGATGGACCCGATAGCCGAACGGCTCCAGGTAGCGGCGCAGCCACGCCGACCCGGCGGCGTTGGACGTGAGGTCGGTGTTGCCGCAGAGCACGTCCTGGCCCACGATGATGATGTCGCCGCCCTCCAGGAAGGGGCCGGCGCCCTCGTGACCGGCCGGCCCCAGCTCCGCCCGCGGGCTCGCGACATGGCGGGCTTCGGGGTCGGCGTCGATGAGGGGCTGCAGGACCGTCCGGGTGGCCCACGCCTCCTTGCGGCGAAACGGTCGCCGGATGCAGGTCTCGATCACGTGCTTGCCGACCACGTAGATCGGATCGGCGGGGTACAGGAGGCTGGCGCCCTCCTGCAGCTCGCCGAGGTAGGCCCGCTCCTCGGGCGCGAAGGGGCGCGGGCGGAGCACGGTGACCCCGTTGTGGGTGAAGGTGTCCGCCACGCGCTCGACCGCTTCGGTGAGCTGGTCCCACAGCCGCGGAGCGCTCTCGCGCACGTCCACCGAGCCGCCAGGCGGGGCGCTGGACAGCAGCTCCGCGATCTCCCCGGACAGGTACCGGATGTTGCGGTTGAACGCCGGGTAGCGCAGTCCATCGGTCCTGCCCACGACGACGGCGTCGAGGCGACCGTACTCGCTGTGGCAGCCCAGCTGAAATGACGGCGGCGACGTCACATCACTCCCTCAGATGACACCGACTGTATATCTCGATCGATAGCTTTCTGTCAAGATAATTTTGCGTCCGCGGACACGTGAGGTATTGCCCGGTCAGCACCCTCGGCCAGTTACGGGCGGCGCGCCGTGGGCGGATGCTTGGTCGGTGTCACAGATCGACGTCGTCACAGCAGCGATCGAGGAGATGGCCGGGCGCCTGGGCGGCATCGCTCCCGGGACCGGCGAGTTCCACGGACGGGTCAGCACGCACGCGACCGCGGCGGCCAACACGCCGGCGCACGAGGCGGTGAGCGGCCTGATGGCCCGCTGGGCCGCCGCGCTGCCGGTGTTCGCCGAGGCCGGCCAGCGCCTGCAAAGCGCGATGCACGGCGCCGCACGGGTCTACGCCCAGTCAGACGGCGCGGTCGCCGCGGCGTCGGAGAAGGCCGAGGGGCGGCCGTGAGCATCCCGCCGGATCCCGGCGTCTCGGCTCCGACGGGCGATCCCGACAGCCTGCTCGCGGCGGCCAGTTGGCACGAGAACCTCTCCGGCTTCTTCGAGAACACGGTCACGACCCTGGAGTTCACCGCCGGGTCGCTCACCGGCGAGAACTGGTCCGGGGAGGCGGCGAGCTCCTACCAGTCGCTCACCGGCCTGGTGGTCGGGCACTTCCGCCACGCCGCGATGACCGCGAGCGCCGCCGCCGACGCGCTGCGACGCTACGGCACCAAGCTCCTCCAGCTCCAGCAGGAGGGCGTCGCGGCCGTCAACCAGGTCGTGCACTGGATGACGCTGCGGGCCGCAGACCAGAAGAAGCTCGAGAAGGCCCAGGCCGACGTCAGGACCGCCCAGAACGCCGTGTCCGACGCCCAGGCGGCCATCAACAGCTACGTCCCTCACGGCGGACCGGGGGTGGTGGCGACCCAGGTGACCGCGCAGGCGCAGAAACTGAGTCAGGCCCAGGGCGCTCTCCAGACGGCGCAGACGGCCGAGCGCGCCGCTCAGAAGGCGGTCGACCACGACGACGCTCAGGTCCACTCCTGGCAGACCAAGGCCCGGCTGATCTGGCACGAGGCCCAGAACGAGGCGGCCCTGGCGACGGGCAGCCTCCAGCCGCTCGAGGTCCCGCCCCCGCCGCTGGCCGGCGCGCCGGCGACGTTCACCAACGTGCTCGCCGACGACGCTCCCTTCCTCGCCGCCAACCCGCAGCTGACGACCCCATTCGCCCATGCCATCGCCGCGGCCAACGCGCAGAAGAACCATCTCTCGGGCTCCGACGAGAGCAACGACGAGCAGTCGATCCTCAACGCGCTCAACAGCGGCAAGAACCTCAACGACGTCAAGCTGAGCGTCCCGCACCACAGCGGCGGCGGGCTGTTGTCGGGGATCCTCGCTGGCGTGGCGGTCGTCGGGACCGAGATCGTGGGCGGCGGTCCGGAGGACCCGGCCGCCGATGCGGCCTCCGCCGCCGAGGTGGCGGCGATCGAGGGCGGCTCGGAGGTCGTCGAGGCCGCCGCGGCGGGGGCCGACGCCACCGACGCGGCCATCGAGGCCGACGCTGCTGCCGGTGACAGCGCGGCGGCGCGCGCGGGCGTCGATCGCGGCGACGGACGTGATGCGCTCGGCCGCTTCACCGGAACCGGCGGGTACGGCGCCGACGCGGAGGCGCAAGGACTGCAGGACTACACCGATCTGACCGGTCGCGAGGCGATTCCTGACCGTGTGCAAGCGAAGCTGCCCGATGGCCCGCAGGGCCGCTACTACGACGGGCTCGCGCTCAAGCCGGACGGCACGTATGAGGGGGTCGAGGTCAAGAGCGGGACCGCGAGCCGCGACCTTCCGCAGCGGACCTTCGACAATAAGGTCAGCCCGTCCAATCCAGCCACTGCTAGGTTGGGCGGCCAGGAGATCAAGATCACCTCCGTCCGCGTCATCACGGTCCCCTGATGCCCAACGCCTCCCACGCCATCACGATCGACGGCCGGACCTCGATGGAGGCCGCGGCGTACGACTCGACGGTCGAGGCGACGATCGAGCGAGCCGTCCGCATGATCGACGGCGACCGCCACTTCGCGGTCAGCTTGTGGGCGCTGCCACGGGGCACGCCCGTCGATCTGGTCAACCGGGACGAGTGGCCGCAGGAGTACATCCAGGCCGCAGGCGAGGGTCAGCGGCGGCTCACCGTGGAGGTCCGCCGGCGCGACGACGCCGGCGGCTACGAGCAGTTCGTGGTCGGACGCCCCGGGGCGACGCCGGAGGCCCCCGCCGAGACGATCTCGTGGCCAGGCGGAAACTCCGCCGTGACCCCAGGCGAGGTGCTCACCGCCGACGAGGTCGTTGATCTGTTCACCGCCTACTACGGCACCGGGGCCGTGCCCGCGGAGTTCTCGCACCGCCCGCTCACCGCCCCGACCCGGCAGTAGCGCACACTCCCCTGAAGGGGCGTCAACGGGTCCCCTTAGGCGCCCCAGTAGGGTTCCGCGAATGACTCTGAATCCCGGCGACACCGCCCCTGATTTCACCCTCCCAGACCAGCACGGCAACCCCGTCTCGCTGTCCGAGCTGCGCGGCAAGACCGTCGTTCTGTACTTCTACCCCAAGGCCGACACGCCGGGCTGCACCACCCAGGCATGCGGCGTGCGCGACCACCAGGCCGACTACTCGGCCGCCGACGCCGTGGTCCTCGGCGTCTCGCCCGATGCCGTCAAGGCGGTCTCCAAATTCGACCAGAAGTTCGGGCTCGGGTTCCCGCTGCTGGCCGACGAGGGCCACAAGGTGGCCGAGCAGTACGGCGTGTGGGTCAAGAAGTCCATGTACGGCCGCGAGTACATGGGCAATGAGCGCACGACGTTCGTGATCGCGCCCGACGGCACCATCAAGGACATCCTGCGCAAGGTCAAGCCGGCCGAGCACGACGACCGGGTACTGGCCGCCATCGGATAGCGCGGCACCAGCCGGGGGCAGTTCTCAGCGCCGGCGTCGTCGCGCCGCGCCTCTCGGGTCAGTGGCCGCCCCGCGTGGGTGGCTACTGCAGGCCCTCGCGCGCTTCGCGCACGAGCGTCACGGCCTCGGGGAAGATGACCGCCATCACGGACCGGAGCTGCTCGGCCTGCTGTTCGGTGGTCCCCTGGATGTTGGCGCGGTTCATCGCCGCCACCGTCAGATCGACGGCGAGCTTGATGGCGTTGTCGGCCCAGGCCAGACGCTGCGCGCCCTGCATCTGCTCGGCGAACTCGCCAAGCCGGCGCTGCAGATCATCCGGGTCACCGAACATACCGCCGAATCCTCCACTTCCTTCCATGGATGCAATGGTAGCTGGCCCCAGATGTGCCTCACGGGCGCCGGGCCAGGACGGCGATGGTGCCGCCGCTCCGCGCCATCCCCGCAGCCAGCTGGGCGGCCGCCGCCACCCCCGGCCCCGGGGACGGCGGGCTGTCTCACAGATCGCCACTATGTGGCCCCTCCCGCGAGTACGTTCGCATTCGAGGTACGCCTCTCGGTGCGAACCTACTTGCGAGAGTGACCACTAGCATTGGCGCCCCATGAGCCGCATCGGCGCCCCATGAGCCCCGACGAGACCCTCCTCTACGAATCGCGCGTCCGCACGCGCCAGGTCGTGGTGGCGGCCGTCGCGGGCCTGTGCCTGATCATCGCCGCCGTCATCCAGCTGAGCGGCCCGCACACCAAGGTCGACGAGCTGACGCTTGACCTGCTGGTGGCCAACCAGCGGTTCCCGCTGGACCTGATCTCCTCGGTGATCAACGCCATCGGGTCCCTGGCCATCGCCTGGACGCTGCTGTTCCTCTTCGGGGCGGCCCGCGCCCGCAACCCCGACAAAGCCCGCCCCTACGTGCGGATCCTGACGATGGTCGGCGGGGGCCTGGCTGCCGTCGCGGGCGTCGTCTACGCGATCGTGGTGGCGATCAAGGTCCACGAGTTTGCGACGACCGGATCGCAGACCTACGCCGAGGCCAGCCATCTCACCAGCGGCGCGGGCCTGCTCAGCCTCCAGCTCATCGGCCAGCTCGCCGCCCTGCTCGTCGCCGTCGCCTTCGTGCTCGTCTCGCTGCAGGCCATGAACCAGGGCCTGCTGTCGCGCTTCATGGGCTACCTGGGCATGTTCGCCGGTGCGCTGGTCCTCTTCCAGATCACCCAGGTGCCGGTGGTTCAGACGTTCTGGCTGCTGGCGATCGCCTATCTCATCTCCGGGCGCTGGCCCACCGGCGTCCCGCCCGCCTGGCGCTCCGGTCGGGCCGAGCCGTGGCCATCGTCGGCCGAGATGCGGGCTCGCCGGGCCGCGGAGACGGGCGAGCGCCGCCAGCGCGGCGCCAGCCAGCGCGGGGCCAATCAGCGCGGGGCCAAGAAGGCCGAGCCCGCCGCCGAGGAGCCCGCGGCCACGCCGGCGCCCGTGCACGAGCGCACGCGGGCGGCCACGCCCAAGCGCAAGCGCAAGCGCCGCAACTGACGCGCGCCCGCGCCGCAGGGCGCATCGGAGCATCTGGCCCGCGCGCCCGCGCAGCGTCGCACCGGAGCCACCTCTTCCGCGCCCGGACGGTCGCCGTTCGTCGCACGTCGCGACCGTTCACCGGTCCACTGCTACCGGCGGCCGATCTCTGCTATGCGCGGTGCACCGCCTTTGCGAGTTTTTGCGCCCGTCTCGTCAACTCGGAGTAGGAGGAGAGATGGAAGCAGCCAACCTGCCGTCCCGTGAAGCCGACGTAGCGCCGGCTCCGGACCCAACTGGTGGCCGCGCTGCCGGCTGGACGCCGGCCGACCCTGGGCCGCTCGGCCTTGCCGCATTTGCCGGCACCACGTTCATGCTCAGCCTGATCAACGCCGGCCTGGTCGGCTCGCAGCATCTGCCCGGTGGCGGCTTGCTGCCGATGGTGGCCGCCCTCGCGATCGCGTACGGCGGCGCCGCTCAGCTGCTGGCGGGGATCTGGGAGTTCCGGACCGGCAACACCTTCGGCGCCGTCGCGTTCTGCTCCTATGGAGCGTTCTGGATCTCGTTCTACTTCATCGTCCAGTCCGTCGGGAGCAATGCCCCGACCGAGATCTTCAGCGGACTCGGCCTCTACCTGTGGATGTGGGGCATCTTCACGGCCTACATGTTCATCGCCTCGCTGCGCACCACCGGTGCTGTCGCCCTCGTCTTCCTGCTGCTGGCGATCACGTTCATCGTGCTCGGCATCGGCAACTCGGCGCTGGCCGGGACGCGTAGCGCCACCAACGGCACGATCAAGCTGGGCGGCTACATCGGGATCATCACGGCCATCGCCGCGTGGTACGCGTCGTTCGCCGCGGTCATCAACTCCACGTTCGCCCGGTCGATCATGCCGGTTTTCCCGCTCAGGCGCTAGCGAGCGGGTACAACTAGAGACACGACAGCCGCGCACTCGCGGCCAGCACGGGCGCCGGCAACCACTGCCGGCGCTCGGCGCTGACCCCGAGTGCACACAGCCAGGGTTCGAGAAGGAGAGAGGCTTCTATGGCAGACACGGCATCGAAAAGTGAGGGCACCCTCGAGCAGCAGCTCGAGGAGATGCTGGAGATCGAGAAGTTCGACCCGCCGGAGTCCTTCCGCGAACACGCCCTCCTCAGCGATCCGGCGGTGTATGACAAGGCCGACGCGGACTGGAAGGGCTGGTGGACCGAGCAGGCCAAGAGCCTGGACTGGTTCACGGAGCCGACCAAGGACGTCGACGAGTCAAACCCGCCGTTCTACAAGTGGTTCGAGGACGGCAAGATCAACGCCTCCTACAACTGCCTGGACCGCCACGTCAACGCCGGCAAGGGTGACAAGGTCGCCTACCACTGGCGCGGCGAGGAGGGCGAAGAGCGCGAGATCACCTACGCGGATCTGCACCGCGACGTCCAGAAGCTCGCCAACGCGCTGAAGGACCTCGGGATCGCCAAGGGCGACGTCGTCGGCATCTACCTGCCGATGATCCCCGAGGTGGTCGTCAGCATGCTCGCGTGTGCGCGGATCGGCGCGCCGCACAACGTCGTCTTCGGGGGCTTCTCGCCGGATTCGGTCAAGGAGCGCATGGAGTTCTCCGAGGCCAAGGCGCTGATCACCGTCGACGGTGCGCGGCGCAAGGGCAAGACCGCCCCGATCAAGGAGGCGGTGGACAAGGTCATGGGCGACGTCAAGTCGCTTGAGCACATCGTCGTGGTCAAGTCCACCGGCACCGACTGCGACATGCAGGAGGGACGCGACGTCTGGTACCACGAGATCTGCGACGCGGCCGATCCCGAGTGCCCGCCCGAGGAGCTCGACGCCGAGCACCCGCTCTACATCCTCTACACCAGCGGCTCGACGGCGAAGCCCAAGGGGATCCTGCACACCACCGGTGGCTACCTCACCGGGGTGAGCATGACGCACAAGTACGTGTTCGACCTCAAGCCCGACGAGGACGTGTACTGGTGCGCCGCCGACGTGGGCTGGGTCACCGGCCACTCGTACATCGTCTACGGGCCGCTGTGCAACGGGGCCACCTCGGTGATGTGGGAGGGCGCGCCCGACTACCCGCATAAGGGGATCTGGTGGGAGATCGCCGAGCGCTACGGTGTGACCATCTTCTACACCGCTCCGACGGCGATCCGCGCCTGCATCAAGTGGGGCGCCGAGCATGTGGAGAAGGCCGACCTGTCCAAGCTGCGCCTGCTGGGCACGGTGGGCGAGCCGATCAACCCCAAGGCGTGGCTCTGGTACCACAAGGTGGTCGGCGGCGAGCGGTGCCCGATCGTCGACACCTGGTGGCAGACCGAGACCGGGGCCATCATGATCACCCCGCTGCCCGGGATCGTGTCCACCAAGCCCGGCTCGGCCACGCGCCCGCTGCCCGGGCTCCTCGCGGACGTGGTCGACGAGCGCGAGGGCAAGCCGGTCGACGAGGGCCAGGGGCTGCTGGTGCTCAAGCGGCCATGGCCGTCGATGCTGCGGACCCTGTACAAGGAGGAGGACCGGTTCGTCGAGACCTACTTCTCCAAGTTCGACAAGACGACCTACGTCGTCGGGGACGCCGCTCGCAAGGACAAGGACGGCTACTTCTGGGTCATCGGGCGCATCGATGACGTGGTCAACGTGTCCGGGCACCGCCTCTCGACCGCCGAGGTGGAGTCGGCGATCGTGTCGCACCCCAAGGTCGCCGAGTCGGCGGTCATCGGGCAGTCCGACGAGGACACCGGTCAGGCCATCGCCGCGTTCGTCACCCTCAACGGCGATCTCGCCGGGTCAGACGAGCTGATCGAGGAGATCCGCGGCCACGTGGCCGAGAAGATCGGGAAGTTCGCCCGGCCCAAGCGCATCATCTGGGCCGACGACCTGCCCAAGACCCGCTCGGGCAAGATCATGCGCCGCCTGTTGCGTGACATCGCCGAGGGCCGTGCCTTGGGCGACGTCACGACGCTGCGCGACCCGACGGTCATGTCGCAGCTCGAGGACAAGATCAAGGAGGAGCAGGCCGCCGAGGCCTGATAGCCCTCCCGCAGCTACGGCCGGCGGCGTGCGTCTCGGATCAGACGCTGAGCCGCCGGCCCAGCTCGCCCGTATGGCGGCGGGCCACGGGGATCTTCTGGCCGTCTGAGAACGTCAGCTCGGCCGTGCCGCCCAGCATCGGGGCCAGCTCCACCGCGTTGCGCAGGTTGGCCACGTACTGGCGGTGCACCCGGACGAAACCGTGCGGCTCCCAGCGGCGCTCGATGTCGGCCAGGGTGGAGCGCAGCAGGTAGCGCCCGTCGGCGGTGACGATCCGGACGAAGTCGCCGTAGGACTGCACGTAGAGGACCTGGCCACGCGCGAGCAAGCGGGTCGACCCGCCGTGCAGGTTGGCCACGGCGATCATCTCGTGGTCCTCGAAGTCGGCCCCACCCGCCCCGCGGCCGGCCGCCGGCAGGGAGCCCGCCGCGCCCGGGCGGGTGGGGCCGCTTCCCCGGCGCTCGCCGGAGCTTGACTCGACCGCCGCCGCGACGCGCTCGATGGCCTCCTCCACGCGCCGGCGTCCGACCGGCTTGCGCAGGTAGTCCAGGGCGTGGAGCTCGAAGGCGTCCACCGCGGCGTTGTCATAGGCCGAGACGAACACCAGCTGCGGCGGCGCCGCGAAGCGCCGCAGCACGCGTCCCAGCTCCAGGCCGTCCAGGTTGGGCATCCGGACGTCGAGGAAGATCGCGTCGTAGGCCTGCGTCGAGGCCTTGACCAGCGCGTCGTGGCCGTCGTAGGCGCACTCGACCTCCTTGACGATCGGGGAGTTGCGCAGCAGTCGCGCCAGATCCTCGAGCTGGGTGCGCTCGTCGTCGACGGCGAGGATGGTGAGCTGGTCGCCGCTCATCCCGCCGCTGCCACCGTCGCGGCCGCCGCCCGCGCGCCGTCCTCGCCGGTGAGATTCGGCACGCTCATGATCGCTGTCGTGCCCTGGCCCAGCTCGGATTCGAGCCGCAAGGCGTAGCGCTCGCCAAAGGTGGCGCGCAGGCGCCCGTCGACGTTGGCCAGCCCGATGCCGCCGCCGGCCCCGGCGATGAGCCCCGGCAGCCGCTCGGGGTCGATGCCGCTGCCATCGTCGGTGACGCGCAGCTCGATGTCATCGCCCGTCACGCGGGCGTGTACCGCCACCCGTCCCGTCCCCGCGCGTCGTTCGATTCCATGACGGACGGCATTCTCCACCAGTGGCTGCACCGACATCGCCGGTACCACGGCGCCCAGCGTCTCGGGCGCCACGTCAAGGGTGACGTGCAGCGAGTGAAAGCGGGCCTGCTCCAGTCGCAGGTAGCGCTCGACGTGCTCGAGCTCCTCGGCCAGCGTCACGTAGGAGCGGCCGTCGCGGAACAGGTAGCGCGTGAACTCGGCGAAGTCGATGAGCAGCTCGCGCGCGTCGTCGGGGCGGGTGTGGATGTCGCCGGCGACCGCGGCCAAGGCGTTATAGATGAAATGGGGCGAGATCTCGGCCCGCAGGGCGCGCAACTCGGCCCGGGCCAGGCGCTCCTCCTGGTCGGCCACCACCGAGAGCTCGAGCTGTGCCGAGACGAGGCTGGCCGCCTCCGTGACCACG
>Ga0070714_100003116_pt1 | contig 12312 bp, 8 predicted proteins | sample LARL83metaG_FD_65450 | JGI IMG/M metagenome (GOLD analysis project Ga0070714, IMG submission 65450) | Corn, switchgrass and miscanthus rhizosphere microbial communities from Kellogg Biological Station, Michigan, USA - LAR L8-3 metaG | ecosystem: Host-associated > Plants > Roots > Rhizosphere ... | reverse complement strand
GGCCAGCGCCGAACGGCCGTGCCGGTACCGCCGGGCGAACTCGTGCAGGTCGAGATCACCGTCAGCAACCTCGATGAGGTAGCCCGGCGCGACGGTCTTGATCGGGTCGTCGCCGGACCCGTCAAGCAGCGTTCGCAGCCGCATCACGTGGTTCTGCAACGACGCCTGCGCGCTCGCCGGGGGCTTATCGCCCCAGACAACATCGATCAGTTGCTCCGCGGGCACCACGTGATTCGCATTCAGCAGCAGCGACGCCAGCACGCTGCGCGGCATGGGCCACCTCACGCCAACTACCCCGCTGCGGGTGCGCACCGCGACCGTTCCCAGCAATCCGAACCGCATCACGCCTCCCCGTGACACGATAGGCCGTGCTGCCGACAGTACGCCTTTGCCTTACTCACCATGCGGGCGCTTGCCGCTGACGATCAGCCAGAAGTACAACCCATCCGGTGAGCCTTGGCTAAGGTGCACGGCAGGCTCAGTGGCCTGCCGTGCACTCGTGCGCGAGGCTTTGGATGATCACCACGCTGCCGTTGTCGTGCAGGAGCCTGAGGGCTATCCCCACGACCTGTCCGGACGAAGAGCCCCCGTTTTGTCGGTGGCTCCAGGCCTAAGGGCAGCTATGGATTGCTGAAGGTTCCTGCGGTTGCGGCCGCTGCGGCACGCCCTCCTCAGCGACGTAGGTACCGAGCAGAGGTGGGATGCGGTAATGACTGGACGTGGCGGCTGGGTGAAGGAGGTGCCTGTCAGTGAGCGCGTCCAGAATTGACTCAGCGTCAGGGACGCCGCTGCCGAGCAAGGCAGCCGCCATCTCGGAGGTAATGTCCTCACCGTCCAGAGGAACCAGCAGCCGGAGCGCGCGGGCTAGTGCGCCATCTCGTCCGCCGGGCAGGGCAGCGTAGCTTCCCTCCAACGCATCCCGGACAGACAACCCGCCGATTGCCAGCGTGTCTAGTCGCCCGGCTGGGCTCGCAAGCCGGGTGACGAGGCTGGCAATCCCCCATTGCGGCCTGGCCACCAGCCGGTCACCCGCGATGCGAAGCGCAAGTGGCAGTCCGCCGCAGAACTCTGCGATCTCGGTCACTGCCTTAGGCTCTGCTCGGGCACGTCCCTCGCCGATGATGCCCGCCAGCATCACTGCGGACTCGCAGTCCGTTAGTGGCCCCAGCCCCCGGGCTTGCTGTCCCGGAAGCCCAGCCAGCGGACCCCGGCTGGTCACGATTGCAGCACAACCAGCAGTGCCAGGCAGCAGTGGCGCTACCTGCTGGCCGTCTTGGGCGTCGTCAAGCAGGACAAGCACCCGCCGTCCGGCCAGCGCGCTGCGCAGCATCGCCGCAAGTTCGGCCTCCCTCTGCGGGAGCCATCTCGCATCAACGCCCAGAGCACGCAGGAACCCGCCCAGCACTTCCCCCGCCGCCACCGGGCGGCCGCTCGGCGTGGACAACCGCGCAAACAGTTGCCCGTCCGGGAATCGTTCGCTGACCTGGTGGGCCACGTGGACGGCAAGGCTGGTCTTGCCGATGCCCCCCAGGCCGGTCACGACACCGGCCGGGACCACTCCCCAGCGCTCTCCTGCACTGGCGAGCACACCCGCAAGCCATGCCACGTCTGTCGAACGTCCGGTGAAGTCGGCTAGCGCCGCCGGCAACTGGGCTGGCCGCGCCATGGGAGCTCCTCCCGGCCTCGGCCTGTCAAGCGGACTCTTGGCTGCTGGTCTCACTGTCCACTGCGCCATGGGCCTGGCTGGCCTCAGGTCCGCGTCCTCGTTCAGCACCCGCCGGTGCAACTCCTGAAGTTCTGGACCCGGATCCACCCCTAGTTCTTCGGCTAGGACCTCCCGTGCCCGTGCGAAGGCTCCCAGCGCCTCCGCAGGCCGTCCGGCCCGGCAGTATGCCACCATGAGCTGGCCATGCAGCCGTTCCCGAAGCGGGTGCGCCGCCACCAGTCCAGCGAGTTCTCTGACCAGTTCCTCGTGGCGGCCAAGATGCAAGTCCGCGTCGACCCGCGCCTCCAGGGCATCTAGCCGTAGTTCCTCCAGTCGAGGCACTTCCCGCTCCCGCAGCATCGCTGACCGCACGTCAGCCAGGGCATCGCCGCGCCACAGCTTGAGCGCCGCGCTCAGGTCCCGCGCCGCCGCCTCCCATTCCCCCGTCTCCAGCGCCCGCCGGCCTGCCGCCGACATCCGATCGAACGCATCCAGGTCCAGCTCTCCCTCTCCGACCTTGAGCATGTACCCCGGTGCCACTGTCTGCAGCCTCGATGCATCCGGTCCCAGCAACGACCGCAGCCGCATCACGTGATTCTGCAGTGCCCCGGCCGCAGCCGCGGGCGCCTCGTCTCCCCACACCACGTCCATCAGGCGCTCAGCCGCGACCACCCGGTTCGCCGACAGCAGCAGCGCAGCCAGCACACTACGAGGCATGCTCCCGCGCACCCGGACCAGCCTTCCAGCTTCGGCCACGACCACTGACCCCAGAACGCCGAACTCCATTAGGTGTCTGCCAGGCCGCTGATAAAGATTCCAAGGAGCAGCTCAAACCGCACATCCAAGCTCTGTTCCGCCAGTTCTCGCGCTACAGCCGTCAGGTGAGGGAACCGATCGCCGGGCAGAGATGCGATGTACTCGTTGGTGGTATGAGGCGGCGATTCCCGCCCCTCAGCGCAGCGCACCTCCTCAAGCGAGATTCCGTTCACGATGAGCCACAACAGGTGCAGGCCTGCGACGGAGCGGCTATCGGGCACTCCGCCGGCCCGCATGATGGCGAGGACTCCGTCATGACACCCGAGCACCTGGCTGCCGGCTGGCGGCATACCCGCCCCTGGCGGCACAAGGTCGCGGATGGTCATGACCTCGCGCAAGCGGCGCGCGACTACAGCGAGTTGCCCTTCCCATCTTGCAGGATCGGGCTCGGGAAGATCGATTTCAGCGAGCGCTTGATTAAGCGCGAGAACATACGGAATCGTCATTGGCTAGCTCACCTCAGCTCGAGCTTGGCCCAGGCCAGCGGGATTCACCATCGTTAAGTTGAATGATCAGGCATCACGCCACAGCATCGTGCAAGTGAACGATGCCCCTTCCAAGGGCGGATTCCGCAGCGCCTTCCGTCCAACTCGCCAGCGAGCGGAACATCACTCAGATGCCATGACCTGGCTAGCGACTGGGTCCCTAATCCCGGCGTACTTGGGACGCCCCGCACAGCCGCGACGCGGTATTCGAGAGGGGCAACATCGTGTTCCTCCTGCGACGCATCGTGCAATGACGCATCACTTTCCGGTCAGATCAACCGCTGGCGACGGCGGCATCTCCACTACGACGCCTTCGGCGAGCAGGTTGACGAACTCCCCACGCTTGTAGGCACGATGTCGAAGGTGATATCCGTTACCGCCCGCCGGCCGGCGTCCGGTCAGGAGGGTAGCTCGCGCCGGGCAATCCAGGCGGCAATCTGCGACCGGGAGGAGAACCCGAGCTTCGCCAGGATGCTAACCACATGGGTGGCCACCGTCGGCCTGCTGAGGAACAGGCGACGCGCGATGACGGGATTGGATAGCCCTTGGGCGATAAGCTCCGCAACCTCCATCTCGCGTGGCGATAGCTGGCCTGCGGTGGCCTCACTACGCGGCACCCTCATACCGAGGCTTCGCAGTACCTGCTCCGCACGCTGCACGCCTAGCCGCGAGCCGATCGCGGCAAAACGATCGCGGGCAGCGATGGCGGACTCCGTTTCCAGCAGGAACTCTCCTCGCCAGCACCCGACCAGGGCCGCCAGCCACGGCCATGGCGCTGCGTCGGCCGCCCTGGCCGCGGCCACCGCATTCTCCGGTGTCGGCTGCTGCCGGAAACGAGCCGCCGATGACGCCGCCACAATGAACCGGGAGTGATCCATGTTGCGAGCGTCCATTATCATGACCGCTGCATCCGCCTCATCAGCGCGGTCCAGCCGCATGAGCGCGTCGACGTAAAGCGGGAGTTGCAGGGGTCCGAGGGAAATCGTGTTATAGGTACTGATAAATTCTTCCGCGCATGCCCTTCCCAGCTGGGTGCTGGCCTCCTCGAAGCGGCCGTTTTCCCACGCCAGCCAGCCTCGGGCGGCCGCCCGCTCGCCGCCGATAAGTCCGCGCGATGCCGCATTCACTGCTTCGCTCGGCTTGTCAAGTATCCTGCGCGCCTCATCCAGGTCGCCCCGGTGCAGGTAGAGGTACGCCTCCTTGGCGTCAACCCATGCGGCGATCGCGGGGATCCGCAGCTGGTATTGATGATGAATCTGGCCAAAGATCGCCTCGCTTTCCTCATGCCTCCCTTCCGTAAGGCAGAACACAGCCTCGAACATGGCCGCCAGCCAGGACCAGGCATCTGGTTGCTCGGCCGCCTTCCTGGCTTCCTGGATACCCCTCAGGTCAGCGGTTACCAGTGACAGAAGGAGACGTGTCCAGGCCCCCGGGCTGGGCAACCGCCGCTGCCGCGCGAAGGCGGCGTATTCATCAACCTTCCTTAGGAGTGATTCGCCATAACCATGCTCGCCAAGTGCGATCGAAAGCTCGATGTGCTGGATGCGGATTTCAAGCTCGTGATCATCGGTACGACGCGCCACTTCCAGCGCGCGGTCCGCGTAGGCCCTCGCGGTGGCGAGGTCTCCCTGGAACCAGGCGACTTGCGCAAGCTCCCGCAGCAGCGGCCCTGTGGCATCCGTGGCCCCGTAGCGCTCAAGGCCCGCCAACTCCTCAGTGGCCAGCACGCGGGCCTGGTCCATTGAGCTGGTCCAGAACAAGTGCTGGCAGAAGATGGCCGCAAGCATGGCGTGCTCAGCTTGAGGAAGCTCGTGGCGCCGCGGCCACGCATCGCGCAGCAGGGGATCGAGTTCCGACCACCTCCCGGTGGTGAACAAATCCCAGATGGCAGCCCGTTCGAGGTCTGCATGCCGCTTTGCGAGCGATCGGTGCCGCTGAGCGAGCTGAAACGCTCCGAGCTGCAACGTCGCTTTGCGGGCGAAATGGGCAGTCCGTTCTGCGTCCGCAGCCGCCGACTCCAACGTGGACAGTGCCGCCTCTGGCTGGCCGGCCCACTCAAGGCGGGCGGCGACATGCTCGGCTGAGTAGCGCCCGCTAGCGGACATGGCATCAGCAATCCGCTCATGCAGGATGCGCCTGCGCTCGCGCGGGACTGCATAATGGGCCGCCTGATGGAACAGCGGATGCCGGAATCTAATGCCCTTGTCGTCCCGTTCGAACAACCCGACCGCGACGAGCTCTTCTGGGTCTCCTGCGGGGGCAATTGATGCGAGCAGCTCGACGTCCATGTCAAGTCCAGCCACCGCCGCTGCTTCCAACAACTCCCGGCCTGATATACCGAGGCGACCCGTCCGCTCGCGCACCGTGGCCTGTACCGCGTCGGGGACCGCCAGCTCATACCCAGGTCGCGTGGCAAGGCTTGTCAGTTCCTCCAACAGGAGAGGAGTCCCCGCGGCACGTCGGAGTATCTGATCCACGGTAGCGTCTGACAGGTCAGGGTTGATGGCCCGGACAAGCTGCTCCCCGTCGGCTTGGGGAAGCCTGCTCAGCGGCAAATTCAGGACCGTTGGTTCCCGCTTGAGCCTTACCAGTCCCGGCCACCAGGGATGCCAAGGCCCGATCTCCTCATCCCGGTAGGTGACGGCGAGGACCACGTTCATGTCCGCGATCCGCCGGGCGGCGTATCGGGTGAATTCCCAGGCCGCGTTATCCGCCCAGTGAATGTCGTCCATAATCCACAAGACGGGCGCCTCGCTCGTTCCTACCTCATCCACCGCGTCAAGCAGCGCCTCAAACAAAACTGCCTGGTCAACTGGCCTTTCTGGTGCCCTGGCGTCGGATGCCAGCTCCGATGCGATTGGCCATAGGACGTCTGCCCGCGCCTTGGCCGCGCCCCAGAGTGCCGGTGCCGTTCGCCGGACTGCGCGCAGTGAGTCTGCCAGTGCGGCATAGGGAACCGATGCTTCCTCTGGAGCCGCCCGACCGGGGACGACGATTCCGCCGCGCTGGTGCCAGGAGCGCCTCAACTCCGCGCAAAAGCGCGTCTTCCCGATCCCGGCCTCCCCGTAGACCAAGATGATGCTGCCCGTGCCTTCACAGGCGCGAGCGAACGCGGCGTCGATAAGGCTAAGCTCGGCTTCACGACCCACATATGGAATGTGCATCTGGTAACACCGCCGCCCTTTCCGGGGAGCCGACGACCGCCTGCTGGACCTCTTTGCGGGCATGACAAAGCTCTCTTGGACTCTTCCAGAGCATGCCGCTCGCCCCTCACATCTCGCTCACATACCCCTAATCCGCGACTTAGGCGCGTTCCTGGACAACTCACGGGCGCGCCCGCCTCAGGCGCTGCTCGGGCTGCTGTTCACCACGGTCCGGCTCCTAGGGCTTCAGCCAATGGTGAGCACGACGTTGCCGCGGACCTCGCGGTTCAGCAGTGCCGCGATCGCGTCCCCAGTAGCGGACCAGTCGTCGACCCGGCCGATCTCGGGGTGCAGCCGGCCGGCCACGACTAGCCGGACCAGGGTCGCGAGGTCTTCCGCCTCAGTGTGGGTGCTGTCCATGTAGTTGAATTTGCGGATCGTAACGCTCAGCGCGCCATCCCAGTCGAAGTAGTCGAGGTCGGGCCGGACACGGCTGGCCTGCCCGAGCCAGATCAGCATCCCGTGCTCATGTAGGCGGTGCCAGACTTCCTTCGTGGCGCCGCCGCCGACGGAGTCGATCCCGATGTCGAACGGCGCGGTCGCCGACTCGACATTGGGCAGCACGCAGACGGCGCCTAGCTCGCGCAGCCGCGTCCCACGGTCGGCGGACGCGGCGATAGCGGTTACCAGCGCGCCCTGCCCTGCCGCGAGCTCGGTGAAGTAGTGCCCGAGACCACCTGAAGCGCCGGTCAGCAGAACCCTCCGGCTTGGCAGCGGTCCGGTGACGCGCAGCAGGCGAAGGGCCGCAAGGCCCGCTAGAGGCAGCGCAGCGGCGGTAACGAACGGCATATCCTCCGGTAGCTCGGCCAGACGGCGTGTTGGCACCGCCACCTGTTCCGCCCAGCCGCCTGAGTCAGCATGACCGACCACACGCGTCCCAGCGGGCGGACCGGAGCCGTCCGCGGCGGCGACGCTGATCACGCCCGCGATGTCTTTGCCAGGGCGCCAGCCCGACTGAGGCCGCTCGAGTTGGTAGGTCTCGCCCCGGTTCACGCTGAACGCGGCAACTTTCACGACCGCATGATCCGCAGCAGGATCCGGCTCACCGGCATCCGCGAACGCCAGCCCGCCCGGCTCCCGCATGGCCGAGACAAGTGCCTTCATGGCTTTCCTCCGGTCATAGATGGCTATGCGAGCTGAGCCGGATACAGTTCGGAATTCGCCTTCGCCAGGGCGTTCAAACGCAAGTCTGGGAAGGCGCCAGGCAACTATCGCGAATACCTGCGCCGTCACGCGGGAGACGGGGCGGCCGACCGGATCGCGGTGCGTGCCCGAACCGCGATTCCTGCACCGTGAACTCCGTTCCGCCGACAGGGAATGGCCTGACGCCACCTGCGCCCCCGTGATCCCGTCGTCGCCGCCGACGTGGCCGCAACTGTGCACGTCGGCCACTCCGACGAGGCCGACCGCACCCGCCCTGCCCTGGGCACCACCGTCGCCGAACGGCCCAGTGACATCCACGGCCCGATCCGCGTGTACTACCTCGGGGCTCACCGCCACCGACGACGAAAGCCGGTACCGCACCGAGGTGTGCTGGCCCGTCTTCCACACGACCAGCGGCGGTGCCTGAGCCGAGCCGACAATGATCAGGACGAAGGCTGCGATCACGGGCACTGCCGACGCGATCCCCAGGGCGCCGGCGGTCACGCTGAGGTCATCAGCGCCCCCGGGCTTCCGCGCCACGATGACCGGCCCGGCCACGTAACAGACCGCAGTGCCGAGCGCTTGCAATAGCGGGACGGCACCATCGCCTGCACCAGCACGCCCTTAAGCGGCTTGGACGACTCCGTAGGTGACGTACGTGAGGTCATTACCAACGGTTCGGTTGGCGACCAGGCGCAAGGGCACCTTGTCGCCGGTGCCCCCGAACAGGCGCGCGCCGACCCCGAGCACGACCGGGAAGACCATCAGCCGGAGTTCGTCGACCAGCCCATGCTCCATCAGCGTGCGCACGAGCTGACCGCTGGCCCAAACGACGATGTCCCCGTCCAGCCCTTGCTTCAGCTTCGAGACCTCGTGCAGCACGTCGCCCTTGAGCACGGTCGAGTTGATCCACTTGGGCGCTTGAACGGTCGAGGACACGACGTACTCGGGCATGCCGTTCAGCCTGTCCACCAACTCGCCATTCCGGGGATTCCAACGCGCGGCGAACCACTCATCGCTCCGCCGGCCGAGCAGCATACCCTCAGCATCCAGCCACTCGCCGAACTCGACCTTGGCAAACTCGTCGCGGCTCAAGGTGGCCACGCATCAGAAGCTACCTCACTAGGAGTCTTATTCGTGGTGGCGACGTCACCATGGTCCTTCCCGTTGACTTCGCCGCCTTCTGGCGTTCTCGATGCGGACTTCGACTAGCGTGCGAGGACCGACTCAGATTTTCCTCACACATAGATAAGATCAGCGGAAGCTGAGCGGCGGGTGCACCCCGCTGGCCGGCAGCCACGGCTTAGACCATTCGCCGCAGGGCGGTCTCCACTGCGTCGACCAGCAGGTCACCCTCGGTCCAAGAATGGCGTGCGAGGCCGAACTCCACATCTGGCAGGGTGGGCAGAGTGTCGGCATGGTGGCGGGCCATGGCTGGTTCGAGGTTGGCAGGCATGAGCGCCGCGACGCCGAGCCCGGCCCGTACCGCGGCGAGCACGCCGATGAGGCTGTTGCTTTCGAACGTCACCTGCCAGCGCCGATCGGCGCGCTCCAGCGCTTCCAAGGCCAAGGTGCGCCAGCTGCACGGGTTCGAGAACAGCACCACCGGCAGCGGGTTAGCCGCTACGTCGACACCCTGGCCGACGGCCCAGACCAGCGGGCGGCGTGCCGTCCAGCGCGGCGGACCCGGAAGGTCGGGGACCGCGTCGAGGACGATCTGGACGTGGCCCGTGTCGTAGGCCTCCCGCATCGCCGAGCTGGACAGGCTGAGTACCTCAAGCGTCGCGCCGGGGTGCAGCCTGGCAAGGTCGGCGAGGGCCTGGGGGAGCTGGGTCGCGGCGAGGTCTTCGAGCAACCCGATACCGCAATGCCCGGTCAGCGCACGTCCGGCCTCGGTTAGGGCCTGCGCAGCCAGCGAGAGGATGCGCTCGGCGTACGGCAGCAGTTCCTCGCCCGCTCTGGTGGGCGAGACGCCGGACGGCGACCGGTGCAGCAGCGGGCGGCCGACAGCCCTCTCGAGCTTGCGCAACTGCTGGCTGAGCGCGGGCTGGGTGTGGCCGAGCGCCGCGGCGGCGCGGCTGATGCTGCCCGCTCGCACTGCGGTGACGAAGGAGCGCAGCAATGCGGTCTCAAGGTCCTGAGCCATAAGCATTCATTATGTCGGATCCAACTATCTAACCGCTTCCTATGGCAGTCGGGACGATCTAGCGTCACGTTGGTGACCAGGTACCGCCGACTGCTCGCCATGCCAGGAATGGCGCCGCTACTGGGTATTTCGCTGCTCGCCCGCGTCGCGATCACGTCAGTTGTGATGGCGCTGACCGTGTATGTCGTGCTGGGCCTGAACATGAGCTACGTGGCGGCGGGCGGCGTGGCGGCGGCCTTGACCGCCGGGATGGCCCTGGGTGCGCCGCTACTGGGCCGCATGATCGACCGGCGAGGGTTGCGGGCCGCGCTACTGGCTACGGTCGTCGCGCAGATCGCATTCTGGCTGAGCATGCCGGTACTGTCGTATTGGATCTTGCTGGGTGCCGCCTTCACCGCCGGACTGCTGATGGTGCCGGCCCAGTCGGTGACCAGGCAGGCGATCGCCGCGATGACGACGCCTGGGCGACTGCGTGCCGCCGCGTTCGCGCTGGAATCGGTGCAGGGGGAACTGTCCTACATGGTGGGACCGCCGGTGGTGGTCCTCTGCGCGGCGAAGGCGTCGCCTGGTGTCATGGCGTGGGTGGTCGGCGCCGCGATCGTGGCCGGCGGGGCAGGGATCGCCCGGATCAACCCGCCGCTCCGTGCCGGTGACGAGATGGACGCCGGTGCGACCGGACGGCCCAGCCGTCGGCAGTGGGTAAACGCTCCCATGGTCGCCGCCCTCACGATGGCGTTCGGTACCACGACGCTGCTTAGCGGAGTCGACTTGGCCATCGTCGCGACACTCAAGGAGGCGGGTCAGCTGTCGTGGGCCGCCGTGGTCATAGCCGTGTTTGGGATGACATCCGTCACCGGCGGGCTGATCTACGGCGCGCTGCCCAGGCCGCTGCCGACCTCGCTGCTACTCGGCCTGCTCGGACTGGTGACGGTTCTCGCAGGATTGGCCCACGATTGGCGCTGGCTGTGCGTGGCCGTCGTCGGTGCTGGCATCCTCACCGCGCCCGCCCTTTCCACGGTGGCCGACACAGTCAGCCGACTGGCACCCGCTAGTGTCCGGGGCGAGGCAACGGGTTTGCAATCCTCGGCGATGAGCGCCGGCGTCGCGCTCGGATCCCCGATCGCGGGGATCGCGATCGATCTGTCCGCGCCGGCGGGCGGCTTCGCTGCGGCCGGCTTGGCTGGCCTGGCCGCCGCCTTGGCTGGCTGCCTGCTTTCCAGGCGAACGCCCGCCGCCACGCTCTCGCCGCCCAGCGAGCCCAGCATCGCCGGGCCACTGGAGCGCGGGGTCAATCCGTCTGGTGAGAGCGCTGGAGAAGCCGCGGCCCTTACGCGCTCGTGGCTGAGCGCGCGATCCGGTCGAGCAGATTGTGCCGAGTAACAGACAAGGATGGAGTGGCCCGAGGCGGGCCCCATCTGCGATTGGCCATCGCGTCCGGGCCAGATCCGGGAGAACATCTGGCTGGTCAGCCGGTCTCTTCAGACTGGGGTTTATCACGACTGAGCTTTCGTTTCCCTCTTCGAACGTGCAGCAGGCCCGTTTGACGCGCCGGGTTGGCGTTATTCGAGTCCTCGGGTCGTTCAGGCACGACCGCGTCACGCACCGTCACAGTACATCGAGTACCGGCGTCGTAGACATCAGTGGTCTTAGCGGGTTCTAAGCGTGGTGTGAGCGCTGCGACGCAAGCTGTATCGACGACCGTAATCAATAAGAAGGCCAATGATGCTGGATCGCCGTCAGGGCGTCGGCCGTCCCCTGGCTCATGTAGTCCATGTGGCTATGTAGGAGATCATCGTGAGCGTTATCGTCATTGAGTTCATTACCCTCGACGGCTTCGTGTCCGACCCAGACGGACGGGCGGGTACGCCGACCGGCGGCTGGGCATTCCGGCACGGTCCCGATACAGTCGCCGGGGACAAGTTCCAGCTGGGGAGCACGCTGGACGACGGGGTTCTGCTGCTCGGCCGCACCACCTGGGAACTGTTCTCGCAGGTGTGGCCCGCACGCACCGGCCCGTTCTCCGCGCGGATGAACGCCGTCCCGAAGCTGGTGGCCTCCCGGACGCTCACCAACGTCTCGGCATACGCGAACTCGCAGGTCATCGACGGAGATGTCCTGAACGTCGTTCGCCGCGAGCAGCGTGATGTCATCGTCACTGGCAGCCTGAGCATCGTGCACGCTCTGATGGCGGCCGACCTGATCGATGAGTACCGCCTGCTGATCTTCCCCACCATTCTAGGCTCCGGCGAACGCCTCTTCCCGGGCGGCGACGAGCCCGCGTACCTGGAGTGCCTGTCGGCCGGGCAGCACGGCGCCGCCGTGCTCGCGCGGTACGCCAGGACGCGATAAACCTCATCGGAGCTGAGCATCAGCGACTTCTACCGAGCCGGAGCGTTCGACGCTATCCTGCGTGTGCATCTGACGGGGCAGTCTCGCGGCGGCAACATCACCGCTCGCCCCCCGGCGGCGGAAGGCTTCAGAGGCGCTACGCCGCAAGTCACGGGGTATCGGCAGTTGACAAATCGCCGGTGCCGTCCAGTCAACACTCAGGATCCGGAATCTCCAGCCACAAAAATGCCAGGTCACAGGAGAACGGAGCACTGCCGGTGTCTCAGATGACCTGGCATATGCCAGCTCACAGATAGATCACCTGACAAGAACCCTCGGTTCCGGCTCGCGGTCGGCAGGTCGTGTCCCCATCGCGGCATTATGCCGGTGATCAAAGATCAGATCACTACCCTCCAGCGGCATAATGCCTGATCATGCCTGTGATCGAGGCGCAGTGCGCATCGATCCTGGTGCCTCACGATCACA
>Ga0070714_100003115_pt1 | contig 12316 bp, 7 predicted proteins | sample LARL83metaG_FD_65450 | JGI IMG/M metagenome (GOLD analysis project Ga0070714, IMG submission 65450) | Corn, switchgrass and miscanthus rhizosphere microbial communities from Kellogg Biological Station, Michigan, USA - LAR L8-3 metaG | ecosystem: Host-associated > Plants > Roots > Rhizosphere ... | reverse complement strand
GCCTCCGCCCGGTAGGCGCCGAGCTCTGCCGCCGAGGGCGCGTGACCGCGCTGCAGCAGGTAGGCGATCTCTTCGAAGGTTGCCGCACCGGCGAGCTGGTGGATGTCATAGCCGCGGTAGAACAGCAGGCCGGCCCGGCCGTCAATGTCGCTGACCGCGGTGGAGGCCGCGATGACGTCCGCGAGGCCTCTGGCCGGCTTGTCCGCCATTTTGTTTTCCTTCCGCATGACCCGTCGGCAGTGTACTGGCGACCGCCCGCCACCAGTCCCGTCGGCCCTCAGGGACCGCCAGAGGGACCGCCCGCGAGTGGCCGCAGGGCGGGACCAATCGCCGCCCGGGTGATAGGAAGGGGGCCCGAAGGGGTAACCAGACCGTAAGACCTCAGTCGCTACATAGGCAGGCAGGAGAACCTTGTGGAGGGGCCTTACATTCGCATCGAAGAGACCGGCGACGTCATCCCGCTGGCCGAGGCGGTGACCACGATCGGGCGTGGCAGCGCGGTCGATATTCGGCTGGCCGATCCCAGCGTCTCCCGGTTGCATGCCGAGATCGTCCGCCACGGCCCGTACGCCTACGTCGCTGACCTGGGTTTATCGCGTAACGGGACCCGGGTCAACGGACGGCTGGTAGCCCGCCGGGTCCTCGAAGAAGGCGACGTGCTCAGCTTCGGCGCGGCACGCTGCCGGGTGGGCGGCATTCCCAGGGAAGACATTTCCGCCGAGGTCGAGCTGCGGCGCTCGGCGAGCCCCGAGCTGACCCGCCGCGAGCTGGACGTCCTCACGTCCCTGTGCCGCCCCGCCCTGTCCGACGAGGCCTTCGTGGCTCCCGCCACGGCCAGGGAGATCGCGGCCGACCTCGTGGTGACGGAGGCGGCCGTCAAGCAGCACCTGCTGCGCCTCTACCAGAAGTTCCGGATCCCAGAGGGCCAGAACCGGAGAGTCAGGCTGGCCAACGAGGTGATCGCGCTCGGCCTGGTCCGTCCCCTGCCGCCCGCCGAGCGGGCGGACCGCCCACCGGCCGGCGGCGACCGCGCCGAATCCCCGGCCACCGGCCCGGTACCGGGTGTGGTGCCGCAGCCCCGGCGCACCGGGCGCCCGGCCGGCCAGGCCGACGGCTTCCGCGGCGCGGGCCAGCCCAACGGCATCGGCAACCGGGCCGGCTAACACACCGCCTGCCCGGACGCCTCACGCACGCCGGCCGCGCCGGGGGGTGACAACTCCGGAGTCTTCGTATGCGTCTAGTAACCGGCGCCCATAACGGGCACCGGCGCCTTATCCGGGGATGTAGGCCAATGTGCGCGTAGGGGTGGTCTTGATGACAAGGGAAACCAGCCGGGCACGACGGCTGCGGCGGGGGACCGCCGGAAAGTTTACGGCCTTGGTGGCCCCGGCCGCGATCACGGCGCTGCTGTCCGCCGGAGCGCTGGCCCCGCACGCGCCGTCTGCGGGAACGCGCTCAGGTCACAGGGCGGTTGTCAGCGGTATCACCACGGTCGCCGGGGGGCTCGGCGGCCCGGCCAAAGCCACGAACGTGGCCATCTTCCCGGCCTGCCATCTGGCCTTTCGCGCCGGGTCCCTGTACGTCACCGACGATGCCGCGGTGCGCACGGTGAGCCTGAGCACGGACCGGCTGGCGAACCTCGCGGGCACCGGCTCGATCGCGCCGCTCGGCGACGGCGGGCCGGCCACCAAGGCCACCGTGGAAGCCTGCGGCGTTGCCTTCGACCACTCGGGCAACCTGGTGATCGCCGACGGTTTCGGCCGGATCCGGGTGGTGGCGGCGCAGGCCGGCACGTTCTACGGCCAGGCCATGACCAAGGGCGACATCTACACCGTGGCCGGCGGCGGCCCCAGCGGGGCGGAAGGAGTGCCCGCAACCCAGGCCCTGCTGTCCGGGCCGTCCGATGTGGCGGTGGACCGGGTGGGGAACCTGGTGATCGATGACCGGGACAACCAGCGGGTCCGGGTGGTGGCGGCCAGGACCGGGGCCTTCTACGGCAAGGCCATGACCGCCGGAGACATATACACGGTCGCCGGCCGCGGCATCGCGGGATTCTCCGGAGACGGCGGCCCGGCCTGGCACGCCGAGCTGTCCTTCCCGGATGGCATGATCGTGGACCGCGCGGGAAACCTGGTGATCGGCGACAGCAGCAACAACCGGCTCCGGGTGGTCGCCGGCAGCACCGGCACGTTCTACGGCCAGGCCATGACCAAGGGCGACATCTACACCATCGCCGGCAACGGCACCCAGGGGTTCGCCGGCGACGGCGGCCCCGCCACCAGCGCCGAACTGAACACTCCCTGCACGCCCGCCCTGGACGCCACGGGCAACCTCGTATTCGCCGACAACGGGAACCAGCGGATCCGGGTGCTAGCCGAGAGCACCGGCACCTTCTACGGCCAGGCCATGACCGCCGGCGACATCTACACGATCGCCGGTACCGGCACCGAGGGGTTCGCCGGCGACGGCGGCCCCGCCACCAGCGCGGAGTTCCAGAACCCCGTGGGCGTCACGGTGGACAGCGCGGGCAACGTGCTGGTCGGCGACGCGAACAACAACCGGGTCCGGGCGGTCGCCGAGAACACCGGCAGCTTCTACGGCCAGGCCATGACCAAGGGCGACATCTACACCGTGGCCGGCAACGGCAGCCTCGGCTTCTCCGGGGGAGGCGGCCCGGCCACTAGCGCCGAGCTCGACTTCCCGACTGGTGTGGCGGTCGACGGTGCGGGCAACCGGCTGGTCGCGGACAAGGGGAACAACCGGATCCGGGTGGTGGCGGCCACCAGCGGCACGTTCTACGGCCGGGCCATGACCAAGGGCGACATCTACACCGTGGCCGGCGACGGCACCCAGGGATTCTCCGGCGACGGCGGCCCCGCCACGGGCGCCGAACTGAACGTCCCGTTCGGCGTGGCGGTAGACGCCGCGGGCAACCTGGTGCTGCCCGATTCCGGCAACAGCCGGGTGCGGGTGGTGGCGGTCAGCACCGGGACGTTCTACGGCCAGGCCATGACCGCTGGCAACATCTACACCGTGGCCGGCGACGGCACCCGGGGTTCCTCCGGGGATGGCGGTCCGGCCACCAGCGCCGAACTGGACGACCCGGGCAAGGTGGCCGTCGACGCGGCGGGCAATCTGGTGATTCCCGACGACCACATCAGCCGGGTCCGGGTGGTGGCGGTCAGCACCGGCGTGTTCTACGGCCAGGCCATGACCGCCGGCGACATCTACACCGTGGCCGGGCGCGCCGTGCGTGGCTTCTCCGGGGACGGCGGCCCGGCAACCGCGGCGAAGCTCAACGGCCCGACGGCGGTGGCGGTGGACGCGGCGGGCAATCTGGTGATCGCCGACACGGACAACCAGCGGATCCGGGTGGTCGCCGAGCGCACCGGCACCTTTTACGGCCAGGCCATGACCGCCGGCGACATCTACACCGTGGCCGGCGGTGGCACCGGCGGCATCGGCGACGGCGCCCCCGCCAAGCGGGCCAGCTTCGCCCAACCGTTCGACGTGGTGGTGGACGCCGCGGGCAACCTGGTGCTCACCGACACCCAGCACAACCGGATCCGGGTGGTCGCGGACAGCACCGGCACGTTCTACGGGAAGCCGATGACCGCCGGGGACATCTACACCGTGGCCGGGGACGGCACCCAGGGATTCGCCGGGGACGGCGGCCCGGCCACCAAGGCCATGCTGTTCAACCCGGAGGGGATCGCCGTCGGCGCTTCGGGCCGCCTGGTGATCGCCGACACCATCAACGAACGGATCCGGGTAGTGGGCTGACCTGGAGCGCGTGCGCGCCGTCCGCACAGGCTCAGCTACGGTCAGGGGTGCTCCGGGTGGCTCAGGTCACTTCAGGTGGCGCAGCAACTGGCCGGGCAGTGACCCGCCGCGGAGCAGGTAGATCCGGTGCGGCCCGCGCAGATGGGTCAGGTAGCCGAGGCGGCGCAGCGGCCCCAGATGGGTTACCCCGAAGTGGATGAAGTTCACGGGAACAACGGCCGGCCAGTAGACCGCGGGTGAGGACACTGCCGCGGTGAGCGCGCCGAGTGCCAGCGCGGACAGCCCGAGTACCACCACGATCTGCGTGGCCGGGCTCTTGGTGAACATGCCGAAGAACCGCCGGAGCTGGGCTCGCGGCATTCCGGACCCCGGCCCGAGCCCGTAGAACAGCACCAGCGCGCCCGCGGCGTAGGCGAGGGCATGGTACGGCCAGGCTCCGGGCGAGACCACGACCGCGATGCCGGCCGCTAGTGCGCCTGCGGCCAGCGCGAACGGCGCGAGTATCAGCATCGCGAACAAGGCGCGCAGCAGGGACCAGGGCAGCGTGACCACGGTGACGACCGGGTCCATGGCCCGGGCCCCGCGCGCGACGCGGCGCGCGGTGGTCCGGCGCTGGATCAGGCCGGCTGTGCGCAGTGCCGCGATGAGCAGCAGCGCGCCCGCGGTGCCCGCCACCGGCAGGATGACGCTGACGCTGGCCACAAGCACCATCGCGGCGGCCACCATGAGGGGCTGCCCGCGCATCCGTGCGGCCGGCGCCGGCGCCTGCCTGGCTACCGGGGCCGGTGCGGCCGCGGCGCCTCCTGCCTGCGGTGCGACGTCGCGCCGGGCGTAGCTGACCGGGGTCAGCACGTCGGCCAGGTCCTCGGGGAGCGGCCGCCCCTCGGCGATCGGGCGGGTGCTGGGCCCACGCGTGCCGGGCGCCGCGGCGCCCGCCCCGTTGCCCGCCGCCACGCCGGGCCAGCCGGGCGACCCCGGCGCGGGCAGCACGGTCGGCCCGCCGGCGCCCGGTGCGACGACGGTCGGCGGTACATAGCCCGCGGGCCCGCTCGCCACGGGAGCGGGCGGCACATAGGCCGCGGGCCCGCCCGGTACGGCTGCTGGCGCGGCACCGGCCGCGGCCTCCGATCTCGTCGCGGTGCCTGCGGCCGCATTCCCCGGTGCCGCCTGGCCGGCCTGCCCATGATTCATAACGAGAGTGGCGGGGTCGAGCACCGCCGCCTGGGCGCGCAGTTGCACCGCGGACGGCCGGTGCGCGGGATCCCTGGCGAGCGCGGCGGCCAGCAGCGGGAGCATCGGCGCGGGAGCCCCGTTCAGGTCGGCCTGCCCGTTCACGATGCGGTAGAAGATGCCCTCGTACGGGCCGGTGCCATAGGGCGGCCGGCCGATGGCCGCGAACGCCACCGTGGCCCCCCACGCGTGGACGTCCGAGGCCTCGCTGCTCGGCCGGCCCTCGATCACCTCGGGAGCCAGGTAGCCCGGGGTGCCCATGAACATCCCGGTCATGGTCAGCCGGGTGGCGTCCGGCCCCTGCGCGATCCCGAAGTCGATCACCACGGGGGTGTCCTGGAACAGCATCACGTTGCCCGGTTTGACGTCGCGGTGGACCACCCCGGCGGCGTGCACCGCGACCAGGGCTTCGGCGAGCCCGCAGGCCAGCCGGGACAGCGCCGGCCCACGCAGCGGGCCGTCCTGGGTCACCACGTCGTCCAGGGTGCGGCCGGGCACGAACCTGGTCACGATGTACGGCGTGCCCCCGTCGAGGTCGGCGTCGATCACCTCGGCCACGTTCGGGCTGCGCACCCGCTGCATCGTCTCGACCTCACGGGCGAGCCGCCGCCGCGCCGTCGGATCGCCCGCCACGCTGGAACGCAGGACCTTGAGCGCGACCGTCCGGTGACGGCGGTCACGGGCCAGGAAGACAACCCCCATGCCGCCCTCGCCGATCCGGTCGAGCAGGCGGTATTCCCCAAGCCGTTCCGGCATCAGGTCCTGATCGTTCATGGCACGTTCCAGACTACGGAGCCCCCTTCCGTGTCCCCGCCCGGATCGGTCATTGCGGCCGCCGGGTGATGTCCTAGGAACCTGCGACGAGCTTGCGCAGCACCTCGGCCGCGTGTGCGTTCTGCTGTGCGTGGGCGGCCAGTTCCCTGGCCAGTTCGTCCACCCACTCCTCCAGGCCGGCGGGCTGGCGGGACAGAACGACGCCGCGCACCTCCCGGCAGATCTCCGCGGCGGGCGGGCGGCCCGGCGCCGTCGCGAGGGTCAGCACCTTGTCACCGAGCCGCACCGTGACCTTCGTGACCTGGCCGGGACGCCCGCGCATCCGGTCGGACATGGTCCGGTCCCGGTCGACCACCACGCAGCCGGCCGGCAGTGCGTCCCCCAGAGACTCGGTGAGCACCCGCGCGTACAGCGCGACGTCGGCGCTGTCGGCGCGCAGCGCCGCGGTGATCTCCTCCAGGGACAGGGCGTCGCCGGGCTCGGTCATGGCCGCGCCCGCGACGGGTACCGGCCGACGATGATCAGCGGCTGCATCAGTTCTGCTCCTTGCCCGGGCACCGTCCACCTGCCCCCGAGTCAGCGCCCGGCAAAGGTGGCTTTCCCTGGCCCATTCTCGATGAAACTGCGCATTCCCGCACGCTGGTCCTCGGTTGCGAACAATGCGGCGAAGTTCAGCCGCTCGATCTCCAGGCCGGTGTCCAGGTCGGCCTCGAGCCCGGCATCGATGGCCTGCTTGGCCGCGCGCAGGGCCACCGCCGGGCCGCCCGCGAACCGGGCCGCCAGGTCGTGCGCCGCCCGGTAGACTCCGGCGTCCGGTACCACCTTGTCCACCAGGCCGATGCTGAGCGCCTCCGCCGCGCCGACGAAGCGGCCGGTGAAGACGATGTCCTTGGCCCGCGCGGGCCCGATGAGCCGCGGCAGCCGCTGGGTGCCGCCGGCCCCGGGGATGATGCCGAGCAGGATCTCGGGCTGGCCGACCCTGGCGCCCTCGCCAGCCACCCTGAAGTCGGCGCACAGCGCCAGTTCCAGGCCACCGCCGAGCGCGTAGCCGGTGACCGCGGCCACGACCGGCTTGCCGACCCTGGCGACCGTGGTGAAGGCGGCCTGCAGCCGGCGGCTGTCCACGGCCACCTGGGCGAAGGTGGCCTCGGCCATCTCCTTGATGTCGGCACCGGCCGCGAAGACCTTCTCGCCGCCGTAGAGCACCACGGCACGCACCGCGGGGTCGGCGTCGACCTCCGCGGCGGCCGCGGCGATCTCATCCTGAACCTGTGCGTTGAGCGCGTTCATCGGTGGCCGGTCAAGCCGGATTGTCGCGATCGCCTCGTCCCGTTCCACCCGGACGAACTCGCCCATGCGCACCTCCCGTGCCGGGGGAACCGATCCTAGTTCACCCCGGCCCGGGCCGGGTTCAGGCGTGCGGCGGGCGATGAAGGAAAGCCTGGACCTCCGCCTCGCGGTAGCGGCGGTGCCCGCCGAGGGTGCGGATCGAGCGGAGCTTGCCCTGCTGCGCCCACCGGGTGACGGTCTTGGGATCCACCCTGAACAGCGCGGCGACCTCCGCCGGGGTGAGCAGTGGGCTGTCCGGCTGAATGTCTGACCTCATGGCTGTGGTCCTTTCGTGTGGTGGGGGTTGGGCGGCCACGAAAGTGACACGGCCGGGCAGCCTTAATGCATGCGGTGTTGTGTCCCTCATCGGCCCCCCCAGGGCTCTGACGGTCGCCCCGCTGACGCGCGCAGTTGGCCGTGCGCTCGGGGCACTCGGGCGTCTCTCGCAGATCTCCGCCAACCCGGGATAGATCTACAAGACACACTCTAGTGAGATGCGATACAGAGCGCATCGGTTTACATGCATAGAGTTACTACTAATTCACATAGAACCACTCGTGGCTAGCGTTCGCCATCACGTTCACGCCGTACTACTGGGATCAGGGCTGGCCTGGTTACCGGGCAACCCTGGCACGCGGTCAGCGCAGGTCGCCGTTGGTCATCCCCTCGGGGGCGTCGGGGTAGGTGACCAGGCCAAGCTCGGCGGTGCTGTCGAGCAGCGGATGGCGGGGCACCACGCGCACCGTGTACCCGAACGGGCCAGGCCGGCCAAGCCGCGCCTCCCCGGTGTAGCGGAAGGTGCCTTCGGCGGTGGCGGGCCCGTCGGGCGCCAGCGCGCTGACGGCGGGCTCGACGATGTCCTCCTCGTCGTTCACCCGGCCGCAGATCGCCTCGACCGTGACGTCCTCGGGCGGCAGCTCGCCCAGGGCCACGCTCGCCCTGACCGGCAGCCACTCACCCGGCCCGCGATCCCCGTCGCCCGCCTCGATGTGCTCGATCCGCACCTGCGGCCAGGCCGCCTTCACCCGCTGCTTCCACGCGGCCAGCTCCCGCGCTGCCGCGAAGGCGCCCTCGCCGTGGTCGCCGGCCAGGGCGCGGGAGGAACGCGCCGCGGGCACGTAGAGGGTCTCCACGTACTCGCGGACCATCCGGGCGGCCTGCGCCCGCGGCCCGAGGACGGCAAGGGTGTGCGCGACCATCTCCAGCCACCGCTGCGGCAGCCCGTCGGCAGCGGTGTCGTAGAACAGCGGGGCCACCACCTGCTCAAGCAGGTCATACATGGCCGCGGATTCCAGCTCGTCACGCCGGCCCGGGTCGGCCACGTCGTCCGCGGACGGGATCGCCCAGCCGTTCTCGCCGTCGAACCACTCGTCCCACCAGCCGTCCCGCACCGACAGGTTGAGGCCGCCGTTCAGTGCGGACTTCATGCCGGACGTCCCGCACGCCTCGAGCGGCCGCAGCGGGTTGTTCAGCCACACGTCACAGCCGCCGACCATGGCCGCGGCCAGTTCCATGTCGTAGTCGGGGAGGAACACGATGCGGTGCCGCACCCGGGGGTCGTCGGCGAACCTGACCATCTGCTGGATCAGCTGCTTGCCGCCGTCGTCGGCGGGATGCGCCTTTCCCGCGATCACCAGTTGCACCGGGCGCTGCGGATCCAGCAGCAGCGCGGTCAGCCGCTCCGGGTCGTGCAGCATCAGGGTGAGCCGCTTGTAGGACGGCACCCGGCGGGCAAAGCCGATCGTCAGCACGTTCTCGTCCAGTGCGTGGTGGGTCCAGCCCAGCTCCGCCTCGGACACGCCGCGCTGGCGCCAGGACGCGCGCAGCCTTTCTCTCGCCTCGGCGACCAGGCGGCGCCGCAGCATGCCGCGGATCTCCCACAGCCTGGCCGGCCCGGTCTCGGCGATCGCGTCCCACGCGGGGCCGTCGTCCGGCCCCGGGCCGGGCTGCCCCCCGGGGTCGCCCTTGCCGCAGCCGAGGAGCTCGGGAGCCACCCAGGTGGCGACGTGGACGCCGTTGGTGATCGAGCCGATCGGCACCTCGCTGGCGTCGAACCCGGGCCACAGGCCCGCGAACATCTCCCGGCTCACCTGGCCGTGCAGCCTGCTCACGCCGTTGACCCGCTGGGCCAGGCGCATGCCCATCACGGCCATGTTGAACACGGCCGGGTCCCCGCCCGGGTAGGTCTCCGCGCCCAGGGCGAGGACCCGGTCAAGCGGCAGCGCGGGGTCGGCGGCGGCGCCGCCGAACTCGCGCTCGACCAGGTCCCTGGCGAACCGGTCGATCCCGGCGGGCACCGGGGTGTGCGTGGTGAACACGGTGGCGGCCCGGCACAGCTCGATCGCCTCGGAGAAGCTCACCCCCAGGGCGGCGTACTCGCGGATCCGTTCCAGGCCGAGGAACCCGGCATGGCCCTCGTTGGTGTGGAAGACCTCGGGCTGCGGGTGGCCGGTCAGCGCGCAGTAGGCGCGCACCGCGCGGACGCCGCCCATGCCGAGCAGCAGTTCCTGGCGGAGCCGGTGCTCGCTGCCGCCGCCGTAGAGCCGGTCGGTGACCTCCCGCAGACCCGGCTCGTTCTGCTCCACGTAGGAGTCGAGCAGCAGCAGCGGCACCCTCCCCACCTGTGCCAGCCACACCTGCGCCGCCAGCGGGCCGCCCTCGCCCAGCGTCAGCTCGACGGTCACCGGCGAGCCGTCGGTGCCGCGCAGCAGGGTCAGCGGCAGGCCGTTCGGGTCGCCCGCCGGGTAGCGCTCGAGCTGCCAGGCCTCGGGGGACAGCGACTGGCTGAAGTAGCCGTGCCGGTACAGCAGCCCCACCCCGACCAGCGGCACCCCCAGGTCGCTCGCTGCCTTGAGGTGGTCGCCGGCCAGGATGCCGAGCCCGCCGGAGTACTGCGGCAGCGCGGCGGCGAGCCCGAACTCCGGGGAGAAGTAGGCGATGGCCGCGGGCGGCGCGCCGTCGGCCCCGCCGCCGCTCTGCTCTTCCCGCCCCCGCGCTTCGCGCCCGCCCCCGCTCCGCTGGTACCACCGCGCCGCGGACAGGTACTCGCCCAGGTCCGCGGACGCGCGGTGCAGCCGGTCCAGGTACTCCCCGTTGGCGGCCAGCGCGGCCAGGTGCTCGGGCGGCACCTCGCCGAGCAGGGCGATCGGGTCGTGGCCCGCGCGCTCCCGGCCGGCCGGGTCGAGCGCGGTGAACAGCTCCCGGGTACCGGCATGCCAGGACCAGCGCAGATTCAGCATCAGGTCGTGCAGCGGGGCCAGTGGCCCGGGCAGCGAGGCCCGGATGGTGAAGGTGCGGATGGCTCTCACGCAGAGCGACCCTATACGCAGACAGCGAGCGGGGCCGCATGAGTGCGCCCGCGGCCGGCTGGGTAGCGTTCTGGGGTGATCGGTCGGATAGTGATCAGTGACGTGGAGCCAGTGATCGACTGCGGGCGCCGGCCGGCCAAGGCCGTCGTCAGGGAAACCTTCCAGGTCAGCGCGACCGTGTTCCGTGAGGGACACGAGGTTCCCGGGGCTGGAGTGGTGCTGCGTGGGCCGGACGGCCAGCGGCAGCAGCTGGCCAGAATGCACGAAATACTCCCCGGCATGGACCGGTACGCGGCCGAGGTCACACCGGACGCCGAGGGCCGGTGGCGGTTCCACGTGGAGGCCTGGGGCGACCCCATCGGCCATTGGCGCCACGACGCGGGCATCAAGGTCCCGCGGGGCCAGGACGTGGAACTGATGCTGGCGGAGGGGGCCCTCCTGTTCGACCGCGCGGCCCGGTCGCCGACGCGGCCGATCGGCCACCGGTCGGCGCTGGCCGCCGTGGCGGCGCGGCTGGGCGACCCCGGGATCCCACCCTGGGACCGGCTGGCCGCCGCCGACGACGAGGAGATCGCCGCGATACTCGACACGGCGCCGCTGCGCGAACTGCTCACCAGGTCGGCCGCCTACCCGCTGGTGGTGCACCGGACGCGGGCGCTCTACGGGGCCTGGTATGAGTTCTTCCCCCGCTCGGAGGGCGTGCAGGTGGACCCGATGGGGCGCCGCGAGCCCAGCGGCGGCACGCTGCGGACCGCCATGTGCCGGCTGGAGCCGATCGCCGCGATGGGCTTCGACGTGGTCTACCTGCCGCCGATCCATCCCATCGGCACCACGGCCCGCAAGGGCCGCAACAACGCCCTGCACGCCGGGCCCGGCGACCCCGGCTCGCCCTGGGCGATCGGGTCGGCCGACGGCGGCCACGACGCGATCCACCCCGACCTCGGCACGTTCGCCGACTTCGACGCGTTCGTGGCCCGCACCCGCGACCTGGGCATGGAGGTGGCGCTCGACCTCGCGCTGCAGACCTCACCGGACCACCCCTGGGCCGCCGAGCACCCGGACTGGTTCACCCAGCGCGCGGACGGTTCCATCGCTTATGCGGAGAACCCGCCCAAGAAATACCAGGACATCTACCCGCTGAACTTCGACCGCGACCCCGAGGGGATCTATGCGGAGGTGCTGCGGATCGTGCGGCTGTGGATGAGCCACGGGGTGCGGATGTTCCGGGTGGACAACCCGCACACCAAGCCGCTGGCGTTCTGGGAGCGCTTGCTCGCCGAGGTGGACAGCACCGACCCGGACGTGATCTTCCTGGCCGAGGCGTTCACCAGGCCGCCCATGATGCACACCCTCGCCAAGATCGGGTTCCACCAGTCCTACACCTACTTCACCTGGCGGAACACCGTGGGAGAACTCACCGAGTACATGCGCGAGCTGAGCGGGGAGGCGGCCGCGTACATGCGGCCGAACTTCTTCACCAACACGCCCGACATCCTCAACGAGTACCTGCAGCACGGCGGGCCGGCCGCATTCAAGGTGCGGGCCACCCTCGCCGCCCTGCTGTCCCCGAGCTGGGGCATGTACTCGGGATTCGAGCTGTGCGAGAACGTGCCGGTGCGGCCGGGCAGCGAGGAATACCTGGACTCGGAAAAATACGCCTACCGGCCGCGGGACTGGGCGGCGGCGGAACGGGAGCCGGCGGGCATCGCGCCGTTCATCACGCGTCTCAATTTGATACGGCGATCCCACCCGGCGCTGCACTGGTTGCGTAATCTACGGTTCCACTACGCTGACCAGCCCGGACTGATCTGTTTCTCCAAGCGCAGCAGCCGGGATGCGGACACCGTGCTGGCCGTCGTGAACACCGATCCACACCAGCCGCGAGAGGCCAC
>Ga0070714_100003112_pt1 | contig 12320 bp, 10 predicted proteins | sample LARL83metaG_FD_65450 | JGI IMG/M metagenome (GOLD analysis project Ga0070714, IMG submission 65450) | Corn, switchgrass and miscanthus rhizosphere microbial communities from Kellogg Biological Station, Michigan, USA - LAR L8-3 metaG | ecosystem: Host-associated > Plants > Roots > Rhizosphere ... | reverse complement strand
TGATCCCCTGTTGACAGCCAAAAGGAAGCCGTTGTACACTCCTGTAGGCTACCCAAAGGAGAACAGTGCATGCCCAAGGAAAAAGCGGATGTCCTTCACGGCTCGCTGGCGTTCATGGTCCTCCGAACGCTCGAAACTCTCGGCCCACAGCACGGCTGGGGAATCGCCCGCCGAATCGAGCAGATCTCTGGCGACGCCCTGGCGTTGAACCAGGGGACTCTATACCCTGCCCTGCTGCGTCTGCAGCAGATGGGATGGATCACTTCCAAGTGGGGCGCGTCTGATAACAACCGGCGCGCCCGATTCTACGCCATCACCCGCCCCGGCAGGAAACAGCTCGCCGCCGAGGCCGAAAACTGGGAGCGCATTTCCGGCATCATCGCCCGATTCGTAAAAACTGCGAGAGTGCCGTCATGACGGGGCTTCGTGTGTTTTTTCACCGGCTTTCCGGCCTGCTGCGCAAAGGCTCCCTGGAACGGGACATGGATGACGAGCTCGACTTTCATCTGCAAATGGAGATCACCGAAAACATCCGCAAGGGTATGTCTCCCAACCAAGCGCGGTCGGAAGCCCAGCGACGCTTGGGCGGCGTTGCACAACTCAAAGAAACCTATCGCGAAGCTCACGCGCTACCGATGTTCGAAGTCCTGTGGCAGGACATCCGCTTCGGTTTCCGCATGCTGCGTCGGAGTCCCGGCTTCTCTCTGCTGGCTATTCTTTGCCTGACGCTGGGCATTGGCGCAACCACCGCCGTGTTCAGTTGGATCGAAGGAATCCTGCTTCGGCCATTCCCCTTGGTCGTCCACCAGGAAAGGATGATGGCCGTTACCGGAACCGATCGCGCCGCCGGCCGCGATGATGTCTCGTTTCCCGATTTCCTCGATTTTCAAAAGAACTGCACCCTTTTTGACGCGTTCCTCATAGACCGCATCACCGGGACCACACTCGCCATCGGCGACCGGGCCGACCGCACCACCATGAGCGTGGTATCCGCCAACTATTTCGACGCGCTGGGAGTTCGTCCTATCCTCGGCCGCGGCTTCGAACCGGCCGAAGACTTCGGGCGCAACGCCCACCCTGTAACCGTCATCAGCTACCAGATGTGGCAGGAGCGCTTTCACGGCGATCCCGCGATCATCGGAAAAACGCAGATGCTCAACGGCATGCCGCATACGATTATTGGCGTCACGCCCCAAGGTTTCTACGGCACCTTTGTGGGCTGGGCCATGCAGCTGTGGGTGCCGGCATCGATGCAGGAAACGTTCGATCCGGGCGGGTACAAACTCGAGGATCGCGGGGCGCGTTGGATCGAGGGTTTCGTCCGGCTCAAAGCAGGCGTGACTCCCGACCAGGCACAGGCCGAGATTTCGGCAGTCGCCCAGCGGTTGGAAACGACATATCCGGCCACCAACCGCGGTCGCGGCATCAAGCTTTGGCCGTTGTGGCAAACGCCCTTCAATAATGCCGGCACACTGCTTCCTACGCTATCCATCGCGCTGGCAGTCGTGGTTTTCGTGCTTCTCATCGCGTGCGCGAACGTCAGCAATCTGCTGCTGGTCCGGGCTTTCGGGCGACGGCACGAGATGACCGTGCGTCTCTCGGTTGGCGCCGGACGCGGCCGCCTGCTGAAACAGCTCCTCACCGAGGGCTTTATCCTCGCGTTGCTCGCGGCGGCGGGGGGCCTTCTGGTGGCCAACTGGTGCCGCAATCTTCTGGTGCTGCTACTCCCCGCTCGCGCTGGAGTCTCGATGTTCCTCCCCGGCGATCTGGATTGGCGAGTGCTGGTCTTGAGCGCCGGCGTGTGCTTAATCTCGACCCTGCTGTTTGGCCTAGTGCCCGCGTTTCAAACCAGCAAGATCGATCTCGCGTCCGCGCTTAAGGCCGAATCGGGAGGCGTGGTGGGCGGGAAGCGCCGGGCGCTGGTGCGATCAAGCCTGGTCGTGGTGCAGGTAGCTCTCAGTTTCGTTTTGTTGGCGGGAGCCGGCCTACTGCTTCAGAGCCTGCGCGCCGTTCAGAATACCAGCCCCGGATTCACGCCCCGCGTGCTCACAAGCTATGTTGATTTAGTCGCCGCGGGTTACGATCGCCAGCGTATCAAGAATTTCGACGATGCCCTCATCGATCGCCTCCAATCGGTCAGCGGCATTCAATCGGCCGTCATTTCACGCATGACGCCTTTCAGCTATCGCAGCTATTCGACCGCTCCGATCGCAGTGGATGGTTACGAGACTCCTCCCGATGAGCAGCCAACCGCCGAATTCAACGAAGTCGGCCCCGGTTATTTCGCCACCATGGGCATTCCTCTGGTCGCAGGTCGCGAGTTCACCGCCTCTGACAACGAAACCGGTCCGCAGGTCGCGGTCGTCAACGAAGTCATGGCCGCCCAATACTGGCGCGGGCGCGATCCCGTCGGCAGCCGCGTTCAGGTGAAAGGACGCTGGCTGCAAGTGGTCGGCGTCGCAAAAATGTCGAAGTACCGGAATCTGACCGAAATCGCCCGGCCATTTTTCTACGTGCCGATGCGCCAGAGTTCCATGGGCGTGAACATCCAGATCCGCACCCAACTGAACCCGGAAACAATGCGCAAGGTGCTGGTGCGCGAAATCCATGCCATCGATGAAAACCTGGCGCCCGGTGAACTGATCACCATGCAGGAACAAGTCGACCGCACCACCGCCGCGCAGCGAATTGCGGTCTCGATGCTCGGCGTATTCGGCGGCTTGGCTCTGGTCCTCGCCGCCATCGGCCTGTACGGCGTGATGTCCTACACCGTATCGCAGAGCACGCGCGAGCTGGGGTTGCGTATGGCGCTCGGCGCCAGCGTACCGAATCTGTTGCGGCTGGTGATGTCGCAAGGTCTGGCGTTGACTGCCATCGGCGTAGTCGTAGGAACAGTAGCGGCACTGATGATGGCAAAACTGATCGCGAACTTGCTCTACCATGTGAGCCCTCGTGATCCGCTGGCTTTCGGCGTGGCGTTGCTGGTGATGATGATCGCCGCCACCGCAGCCTGTTTCTTGCCCGCTTGGCGCGCCACGCAAACCGATCCAGTCCGCGCCCTTCGGGATTAGTTATCTTTTTACTTGATCCACGTCCACATCGAAGTTGTGGCCGATCCGGAAGCCGTACATGCCATCCGTGTGGAGCTTGCTCTTCTCTACGCGCGTCACTTCCGTGCCGTTGACCGTAAAGATCACCTGATCACCCTGCACCTGGATTCCCAATGTATTAGTCTGCCTCCCGTCCGCCCCCTGCTTGACGATGGCCGGATGCGCCGTCCAGGTCGTGACGGTCGAGGGCCGCGCGTCACCTTCGCGATTGGCGATGTAGTATTCGCCCTGGTTTCGCACCAGAAAGTAAGAGTACGTCTGCTTCGGGCCCGCCAGATCGCTCCCTCCGATCATCAGTCCATAGGAGATCGGATGCGAGGGCGCCTTCGTCTGCGTCAAGCGCGCCGAGAATTGGTAGCTCCCGGACTTCGTCCAGTCGCCCCGGTAAAACGTTCCCGCCGGTCCCATTGCGAAGTGGTAAACGTCGCCGGCCAGCGTGACATTGATCTGGTTCGCCGTTCCGCGATCCGGGCGCACGCTCCACCCCTCAGGAAGCCCACCGCCCTTTACCGCACGATCCGGATCGCTGTCGCCGCCCTTCTGGAATCGGTGGGCCTGGTGGCAGGCACCGCACTGCTGTTCGATCTTTTCCAGATTGGCCACCTTCGCACCGTTGCCCGCGGCAATCGCTTTAGCCGCGTCGCGCGCCGTTTCCGCGAACCCCACCGCGTCGGCCGTTTGCTTCGCCTTCCAGTACATCGCTACCTGATCGAAGGTAGCGGCCAGTTTGTTGGCAGCCTCGACCATCGCGGCATTGTCCGACGCGTTGCGGATCGCGGCCAGCGACGGCTGCATGGACTTCATCCAAGCCTGATATTGCGGATCGACTACCTGGGCGGTCAGTCCCAGGGCACCAATAATGGCGAAAACAAAAACTCTGCGCATGTCCATGAGTGTATTACAACCCGTCTCATTCCCGTTCAGACTGCGCCGCGATTGTTAAACTGAAGCCGTGCCGCGATTTGTTCTTATCGCGCTGTTCTCCGCATTGCTGTGGAGCCAGTCTTCCACCACCGGAAATCTGCAGGGCATTGTGGTGGATTCCACCGGCTCGCCAATGGCCGGCGCCAGCGTGACTTTACGATCGCTTTTTTCAGGCGCCACGCGCACTCTGCAATCCCAGGACGATGGCCGCTTCAGCGTCTCCAGTTTGCCGATCGGCAGCTACTCCTTACGCGTGGAACAGCGCAGCTTTAATCCTGTCACAGTAGAACCTCTGGATATCTCGGTTGGCCAGACCGTTACGCAGCGCATCGTGATGAACATTGGCACCCTGACTCAAAAGCTGGATGTACAAGAGCAGGCCGACGCCCTTCAGACCACTGCAATCACCGAAAATGTCGCCTTCGGTGGCGACCGCATTGAGGAGGCACCGGCGCAAAATCGCAATTACCTCAACTTCGTCCTGGTTGCGCCAGGAGTGGCAGCATCGCAGGGAGCGAACACCAGCCGTTCCGCCGCGGGCATCCGCAACAGCTCCAACGACAGCGGCCTCGTATTCAACGGCATGCGCGGCCGTAACAACAGCATCTCCATCGACGGCGTGGACAATCGTGACGAAACCACCGGCGGCAATCGCGTGGCGGTCGGTCTTGAAATGGTCCAGGAGTTTCGTGTCGCCGGCACGTCCGTCGATGCCGAGTTCGGTGGTGCCGCGGGCGGCCTCGTCAACATGGTGACCCACACCGGTCAGAATGTCTGGCACGGAGACTTTACGCTCTTTCATCAGAACGAGTATCTGAATGCGCGCAATTCCGAAGCCGAGGTGGCCGGCCGGCCCTACGTTCGTCGCTGGCAGCCCGGTACCAGCACGGGCGGCCCCATCCGGCGCGACACGACATTCTTCTTCACGTCCATTGAGCAGAGTTGGGAATCCGTGGACGAGTGGTCGGATGCGCCTCGCAGCGCCCCACTCATCGACGCGGTCTTGCAGAGTCCTCCATTTGCGCGGCCGCCAGTGTCATCGGTCACCCGCGGCCTTTTTAATTCCGGCGAGAGCGATACCGAGTTTTCGTTCAAGGCCACCCATTACCTTTCACCCGGCCAGAGTCTGACTGCGCGCTACGCGTTTTCCCGCGGACGGGTACGCCAGGACGTGCAATCCGGCTACAATTTCCTGGACCAGTCCGCGCGCGGGAGCAGCCGTGTGATCGATCATTCGCTGGTGGCCGGCTGGTCGGCGGGATTCGGTCCGAATCTGGTGAACGATCTGCGCGTGCAGTATGGACAGCGCGATGCCGATATCACGCCCAACACCATCGGTCCGGAATACGACATTCCCGGTGTCCTGACACTCGGGCAGTCCGCATCGCTCGATCAGGCGCGTACCGAGCGTCACATCGAGCTGGTGGAAAGCTTGCAGATCGCGCGCGGCCGCCATCTGCTCAGTTTCGGCGCCAGCGCACACGGCGTTCTCTTCGATGGCCGGCTGGCCAATCGCTATCGCGGTATCTATATTTTCCCCACCTTGGCCGACTTTGTCGTCGGCAGCCCAGATGTATTCCTTCAGGCTTTCGGCGATCCACGCACCAGCATCAACACCGTCCCGCTCGGCTTCTGGGCACAGGACCGCTGGCAACTGGCGCCGGGCATGAACATTACCGTTGGACTGCGCTACGACCGTCAGTCGCTGCCACACGAGTTCCCAGTGAGCAATCGCAATGTGGCTCCGCGCGTTGGCATTGCGTGGCAACCCGGCGGACGATCGGGCTGGGTATTTCGCGCCGGCGCAGGCCTGTTCTACGATCGCTACCCGTTGGAGTTTTTGAACTACGGCCTGCAGAAAAACGGTGGGCAAGGATTTGAACAGTATCTGACCGGGGCGGATGCGCAGCTCGCTTTCACCCTGGCGATGGGCGGCGCATTAGTCCAGCCTCTAGCAGAGCGTCCGTTGCAGACCTACACCGCAGTTGCTCCGTTCCCCGGCACCTATAGCCGCAAAATCGTATTGGGCGCGGAGCGGCGCATTGATAAAGATACAACCGCTACCATCGAATACAGCGACGTCCACGGGCTGCACCTGCCGCGCATCCGCAGCAATTATCCGAACGGCTACTGGCTCGAGCAGAGCGCCAGTTCCACCTATCGGGGCGTCTCGCTGACCGTCAACCGCCGCTTCAACAAAGAGATTGCCTACCTGGCCAGCTATAACTACAGCGTGACTCACGACGATGCATCCGACTATGATGAGCAGCCGCTTGATCCGCGCAATACGCAGTTGGATTGGGCGCTCTCACGCCAGCACCAGCCGCATCGCCTAAGTTTCAGCGGTGTGTTCGATCTGTTCGAGCAGGGCTGGTTCAAGAACATCACTCTCGCGCCGGTATTCACCTGGGGCAGCGGCCGGCCGTTGAACACATTGCTTACCAGCGATGTTTACGGCATCGGTGCTTACCCAATCTCAGCGCGGCCTGTGGGCTTCCCGCGCAATATTGCGTGGATGCCGAGAACCGTCTCGGTGGATGCGCGCCTGATGAAGACCATCAAGGTAAACCACGAACGCGCTCTGTTCCAGTTCGGGGTCGAGGGCTTCAATCTTCTGAACCACACCAACCGCTTGCGCGTGAGTCCCTATTACACCTCGAGTTTCGGAGGTCTTATCGAAGCCCAGATCCCGCGCCAAGTGCAGTTGATGGCGCAGTTGGAATATTAAGCGGCGTCCGCGATTACGCGACTCACGCCGTTAGTCGCGCTCGAAGCCACTCCATCACCATGCGGCCTGTGCGGCCGTTGTCCCGGCTCCCCCGACCCATATGCGCCCCATCGGCCATCAGCCGCGCTGTCTTCGGCTCGCCCGTCTCAAGCAGTAGTGGAATCTCCTGCGGCGAGATCCACGGATCTTTTTCACCGTTGACCGCCAGCATCGGCGCACACGGTTTGTCGAGCCAACCCTGCGCCTTAAGCGACATCGCCGGCGCCGTCTTCACCAGTTCATCGTAATCTTTGACGTGATTCGAATAGATCATCGAATCCAGAAGCGACCAGAAATACTCTTTCTCGTTGAGCAACGCTCGCAGCCACGGCTCTTGAAACGTGTAATGGATGGGCCCGCCCCACTCCACCGACGCCCGCAGCCGTTTGCTTTCCACGTAGGCCATCTTCGCGCCCCAATAACCCGCGTAGCTGCGGCCCACAAACCCCATTCGCTGTCCGTCCAGATCCTGGCGCGTGAGCAGATAGTCGATGGTGGCAGTGTAGAGACGCTCCGCGTCAGGCGTGTTCCACACTGGGCATTCTCCGGCGCCCGGCATGTCCATCGAGAACGCCGCCAGCCCCACTCCCAGCAGATCGTTGGTACTGCGCTCTTCTTTATAAACGTCCACGCCGCCGGTGGCGATGACTATTGGCGGCCGCGCCACACCCTTCGGTTTGCGAAGATAACCGATGATCTGTTTGCCTTCGAACGGGATCGCGACGCGCTCCATCGGCGGATCCTGAGACCGCGCGGCCTTCAAATAATTCTCGACAGCCTTGCGATAGGCCGCCTGTTTAGCCGGATGATTGATGACCGGGAATTTGGCGATCCCGTAGTAAGTGGCCGCCATTTGATAAGCCTTGTTGGCCTGCTCAAGCTTTCCCAGCGACTCGAGCTCCTCGCCTTGGCGCTCAAACGGAACGGCCAGTTTAGTCCACTCCGCCACCCACGGCTCCGCATCCAGGCTCGTTAGCCGGCTGAAGATTTGGGCGGCCGCATCCGGGTCGGCGCCGCGTCCGGTAAATTCCCGAAGCCTCGCCTTAGCGCCGGCTGCGAAAGCCGGGTCCTGGAACGGATTTACGGCCGGTGCAGCTTTCAGTTGGAGCAGCGCGCCCGCGCCGGCGGCAACTTCGAAAAACCCTCTCCGCGTCGACCGCATCAATGGTGGCATGTGTTAACGTGTAGCACTCAACCGCATCGGGCCGCAAGAGTAGACTTGTTAATACCCGTATGAAAAGACCCGGCACCAAGCCGAAGAGCGTGGATGAATACCTCACAAGCGTACCGGAGCCCGCGCGCGGCACCTTGAACAAAATTCGCTCGACAATCCGCTCCGCTGCTCCATCCGAAGCCACCGAGGCCATCAGCTATGGGATCCCGACCATCAAGTACAAAGGATCGCTAGTGGCGTTCGCCGCGTTTTCGAAACATTGTAGTTTGTTCCCGATGAGTTACGCCGTGATAACATCCCTCAAAGACGAACTCAAGCGTTTCGAAGTATCCAAAGGCACCATTCGCTTCCCTGTGGACAAACCCCTGCCTGCCACTCTTGTGAAGAAGGTGGTGAAGGCGCGAATCGCGGAGAAAGAACGCAAGCAACAGCGCTGATCTTAGGCATGCTTTTATGCCCCGTCCGAAACTGCCACCAGCCGCTAGTACGTGAGGAGCGGCGTGTGGTTTGTTCACGCGGACATTCGTACGACATCGCGCGTAGCGGATACATTAACCTGCTCCAGCCCCAAGACCGGCGATCTAAGCAGCCGGGCGACACGGATGCTGCCATCCAAGGGCGACGGCGATTGCACGATCTCGGCGTGACCGAGCCCCTGTTGCATGCCATCGCGGATCTCGCGGCCCCATCGCAGAGCGATATCGTTCTCGATGCCGGCTGTGGCGACGGTTTCTATCTCGGCTCCCTTGCCCGCCAGTCTGGCTTCGATGCGCATGGTGTCGACATCTCGGGTCCCGCAATTGATGCTGCGGCGCGCCGCTATCCCGGCTGCGAGTGGATCGTGGCCAATGCCGATCGCTTCGTGCCCTACGCCGAGCGGTGGTTCTCCTTCGTCCTATCGATCACAGCCCGAATGAATGCTGGCGAATTCCGGCGAGTCCTCCGCGATGATGGACGACTTCTGGTTGCCCTCCCCGCCCCTGACGATCTCATTGAACTGCGAGGCGAGGGCCGAGATCGTGTGGAACGGACGATTCAGACCTTCGCGCGTGATTTCACAGTGGTCGACCAGCGTCGCGTCACCACCGCAGCCGATCTCGACGCCGCCGCGGTTCAAGATGTGCTCCATTCCATTTACCGGCCGATGCGATCGCAGCCGGTCCAAGCTATGCGCATAACGCTTAGCCTCGATCTGCTCCTCTTCCGCCCTACCTCACTAGCCCGCACGACGAATCTCCTCCCGAATTACTCGGCGTAGCGTAGCTTCCAAAGGCTCCCGTGAACGCGCAATGTGTTCGAGCAGTGCGCTGTTAATCAGGCTCTGGTAGTTGCCGCCGCCAGCATTCTCGACCTGATTGCGAAACCAGGCGATCACTTCCTCATCCAGCCGAATGGTGATTCTTGTCTTACCCTTCGGAACGGACATCACAGCTCCGCGCTTCGCTTTTGAAAAATCGTGCTCACGCTTCACGTTCTGTTATCCAGCGTTCCTCTTCATCTGGGAGGGATCACGCATTGTCAACGCTCGATCGTCCTCGAGAACGGCTACCGCGTCGGCAAAATAACACCGTGGTTGCGAGACTCACGCTCACTTTCAGCGGATCCGTTGCGAAAGCGATGGCCTGGCAGAGGTGTTACGCTGAACACATGCCGGTTTGGCCAGACATTGTCATCACAAAGCCAGACTCGCCCGATGTACTACTCGCCATCGAAGTGAAGGCTGAAGTTGCTGGCGCACGTGGTGGAGAAGCACAAATCAAGGATTACATGGTCCACCAAAGCTGCCCTGTCGGGATGTTAGTCACGCACGAGGATACTTTTTTTTTCCGGAACCGTTACACGGGCTATGAGCCCGAGACAATCCAGAAAATTGGACAGTGTCGCACGAATGAACTCTTAAGTGCGATGCCAGACGTGCCGTTGGTTACGGAGGACTTGGTGCGGCGCGTTGAACAGTGGCTGGAGAACGTGCAGGTCGGCAGCCGTCAACCATGGCCGCCTTCCGCTCTAGAGGCGATCGAGACATGCGTGCTCCCGGTAGTTAGGAGTGGTGTCATTCGTGCCGCAGGGCCTCGTTGGCGCCGAACTGGCTCATGAGCAAATGCGGCACGTTTTCGTGGAGACTAACTGGGTTTACGCCTATGCGGCACCGGCCCATCATAAACGTCTTGACGCCGTAGATCTGTTGCAGCGGGCGCGAGCAGGTGATGTACAGCTCCACCTTCCTGCACCATGCCTCACTGAAGCTCGACAGCCAATCTTGACGAAATGCCAGCCACGGAACGAAGCCGATGCTATTCGGCGTTTCCTGTTGCGAGCAAGAGCTGAACAGACAGTATCACCCGAGCATGAACGGATGACCAGAGAAGTGCTGGATCGTTTCGAACGGCAGGTGCAGGCAGAACTCAGGCAACTCGACCATACCATCGGCTCCCTTCGGCGAGAGTTGTGCATTGAAGTTTTCCCTCTAAACGAAAACATGCTCGATCGGGCGGTCAGTCTATGCACGCTAGATCTTTCACTTAAGCCGTTTGACCAGGCGATTCTCGCGGCAGTTCTCGTCCGTGCCGAAGAACTGCGAATTGGCGGCCCAGCGGACCTTTGTTTTTGTGAAACGGATAGCGACCTCCAGCCTTGGGACAGACTCGGGAACGCGAAGCAGCCACTGACAGATTTGTACGACGCGGCCACTGTGTGGGTATATGGTGATTTCGATCTGCGCGCGCCGGAACGACCCGAGAATTGGCCGGAGTGATGCTGGTTTGGTCCCAAAGGCGAACTGCCTCCGTAACCGTGCTTCTAGAAATTCCTTCTGTCGCACCAGATCACGCACCCATTTCCCCGAAATCTAATGCATCAAGCCGTAAGCACACTAATTCCGCCCTCTGAACACGCACGAACCTTCCAACTCCCGGCTCTCCGCCGACCACATCTAGTACGATAAAAGTATCCCCATGGGCGCGACCAGCGTGGACTTTAAGAAAACTGTCAATCTCCCGCGTACCGACTTTCCGATGAAGGCCAACCTCCCGCAGATGGAGCCTAAATTGTTGGCCCGCTGGGAAACCGAGAACCTCTACGCCAAAATTCGCGCCGCCCGCGCCGGCCGTCCCATGTACGTGCTGCACGACGGCCCGCCCTACGCCAACGGTGAAATCCACCTCGGCACCGGCTTCAACAAGATCATCAAGGACTTTGTCGTCAAAACCAAAACCATGCAGGGCTACGATTCGCCCTATGTGCCCGGTTGGGATTGCCACGGTCTGCCCATCGAAGCCAAGGTTGACAGCCAGCTCGGCTCCCGCAAAGCCCAAATGACCGCAGTCGAGATCCGCGCCGAGTGCCGCAAGTACGCCGCCAAATACGTCGACCTCCAGCGCCGCGATTTCGTCCGCCTCGGAGTTTTCGGCCGCTGGCAGGATCCTTATCTCACCATGAGCCCGCAATACGAATCCATCATCGCGGGTGCTTTTGTCGAGTTCCTGGATCGCGGCTATGTCTACAAAGGTCTGAAATCCGTCAACTGGTGCATTCACCACCGCACCGCTCTGGCCGAAGCTGAAATCGAATACGAGAACCACAACAGCACGTCCATCTGGGTTCGTTTTGCCCTGACTTCTGACCCGGCGCTGATCGATCCCGTGCTCGCGGGCCGCAAAGTCTACGGCCTTATCTGGACGACTACACCCTGGACCATTCCCGCTAACGTTGCCATCGCTTTCCACCCGAGATTCGAGTACGTCGCTGTTGAAGTTGGTACCGATGTCTACATCGTCGCGCTCGAGTTGCTCAAGACCGTCGCCGAAAAACTCGGCTGGAGCGATACCAGGGTCATCGCCGGTTTCAAAGGCGCGAAACTCGAAGGCGCGATCTTCCGCCACCCGTTTCTCGACCGCGATTCGCTCGGCGTTCTAGCCGAGCACGTGACACTCGATCAGGGTACCGGCGCGGTCCACACCGCTCCCGGACATGGCGCGGAAGACTTCGAGGTCGGCGCCAAATACGGGCTTCCTGTATATTGCCCTGTCGATCCCGCTGGAAAAATCTTCCACGCCGAAGGCGCGGCCGGCCGGCTGCCCGAAGAGTTAATCGGCAAGACCGTCTGGCAGGCAAATCCGATCGTCAATGAAATTCTCAAATCGCGCGGAGCGCTACTCGGCGAAGAGAAAATCACACACAGTTATCCGCATTGCTGGCGCTGCCACAACCCCACCATCTTCCGCGCTACCGAGCAGTGGTTCATCGGAATGGATCGCAACGACCTGCGCGCGCGCACCCTCAAGGCCATTCAGGCCGTCAAGTGGATGCCGTCCTGGGGCGTAGAACGCATGTCCAACATGATCGC
>Ga0070714_100003111_pt1 | contig 12323 bp, 10 predicted proteins | sample LARL83metaG_FD_65450 | JGI IMG/M metagenome (GOLD analysis project Ga0070714, IMG submission 65450) | Corn, switchgrass and miscanthus rhizosphere microbial communities from Kellogg Biological Station, Michigan, USA - LAR L8-3 metaG | ecosystem: Host-associated > Plants > Roots > Rhizosphere ... | reverse complement strand
AATGACCATCAGGTCCTCCCGTTGATGATTCGTTAGGCGACTGCGCGTTTCAAGGTAGCGTCTTGGTCCACAGGAGTTTGGCCTCGTCAGTCAGAGAACTGTAGCCATGTTGTTGGACGTCGGTGAGGCTGAATCCGCAAGTTGAGTAAAGGCGGCACGCCGGCACATTGGTGTCCTGGGTCTCGACATCGAGCGCTTGCGCGCCAGCCTCACGAGCTGTCACCTCGGCTTCGGTGAGGAGCGCCCGGCCGAGTCCACGCCGCCGCCACGCAGGTGCCACCCGCAAATCCCAAAGCAGCGCGTTATGAGAACGACCGCCGAGTGCGATGACTTCGCTCTCCGCCGTTATGACGACAGCTCCAGCGATCGTCCGACCCTCGGCGTTGGCGAGAAGAAAAATCCAGTCGAAGATACGGCGGCGGGCTAACCAGCTTGCGGGATCGTTGTGCGGCAGCGCGTCATAGTCCTTGATGCGCGGTGCCACCGCTCGGACGGGCAACGACGCGACACCGAGGTCGAGTGCCGCGAGATCGATGACCTCTCGGACCTCGAAAGCGCTCGGGATTGACGCATAATCCGTGAGCGCATCCGCTTTCTCTCGTCGAATCTCGATTGGCATCGATCGGCGTGTTTCGGCTATTGCCGGAGGAGCAAACGGGCACGATCAGATTGATAGTCGGCGAGGCAACAGCAATTCATGGTTCACGCGTTAGGCTGCGCCTTATCCGACAGCGGGATGAAGCTCCAGCTCGTAGAGAAGCGCAACATCGCCGCGTTCATCGATGCCCCGCTCACCGACAAGTTGGAACTGGTTGACCTCGAGCACTCGCCGGCTGGCGAGATTGGCGTCGGCCACTACAGCCCAAACTACACGCAGCCCGGGCTGCGCGCGGGCCCACGTCAGCGCGAGTGCGATCGCCTGGCGGCCAACGCCTCGACCCGCTGCCGGTGTTGCGAGCCAATAGCCGATCATCGCGCGTCCGGTATGCTCACTTATGCCTTCAATTCCGAGCACGCCGACGAGGTCGTGTTCACCATCCGAGATCGCAAACTGAACGCCCGTTCCGGCTTCGGCGTTGGCGAGCGCGTCTTCTATCCAGCGTCTGGCCGCCTGAACGTCGTAGTCGTCACGATACCAGGCCATCCATCGGCGCAACTCGTCCGCCGATGCGTTGACGGCCGCAGCGACGGCTGGAGCGTCGGTAAGGGCAACGGGACGAAGACTAATCACATGCCTAACGCTGCGCCTCGATGAATTACTTGCTACTGCCCGTAAAACGTAGCGACGATTTCGATGAGACCAACGAGGTGCTCGTTGAAGGCCGCGAGCTCATCGGCCGGTACCCACAGTTCGCGATGGTCAGAGCTACCGACCACCCGTTCTTTGTAGCGGGCTATGAACGCCGCATCGACGGCGAAGCGAGTTACGTAACCAACGTAGCCGGAGGCCTCGTCTTTCGTATTCCAATCACGGGCGATTCAAAGGTGGTCGAGACAGGAGTGTCGGCAAATCCTAGACACTCGACGGTGAAAGTGGTCGCACCATGAGCGCGGCACCACTCGATGAGCTGCCGCAGCGTGTCCAGTGGATAGTCCGCCGCCGCTATGTACCGCTCAACCATTCCTGTTTGGATGAGGAAGTCATACCGCTATCCGCGGCGACGCGCGTCAGAGCCCAGATCGAGATCCACAAGCACTGGCCGGTGATCGCTTCGCCACTGCGGCTCATCAAACTGGGCGACGTGAACGGATCGAATCGCCGCTCGCCAACCCGTCGGCACAAAGCAGTAATCAATGTGAAACGGCCGACGCTCCTCCCATCGAAAGAAATAGGTCGGGGCTTCCGGCATTGATGGCTCGTAGGCAGGAGCGGCGTGATAGGAGCTGATGAGTGAAAAGTCATCACGCAGCCGTCGAGCGAGCTCGATGTGTGCCTTCGAAGGTGCCTCGCCGCGCCATTCAGGAAAGCAGTTGAAATCACCGACGACCACCGAGGGAGCGCTGAGTAGAAAGTCAGCGTACACTTCGAGTGCGCGCAGGACGGCACGCACGTAGCTCGGACGGGGAAGTGCCCATATCGCGAGAACGTGGAACGACACCGGCCCGGTGACCACCGCAGGAAATGCCGTGTGATCCAGCACCGGGTTCACTGGCCCGTGTCTGACCTCGAACGGAGGTCTGGCGACGACAGCGACACCATGCGCTGGATTGTCGCCGAACCATGCGACGCTGTGACCATCAATTGGCGGCTCGGGTTGCGCGCACTCCTGAATCACCGCGATGTCCGGACTGAGGGACGACAATTGTGCCGCGCGTTCGAGGCAGCGGCCGCGATAGCAATTCCAGGTTGCGATGCGCACGCCGCTGCTTGTCGGTGGACGACGGTTGAGGAATTGTCCTACGGTTTTGAGAGCAGCTTCACCGCGTGTTCGGCAATCGCTTCCATCTGTCGCTCACGCTGGCGAGCCCACCGGGGCAAGCGAACGAGGTTGGCACCGAACGCGAACAGCGACATGCCGCCGAACATGGCGAGGATCACTAACGCCTTCTCCGGCTTGCCAGCGGCGGCGACCACGGCACCGAAGAGCGCCGACATTCCGGCCAGCACGCTCCCGAGTCCGTTGAGGGCGATGCCGTCCTCCTTGAGTGTGCTGAGGCGGAGCTGTTCACCACGCTCGTTAGGCTCGACGGAGATATGGAGGTTGCCCTGCGACCACTGGCGCATCCCGCCGGACGTCGTCGCGTGGCCCTGTGTCCCAAAGGTCGTCCTGAATTCAGAAATCAGTTGTTCCCACTCCCGATCCGTTGGGGCTCGCGGCAGATCGACTACCCGCGACACCCCGACCGGCAGCCCGAAGGATCGCCGCAGGGGCGCCGACTTCCCGCGGGCGTCGAGCGTCGCCGCGGCCTCGGCGACTCGCGCTGGTTCGATGCCCGCCTCCTGACCGATGCGCTGGAGCTCATCGAGGGTCATGCCGCCGGAATCGGCGGGCAGCGACCGATCGCGCGTTTCGCCAGTCGTCGCGAGACTGAATATCTCGCGTGCTTCCTCATCCCCGTATCGACGCTTGGTCATAGCTATCGATTGTATGGTCGCTGCTTCACACGCGCTACCGTCTCGCCGCGAGAGTGGCGAAGGGCGCAAGGTCCCGAACGGCGCAGGGCTCCAAACGGCGCGGAGTTCCAAACGGCGCGGAGTTCCAAACGCCGGCGTCCGGCGTTTCGCGCAGTTTGGGACTTCGCGCCGTTTGGGACTTCGCGCCGTTTGGGACTTCGCGCATTTCGGGACTTCGCGCATTTCGGGACTCCGCGCCCTTGGCCGTTCTCTCAGTCCATCATGCGCTCCACCGGCGCCATATTCTCCGGCGCGTCCGACTCGGCGAGCGGCTCCGGAGCGGCGCTCGCAACGGTTCGCCACCAGGGATCCACGCCATTCGACTGGCTCGGTTCGGTGGGCGCACCGAGCCGCGGCATGATCAACGGCACAGCGGTCGCGAGTCGATACAAGGTCTCCGCCGGCTCACTCCAGGGATGAATCGCGAGATTGAAGGTCCCCCAGTGAATCGGCAGAAAGGCCCCACTTCCCAGCAGCTCGTACGCCTTCAGTGCGTTGACGGGACCCATGTGGATGTCGCCCCACGAGGGGTGATACGCGCCGATCTCCAGTGCGACCATGTCGAATGGGCCGAGTCGCCGCGCGATGTCAGAGTATTCCGGCGTGAGGCCGGTGTCCGCGCCGAAGAAGAAGGAGTGTTGCGCGCCGCGCAGGTGGAACGACGACCAGAGCGTCGTGTTGCGGTCACGGATCCCTCGCCCGGAGAAATGCTGCGCCGGCGCCGCCGTAATCGTTAGGTCCCTTATCTCCGCCGTCTCCCACCAATCCAGTTCGGTTATGCGCTTCGCGGAGATACCCCAGCGTTCGAGCCGCTCGCCGACACCGAGCGACGTGATGAGCGGAGTGGTGGCGCGCGTTCTGGCCAACTGGCGAATGGTCGTGCTATCGAGATGGTCGTAGTGGTCGTGCGACAAGATCACCGCGTCGAGCGGCGGCAGCGCCGCGAGCGCCGCCGGGGGAGGATGAAATCGCTTCGGGCCGGCAAAGGGGAGCGGCGAGGCTCGGTCACTCCAGACCGGATCCGTGAGGACACGTACTCCATCGATCTCGATGAGCAAAGTCGAATGTCCGAGCCAGCTGACGCGAAGGCCCGACGCTGGACGCCTGGACCAGAACGCGACTGGGTCGACGAGCGGCAGCGGCGTCGATGGCACGCGCTCGTCATCGGGACAGAGGAACTCGCGCATCGTCGGACGTTCGACTCCGGCCTTGAGCCCTGTCGAAACCGGATAGGTATTGCGAAACACCCGGCCGTCGAAGCGCGGAGACGCTCGCATTCGCTCGCGGCGGAGGTTCGTGGGAGCGCGATGTGAATTCATGGTCGGAAAGAAGTAGCGGTCGTGCTCTGGTGGGCTATATGTGAGATGTTGATAGCAGGCAAGGGCCGGCCTTTCAGGCCAAAATTGGCATGAAGGGATCTCGTTGCGGTGATGAACTCCGCGCACATGCCAATTTTGGCCTGGTGGCCGGCAATCGCCTGCTATCAACATCTCGGTTACACTCCACTCGTGGCGCGATCCTAGTGGAAGATGCACCTTCATCACACAAACTCACACCGCCCCGAGCCCGCCCATGCCTCCCTTTACCAAGTCCGACCTCATCTGGTTCAACGGTGAACTGACACGCTGGGACGACGCCCGCATTCATGTGAGTGCGCACGCGCTGCAGTATGGCACGGGCGTCTTCGAGGGAATGCGCTGCTACGACACCGACTCTGGCCCGGCGATCTTCCGCCTCGATGCGCACATGCGTCGATTCGCCGCGTCGGCCTCGTATTACGACATCGAGTGGAGTTACTCCTTCGATCAGCTCTGTGCCGCCTCGCTCGACGTCATCCGAGCGAATTCGCTCGACAACGCGTACCTCCGCCCACTCGCGTTCTTCGACTCCCACAGCTTTAACGTCTGGCCGAAGGGGTGCCCAGTTTCCGTCGCCATCATTGCCGTCCCCGGCAGGCCGTACACTCAGGGCGGCCCGGAGCGCGGTCTACGCGTCACCGTCTCGAGCGTGCGCCGCATCGACGCCGCGTCACTCCCGCCCTCCGTCAAAGCGTGCGGCCACTACACCAACTCGGTGCGCGCTGTACAGGACGCGAACCGGCGTGGCTTCGATGATGCGCTTTTGCTAAACTACAAGGGCGAGTTTGCCGAAGGATCCGGCGCCAACCTCTTTCTCGTGAAGGACGGGCGCGTCATCACCAACGACGCCGACGCCTCCATCGTCCTCGGCATCACACGTGACAGCGTCCTCCAGATCGCGTCCGACCTCGGCCTCCCTGTCGACGTCCGCTCACTCACGCTCGACGACGTCGCCGGTGCCGATGAGGCATTCTTCACCGGCACGGCGATCGAGGTCACGCCGATCACCGAGGTGGACGGCCGCCCGGTGGGAGCTGGCAAGCCGGGACCGATTACGCTTCGCATCCAGCAGTCGTACTTCGACGCCGTGCATGGCCGCCTTCCGCAGTACCATGCCTGGCTCGCGTACACCACGCAGATGCAGACGGTGTAGACGGCCAAACCGCCGCGAGATGCCTAACGGCGCGATGTCCCTAACGGCGCTAAGTCCCTTACGGCGCTAAGTCCCTTACGGCGCCACGTCCCAAACGGCGCGGAGTTCCGAACGACGCACTTCGGGACGTCGCGCAGTTTGGGACGTCGCGCAGTTGGGAACTTCGCGCTTTTCGGGACTTCGCGTCGTTAGGGACTTTGCGCTCTCATGCAGTTGTCGCCTTTCCGAACAGGTGATCCATCAGCGCCGACAGCGCTGCCGCCATCTCGTCACCGGCCTGGATCCCGACCTGAGGATCGGGATCCATTCCCTCCCTCCACCATCGCTTCGGATCTGCTCCGAGAGTCCCCAGCAGCGTTGCCCCTAGCACGCCTCCCGATGGCAGCGACGGCGGCAGCTCGATCGCGTAGCTGTGGATGCAGCCGATCTCGTCATACACGAAGTCGATACAGCTCCCACCCATCGGGACCTCGGTGCGCGCGGCGGCTTGGGCTCGATAGCCAGAGCCCCCCGCGACCCTGTTGGCGGCTAGAACGGCGGTCTCGCTGGCCGCTTTGTGTTCGGTGAGATGCGGGCTCGGGACCGTCGAGTAGCACCACGGATAAAGCCACAGGCGCCCGAAGCCGTGAAAGTCCAGGAAGAGCTGAAGGTTGTTGAGACTTTTCAGTTCGTTAATGAGGCTCTTCACGCAAGCCGCGCTGCCTGGGTGCGGGCCCATCCACCGTCGAAGCCTTCTCCCAAGCAATCGACGCAATAGCGGCGGCGCTACGCCCCACCGAAACGGGAAATTCAGATTCGCGTTCTCTCCGTTCTCCGTCGTCTTGAGAAAGCGCTCCCCCGCCCAGGTTCGTTGATATCCGTGCGCATCCACGACGGGCAGCAGATACCATGTGGCGCGGCCGCGTAGCTCGCTGCTCCGAACGAGTTCGTCCAACAACCGAAGGACCGCGGCAGGTCCAATCCATTCACAGGCATGGAGCCCTCCCTGCAGCCAGACTTCGGGTCGCCTGTCGCTATCGCCCGACGTTGACGCTGCTCCCAATCGCAGGATGACGAGTCCCTCGCGGTGGAGGACCGACGCTCCGGCAAGCTGCCTGGCGGCATCCTCCAATCGATCGACCACGGCCTCGTAGGACAGAAACACCTCGGCTGGATCCATCAGCAATTACTCTCGACGACTCGCTCGCTCACCAGCCCGCGTCACGAAGAATCTGGCGCTCCGCGCCCGCATTGGAAACGTGCGACGATAGTCCTCCGACCACCGGTTCCGAAACGCCTCCGCATCGGTCAATCGAACGAGCGCGTACACGCTGCCGCCGAACCCGGCACCGAACGCCGACGCGGCGATCGCGCCGAGCTCGCGCGCGCTCCGAGCCAGCGCGATGGTCTCCGGAATCTGATTGCCGAGCAGCTGCTCGGCGGCACGCTGGGATTCGTCGACGAGCGTCCCGAGCGCTTCCAGATCGCCGCCGGCAAGTGCGTCGCCAGCCGCGCGCACTATCCGTGACTCCGCCGCGAACTGCTCCACGCGGTCGAGAAGCTCGGTTTGGTCCCGGAGCGCAAGTCGCAACTGCTCGATGCCTCCCGCACTCTCCAATGCCGCCGCGAGGCTCGGCGCGGCGCCGCCAGTCCGGGTGCGCCATGTCTCGAGCGCTTCCGCAGCGAGGGCCGAGGCGCGGTTGTATTGCCCTCGGGCGTTCCCCGTCTTCGCCGCGCGCACACCGCTCGATGCAACGACAAACACGGTGTCGTCAGGTAGCGCAACCGCCCGCTCGAACCGGATCGGCGCGAACGAGTAGTGCACGAGTGCATCGGCACGCGCGCACAATATCGCCGTGTGGTCCTCGCTCCCACCCTGAGTCCCGACTCCGCGGTCGCCCGCGAGTGGCCCAAAGTTCCCGCCGTTCTCGATCGCGCCGAGATACCCCGCCAGCTCCGCGTCATTGCGTATCGCGCTCCGATACTCGTCGCGCGCCCCGAGATCGTTTGCCTGAGACAGCGCGAGGAACGTTCCGACGACCAGCGCGCTGGAGCTGGAGAGGCCTGACGCCGAGGGCAGGTCGCTCGCGAACGCGAGCTCCAACCCATGAAGACGACCGGGAAAATTTCGCGCGACGCGCCGGCAGACAGTGAATGGATAATTCGCCCAATGCCTGCGCCTAACGGCCAGCTGCGGTGAGAGCTCTGTCTCCGCGCGATCGCCCGTGGTCGCGTCGATGACCGTGACGCGGGTATCCGCTCTCGGCACCGCCGCGATGGCGAAGCCGCGTTCGATCGCGCAGAGGAGGCTGGGACCACCGGCGTAATCGGTGTGCTTGCCAAGGAACTCGATGCGGCCGGGTACCCGCCAGCACACGGCGGTCGCGCCTGACGCGCCGAGCGCGGCGCGAGCGCGCGCGAAGAGCGACTCCGACGTCACGTACCGATGGTCAGAGTCGAACCGGCGTCCCGCGGAGACGCTCGGCGACGACAGGGATATCGCCGCGGTGCGAGAGATCGAGCACGCCCGCGCGCACCGGCAGCGCGCGCACGCGCAGGCCGAGGTGCTCGATTGCCCACTGTACCGCGTTCGGCAGCTCGACCTCGCCGCGTGGGGACGGCGGCACGCGACGGCACGCCTCGAGGATCGACGGCGGCAGCAGCCAGACATTCATGCTCACCGGGGCATCGGCCGCGAAAGAGCGCGCCGTTGCGTCGTCGGGTTTCTCGACGATCCGTCGCACATAGCCATCGGGGCCGACGTCGAGCAGCGCGTAACGAATGAGACGCTCCGCCGGGATGTTGCTCTCCCGCACGAGCGTCTCGCGCTCGAAAGCGGGAAGTGCGGCTTCGCTCTGTGTTCGCAGCTCTCGCAACACCTCCACGGGGTAGTAGTTGTCGGAGTTCAGGACGACAAACGCGTCGCCGCCGATGAACGTGGATGCCGCGAGAACGGCATCCGCGGTGCCCAGTGGTTTCTCCTGGATGGCAAAATGGAGACGCATTCGGTTCGGCGCGTTCTGCTCGTAGTAATCCCGAACGACGCCGTGCTCCGGCCCGACGACGAGGCATGCCTCAGTGAATCCGGCATCAGCGAGCGCCGAGAGGACATAGTCGAGGAAAGGGCGATCGATCGCGATCATCGCCTTGAGACCCGTGTCGGCGACTGCGGCCTGCTCGCGACTGAGCGCGGCGTCCTCGTCGGCGGCGCGCATGCGCTTTCCGAGCCCGCGCGCCAGAATCACAGCCTTGGTCGGAGGCGACGTCACGCTGGCCGCATCCGAGCCTTCCCTGGACCACAGCTTCGCCAGCAGCCTAACGAGGCCCGCGCCGCTGGCGACAAACAGCACGATCCAGATTGTCGCCGGAGCCCAGCGTCGGTACAACAGACTCCCGGATCCGAAGAGGGCCGCATAGACGAAGGTGCAGCCGAGCACCCACCCGAGAAGGGATTGCGCGAGGGAATCGGGAGAGGGCGGGAGCCCACTGCGCTCCCGAACGGGGCGCCAGCCGGGTCCAGGTGGACGCACGAGCGCGTAGAAGCGGGCGAGCGTGGCCGGATCAGTCGGCTCTGTGAGATAGAGCGTCGCGACCCAGCACACCGTCGTCGCAGCAATGGTCACGAGGAGCACGGTCGTCGCGTCGATGGCCACGCCGAGCTTCTGGGCGATGAAGAAAGCAATCGAGACCACGAACGAGCTCGCCATCGCCGCGATCTCACTCCACGCATTGATCCGCCACCAGAACCAACGCAGGAGATAAATGAGCCCCGTCCCCGCACCGATCGACATTATCAAGTTGAAGCTCTGCTGCGCCGTCGTCAGGACAAAAGTCACGCCGGCGGCGGCAAGCATGAGTAAACCGGTAACGACCCGACCGGCGAAGACATAATGCCGCTCGTCCGCGTCGGGGCGCACGAAGCGCCGATAGAAGTCATGAACGATGTACGACGTTCCCCAGTTCAGGTGGGTCGACAACGTCGACTCGTACGCGGAGCGCATGCCCGCGATCATCAACCCGAGAAATCCCGTCGGCAGGAACTTGAGCATCGCCGAATACGCGATGTCGTGACCGATGAGATGCCGATCGACGTACGGGAAGGCGGAAGCGATGTCGGAGAGATTCGGGAAGACGACGATCGAGCTGAGGGCGACGATGATCCACGGCCAGGGGCGCAGCGCGTAATGCATCACGTTGAAAAAGAGCGTGCCCGACAGAGCATCCCGTTCGCTCTTTGCGGCAAGCATCCGCTGCGCGATGTAGCTGCCGCCGCCTGGCTCGGCGCCAGGATACCAGACAGACCACCACTGCACGGTGAGCGGGATGACGAGCAGCGACACCGTGAGCTTCCAGTCCCCGAAGTCTGGAAGCACGTTCAGTGTCCGTTCCGGAATCTTCTGTAGGAGTCCCGCCAGGCCACCAACGGCGGGCTGCTTTACGGCGAAGTACGCGGCGGCGATCGATGCGGTCATCGCGAAGACGAACTGAATCGTATCGGTGACCATCACGCCCCAGAGGCCCGAGGTCGCCGCAAACGCGATGTTGAGCACAGTGCCAATCGCCAGCGTCTTCACCATCGACCAGCCGAGAACGACATTCGCAATCTTGACGGCGGCAAGATTCACCGTCGCCATGATGATGAGGTTGAAGAAGAGGCCGAGGTACAGCGCGCGAAAGCCGCGAACGAACGACGCCGGTCGTCCCGAGTATCTGATCTCATAGAACTCGAGATCGGTGAGAACGCGCGACCGCCGCCAGAGTCGCGCGTAGAAGAACACCGTCGCCATGCCGGTGAGCAGAAAGGCCCACCACGCCCAGTTGTTCGCGACACCTCCGGTGCGAATGAGGTTCGTCACCAGATTCGGCGTGTCGGTGCTGAACGTCGTCGCGACCATGGATGCGCCGACGAGCCACCAGGGTGCGGCGCGGCCGGAGGTGAAGAATTCGGTGGTGCTGCGACTCGCGCGCCGGAAGAGATAGATCGCCGGCGTGAACGAGATCGCGATCGAGATCAGGACGATCGTCCAGTCCAGCCATGTGGGATGCACGTTACTGAACCGGCTCCATCTCGAATGTCATGATCTCGAATGGCGCGAGCAGGACGTCGTGCTCCTTGCCGGCAGCGAACGCGATCGGGCCGCGGCCGCGGTCGCGCAGCCAGGGACTGCGGGCGACGTATTGCCGTGGCGCGCCATCGGGGAGCTCGAAGGCGCGGCCGACATCGAGCCCGAAGTGCTGCTGCTTGTCACTCGGATTTCGGAGGGTGACGATTCCCTTCCCCGGCGACCACGATCCCCAGCCGTATACCTCCAGCTTCTTCGGATCTCCGCCTAACCAGTGCGAGTCCACCAGCGTCGATGCGTTGCGACGCGACCAGCGCGCTCCCTCGGCGAGCGTATCCCACTGCGCGTCGTTGAGCGTCGGGGTGATGTACATCTCCTGCAGCTGCGTGCCGCTCCCGACATAGGCGTGGATCTCGTCCTCGAAGTCGCGGTGGGGATCGGTGTCGAGCTTCTTCGCATGTCGCGCGTAAACGAGACCATGCAGCATGAGCGAGTTCAGTGGATATAGCGCGCCGCGCCTCACGACGTTCTCGTAGACGTCGCCGTCGCGGTAGGTGATCCACTGTTGCCGATCGGTGCCGACGCCGGCGAAGTCGTGGTCTTCGCCACCGCGCCAGATCGAGTCGGCGTAGCGCAGCCAGAATGGCGACGGGTACGTGCCCGTCGTCAGGTTCACGTACAGCTCCGGCTTCTCGGCCCGCAACTCTTCGATAAGATGGATCGCCGCGTCGAAGTCGCTGTCGAATGCGCTGCCCGGAAAGGCGCGGGACGCGTTGCCGGTACCATCGAACTTGAACTGATTCACGCCGTAATCGCGGATCATGCGGAAGCAGGTCTCGCGAAAGCGCGCGTAATACTTGGGCCCGGACAGCGCGAAGCCGCCCTCGTTCGTCTCGAAACCCTGCTGCTGCGCGAACTGCAGTCGATCCTTTTTCGGATCTCCGTAACCTCCCCATGGTGACATCCACACACCCGGCGCGGCGCCGAACTGCGCCGCCACTGCGCGCACGCGAGCGAAGCCGTCGGGAAATCCGGCGTGGAAGCCCCACAGGGTCTTGGGATCGTCCCAGCCATCGTCGAACATGAAGCTGTCCAGCGTGACGCCGCGCAGCCTGACGAGCTGATTGCCGAACGCCTGGATGACGCCGAGCGCCTCGGACTCGGAGTACTTCGAGAAGTATCCGATGTCGTACCAGGAGTTGTAATGCAGAAAAGTGCGGTAGGGATGGGCGCGCTCTCGCTCCAGATATGTGAGGAAGTCGCGGCGCATCTGCGCTGGCCGGGTCACGCCAATCACCGATGAGACGGTAAAGGGCGACTCGGGTCTGACAGGGAGCTCGCGGGTGAGGACACAGCGCACATGGTCGCCATCGACGCTGCTCTGCGACAGCGGATGCTCGAAGCCGACGTACCAGCGGCCGACTGTGACGGGGCTTCCCTTCACAGTCCCCGTCACGGCGGCGCCGGGGGCTCGCAGATCGACGAGGGCGATCTCACGAATGGGGAGCGGCCCGCCTAGCGCGCGCAGCACGATCTCCTGACGTAGATGACGCGATCCATCCCGCAGCTCGGCGCGCCAGGTCGCCTGAAGACGGTGCTGCGCGTCCTCGAGGGTGACGCTCACGCGACGTCCCCGAAAACGTTCGGCGAGGCGC
>Ga0070714_100003108_pt1 | contig 12331 bp, 11 predicted proteins | sample LARL83metaG_FD_65450 | JGI IMG/M metagenome (GOLD analysis project Ga0070714, IMG submission 65450) | Corn, switchgrass and miscanthus rhizosphere microbial communities from Kellogg Biological Station, Michigan, USA - LAR L8-3 metaG | ecosystem: Host-associated > Plants > Roots > Rhizosphere ... | reverse complement strand
CATGAAGACTCTCGGAGCGTGGAACGTCACCCGCGACGAAGCGACCGACACCACGACCTGGACCGCCCCGACCGGACACAGGTACGAGACCCGGCCCGAACGCTACCCCGTCGCCGCGTAGTTGATGTTGTCCACTCCAGCCGGACAAGACAGTACCCTGACAATCCCGGCCCGCGCGGTCGGGTGCTCGCTTGCAGACCGCAGATCAAATATCAGTCCGCCGTCCGCCGCTGATCGAACGAGCGGAATCAGGGCCGCAGCCCTATATCAGACATCAGAGATGTCCAGTCCAGCGGGACAACCGCGCAGCCGACGGACACCTGAATTACGGCGTCCGTCGGCTGCGCGATTCGCTCGTGCGCGATTCGCTCGTGGGCGATTCGGTAGTAGGCGATTCGGCGGTAGGCGATCCGCGTCAGGCGGCCTGCGCCTCCCGCTGCTGCTTCTCGTCGGCCAGCACCTTGTCGACGACGCGCGCGAACTTCTCGAGCGTGTCGCCGGGGCTGGGCCCTTCCAGCGCGGCGCGGATCGACTGGGCGTACTCGCCGTGCTTCCACAGCTTGACGTGCGCCAACTGCACCAGCGTGCTGTCCGGGCCGTTCGGGGTGAAGTCGACCTCGATCTCGCTGGCCTTCTCGTCGTCCGCAATCGGCTGCCAGCGCCCGTCGATGCGCCAGGTCATGGCGATGCGGCGGGGCGGGTCCCACTCCAGGATGCGCCCCCAGACCGCCTTCTCGCCGTCGGCGTCGGCCTCGTGGAACAGCCCGCCGACGGTGCGCTCGAAGACGATGGAGACCCGCTCGCCGGGTACCAGCTTGTGGTGCGAGGGCCACCATTCCAGCGGCTGCCCGGCAAAGATCTCGAAGGCGCGCTCGGCCGGTACCGGCACCGTGACCGATTTGGCCACCGGCGGCACCTCGAGGTCGCGGGGGTCTTGCGACATGGGTTCTCCTCTACGCGGGTTGTCGTTGCCCTGTGAATCAGCAGGTAATCGATACTCAGTACTCGGCGCTGGCTCTACGCCCGGTGCCCAGTGCCCGGCGCCCGGTGCCCAGTGCCCGGCGCCCGGTGCTCAAGAGGCGCGCAGGGCGCCGATGCCGGCGGGCACGTCGGCCGGGATGTCGGGGCGCGCGACGGTCGGCGGGACGATGACGTCGGTGTCCGGCAGCCTGCCGTCGACCAGGTAGCGGTCGCCGATCTCGTTCACGGCCGGGTTGTTCCCGAGCAGGTAGATCTCGTGATCGCCGGAGTCTGCGACCGTGACGAGGCGGTGCCCGAGCCGCTGTGCCATGCCGACTCCGCCCTCGTAGTTGTCCAGCGGGTCGCCCTCGGCCTGCACGACCACCCCGACCGGGTAGCCCGCCCGCACGGCCCGCACCGGCGGTTCAAGCGGCTGGTACGAACGGAATGCGCCGACCCACGGCTGCGCGCGCAGCACGCCGTACCCGTACGGGTAGCGGTCGCGGAAGCGCCGCATGTCCGCGTAGTACTCCTCCAGGTCCGACGGCCAGTACGTTTCCAGCGTCGTCGCCTCCAGCACGCCCTCGCGCACCTCGCCCTCCTGGTCGCCTGGGCGCCAGGTCGAGGTCTCGGCCAGCAGCGCCGCGACGCGCGCGCCGTCGCCCATCGCCAGGGCCGTGCGCAGCCGGTCGATCAGGTAGCCCAGCTCCGCCCACTTCGAGCGGTCGCCGGCCTGGTTGCCCACGGCGCCGTCGAACAGGGTGCGCAGCCGCACGGTCTCGGGGTCGGCCCCCAGCTCCGCCGCCACGGCCTCGACCGTCTCGAGCACGAGCGGCGCGCTGACGCCGAGCCCGAAGTGGCCGTCGCGCTCGCCGGTCCAGCGCGCCCACGCCTCGACGTTGTGGCGGATCGCCTCGGCCTGCTTGAGGAACAGCCCGCGCCAGGTCCAGTCCGGGTGCACGCAGGAGTCCAGCAGACTCCGGTCGAGCCGCTCGGGGAAGAGCGTGCCGTACGCCGCGCCGAGCACGGTGCCGAAGGCGTACCCGACGAAGTTGATCTTCTCCTCGCCCAGCACCGCGCGCAGCAGGTCCATGTCGCGGGCCGAGTTGCGGGTGTTGACGTGCGGGCGCAGGTCGCCGCCGCCGCGCTGGCAGCCAGCCTCGCGGGCGCGCATGTCCTCGGCGATGCGCGGGAACAGCGAGTCCGGCGGCCGCGAGTCGAAGGACGCCTTCGGCAGCACCACATACGCGGGCAGCCGAGTCGAAGCGCCCATGCCGCGCGGGTCGAAGCCGATCAGGTCGTAGACCTCGGCCAGGCGCGGGCTGCGCTCGCGCAGGGTCTGCGGGAAGCGCAGCCCCAGCCCGTCCACGCCGCCGGGACCGCCGTTGGCGGCCAGCAGCACGCCGCGCCGCCGGGCCGGGTCGCCCGCGCGGATGCGGCTGACCGCGATCTCCAGCGTGCGCCAGTCCGGATTCGCATAGTCGGCCGGGACGCGCAGCGTCGCGCGCTCCTGCCCCTCGACGTCGGGGTCCGGCGTCCAGTCGGGGGTCTGCGCCAGGAAGTCGTCCAGCGCCCCCGGGGCGCGGTCGGTGCCGATGCCCATCTCAGGCTCCTTGCTGCTTACGCCGATGCGCGCTCGCCACCGGCTCGTGGAAGATCCGAGGATGTCCGGGTACGGACGCTCTCCACTGCGATAGGCCCAGGTTCTCGGCCGTGTCTCGAAACGCCCTGGAAAGCGTCCGGATAACGCGATCCGGATAACGCGAATCGCCGGGCGCGACTACGAGAACGCGCTGTTACAAAAGCTCTGCATCACAAAGGCTTTGCGCTACAAAAGCGCAGCATCACAACGGCGCGGCGAAGCGCACGTCGCGCGTGTCGGCGTCCGCGGCCGCGACCTCGAGCAGCCGGGTGGCCTCGGCGGCGACCTGTGCGCGCACCGGCTTCGACATCCGGGCGAAGGGCTCGACGAGCAGCAGCGCCTCTTTCACGCCGTCCTTCTTGCCGCGCTCGATCCGCCAGCGCCCCGCGACGAAGCCGTCCACCAGCACCGTGGACTTGATCAGGCCATTGATGGTGAACACGAGGGACTTGTACGCCTCCGGCAGGACGCGGGAGCGATCCTGGTGCGAAAGCAGGATGTTGTCGAACTCGGGCAGCAGCCGCACCGGGGCGTCGGCGTCGGGCCCGGCGAGTTCCGCGTCGGCCAGGTCGAGCAGCTCCACGCCGTTCTCGTCCCGGTAGCGGCGCAGCCGGTCTCCCTGCCGGCGCACCACTTCGTTGAGCCGGGTCAGCCCGCACCACACCTGCGCGTCGCGCACGCTGGCGGGGCCGAAGGCGGCGAGATAACGCAGCACCATGTCATCGGGCGCGGCGTCCGGGGACAGCTGCGCGCCGAGCCAGACCTCTGCGCTGGTGTGCGCGGGCTGCCCGCTCGAACCCCAGACCCCGCGCGGGGGCACCTGCACGAGCGGCACCAGCTGGCGCACCGACTGGGCCAGGGCGGTCGGGTCGGCGTCGGGCCAGCGTTCGGCCAGCGCCTTGCCGAGCGCGCTGAAGGTCAGCGGCTCCCGCTCGACCAGCTCGCGCCCGAACGCGGCCAGTTCGGCCGGGTCGGCGCCGGCGAGCCGCGGCTGGAACGCGGTCTTGAAGGCGCGTTCCAGGACCGGCTGCAGGACCGGCCGCAAGGCGAGGCAGTCCGCCGCGGTGACCAGGTGGATCGTGTTGCGGTGCAAGGCGATGCGCACCACGCGCCGCTGGAGCACCGCGTCGCTCAGGTCCTGCAACGCGAAGTCGCGCAGACGCGTCCACAAGCCGAGGTACGGCGGATCAGGGGCCTGCGCCTGCATCGCCACCAGGTGCCCGACGGCCTGCTCGGCCGACAGCGCGGCGCGGTCCAGCAGCAGCTGGCGGCGCAGCAGGGTGCGGTTGAGGGTCCTGAGGTCGAGCACGTCTCCGGCCGCGGACCCGGCGGGTCCGCGGCCGGCGGGCCGGGGTGCGACGGTCACGCGGCTTCCGAGACCGGCGCCGCGGACGCGGCGTCGGCAGCAGTAGTGGCAGCAGCAGCCGTAACGGGCGCGGGGGCAAGCTCAGTCACCGACGCCAGCGCAGAATCCGAGCCGGAACCGGAACCGGAGCCCCAACCCACGCGCGAGCGCGAGCGGTACCAGCGCCCGATCAGCGCGTCCAGCGACAGCGGTCCGGGGCCGAAGAGCGCCACCAGCAGGAACGCCCAGCAGAACAGGACCGCTTCGTCGCCGCCGTTCTGCGCGGGCAGCAGGGCGATCTTCGCGTGCACGGTGAAGTATGCGTAGGCCATCGAGCCGGAGCATATGAGGGCGAAGGGCCTGCTGGCGAGTCCGAGGAACACGAACGCGCCGCCGACGAGCTGGATCAGCGCGGCCACCCCGTACGGCCACAGCCACGGGGAGATCGAGCCGCCGCCCGGGACGTTGCCGCCGAGGACGCCGAAGATCGCGGCGATCCCGTGCGTGGTGAACACCAGGCCGAGCACGAGCCGGTTGAGCGAGAGCGCGACCTCGCGCAGGCGTAACAGCGATGACATCGTAGATCACCTTTCACGTGGAGTGACAGGAGGCGGTGCGAGCATCAGCAGTGCATCGGCGGGTGGTCGCGGGCGGCTCGACGAACGCTCGACGCCGCGGGAGGAACGCACGGTGCGCGGCGAGCGGCCGTGCGGCGGCTCTCGAGGGGGCGCCCGCACACTGGGCCCGGATCCGCGAAGCCCCGTTTCTGGAGGGAAGTCCGCCATGTCCTCAGGCACACTCGAATCGCGGCCGGTCGAATCCCCGTCGCTCGACCGGCCGGGCGCGTCCGGGCTGGAGGAGGCCGCCGCGGCGCTGGCCGAGACCGCCGCCCGGCACGCCGCGAAGGCCGACGCGACGCGCAGCCTCGACCCGGAGGTGGTGGACGGGCTGCGGGACGCGGGCTTCGCCCGGCACTTCGCCCCGGCGCGCTTCGGCGGGGTCGAGGGGAGTTTCGGCGAGCTGACCCGGGCGGTCGTCGCGCTCGGCGAGGTCTGCGCCGCGACCGCGTGGGTGGCGTCGCTGAGCGCTTATTCGTCCCGGTTCGCCGCGCACCTGCCCGCGGACGGCCACGCCGAGCTGTGGGGCGGGCCGAGCGGCGCGGACGCGTTCGTCGTCGCGGGCCTGGTCCCGACCGGCCGGGCGCGGCCGGCGGCGGGCGGCAGCGGCGGCTGGAAGGTCGCCGGGACGTGGACGTACGTCAGCGGGGTCGAGTTCGCGGACTGGGCGCTGCTGTGCGCGCCGGTCACGATGGACGTGCCGGGCGAGGACGGGCCGCCGGAGCTGCGGTTCTTCGCGCTGCCGCGCGGCGCCTTCGAGATCAAGCCGACCTGGGACAGCATCGGGATGCGCGCCACCGGCAGCCACACGGTCGTGGTCGACGACGCGTTCGTGCCGGCGCACCTGTCCTTCCCGCGCGGCCACATGATCGTCGGGCGGGCCACGGACTCGACGGCCGCATGCCACAACGTGCCGTTCCAGGCAGTCGGCGGCGTGACCTTCATCGCCCCGGCGGTAGGCGCGGCGAGCGGAGCGCTCAAGGCGGCGCTGGCCGGATTCGCGGGCCGCCGGCGCACCCCGTCGATCGACCTGGAGCTGGTGCGCTCCTCCGGCCGCGTCGACGTCTCGCGGCACCTGGTCGAGCAGAACGCGCAGGTGCTGGACACGGCCGGTTTCACCCCGGCGCTGATGGCCCGCAACGAGCGCAACGTGACCTTCGCGGCGGAACTGTGCGCGGAAGCGGCCAACGGGCTGCTGCGCGCGTCAGGCACCGGCGGGCTGAGTGAGTCCGTCCCGCTGCAGCGCTTCTGGCGGGACGTGATCGGGATGACCAGCCATGTCGCCCTGCGCTACGAGACCGCGGCGGTCAAGACCTACCCGCCCGTCCTGCTCGGCGAGTAAGCGGGCAGGCCGGCGGACGGAAAGACAGTCAGACGGAGAGACGGCCGGACGACCGAGGCCCCTGGTTCCCTTCCGGAACCAGGGGCCGGCGTATCAATCTCCTGTTTTGTCCGGTCCAGACGGACAGATCTCGCCGTGGCGCGGATGGGTGGGCCCGGTGCGGCAGCCGCGCCCCGCGAGGCGGTCCGCGATCAATCCGGGCGCGCTGAAACAGACAGGGCTTTAATATAGACACAGCGCACTGCCCGGCCGGAAGTTCCCCTCCGGCCGGGCAGTGCGCTGCTTCCCGCTACCCGTCTCCCACCTTCGGTCAGCTGCCCCAGGCGACGGGCAGGCTGGTGAGGGTGTGGTTGATCTCGCCGACGTGCCACGGCAGCTGCTCCGGCGGGATCGCCAGGCGCAGGTCGGGGAACCTGCGCACCAGCCCGTCCAGCGCGATCTGCATCTCCATCTGGCCCAGGCGCATGCCCAGGCAGTGGTGGATGCCGTGCCCGAAGGAGATGTGCGGGTTGTGCTCGCGGGCCAGGTCCAGCGTGTCGGCGTCCTCGAAGACCGCCGGGTCGCGGTTGGCGGAGGTCAGCGCCAGCACCACCGGGTCACCGGCCCGGATCGTCGCGCCCGCGACCTCGATGTCCGCGATCGCCACCCTGGGGAAGCCGGTGGTGTCGGTGGCGAACAGGTTCACGTGCCGCAGCAGCTCCTCGACCGCGGTCGGGATGCGCTCGGGGTTCTCCCCCAGCCAGCGCCACTTGTCCGGGTGGTCGTGGATGAGCGCGAGCACCGAGTTGGCCAGCTGGTTCGCCGTGGTGTCGAAGCCGGCGCCGATCAGGGTGAAGCCGAAGGTCACCAGCTCCTGCTCGCTGAGCCGGTCGTCGTTGTCCCGCGCCGAGATCAGCTCGGAGAGCATGTCGTCGGTGGGGTTCGCGCGCTTGGCCGCGATCAGGCCGACGATGTACTCGCTGAGCTTGGCCAGGCCGTTGAGGGACTCCTCGCCGCCGGCGCGGTCGTCGACCGTGGCGAAGGCGCGCGCCCAGCGCTCGAACTCCTGCAGGTCCTCCGACGGCACGCCCAGCAGCTCGCCGATCACGGTCAGCGGCAGCGGCAGGGCGAGGGCGGGCACCAGGTCGGCCGGGGAGCCGGACTGCGCCATCGCGTCGATCAGCTGGTCGCTGACCTCCTGCACGCGCGGGCGCATCAGCTCCACCCGCCGCGTCGTGAACGCCTTCATCACCAGCTTGCGCAGCCGCCGGTGCTCGGGCTCGTCCATCGAGATGATCATCTCAGGAGTCGTGTACATCGTGCCGCCGATCCGGGGCGTGTCCGGGCGGCACGCGGCGGCGCGGCTCAGCCGCGGGTCCGCCGAGAGCGCGCGGACGTCCTCGTAGCGCGTCACGACCCACGCGTCGACCCCGCCCTCGGTGCGCACCTTGGCCACCGGGCACTGGTCGCGCAGTTGTGCGTAGAGTGGCGAAGGCCCCTGGTACGAGGAGCCCGGGAAGGGGTAGACGTCCGGAACCGTCGGCGCGTCGTCCGCCGGCGTCTCGACGTCGCTGTGTTGGGTCACGGTCAAGGTGACACCTCCTGGGTCGGCCGTGAGTCGTCACGGAGTCGTGATGCGGCACCGTAGGTCTTCGCGCTCGGCGCCCGGTCGCGGGGTCCTGGAAAGTCGCAGGGCCCTGGAAGTCTGCGCCGCGCCGCGAACAGGCACGGCACGCCGGGTCAGGACGGGTTGTGCACGGAGTCGGCCCAGCCCGGGTTGTCGTGGGTGACCAGGCGGGAGCGGGTGTACCAGGCGCCGTCGCGGCGCACGAGCACGTCCTCGACGACCGTGGTGGGTTCGAAGCTGACCCGCCCGGCGCGGTCGGTCATGCTCACCATGGCCTGGTAGCGCACCTGCAGCGTGTCGCCGTCGCCGTCGACGCGCCGCACGGCCAGCTTGTCGAACCAGTACCGGTAGACGAGGCCGTCGTACGCCGCGATGCCGGCCTCGCGCGCCTCCCGGGGCGTGGCCTGCTGCGCCAGCGGCTGGTCCGGGTCGCCGCGGCGCCCGCTCATCTCGGCCAGGATCGCCGCGCGGCCGTCGAAGCGCCAGCCGTTGGGCCGGTGCTCGAGCGTGGCGTCGGGGGTGAAGGTCTGCAGGAACTCCTCGAACCTGCGGTCGTCCAACAGCGGCATCTGCCGCGCGTAGAACTGCTGGACCTGCACGTACTCCTCGGCTCCGACCTGCTGCCCGACGGTCGGCCCGGTAACTGTCATGGTGGCTCCTCCGCGCGTGTTCGCGCCATAGGGCACGATCCGGACGGCCCGCTGCGGGCCGCGTCCGGCACTATGGGCGCGCGCGGTGGACGCGATCTGGAAAGTCGGTAAACCTCTGCTTCGGCCGTGCCCTGACGGGCCGTCACGGCACGTCGACGCGCACCCCCTTCGTCCGCACCGTCACCACGCCGGTGCGCTCGCCGAGTTCGACCACGGCGCGGCCCTCGGTGGCCAATGCGGCGCCGTCGACGCGGCCGCGGTGGAAGCCGAAGATCGCGCCGTGCGCGGCGCCTCGCCCGTCCGGCATGCCCGGATGGTTGACCCCGAAGGCGAACTCGCCGCCCGGCAGGCACATCCAGTAGCCGATCACGACGAACTCCGGGTCGCCGTCCTCGAGCGTCGGGCCGAGCGCCTTGACCGTGTGGTCCGGGCGGAACTCGAAGCGCGTGGTCACCTGGTTGTCGCCGGTCTCCCCGGTGATGCGCACGTGCAGGTCCCAGACGCCCTCGAGGTTCGCGTCCGGGTCGGGCGGCCCGGCGTCGCGCTCGAGCAGCAGCGCCGCCGGGGCCGCCCACAGCGCCAGAGTGCGCAGGTCCGTGCTGTGGACGAGGCCGCGGAAGGTCAGCTGCTCGGTCGTGTCCGTGGCCACCGTCATGCGCGGCCGGATTCCGCCGGCGCGCGGGTGCCGCGCGACTTGATCTGCGCGGGGCCCATCCACGGCTTGCCGGCGCCCTGCTCGATGACGGCCAGGCCGGAGGTGGTGAACGTGTCGCCCTCGATGCGCCCGCGGTGGAACGCGAAGATCGCGCCCGAGGAGCCGCCGGCGGCGTCCGGGATGCCGGGGTGGTTGACCCCGAACGCGAACTCGCCGCCGGGCAGGCCCATCCAGTAGCCGATGCCGAGGAACTCCGGTTCGCCGTCCGGCTCGATCGGGCCGATCGCCAGGATCGTGTGGTCCGCGCGGAACTCGAAGCGCGGGGCCACCGAGTCGCTGCCGGTGCCGCCGGCCACCTCGACGAACACGTCCCACGCGCCCTCCAGGCCCTTCTCAGGGTCCTGCGGCCCGAGGTCGCGCTCGAACACCAGGGCCGCCGGGGCGGCCCACAGCGCCAGGGTGCGCAGGTCGGTGCTGTGCACCAGGCCGCGCAGGACCAGGTCCTCGGCGCGCTCGCTCTTCAGCGTCCAGGTCACGGGTCGCTCCCCTCTCGTCTCAGGCGGCGGCCAGGTCGAGGCCGCCGTCGACCGTCACGATCTGGCCGGTCACCAGGTCGGCGCCGGGGTCGGCCAGCCGTACGATCCACGCCGCGACCTGCTCGGCCTCGGCCACCCGCCCGAGCGGGATCTGCGCGGCCACCGACTGGAACAGCCCCTCCACCGCCTCCGGCGGCAGGCCGTTGGCCGCGTAGGCCTCGGTGCGCACGAAGCCGGGGGCGACCGCGTTGACCCGGATGCCCTTGGCGGCCAGCTCCGCGGCCCAGGTCCGGGTCAGGTTGTGCGCGGCGGCCTTGCTCGCCCCGTACGCCGCGCCGCCCGGGGTCGGGTTGTGCCCGGCGCGACTGGAGACCACGACGATCGAGCCGCCCGGGGAGCGCAGCAGCGGCAGCAGCCGGCCGGTCAGCAGGATCGGGCCGAGCACGTTGGTGTCCAGGACCGCGCGCACGGTGGCCGGGTCGAAGCCCTCGGTCGGGGTGAAGCGGAAGATCCCGGCGTTGTGCACGAGCACGTCGAGCACGCCGCCGTGCGCCCGCACCGCGTCGGCGACCGCGTCGGCGCCGGCCTCGGTGGTCACGTCGGCCGTCACCGGCACGACGGCGTCGTGCAGCGCGGCGACCTCGGCCAGCTTTTCGGGGCGGCGCCCGGTGACGAGCACGCGCGCGGCGCCGAGTTCGGCGAAGGCCAGGGCGGCGGCCCGGCCGATGCCGGTGCCTCCCCCGGTGACGACGACCGTCTGGTCGGCGAAGGTCTTGTCAGCCATCTGCTCCATCCGTCCGGTCAGTCGGCGTCGGGGGTCATCCGGACCACGAGGGTGCCGGTGTGCTTGCCCGCGAGCAGGGACAGGAAGGCCTCCGGCAGCGCGGCGACGCCGCCGCCGAGCGCCGTGTGCGGGTAGACGAACCCGCCCTCGGCCAGGTACTCGGAGAACTGCCGGTTCCAGTGCGCGAACTGCTCGGGGGTGTGCAGCGTCGCGAACGGGCGCAGCACCAGCTCCTTGGGGAACGCCGCCATCAGGTCCAGCCGCGGGCGGGTGCCCTCGCCGCTGCCCAGCTGCCCGGACAGCGCGCCGCACAGGGCGAAGCGGGCGCCGGGGGCGGCGGCCTGCACGGCGGCCTCGAACTGCTCGCCGCCGACGTTGTCGAAGAACACGGTGATGCCGTCGGGGGCCAGCTCGCGCAGCCGGTCGAGCACCGGGCCGTCGTGGTAGTCGAAGGCCGCGTCGAAGCCGAGCGTGCCGACCAGGTAGTCGATCTTCGCCTTGGAGCCGGTGCTGCCGATGACCAGGCGCGCGCCGCGCTTGCGGGCGATCTGCCCGGCCAGCGCGCCGACGCCGCTGGTGGCGCCGGAGACGAACACCACGTCGCCCTCGTGCACGTCGGCCATGTCCACCGTGCCGCGCCACGCGGTCGGGCCCTGCGAGAGGTAGTACTCGGGGCCGGGCAGCAGGGCGCGGTCGCGCTTGAAGAAGGCGGGGGCGTAGTTGACCGCGTACTCGCGCCAGCCGAAGAAGTGCTCGACCAGGTCGCCCTCGGCCAGGTCGGGGCTGAGCGACTTGACCACGGTGCCGACGGTGCGGCCCCACATCGCCTCGCCGGGCTGGAAGACCGGGATCGGGATGGTGATGGTCGGGTTCATCTGGTCGCGCAGGACGGCGCCGAGCGTCATCCAGTCGTTGCGGACCACGACCTGCCCCGGGGTCGGCTCGGGGATCTCGGCCTCGGCCAGCTCCAGGTGGCTGAGGGTCACCTCGCCCTCGGGGTACGCGGCCAGGCGCACCTCGAGGCTTTTGCCGGGGATCTCGTCACTGGTCGTCATCGGCTCGGCTCTCCTGTCTCTTCCTGTCGGGCTGTTGCTGTCGGGGCGGACCGGGTTCACACGCGCTGGGCCGGCCAGGCGACGGGCAGCGCGGCCAGGCTGTGGTTGACGTCGCCGGCCCGCCACTGCAGCTCGGCCTCCGGCACGGCCAGGCGCAGCCCGGGCAGGCGGCGGGTCAGCGCCTCGAGCGCCGCGGCCAGCTCGATCCGGGCCAGCGGGGCGCCGAGGCAGCGGTGCACGCCGTACCCGAAGGCCAGGTGCTCGGCCGTGCCGGGGCCGCGCCCGAAGTCCAGGCGGTCGGGCCGCCGGAAGACCGTCTCGTCCCGGTTCGCCGAGGTCATCGCGAGGAACACGGCGTCGCCGGCCGGGATGACCGCGCCGCCGAGCTCGACGTCCTGCAGGGCGATGCGCGGCAGCCCGGAGGTGTCCGTCCCGTTGAGGTTCACCCCGCGCAGCAGCTCCTCGACCACGGCCGGCACGTCCTGCGGGTTGCGGCCCAGGTGCCGCCAGCGCACCGGGTAGTCGGCCAGCAGCGCGAGGGTGAAGTTCGCGATCTGCGACGCGGTCGAGTCGTAGCCCGCGCCCAGCAGGGTGTATCCGAACACGACCAGTTCCTGCTCGGTCAGCGCCCAGTCCCCGACGCGGGCGGCGACCAGGGCGGAGAGCACGTCGTCGGCGGGCTGCTCGCGTTTGGCCGCCACGAGGGCGGCCATGTACGCGCCCAGCTGCTCCTGCCCGGCCTGCTGCTCCTCCTCGGGGCTGTTGACGGCGGCCAGCTGCCTGACCCAGACCTCGAACTTCGCCCGGTCGGCCAGCTCGACCCCGAGCAGCTCGCAGATCACGGTCATCGCGAGCGGCGAGGCGAACCGGGCGACCAGGTCGGCCGGGTTCGGGCCGCGCGCGAGCGCGTCGGCCAGCGTCTCGGCGGTGTGCTGGACGCGCGGGCGCATCTTCTCAAGACGCTCGGTGGAGAACGCCTGCTCGGCCAGCGCGCGCAGCCGGGTGTGCTCGGGCGGGTCGACGGACACGATCATGCCCGGCGGGGCCTGGAAGAGCCCGGCGAACTGCGGGGCGCCGGGCTCGTAGACGGCCGCGCGGCTCAGCCGCGGATCGGCGAGCGCCGCCTGCACGTCGCGGTA
>Ga0070714_100003107_pt1 | contig 12332 bp, 10 predicted proteins | sample LARL83metaG_FD_65450 | JGI IMG/M metagenome (GOLD analysis project Ga0070714, IMG submission 65450) | Corn, switchgrass and miscanthus rhizosphere microbial communities from Kellogg Biological Station, Michigan, USA - LAR L8-3 metaG | ecosystem: Host-associated > Plants > Roots > Rhizosphere ... | reverse complement strand
TGATCATGCTCCAGATCTACTGGACCATGGACCAGGTGCTGCTCGGACTCCTCACCGACAAAGCGGAGGTGGGGCAGTACGCCGCGGCCGCGAAGCTGCCGGCGGTTATTAGCGGGTTCATCTATATCTGGCTGACTGCGGTCTACCCACACGCGTCCAGGCTCTTCACGCATGACTCCGATGCGCTGCGTCGCCAGCTAGGAAGCTTCACTTCGCTCAGCATCGCGGCGGCCCTGCCACTGGCCGCGGGCTCGGTGATTGTTGGCACCGAGGTGATGACCGGCCTGTTCGGGCCCGCCTACCGTCCGGCCGGGACGCCTTTTGCCATCCTGATGGCCGCGACCGCGATCGTCGTGGTCGCTATTAACTACACGAGCCTGGCGATGGCAGCGGGCCAGGAACGCACCTTTGCGATGTCGGTCACGGTCGCTTCGGTCATCAACGTCCTCTTGAACCTGCTGCTGATCCCGTTCTACGGGGCGACAGGAGCGGCGATCGCCACGGTTGCGGCGGAGTTGGTGGTGTTCCTGATATGCGCACGCCGGATGGTAGCCGTCATCGGCTGGCCGCCACTCGCGGGCCGCCGCATCGCTGGCGCAATCGTGGCGACCGCGGTGATGTCGGCCACGCTGCTCGCGATGCCGTCGAGCACATTGGTATGGCTGCGCATCGCGGCCGGGGCCGCGGTCTTCCTCGCCGTCGCGGCGGCCTGTGGAGCGGTCCGCCGGGATGATCTGGCGCTTCTGCGTCGCGAGGCATGATGAGGCGCCCATGACTCACCGCGGCAGACGCGGCGGCCGCCGGGCCGCGTGTCTCGTGATCGCGTCGTTGATCTCGATGTTGCTGGCCGGCTGTTCGCTGGCGACCGGGAGGGCGCTGACGGACCCTGCCCATCACCCTCCGCCAGGCTCGCAAAAGCTCACCTGGGCGCCCCCTCACTGCGGCGACAGGAAGCACCTTTGCGTGACCCTGTACTTGAAAAACACCGGGTCGCATCAGATGCCCTCACTCGACTACAACACCGACTACCGGATATACCTGCCCACTAATGGTCCGCTCGTCGGCGGAATCACGGTTACGGGCGGTCGGCGCATACAGATCATCGGCGGCGAGATAAGCCTGGCCTATCCCTGCTCCAGCGATGGGAGCAACTGCATCGGGATATACGTCGCGAAGAACTCGCCGGGAGCGGTCTTCGTGGAGGGCGTGTGGATCCACAATGCAGCCAAAATCGGGCGTTCCTGCCCCGGCGGCGCGTCAAGAACGTTGCAGGCCTGTTCGACGGGTGACGGGATTGACATTAACACGGCCGACAACGGGGCCATCCATGCCAATACGATTACGCTGGAGAACATCCGCGTTGATGGCGTCTCCGGCTGCTCAGGTTACGCCGATCATGCCGACGTGTTCCAGCCCTACCAGGCCCCGGACGACACGATCCGGATCGATCGCATGACCGGGGTCACGAACTGCCAGGGATTCACGCTCGACCCGGATCTGGCCTACTCGACATGGCATACGTTCGCATCGTCGATCACGATCAAGAACACGAACCTCGACATCACCGCCAACCCGTACCGGGGAGCGGTGCATGGGCCCGCCTGGTGGCTGGCGTACGGGTACGGCTGCAAGTCCGGGCCAATCTCCTTGAGTAATGACTATTCCAGCGAGCCCCGGGCTAGCCGCACCCCACCGTCGATCTGGCCGTACCCGGGCGACCACCAATGCGGCGCCCGGTACGAGGATGGCGTCGTGAGCTGGAAAGACGCTCACATCAATGGCACAATCCGCACCGGTAAGCCGCCCGGTGGCGATTTCGTGCCCCCTGGCGTCGCTGGTCTTGGCTACCTATCGCCTGGGTACCAGCGGTAGCATCGCCCGCCTACCCTACGGCAGGCTGGGCGAACGAACGTCGGGGTGAAGTTCGTGTCCGTGGTAGGCCGGCTGGCGATGGGACTGCTGCGTCGTCTCGGCCAGGAATACGGGCCGCTGCTCCCGCAGCGATATCTGGGCACACTCCAGCACCTGGACCACGGCCAGCCCGCTACCGCCATCCACGGAAGGCCGCGCCCCGCTGGCGATGCAGTCGACGAAGTGCTGGTCCTGAACCGCGAGCGGCTCGGCGAAGGCCACGAAGGGCGACACGATGTCACCCAGGTGATAAGCGAACTGGGACAGCGGCCCGTCGCCCCCCTCGGGTGGAACCGCCGATTTGTCATAGACGCGGATCCGCTCGCCGTCGGCCATGTCGTTGTACACGACCATTCTTTTCGAGCCCACCGCCGTGATCCGGCGCACCTTGTGCGGGTCGAGCCAGCTGACGTGGATGTTCACCCGAACGCCCAGGTCGGCATAGTCGAGTCGCAGGTAGGCGACATCCTCATGTTGCGGGTGAACGTGACGCGAGCCCCAGGCTGTGACGGTAGTGGGGCGCGACCCGAGCACAAAGTTAGCGATCGATATATCGTGCGGGGCCAGATCGAGGATGACATTCACGTCCGTCTGATAGAGCCCCAGGTTCAGGCGTGCGCAATCGAGATAGAAAAGGCGCCCGAGCTCACCCGCGCGCACGAGATCGCGCAGCTTGTGGACGGCCGCGTTGTGCTCGAACGTGTGACCCGGCATGAGCACGACGCCGGCGTCGTCAGCCGCATCGACGAGCGACCGCGCCGCATCTGTCGTGGTCGCCAGCGGTTTCTCGATAAGCACATGCTTGCCGGCGGCGATGGCTTTCTGCCCGAGAAGGGCATGGCTGGTGGGCGGTGTCGCGACGATGACCGCGTCGACGTGCGGCAGGGCCTCCTCGATATCGGCGTATGCGGCGATACCGTGATCGATCTGTTGACGTCCGTCATCGATTCGGCTGAACCGCGGGTCCACGCCGATGACCGCCGCTACTCCAGTCGTAGACCGCAGCACCCTCACGTGCCTCGATCCCCAGTAACCCGCGCCGACGACACCGACCCGAAGTCCTTCCGGCTGCATCCGCACCCGCCCCTCTGCCCTTGGCGCCCTGCTCATTGGCGCGGATTAGCTGGCGTGGGGGCGGACAAGGCCGGCTGCGGCCTGGTCAGCGCCACCGCTTCCAGCGTGGAATGGACCCCTAGCTTGGCCATGAGGTTCTGCAAGTGAGTGCGGACGGTGTTGGCGGACAGATGCAGTCGCTCCGCCACATCGCGCCGCCCGGCGCCATCGGCCAGGCAGGCCAGAACTTCCCGCTCGCGCGGGGTCAGGGAGGCAAGCAGCCGGTCACTCTCACGCTGCTCCTCCCGCTCCTGCAGCAACAGCTGGAGAACGGCCCCCATCTCCGCCGGGGGCAGCCAGGTCTCGCCCGCCGCCACGCCCCGGATTATCCGCAGCAGGTGCGCCAGCGATTCGCCTTTGCTTACCCAGGCTGCCGCGCCGGCCCGGACCGCGTCCGCTATCCGCCCCGCCGCCGAGTTGTGGCTGAGCATGACGACACGCGGGGCTTCGTCGCGTCCGGACAGTTCCTCACACAGGTGGATCGCCGCATTACCGGGCAGGTCACCGTCGAGCAAGACCACGTCCGCGTGCCTGCCCACGATCAGGGATGGCGCTGGTGCCTGCCTGTGCACAGCCGCCACCACCTCTACGTCCCGCTCAGCCTCCAGGCGGGCCGCCAGCGCGTCGGCAAACGTCCGTTCCTGATCGATGACGAAGACACTGATCCCCATAGCGAGAGCGTTACGCAGCAGGCCTGCGGGGCGGTAGCCCAGCCTGCATGGCCGGGCCTACGCCAAGTAGGGGATCATCACAAGATCTAGGCCGGCATCTCACCGAGCAGATCCTCCCGCATCGCGAGAGCAGCAGCCTGAAGCCGGCTGTGCGCGCCGAGCTTGGTGAGGACGTTCTTCACATAGCTGCGCAGGGTGTTAATCGCGATGTCCATCTCGTCGGCCATTTGCGCCGTGCCCTGACCCGCCACGATGCGGCGCAGCACCTCCTTCTCCCGGGGAGTGAGGACGTGCAGGGACGAGGCACGCCGTCGGCTGGGTACGCGGAAACTCGCCTGACTGGGCACCATCGGGTCGAACACCAGCCCGCCGGCGCCGATCTCGTCGAGCGCAGCGGCGACCTGGCCGACGTCCTGGTCCTTGCCGAGGAAGCCGGCGACGCCGATCTTCATGGCTGCCGACCAGGCCGGCCGGTCCGCGAGGCCGGAGAGCACCAGCACGGCCGTGTCCGGGTAGCGCTCTCGCATCGCCTGGGCGGCGCCCAGTCCTTCCGCGGCGCCTGCCCCTTCCGTCCCGGCCGGGAAACGCAGCTCAAGTAGCACGGCGTCAGGCCGGTGCGTACCCACAGCCGCGATGCCATCCGCGGCATTGGTGGTGATCGCTACTACCTGGTGTCCCCAAGCTTCCATGGCCGCGGCGAGCGCTTCGCACAAGATCCGGTTGTCGTCGCAGAAAACAAGCCGCACTGTCCCCCTCCTTCGCGGGCACTGAGTGGCCGCGCCCCACCCCTGACCACCGGGTAGCCGCCCCCCGACGAGCAAGGCCATCCGGCCGGCTTGTGTACGCCCCGGCTGGTGGGCAGCATCGCCACCACTCCTGTTCCATAGCGCGGGGCCTTATCAGAGTTGCGCAATCCCATGCCGATGCGTAAGACGGCGGGAACGGATTAGGCGCTCAGTTTCCTGAACGCTCGCTCAGGTGCGTGAGCGCTGGCTGAAGGCCCGGGCGGCCGCCGTGCGGTCGGTGACCTCGAGCTTGTGCACGATGGAGGCGATGTGCACCCGCACCGCGCTGGCCGACAGCACGAGCTTGCCGGCGATCTGGGCGGTGGAGCATCCTTGGGCCAGCAGTTCGAGCACCTCCCACTCGCGGCTGGTCAGCCGGCGTTGCGCACCCATGCCGACGGCAAGCTGCCGGCGCCGCGGCTCCCGCCCGTGAAAGGACTCGAGCACGCGCGCGACCAGCGTGCGCGGCATGGCTGCTTCACCTGAGCAGGCACCCAAGAGCGCATCTGGCAGCCGCCTGAAGCTCATTGTCTTCAGCAGGTACCCGGCCGCACCCGCCCGGAGCGCGAGGAAGAGGTCGGTGTCCTTCTCGGAAACGGTCAGCATCACCAGCTTCGCCTCCGGCAGGCGCCCGGCTATTTCCCACGCCGCCGCCAGGCCGCTGCCGGGCATCCTGATGTCCAGCAGGCAGATGTCGGGCCGCTCCCGCACGGCGGCCTGCACGGCCGCGGCGGCATGTCCCACAGCAGCACAGACTTCGAAGCGGCCGTCAGCTTGCAGCACCCGGCGAACATCCTCGCGGGTCGGCGCGTGGTCGTCGGCGATCAGGATGCGCAACGGACTGGACCTGGCATTCACAACACGGCCTCCACCTCGCTGCCGCGGCCGGGGGCGGAGGAGATTCGCAAGTCACCCCCGACCGCATGGGCGCGCTCGCGCATCGAGACGAGCCCGAAGCCCCCGCAATCGACCTCGGGGTCGAACCCGCGCCCCATGTCGCTGACCCGGAGGCGCACCCGCTGACCGTCATGTTTCAGGCTGAGATGCACGAGGCTGGCGCCGCTGTGGCGAGCCGCATTGGTCACCGCCTCGCAGGCGATGCGCACCATGGCCTCGGCCCGGATCTCCGGCAGCCGGACATCGGGCATGGTGTCGAACTCCAGCTCGATGTCGAACCGCTCCGCGATTTCGCTGGTGGCTTCCGCCAGCGTGGTCTCCGAGACCGGATGGTCAGCGTCCACGAGCTCGCCGATCGCCCGCTTGGACTCGGCTCGGGCCCGGTCGACAGCCTGGCGCAGGCGCCCAACCGTCTCGGCGTCGGTCTCTGCGTCCAGCTGGTCGAGGTTGCGGGTCAGGTAGGCCAGTTCCTGGGCCAGCCCATCGTGCAGATCGCAAGCGACCCGCCGCCGCTCCTCCTGCACCGCCGCGTCGGCCAGCGCGCGCCAGTACGAGCAGATCTCCCGCATCGAGCCCACGAAGAGGACGGCGTAGAAGAAGAGGCGGAAGGTCTCGCCGGTATAGGCCCAATCCGAGCCGGTCGCCGGGTACAGGAAGTGGGCCACCCGTGAGGCGGCGGCCAGCAAGGCCGCGATGGCCAGCCAGCCCAGGAACTCGTCGCGAAGCCGCTGGGAGCGACCGAGGAAACCGATGGCGGCCAGGATGTAGAGGACCGCCATCACCATCTGCCAAACCGGACGCATCGGGACTGCGTGCAGGCCAGGCACCGGCTGCGGCCCGAACTGCTGCGGCATCGGCCCGGTGAATCCGCCGGCGATGACGATGGCGGGTGCCAGTATCGCGGACGTGACCACCGCCCCACCAGCCAGCACGAGGGCCGGCTTGGGTACCTCCCAGCGCGGAACGAATGCGGCCAGGGCGAACAGAAGAGCGCCAAGCATGCCACCGACCAGGGACCCCCAGGCCGCCAACCCAGAAGGTTCCGGCACCTGCAGTACTGGCAGCGCCCCGAAGAGCAGGTTCGACAGCGCCAGCACGGCGAGCGCAGCGGCCAGCATCAAGTCGTTCAGGAGAGGGCGCCGGTGGAGCCGACCGCCGACCAGGAAGGCGGCCAGCAGCGCGATCAGCGTCGCCGCCGTCTCAAGCGCCACGTGCGTATCAGACGGCCCACCGGCGGAGCGCAAGTGCGGGAACAGGACAAGAGCGGCGATGGTGATACCCGACGCCATCACCGTCGATAGCACAACACCACGTAGCCCCCACACCAGGTCGTTACCCTAACACCGAGTCTCGGTTAATATCAGTCATCTTCCGCATATTCATCCGGGTGACTAGCTCTGCTACTGGATGTCGTACCGTTGATTGAACTTAGGTTCCCGACCGGAAAAGGCGCAAACAGCCTTGTAGCCGTCACACTGATAACCATTTGCTTAGATCAGAAAATGAACGTTAATGGGAATTATATCCCGATATGACGGAATCCTATCGGCACGCGCCCAGCTTTCGCGACGGTGATCATTAACGCAGGTGGAGGGCGTGCAGCGACTCTGCATGAACGGTCAATGTGGATGCCTGCGCCTCGGTGGGAACCGCTGCCCGGGTCGGCCGGCGGGCTACATCCCTTACCACAGTGGGATCCTATAGGCCGCTGCCCCGGTAATCCGCGGCCCGAGGCCGCACTAGGCACAATTAAACTACCGGCAAAATATCCGCCAAGCGCCGGCCAAACGTTTCTGATCATGCTCATGCTCTCAGCGCAGCAAATACGCCTCAGGCGTATCACCGGCAAATTCACAACCAGCGCGGAAACCGATCCCAGGGCCAGCTATCGCGCCCGGGGGACAGCCGAGGGTGCGCCGGGCCCGGCGCTGAGGCAATGTGCACGACGGCGGCCGGGGCATCACGCGCGGCGGCGAACCTGCAGCCATCGCCTACGGCACCGGCACGTAACCACGCCCTGGCTGCGCAGGCATTCTGAGCTGTGCCAACTAGAATCTCAGGCGTCGTACCCGCGGCCGCGCGGCACCCGCGTACGCGGCAGTCCGCCCGGCCGCGCCTGAGTTCGGCCCCTGGTCCGACGAGCCCTGATCCGGGGAGTCGGGGCGCCGGGGTTTCTGACCCACCCCTATCTCGATCAGCCCCGGGTCCGGGGAGTTGGCCTCGCAGTTGCGTAATGGCTGAATATTCTGACTGGCGCGGGCGGAGAGCCGGCCGCGGAGCGAAGGGCTGCCATGTCGCACATCACCTACCTTGAGGCCTCGGTAGTGGGTCTCATCCAGGGCGTGACCGAGCTGTTCCCGGTGTCGAGCCTCGGCCACAACGTGCTGCTCCCCGCGCTCATCGGCGGCAGCTGGGCCACCGACCTGAACGTCGCCGCGCCCGAGTCGCCGTACCTGGCGTTCATCGTCGGGCTGCACGTCGCGACCGCGATCGCGCTGCTGATCTACTTCTGGCGGGACTGGGTGCGGATCGTCGGCGGGTTTCTCAGCTCGCTGCGCGACCGCCGGATCGAGACCGTCGACCAGAAGCTGGCCTGGATGATCATCCTGGCTACGATCCCGGTCGGGCTGGTGGGCCTGGTGTTCGAGCACGAGTTCCGGGTGCTGTTCGCCAAGCCGATCCGGGCCGCGATCTTCCTCATCATCAACGGCCTGATCCTGTTCGCCGGGGAGAAGTTCCGCACCCGCCGGTCGCTGGCCGCGGACGCGGAGATCGAGACCGAGGAGGACCTGGCCGAGCGGCGGGCCGCCGGGTCCGGCGTGGCCATGCACGCGTCGGGCCAGCGGGCGGTCAAGCAGCTCGAGGCCTCCCGCGCGGTCCAGGCCGACCAGCGGCTGACCGCGGTCGGCTACCTGCAGGCTCTGGTCATCGGGTCGTCCCAGATTCTCGCGCTGCTGGCCGGGATCAGCCGGGACGGGGTCGTGATGGTGAGCGGCATGTTCCGCGGCCTGTCCCGCCAGGACGCGGCACGGTTCTCGTTCCTGCTCTCCACGCCGGTGATCCTGGCCGCCGGGGTGCTGAAGATCCCGGACCTGACCGGCCCGCTCGGGAAGGGGATCCACGGGCAGGTGATCGTGGGCAGCATCCTGTCCGGCGTCGGCGCGTACCTGTCGGTGCGGTTCCTGATGAAGTACTTCCAGACCAGGACGCTGACCCCGTTCGCCGTCTACTGCGTGGTGGCCGGCCTGGCCAGCGTCATCTACCTCTCGGTGAAGTAGCCGGCCCTGCGTGGCCTCTCGCCGGGCCCCGGCAGCCTGACGGCGAGGACCGTCCCGCCTGCCTCACTCGCCCCGGGCGCGCCGCGCGCGCGTGCGCGCCCGCTCCTTGGCGTCGAGCACGACCTTGCGCAGCCGCACCGCCGACGGCGTCACCTCGGCGCACTCGTCGTTCGCGCAGAACTCCAGCGCCTGCTCCAGCGACAGCAGCCGCGGCGGGATCAGCCGCTCCAGCTCCTCGCCCGAGGACTGGCGCACGTTGGTCAGCTTGCGTTCCTTGGTGATGTTCACGTCCATGTCGTCGGACCGCGAGTTCTCGCCGACGATCATTCCCTCGTACACCTCGGTGCCGGGCTCCACGAACAGGGTGCCCCGCTCCTGCAGCGAGAACATCGCGTACGGTGTGGCCGGCCCGGTCCGGTCCGCGACCAGCGACCCGGTCGGCCGCATCCGCAGCGGGCCCGACCACGGCTCGTACCCCTCGAACACGTGGTGCGCGATGCCGGTGCCGCGGGTGTCGGTGAGGAACTGGGTGCGGAACCCGATCAGCCCCCGGGCGGGCACCACGAAGTCCAGCCGGACCCAGCCGGTGCCGTGGTTGGTCATGTTCTCCAGCCGGCCCTTGCGCTGAGCCAGCAGCGAGGTCACCGCGCCGAGATACTCCTCGGGCACGTCCACGGTCAGCCGCTCCACCGGCTCGAACCTGGCCCCGTCCACCTCGCGGATCACCACGGTCGGCCGCCCCACCGTCAGCTCGTAACCCTCCCGGCGCATGGTCTCCACCAGCACCGCGAGTGCCAGCTCGCCGCGGCCCTGCACCTCCCAGGTGTCCGGCCGGTCGGTGGGCAGCACCAGGACCGACACGTTCCCGATCAGCTCGCGGTCGAGCCGGTCGCGCACCATCCGCGCGGTGACCCTGGACCCCTTCTCGCGGCCCACCAGCGGCGAGGTGTTCACGCCGATCGTCATCGAGATCGCGGGCTCGTCCACCGTGATCAGCGGCAGCGGCCGCGGGTCGTCGATGTCGGCCAGCGTCTCGCCGATCATGATGTCGTCGATGCCGGCCACCGCGATGATGTCCCCGGCGGACGCGGACGCGGCCGGCACCCGCTCCAGCGCCTCGGTCCGGAACAGCTCGGCGATCTTCACCCGCTCGATGGAGCCGTCCCGGCGGCACCACGCCACCTGCTGGCCCCGGGATATCTCCCCGCTGTACACCCGGCACAACGCGATCCGGCCCAGGTAGGACGAGGCGTCCAGGTTGGTTACGTGCGCCCGCAGCGGCTCGTCCGGGTCGTACGCAGGCGGCGGCACGCTGTCGCGCAGCACGGCGAACAGCGGTTCCAGGTCCGGCGAGTCGGGCAGCGAGCCGTCCTCGGGCCGGTTCAGCGACGCCCGCCCGGCCCGCGCCGACGCGTACACGATCGGGAACTCGATCTGCTCCTCGGTCGCGTCCAGGTCCAGGAACAGCTCGTAACAGGCGTCCACGACCTCGGCGATCCGCGCGTCCGCCCGGTCCACCTTGTTGATCACGAGGATGACCGGCAGCTTCGCCTCGAGGGTCTTGCGCAGCACGAACCTGGTCTGCGGCAGCGGCCCCTCGCTCGCGTCCACGAGCAGCAGCACGCCGTCCACCATGGCCAGGCCGCGCTCCACCTCGCCGCCGAAGTCCGCGTGCCCCGGCGTGTCCACGATGTTGATGGTCAGCCCGCCGTGCTGCACCGCGGTGTTCTTGGCCAGGATCGTGATGCCCTTTTCCCGCTCCAGGTCGCCGGAATCGAGCACCCGCTTGGGGACCTGCGCGCCCACGCGGAACGCCCCCGACTGCCACAGCATCGCGTCCACCAGCGTGGTTTTGCCGTGGTCGACGTGCGCGACGATCGCGACGTTGCGCAGGTCGTCACGCGTGGCGAGGGTACGGGCAGGCATGCGGGCAAGACTCCGGTTGACCAGGGGAAGCGCCAGGAATACGGCCTGTACAGCATATTCGCTTCAAGATGCAGAACGAAATTGATCCGTCCACTCCCCGCCTCACCCCCGATGGAGCCGCCCGCCATTCACGCCGCCCACACCCACTCCCCGCCCCCCACCTGGAGCCCCGCACCATTCACGCCACCCGCGCCCCCCCGCACCATGATCGTGGTGGGTTTTCGTCAAATAGCGCACCTAACCCACCACGATCATGGTGTGGGGCATGCGCCCCGGCGGGAATCAAGGCGCGTGTGGGTAAATCTGTGGGAACATGTGTTCGAGTCGGCTATGCTGGAGGCGTGACGGCACAAGTTCCTCCGGGCTGGCCGGCTGGGGTCCACCCGCCGGGCAGCGAGGAGTTCGAGCAGACGGCGGTGACCTGGCTGCTCGATGTCGTCCCGCCGGACTACCGACTGCACGGGGTGCTGCGCCGGCACCCGGTCGCGCTCGCGGTGATGGCCCGGCACCATGTGGCCGCGTGCGTGCAGGGTGCGCGCGAGGGATACCGGCACGCCCGCAGCGAGCTCGGAAACGAGCTGCCGCCCGGGGGCGTGGAGAGCGTGCTGGCGGCCTACCGGGCCGAGGGCGGCAGGCTGGTCGAGACCGCCCGCGCCGTTGACCTGGTCGAGCGGGCGCTGCGCGGCGAGGCGTTCGCCCCGCAGCTTGGCGGCGACACCGACGATGGGCGCAGCGTCACCCGCCGGCGGGCCAGCGGCAGCAAGAGCAAGCGCGCCAAGTCGGCCCGGCCCAGCAAGGCCGAGCCCGCGGCCGACATGCGCGCCACCGGGTAGCAGCGGCATCCCCCAGCGCCGCAGCCGGACGCCGCTGCCGCACGCGCGCCGTCAGCTCGCGGGCCGCGGGCCGGTCAGGCCGTCTGCCGGGAGGCGAGGCCCAGCCGGAACCACACCGCCTTGGCGGCCTGCGCGTACGTGACACCCCACGCCGAAGCCAGCTCGCCCGGCAGCTGCAGCCCGCGCCCGTTGGTGCGCTCGGCCGCCTCCGCCTGGGTATGCGGCGGGTCGGGATGCAGCTGGGCCGGCTGCCGGTCCAGCACGGCTATCTCCACGACCCCACCGGGCTCGTCCCCGAGGAGCCTGCAGGTGACCTGCACCGGCGTGCCCGCGTGCAGCACCGCGTTGGTCACGAGCTCGCTGGTCAGCAGCACCGCGTCATCGACCAGCGCGTCCTGCCCGCCGGCCAGATCCCAGGACTGGAGGGTGTCACGCACGAAACGGCGCGCTGCGGCGGCGGCCGCGGGCACGGGCTGGTAGGCGGCGGTCGCCACCAGATCGTCTCGTGTCTCTACGTACATCATCGATTACCCATCGTGACAGACGCGAGCCGCCGACACCGCCAGAAACGGCAGTGAGATTTCATCCAGTCGGGCGCGACCACCCGGTGCCTGACACGTACTCACGGACAATCCGGGCCGGAACGCCGGCCACCACGCACCGGTCCGGCACCGTCCCGCGGACGACCGAGCCCGCCGCCACGGTCACGTTCTGGCCGATGCACGAGCCGGGCAGGATGATGGCACCGGCCCCGAGCCAGGAACCCGCGCCGATCGAGACCTCGGTGTTCACCGGCCACTGCCGGCCGATGGGCACATCCGGGCCGGCGTAGACGTGGTTCTGATCGGTGACGTAGACGTAGGGTCCGGTGAATACGTCGTCGCCGATCGTGATCGAGTGGTGCGCGACGATGTGGCT
>Ga0070714_100003104_pt1 | contig 12334 bp, 16 predicted proteins | sample LARL83metaG_FD_65450 | JGI IMG/M metagenome (GOLD analysis project Ga0070714, IMG submission 65450) | Corn, switchgrass and miscanthus rhizosphere microbial communities from Kellogg Biological Station, Michigan, USA - LAR L8-3 metaG | ecosystem: Host-associated > Plants > Roots > Rhizosphere ... | reverse complement strand
TGGACCGGCTGGGCAAGCCGCACGAGTTCCACACGTACGAGGGAGCGGGGCACGCGTTCTTCGCGGTCAACCGTCCGGCGTACCGCCCCGAGGCGGCCACCGACGGCTGGGCCCGGATCCTGGACTTCTACGGCAAACACCTGGCGGCCTGACATGTGCACGTACCTGACCGAGAAGATCGAGATCATCGGCAGCGGCAAGGGCGCGACCGGCTGGTTCGGCCTGAGCGAGGCGACCGTCTACGTGGACCATCCGGTGCACGCGCAGTTCGGACACACCGTCAACGTCGACCTGACCAACCCGGCCATGGGTCCGTCGGCCCGGGTGGCGCTGGAACTGACGGAGGAAGCGGCGCTGGCCCTGGCCGAGGCCATCCAGAAGGCCGTCGCGTCGGCACCCGCCGGCCTGGCATCCGTCCACCAGGCCAGCTAGATCAGCCAGCGACGACGTGGGGTGGTGGGTCCGCCCATCACCCCACGGGCGTCCCGCACGACGCGCAGAACCGCGCGCCCTGCGGCAACTCCGCGCTGCACGACGAGCAGTGCAGGACCTGCGGCGCCATCGGCGACCCGCACGCCATGCAGAACTTCGCGCCGGCCGGATTCACCACCGAACACGACGCGCACGCGTCCCCGGGCGGCGCCTGCGCCACCGGGGTCGCGCCCAACGGCAACGTTTGGGATGGAAGCTCCGGCTGCTGGTACCCGGCTGGTGGCGGCCCCGAGTACCCACCCGGCGCACCACCGGCGAACCCACCGGGCGCGGGCGGCGGAGCAGCCGGCAACGGCTGCGCGGCGGCCTGGCCGCCCATGCCCAGCCCGGCCGCGAGGAACGCCCCGCTCACCGCGCCGCCGCCCTGCGCCATGCCCTGACCGGCGCCCAGCGCCATCTCGCCGGCCGCGTACTGGTTGAACCCGCCGGCCAGCCGCGAGTAGCTCGTGTCCTTGGCCAGCGTCTTGAGCTGGGCCGCGTCCTCGGGCGCCAGGTTGATGTCGAAGTTGCCCATCCGGGTCATCGCGATGCCGTACGCGGCAAGTTGCTCGTTCGTCTGGCCGATGACCGCCCGCTCGATCTCCGGCGTGTACGCCGACAACCCCAGGATCGGCCAGCCGTTGCGGACGATCTGGTTCGTCACGCCCGACCGCATGACCTTCAGCATCAGGTCGCTGGCCCAGTTCGCGACGCGCTCGTTGTCCGTGACGTCGACCGTGGACAGCAGGTTGGTGATCAGGCGGATCGGGTCGACGACGCGGAGCGCATAGTCGCCGAAGACCCGCAGCGTCACGATCAGGCCGCTGTGCGGGTCCTGGACGTCGTCGATGCGGCCGCCGAACGTGAATCCCGTGTACTCCCGACTGCCGACGAAGTACAGCTCGGCCCGGTAGGCGTTGCCGCCGGTGGCCATGTCGATCAGGGCGCCGAGGCCGGGGAGTTCGTTCGCGTCGATCTGGTGCCGGCCCGGGCCCATCGTCTGCACGACCTGGCCCGTGTTGACGAACAGGGCCACCTCGTCGGCGTTGACGATCGCCTTGGTGAAGCGGCGGATGTTGACATCCGGCCACTTGAAGACCAGTTGGCCTTTTCGGTCATCCGGTACCGCGATGAACTCACGACTGAACAGTGCCACCGTTGCCTCCACGACGCCCTTTGCCGTCAAACCATACCGGCACGCGCCGCGCGACATGGGCAGATCTGCCCTCCCTGGCAGCGGGCTCGCTGCTAACTTCTACCTGATCAGCGGGGGAGTGTGGATGGGAGTGCGCTGTGGATCGAATTGAGTGTCACTGGTGTCGTGGCCAGAACCCGCCAGGCAACACCAGCTGCCTGACCTGTGGTGCGCCCCTGGACGAGCGCGACCGCGTGTCCGACTCGGGCTGGCGGGAGGCGCCGCGCCTGCGTGACATGACCGAGTTCCGGTTTTCCAACAGCACGTGCCAGGTCGAGGGGGAGTTGGTCCCGGTCGCCGAGATCAACCTCGGCCAGAACGACGCCGTGTTCTTCGAGCACCACGTGATGCTGTGGAAGGACGAGCACGCCCCGATCTCCGCCCTTTCGACAGGGGGTGGCTTCAAGCGCGTCATGGGCGGCATGCCGTTCGTGGTCACCGTGGCGCAGGGGCCGGGCCGGGTCGCGTTCTCGCGGGACGCGCCCGGTGAGCTCGTGGTGCTGCCGCTGCATCCGGGCATGGAGCTCGACTGCCGCGAGCACGCGTTCCTCGTGGCGTCCGGCAACATCAACTACTCGTTCGTGCGGATCAAGGGCCTGGCGAACATCCTGCACGGCGGTGGCGGCATGTTCATGGACCGCTTCGTCACGGCCGACACGCCGGGCCTGCTGCTGTTGCACGGCTACGGCAACGTCTTCGAACGCATGCTGCGACCGGGGGAGAAGATCCTGGTCGAGCCGGGCGGTTTCCTCTACAAGGACTCGACCGTGCAGATGCAGGCCGTGCAGCAGAAGCTGCGTACCGGCCTGATGCGCCACGGCATGTACCTGGCCGAGATGACCGGTCCGGGTCGCGTCGGCATCCAGTCCATGTACGTGCACCACCACTCGGAGTGAGGCATGAGCACCCCAGCCTTCCACTGCCGGTACTGCCGCCAGCTCTCCGATCCGACCGCTTCGGCCTGCCCGCGTTGCGGCGCGCCGATCGACGTGCGTGCGCACGTCAGCGCGTCCGGCTGGCAGAAACAGCCGCCGATCAAGGACATGGCCCGCATCCAGTTCGGCCAGTCGCACGTGCAGATCGAGGGCACGTACGTGCCGGTCGCCGACTTCGCCCTGACCGGCAACGACTTCATCTACTTCTCGCACCACTCGCTGTTGTGGGCGGACGTCAACGCGAACTTGAACAACATGAGCCTGTCCGGCGCGTGGAACCGCGTGATGTCCGGCCTGCCGTTGATCATGGTGGAGGGCCGCGGACCCGGGCACATCGCCCTGGCCGACAACCACGCCGGTGACCTGGTGGTGCTGCCGCTGGAGCACGGACAGCGGATCTGGGTACGGGAACACCGTTTCCTCGCGGCTACGGGCAACATCAAGTACACGTGGGAGCAGTCGCCGATCTGGTACGTGACCGGTTCCGGTGACGAGCGCGAGACCCATTACCCGATGGGCATGTACGGCGACATCTTCGGCGCGCAGAATGCACCCGGTTTGTTGTTGTTGCACTCGCCCGGTAACACGTTCGTGCGAGATCTTGCCCCACGGGAAAGTTTGCTGGTCCAGCCGAGTGCGTTGTTGTACCGGGACCTGTCGGTGAATATGCACCTGCATCTGGAATACCCGCACTCGCAGGGGTTGTTCAGCTGGCGCCGGTACAACTATCGGAGCATGTGGTTGCGGTTGATCGGGCCGGGACGCGTTGCCGTGCAGTCGGTGTACCAGCGGCCGGAGAACGCGGAGCCCATTTCGTCACACTCGTACGCCACGTCCAGGAGTTGGTGATCTCCAGACGGCTGAGGAGGAACTCGCGAGTCGCTGGGCTTTTTCTGGGCATCGTGCTTCACTAGGGGCATGCCCACAAAAAGCCCAGCTGGCGATGAGGTGGTCGCGGCGGTCACGCGTCTGCTGCGGCAGGGGCTTCCGGTCACCCCCGCCACCGCGGACCCAGTTCTGCTCGACCTGCGCGGTGTCGTGGCCAGGGCGGTCGATCCCGCCGACACCGCCAGTCGCACCGCCGCTCTGGACGGCACCCTGCGCGGGCTGTTGGCCCGGTTTCCCGACGCCCGTTACGCCTGCGCGGCCAGGGCGCTGTTCGGACTACCACCGGCCGACCCAGGCCTGAACCTCACCGCGCGGCGGGACTTGGCGGCCGAGCAGGCGGGCCACGAGGTCCACCACTTTCGCAAGCGGGTCGAGCCCAAGCTGCTCGAGAAGATTGCCTGGGAACTGCTGGCTGATTCCGACCGGTTCACCCGCACACCGATGATCGCCCCGCGGCTGGCGCCGGTCACCGTCCGCCAGCCGGTCCCCGCCGACCCGTTCGCCTGGGAAGTCACTGAGCACGAGGAACAGCTTGCCCGACTGTGGTCGGCCCTCTATGCCGCTCGCGCCGAACTACTCGCCGTCGAGCGGCTGGTCAGTCTGCGTGCGGACCGGATCGACCTGATGCATGCGGCGGTGACCGCGGCCTGGCGCTGGGCCACCGCCCGCGCAGAGGCGATCGGCTACAACGCCGCCTACGCCCCGGATTCAAGCACCTCGATCGAGGACTTGCTCGCTCTGGCCGGCTGGACGCCGGAGCTGGCTGATGAGCAGGCGTCGCGGCTGACCGAGGCCGCCACCGGGGGCGCCAGCCGTGAGCAGTTCATCCGCGCTCTGCACAACGAGTCCGGGCTGGGCGACACCTGGGTCGACGGCCTGCTCGGCCAGGATCCGCTTCCCACCGCTGTCGACGAGAACGGAACAGCTCAGTGACCAATACCGATCCGCTCGCGGCGGCGCTGGAGGCCGCGGCAGACGGCCCGCCCCGCCGCTATGTCATCACCGGCGGCCCGTCGTCGGGCAAGGACGACCTGATCGAGCGGATCCACGCCGCGGGCATCCCCTGCATGCAGGAGGAGCCCGGCCGGGAGATCTATCGCAAGCACCGCGAACGGCTCGGGCGACACCTGCGCCGCGAGGACAGGCGCGAGTACTCCCTGGAAGTGTTGGAGGCATTCATTGCCGAATACGCCACGCACACCAGTGGGATCAGGTTCTACAACCGGGGCATCCCCGACGGCTACGGCTGGGAGGGTTTCTTCGGGCTCAAGCCGACCAACGAGTTGGCGGAGGCGACCCAAAGCTGTCGCTATGACGCGATCTTCGTGCTGGACCCGCTGGACACCTTCGAGGACCCCGACGACATCGTCTGGGCCAAGGATCGCGAGATCCGCCGGGTTCACGAGCTGATCGTGCAGGGTTACTACGACGCCGGCTACGAGCCGGTGTTCGTCGCGCCCGACTCCGCTGCCGCGCGGCTGGACTTCATCTGCGCCAACCTGCGCCTGCCCAAACCGAGCCGAGGAGCGTGAACTCCGTGTCCCGCAACGGGAAATCGGCTTTGTTGATCTCGCCGAACAGTGTCCTGGCCAATGCCCTGCTGCGCACCATCGACCTCCTCCGGCCGCGCGTGCTGGCGGCCCGGCCAACGCGGATCGAATTCGTGGTCGGCACCCAGATCAACGGAGCCCCACACCTGGGCACCAACCTGGTCCAGACCGCCGCGTTCCTACTGGCCAAGACCGCCCGCCGCGAGTTCTCCACCGACGCGGTGGTGCGCTTCGGGGCACTGGACAATGCCCCGCACGAAGTCGTACTCGACCCCGAGACGCACCACGCCTACCAGCAGACCTACGTCCACGCACTGGGCAAAGACAAGATCGCCGAACTGATCGACGCCTACTATGTCGAGTTCTTCAACTCGCTGTCCGAGGTCACCGACACCGACTACGCGGTGGAGACCTACACCGACCAGCAGGCGACACCGGGGTTCCGTGCCGAGTTCCTGCGCACCCTGGAGCGGCTGGAGGACATTCGCTGGTGGATGGCGCCCTCGCACGGCACAGTCCACATTCGCCTTCCCTGTCCCGACTGCGGCTGGGCAGAGAAACGTGCTGACCGGACCAAACTGATCCGACTCGATGAGGACGGCGCCACGTTCGCCGCCGCCTGCCTTGACCACGGCCCTTACGAATGCCACGTCGATCCCGAAGACGACCAGCCGTACCTCGACCTGGCCACCCTCTATCGCAACCTGGTCAAGGAACGCGCGTTCGGCCGCGACCCCGACGTCCTGCACGTCATGATGAAAGGCGGCGACTGGGCCTTCGGTTGTCAGCTCGTCGACGGCGCGCTCGGCGCGCTGGGCACCCCGGCCGCGCAGATGCCCATGCGGATCTTCACTCCGCAGGTCCTGGCGCCGACCGGAGCGAAGCTGTCCAAGTCACTGTTGCGCGAGCGGGGCAAGGGTGCCCTGCCTGCCGACGTTGAGCCCTGGATGCTGGACACCACCAATTGGCCCGGCGAACTCGATGACTACGTCGATTCACTCGTCTGGCTCGTCGGCGAGATGCTCGCCGACCCCAAGCACTTCTTCCGCTCGTTCACCGTCAAGGAACTTGGCCGCCTCATGACCGCACGCCCCGACGCTCTACCCGTTCGCGCCCACGAAATGGGCATCTACAAACGCTACTTCGACCTCATCGCGACCGGCCGCAAGACCACCGAGATCCGCGTCAATGACTCCAGCCGCAAGAAGATCAAGGAAGGCTCGCTGATCCGGTTCCGTTGCCAGGGCGATGAAGTCCTCACCCGAGTCACCCGCGTCGCTCGCTACACCAGCTTCGAGGAAATGTTCGACCACGAGACCGTCACCTCGGTCAACCCCCTGGCCACTCGGCAGGAACAGCTCGCGAACATCCGTCAGATCTATCCGCCCGAGCGGGAGTCCCTCGGTGTCGTTGCCATCGGCATCGAACTCGTCGATCCACCCAGGAGTTGGTGAACGTACGCCGAGTTGCTGTGTTGTCGTAGGTGCGGCAGCCTGCGCGAATGAGCAGAACTCCCAAAGCATCGGCACTCGGTTTCGCGATCCGGCAGGCCCGCATCGAGCGCGGCATGGTGTTGGTTCCAGCCCTACTGCAGACCGATGACTACGTCCGCGCGATCATGACGGCCGGTGGCGTTCCGGACGACGAGATCGGCACTCGGATCAACAACCGCATCAGCCGACGGCAGGTACTCGACAAGCCGCTGCCACCTAACTTCCTGGCACTGCTGGGCACGGCAACGTTGCGCCAGAGTCTGGGCGGCCACGACGCAGCCATCGAGCAGGCAAAGCATCTGCTGGCCATGGCCCGCATGCCAAACGTCGAGATCCGGATCATTCCCGACGGCGTTGGTTGGCATCCGGCCTTGGATGGTGCGTTCAGTTTCATCGAGGCCGGCAGACCGAACGGCAAGGGGACGATCGCCTTCATCGACACTCGGTTGTCGCCGCTGATGGTCTACGAGGCCCGTGCCGTCGAGGCCTACCGGCAGGCGGTCGATTGGCTGCTGAGCATCGCATTGAACCGCGAGAGCTCGGCCCGCTATATCTTGGAGGTGGCCAACAGGTTGGAGCAGCGTTGATGTGGCGGAAGTCGAGCCGGAGTCAGAACTCTCAAAACTGCGTTGAGGTTGCCCGCACGCTGGACCGGTTACGGGACTCGAAGAACGGCGCGATCTTGCGGGCGGACGTGACCAGACTGGTGCGGGCGATCAAGGGTGGCTTTCCGGCGGAGTGATCTCGCGGGTCAGGCGGCGGACGTGGTCGGTCGCTAGTTCGTCCCGTGCTGAGCCGGCGAGCAGGTGTGGGTCGTCCATCGTCGGTGCCGGCTCGGTCTCCAGGACCGCCAGCCGATCCGCGTAGTCCGACAGCGCGCTCACCCGGTCCACCAACGCATCCCACCCTTGGCGATGTACCTCGCCCTCGGCCTGGGCCAGGCGGTATGCCTGTGCGTCGATCTCGTCCAACTCGGCAGCGAGGTCCAGCGACGGCGACGCCCATGCCGGGCTCTGGGCGATCCGCGCCACGACGTCCACGGCAACGAACACCAGCCGTCGCTCGGCCGACTGCGCCAACGAGACCGGCCACGGTTGGCTGGACTCCCAGCTCAACGCGGCCGGACCCACAGTGGCTCGGCGGGCCAGCCTGGTCACGACGAACGCACCAACCGCCCCGACCCCGACCATCCCGACCAGCGCGACACCGACCGCCGCCAAGATGCCGACCGTGAAACCGACCAGCGTGACCAATCCGGCCAGCACCAGCATCGCGACCAGCGCCAACAACCCGGCCGGCACCAGGATTCGGGCCAGTTGACCGGCGTCGGCGCCGACCTCCAATCGGCCGCGGGTGCCTTGTTCGTGCGGGACGTCGGATGGCGCGTTGGGCAGGGAAGTAGGCAGGGCGGCGGGGCGTAGGGACAGGCCGCCGTGGTCGGCGAGTTCGTCGACCGCCGCCAGGACCGCTTCGCGTGTTTCGTCCGCCACAACCGTCCAATAATGTGAATTGTTGGAAATTTTCTACCCTAGAGCGCACAACGTCGATGCTGCTACACCATGTCCATGACAAGCCTACGGCGCCGGCTGAGCTGGGTCACCCTGATCATGACGGCCGTGGCGGCGGTGGTCACGGCGCCGAGCCAGGCGTTCGCGCTGACCCTGCAACAGGAAGCGGGTCAGCGGATCATCTACTCGTACACCGGCCTCACGCCGCCAGCCAGCCTCATCCAGCGCATCGAGAGCGGCCAGGCGGCGGGCGTGATCTTCTTCGGCGACAACATCTCCAGTGACAACCAGATCAGCTCGGTCGTGACCGAGTTACGCCAGGCCAACGCGCAGAGCCCGGTGCACGAACCACTCCTGCTCATGACCGATCAGGAGGGCGGCGAGGTTCGTCGGCTGCCGGGCAGTCCGGTGCAGTCGGAGAAGCAGATCGGCCAGTCGGCGAACCCGGTGGCGGCGGCCGGACAGGCGGGGCACGACGCGGGCGAGAACCTGCGGTCGGTCGGGATGAACATGAACCTGGCTCCGGTGCTGGACGTGTACTACCAGGCCGGCAACTTCATCGACGAGTTCCAGCGCTCCTACAGCAACAACTCGAGCACCGTGAGCAGCCTCGGCCAGGCGATGATCACCAACCAGCAGGCCGTCGGCGCCGCGGCCACGGCCAAGCACTTCCCAGGCCTCGGCTCGGCCACGACCAGCCAGAACACCGACTCGGTTCCGGTCACGCTGAACCTGTCGCTGAATCAACTGCGCTCGACCGACGAGGCCCCGTATCCGGCGGCGATCGCCGCCGGCGTGAAGCTGATCATGGTGTCGTGGGCGGTGTATCCGGCGCTGGACGCGAGCCGTCCGGCCGGTCTGTCGTCGGCGATCGTGCAGGGCGAACTACGGAATCGGCTGGGCTACCAGGGCGTGACGATCACGGACGCGATCGAGGCGGGCGCGTTGCAGTCGTTCGGGAGTGACGGGAACCGCTCGGTGTTGGCGGCGCAGGCCGGGATGGACCTGATCCTGTGCGCGAACGGCTCCGTCAGCCAGGGCGACGGCGTGAACTCGGCCCTGGTGAGCGCACTGCAGAACGGTCAGCTGAGCCAGTCGTCGTTCGACGGTGCCGTCAACCGGATCACCGCCCTGCGCAACTCACTCCCGTGAGTCCAGGAACGCCTGGGCCACCTTCTTCGGGGCGCGCAGCAGCCACGCCTCGGTGATCAGCTCCTCCAGTTCGTCCGGCGCGATCTCCTCCAACTGCACCAACACCGCCGGGTAGCCGTCGAAATGCGGGATGGTGAAGTAGACGGCGGGGTCGTCGGCGATCAGCGCGTGCTTGACACCTTCGTCGGCCACGCGCGCGCCGAGGATCGGCCCGTCCGGGGCCGCGTCGCCGAGCGCATCGACGTCACGGCGACCCAACGGCCGCTCCCACACGAAGCCCTTGTCGCGCACCCGCCACGACGCCGAGCCCCATGACTCCTTCTCACTCGTCTCCGGCAGCGCGAGCGCGATCCGCCGGACGTCGTTCCAGTTCGCCACGCCGTGACGATAGCCCGGTCGAGCTAGCCGCGCGGTTGGTGCGCGCCGTCGGATCGGGCTTTGTCGGCGATGGCCTGGAGGGCGGCGATGTGTTCAGCCAAGGCCGTGCGGCCGTTGTCGGTGAGGTTGAGCCAGGTACGTGGCCGTTTGCCGACGTAGCCCTTGCGGACCTCGACGTAGTCGTTCTTGGACAGTGTCGTGACCTGTTTGGACAGTGCGGAGTCCGACAGCCGCACCGAGTCCCGGACGAACCCGAACTCCGCCCAATCCGCGGCGACGAGCAGCGAGACGATGGCAAGTCTCGTCGGGTCCAGCAGGAGCTGGTCGAGCTCGGCCACCACTCAGTCCTCGTCTTGCCGGTGCAGGAGCCACCACTGGAACCTGGGGCCGAGGAAGATGATATAGAGCCCGGCCAGCGCGCCGTAGTAGATCCCGCCGTGCGGCACGTGCAGCAGTTGGATGGTCAGCGACACGACGATCGCGATGCCGAAAATGGGCGCGAGGTACAGCAGGCGCCATTTGACGGCGATCGGAAGGCTCCGGCTGGACACCGTGACCTGCCGGCCGAGCAGGCTGCTGCCGACCCGCGTGCGCAGGCCGATGACCAGTGCGAGGCAGACGGCCAGCAGCGCCCAGGTCAGCCAGGGTCGGGTCGCGGGGACCAGATCGTTGACCGCGCAGTAGCCGAACACGATCAGACTGCCGATGATCGAGAGCCACCGGGAACCGATGGCGGACCTGATCACACGATCGCGGCCCTCGCGGACCGTGCGCAGCGCGGCCGCCGCCTCCTCCGGTGTCGGCTCGGTCACGACGCGGTCCTGTTCACGGTGCGCAGGATCAGCCACTGGTCGAACCATGCGCCGGTCGTGGTCAGCACCAGGAGAGCCAGTCCCATGATCAGGTGTGCGTAGGTGTGCAGCGGGGCGGCGCCGTCGGTCAGCCGGGTCAGGAACCACTGGAGCAGCAGGCGAACGCCGAACAGGGCCACGACCAGCAGCCGAGCCCGCGGGGAGCGCCACACCGCGCGGATGTACCGTCGGCGGCGCGAGAGCAACGTGAACCAGAGCGTGATGTGCACCGCGAGGATGACCAACGGCAGCACCCTGACCAGCGGGTGGTTCTGACCGAACTGCTGGCTGATGTCGAAGCTCGCGACGAGCAGTCCCGCCAGCCCGAAATACCACGCCGGCAGGCCCCTGACCTGCTGTTGGGTCGAGTTCTCCGGCAGTCGTTGATCCGTGGTCACCATCGCTCTACCCTCTCCAGGCAATTACTTTCCTGAGGAGAAAGTAGCTGGCACTTTCCCGTCAGGCAAGTACTTGCCTGGAGCGGGGCAGGTGTGATGTGGGTTACCTGGACGACACCGTCCCAGAGCCGGCGTTCGTCGCCGCGCGGATCGTCGGTCAGCAGGTTGTCGTGACGATAGCCCGGCGCGCTACATGTCGTCCTGTAACCGTTGGAGCGGGAACGGCGGCATGGTCAGCGGTAGGGCCGCCAGGCGCAGCAGGAGCAGCGGATTGTCGTCGCCGGCGGTGCGGTTGAGCCGGAGGCGGCCACAGCTCAGGCAGCGGTGGATCAGGACCCAACTGCCCTTGCCGCGCACCGTGACCGCGATCGGTTCCATGCCGGCCGAGCAGTCGGCCTTGCGATCACCCGGGGCGTTGCGGTCGAGGTGCCTGGACCAGAGACAGCGGGGGCAGTGATTGCGATGGGACGTTCCGGGAGCGTCTAGCGAGACCTCCGCGCCGCACTGGGCGCACTGGAACGAGCGTGCGAATGCCAAGTCGTGAAACCTTCCGGAGGGAGTGTGCAGGACGGGATGTGCATGGGACTCGCCTCCTTCCGGTCTCGTCGGTACGCGGAGCCACAGCAGACCAATGTGCCGGGCTCGTCGTCAAGCGAATATCTACACGACTCCGTCCCAGAGTCGGCGCTCGTCGCCGCGTGGATCGTCGACCAGCAGGTTGCCGGTTTCGTCGAACGTGATGACGGTGCGGGTGTCCGGTGTGTACGCAGGCCAGCCGGGATTGCCGGACTGGGCGAACGCGACCCACCGTGAGTGCATGTCGTCGGCGAGCGACTGGGGCGGCGCGTCGCCGGCCATGATCTCGGAGCCCGGCATGGCCAGCGTGTCGAACACGAATCCGAGTTCCAGTGCGTGGCACGCGCCGAGGTCGCGGACCGGTGTGCGCCATGCAAATTCGTACAGATACGTCGGTGTCGGCGCGTCGGACCGTCCCTCGGCGACACGGATCGCGGGAATACGGAAGTACGAGTCGGTGATGATCGCGGCCAGCACGTCGCCGGCCGACGCATCCGGCCGGTTCATGGTGTACGTGTCGGCGATGGCCGGATCCCAGCCGCGCCGGGTGAGCACGCCACGCACGATCTCCGGCGTCATCGCGTCGGCCAAACCGTTGGGCACGATGAAGAAGCGGTATTCCTCGGTGGTCGTGCCGATCAGCATCGGCAGGTCGTGGCCGATGCCGGCGTTGATCGCGTCGATCGGCCGTTCCGTGATCAACTCACCGTCCACGACGGGCGGGAAGGCCATGGCATTGGCCACAATGGACGCACCCCAGCGCGCCGGGTCGGGCTCACGTGACACGTCGATGGCGACCGAGTGCTGCGCCTCCACGAGTTCGGGGACGTCGACCGTCGCCAGCCCGGACGCTGTGGCCGGCACTTTCAGGCGTGCGCCGACCTCGGTCGCGACGAGGGTCGCGTCGGCCGCGGTGACCACGCTGTGGCCGGCGCCGCT
>Ga0070714_100003102_pt1 | contig 12339 bp, 16 predicted proteins | sample LARL83metaG_FD_65450 | JGI IMG/M metagenome (GOLD analysis project Ga0070714, IMG submission 65450) | Corn, switchgrass and miscanthus rhizosphere microbial communities from Kellogg Biological Station, Michigan, USA - LAR L8-3 metaG | ecosystem: Host-associated > Plants > Roots > Rhizosphere ... | reverse complement strand
CCAGGGGGATAGAGGCGGGCAACCCGAACGGCCTCATCAGGCCGCTGGCTTCCCTCGCGAGCGGAGGTCACCCGGACCAGATTGTCGGGATTGATGCCGATATGCTGAAGGAGTGTTCCGTGCTCCGCTAAGGCCATCGCGAGATGGTGCTCATCGGCTGTTCGGAGCTGATCACCCTCAGCGAGTCTCTCGATTCGGTCAACGAGGTTGATGTAGCTCATCCCGTTTAGGGCGCCCATCTGGCGAAGGGCATCCTCGTCGTCCCTGACGACGGCATCGCGAATGCGGACGCGGGTATCCGGTATCCAAACGGTGTTGTCGCCTAGGGCATGAGCGATCGCCGGACCGGGCAGGAGATCAAGTAAGGCGATCATTGCCCTGCCAAAGGAGATGCCCCCGGGCGCATCCTGCACAGCTCGAATCGATTCCAAAGCGCGCTGGCAGCCTCGGGAGTACCTAATCACCGATCCGCTCGGCCAGGGCGGAGATCGGTCACGTCCGGCGAATGCTCCGGAGGCTCCGCCACCGGGACCTGACCGCTGCGGAATCCGAAGGCCCTGATCCCTCGCCGACGTAGGGCGCGAATGGGAGCGGGCGATGGTGAGTGCGCGGATCGTCCCTGCGGTAGTCCGGGCAGCTCCAGAACTGACTGGCTACGGAGCCGCCGCGAAGCATGGTGACCGCAACCATCGTCTTGCCACAGCCGGGCGCCGGGCAGTTCGGGGCTGTCCGCGCGGCAAGGTCACGAGCGAAGCCGTCCGAGACGACCGGGTCGTGCTCGGCCGCGGTAGCTATGTCGGAACGCACCTGCTCGCGCCTCATGCGGAGGAACTCTTCACCGTCGATTAGTCGGTAAGCCTTGCCCTCTGCAAACTCTCGAGCGCGTTGCGAGAAGCCTGAGCTGGTCACGAAGATCGCCCCTTCGGCGCGTTCGCTGGCAACGATCCCCCAGAGTTCGCGGAGGTCCTTGACCCCGACGTCGTCCCACTTGTGTTTCACCTGGACAAGCCAGGTCTTGCCGGCCCTGACCGCCTCGAAGTCAACTCCGCCGTCCTCGTCATCGTCGCGCTTGTTCTCGGTCACTCGGTAGTCCTCCAGGCGGAAGAGCTCGCCGACGGCGTGTTGGAAGTCGTATGCGGACATACCTCGCAGGCGGTATAGGCTCGACGCCATCTCGAGCCGCCGGCGGCGGAGGGACCGTTCGCCAAGGGCGATCCAGAAGGCGATGACGATAAAGACGTAGATCAGCCCACTGCCCAGGAACACGGCCGGCCCCTTGAAGTTCGGGAAGAACTGGCCGAGCACCGCGAAGACCACCACGATCGCCAGCCACGCGACCCCCATGGCAGCGACAACCAGCCACATCGGGGTATCCATGAGGATTGCTACGAAGCCTTCGTCTCGGTAGCGCTTGCGCGAGCTCCCCTTAGCCATTGAGGCCCGCAATTATGCCCGGCGGTGCCCGAGCGTTGGTCCAACTGGACCGATACCTGAAGACTGGTTGCCGACCGCGAACTCGTCTCTCATCCCGTTGCCCCGAATTTTCGGGCCCGGGCAGTGCGGACCGTGAGTTCCTAGGGGCACCTGGCCGATAGGGAACCAGCGAGCATATCGCGGATGCCGGGCTGCTGCCGGAATAGCAGTTCCCAAGCGACGAGCGGACGCACGTCTCCGTGCAGATGCTCCGCGAGCAGCCACCTGAGGAAGTAGCCGTAGAAGAGAACCGTGCTGAACAGCCAGCCGTAGCGGTCAGCGAAGGTCGCCGCTGCCCGGGTACTAATCCCGGAAGGCGACGTTGTCAGCACAGCGGCCAGTAGCGACGAGTGGGTGAAGACAGAGCCGGTGGTATACATGGCGATCAGGACCCGGCGGCGCTTATGGCGCGGCCAGATCTGACGTTCGAGTCCCTCGAGGGTCACTCGGGTGAGCTGGTGCGGTAGGACCGGCTTGTTGCCTCGGTGCTTGCAGGGCCAATTTTCTTGGTGAGCGCAGCGTTGCGAGGCGGCCAGCTTGGCGCTTCTCGTTAGTCCCTACTGAATGTCGTGAGACACACCGGAGGGCTGCAGCCAGTATCAAGAAGCGCTCGGAATCGATGAGAGCAGGGTCAGAGCCGGAGTTTCTAATCACTAGAAGTCCACTCGAACTCATTACGACCGCTAGCCGTCAGCTCTACCGACGAGCAGCTGTGTGGATCGTCCGAAGGCGGTGGCCCGCAAGACTCCCGCGGCGGCGCTCTCAGCAGCGCCCGAGGCTGCCGGCTTTGGCAGTCCCTGCGGCAGTGGCCCCGACCCCGACCGGCCGGCCGTTCGATGGCTGGACGATTGAGCCGTCCAGCCTGAACTCCCCGATCACCGAACGTACGTGCGGAGCCCCAGGACGTGGGGTTCGTGTCGACTACCAGGTCGGGTTGAACGCCTTCCCCGTGTCGGTCCCCGACTGCACCCGGTCGAGCCGCAGCTGAAGCCAGTGTCCCCGCTCCGGGGACATCGCCCACAGCACCACGTGTCCGGCCGTGCTCGTGCGGATGAACGCCGGCCACACCTGGAGCTTCTCCGAGCGCCCGCCCTCGTCCACGTAGTCCACCTCCACCACGTGTCGCGACGCGATGCACCGCTCGATCACCCGCACTGCATCGGCGGTCGACGCCGGGAGCGCAGCGAGCTCAGCGGCGCTGGCGTCACGGCTGCCAACGAACTCCGGGTCAGCTGGCCCACCGCTGCTCATGCCCGTCATGGTAGTGGCCCGCCAACCAGCTTGGAAACTGTCGCGCCGAGGTCTCGCAGCGCGACCCGGAACGGGTCATATCGGGATGCCCGACCCCCCGCGCCCGACGGCCGGAACTCGATCAGGTAGAACCTCCCGTCCAGCATCGCGAGCTCCGGGAGCCGCGCCGCCGGAATCAGGAGGCACTCCTCGCTAAACCGACCCGCCTCGGGCAGCCACACCAGCACCACCACCAGGCTGGTCGCCTCGGGTCGCAGTGTCGAAGCGGCGACGCCTGCATGCGCCTGCCGGTGCTTGCCGTCCAACGCCGGGGCCTTCACCTGGAGCCCGGCAAATCGCTCGGTGAGGTGATGCCGCGCCAGGACCTCCACCAGCTCCAGGTCGGGGAACGGGCGGAACAGGTCGAGGTCGGGAGCCAGCGCCAGCTGGCGGATCACCTCCGCCTCACCCATGAATCCGAGCCACCTGTCATGCGCCGCGCGCGTCGCGACAGCGACCGCCGGCCCGACCGCCGGCGAGACAGGCGCCACCACAGCCGGACCGGCACCAACCGACATCCCCATCAGGCGAGAGCCAAGCGATGAGCGCTCCACCACGTAGGGCGCCCACCTGCTCTCCGCAGCCGGCGCCTCCTCGCGAAACCAGGCCTCGTACCGGCCGTTCAGGCCCGGCCACCTGTACGCCAGCCGCTTGAACTCGCCCGCCGGCACCACCAGCAGGTAGGGCCCCAGCTCGCCGTCGTGCAGCCGCCCGGCCACCAGCACGGTGTCATCGGAAGCCAGCTCCTCCTCCGGCACCACCACGTGCACCTCGTGCCATCGCGCCGACGTCCGGCACTTCGCCTGGACTCCGATGTAGGCTCCGTCGCTCAGCCGGTGGAGCACCGCGTCAAGCCCGCGATCGAGCAGCGGCAGGAACACGTGCAGCTGCCCGGCCGATTGTTCGATGAGTTCAGCCCACAGCCGGAACTCGAAGACCTGGCCTGTCGCGAGGGACAGCGGTCGGTCCGCCGAGGGGCCGGGCCCCGATTCCGAATCCACAGCGCGCGGATTCTAGGGCCATTGGCCCCCTCGTCAGACCCGAGCTGGCCTGGAGCGTGAACGCCTCAGGCTCGAGCCGGCGGGCGCGTTGAAGCCTTCGCGGGGTCCACGGATGGTCTCGTGAAGGCAGCCTCACACCGGCTCCGGTTGCTATCGCTAAGGAGCTGGCCTGACCAGAATGTCGGCAGCGGCCTGGACGACGGCTCGGATCGCCGCATCAGGATGAACGATCACGATTTCGCGGCCAGCCTTCCCTAACTGTTCGATCTCACCGCGGGACCGACTCTCAGTGAGGACGACGATGCGACCACAGTCGGAAGCACACGCGGCTCGCAGAAGAGAGTCGCTGCTATAGCCTCCGTCCAGACGGTCGCCACGTTTGTCAGTTCCATCCCGTGACCAGCGGTCCGGGTCCAGGACGATCACGTCGACGGGCAGCGCACCGATCAACTCGAGCGCAGCGAAACGATCGCAACCGGTCACGCTCATTCCGGCGCCGACTAGTGCGCGATGAAGGTCGTGTCGAAGGCGAGCGTCATCCGCCACGAGCAGCACCCTCTGGCTGGCTGGAAAGGACGCCATCGAGGCCTCATCCACCCAGTCCGGCGCCGCGTCTCTGTCTGTCTGCTGTGCTGCCTCGACGTAGCCTCCGCCGGCTACCCGAGCTTCGTCAGGCCGGCGTGTCGGCGCGCGAGAGTACCACCTGGCCGCGTCAGCGGCGATCGGAGGTCACTCTGCAGGGGCCACCGGCTCTGTCTCGAGGACCTGCAAACGGTCTTCCCAATATCCGAGCCGGGCCCGAAAACGGCGGACCTGCGCGACGATGACCGGCAGGTTTGACAGCTCAGCCTCGCGGCGGGTGGTCAGCGATTGCCGGGCCATGAGCTCATGGACACGGGCGAGCACGGCCTCTTCCATGGTGAGGATCTCGAGGTAGCGGTCGCGCCAGAACGTGGCCTGCGCCTTGGACGAGGTGCCGATGTTCTGCTCCCACTCCATCGCCTGCTCGGTGTCGCCACCGCGGATCTCTGCCGCTACGTCGGCCCGCTGGTGGCTACGCCCATTGCTGTTCATCGCTCAATGTTGTGCTGCACTTCATAAGAAAGGCAGTAACAGCGCTGAGCGGCGAGATATCAGGTGTCGTTCGCGTACACGAGCGAGTAACCGCGACCTGGCCTGTTGACAAGTTCGCAGGGAACAGCGAGCTTCGCCAGGAGAGTCCGAAGTCTGCGGACGTAGTTGCGAACTTCTTCTGGGGAGAGCGCGGGATCGGACCATGCTCGCGTCAGGAGTTGAGTTGCCGTGAACCAGCGGTTTGGGTGGTCGAGCAGGAACTGCAGCAGCTGAAACTCACGCTTGGTGACATGCTCCTCGCGGCCGCCATGCCTGATCACCGGCCCGTCCGCGTCGAGGTCGAGGCCCTGCAGCTGCCACAACCGCTGATACCAGAGGTCGAGCCGGACCTCGTAGCCATGCATCTGGCTCTCGATGATCTTGATGTCCTCGGAAGCCGCCTGCTGCGCCTCCGGCATCAGCTCCGCCAACTCCCGGTGGACGCGTCCGAGCAGCCGAGTCTTGAATCGCAGAAGATCGGCATAGACGGAGATCCAGTGCCGCGCGTCTTCCCAGTGGATGGTCTCCAGGTCCTCGCCTTCCAACCCTCGGGAGCGATCGGGAACGGCGACGGCAGGGATCATGGCGGCCAGAACTCTACGTTTCGGCGTCCGGCGCGTGGAGGCGTGCGAGATCTGGATCGAGTCCGGTTGAGTTTGCGCCGTGCTTGGCCGAATCGATTGAACGCGGTCGTGCCGGCAGTCCGTGGGGTGACGCCCCACGAACCGCGGCGGGAGTGTTGCCCTATCTACGCGTGACGGAAACTGCGGCCGCTGACGAGTCGGAGCCCGAACAGGAGAATGACCGCGCCGACAAACGCCGCAATGACTCCGCCCAATGTGAGGGTGCCCGTGCTGACCGAGATGCCGACGACACCGGCAAGCCAGCCACCCAGGAAGGCGCCGACGATGCCGACGATGATGTCCCAGATCAGGCCGAGGCCCTTGCCGACGACCTTGCTGGCCGCGAATCCGGCGATGCCGCCGACGATGATCCAGACCACGATGTCCATCAGGACGCCGCCGGCTTGGTGCCGCGGGGCGCGGTGACGATCCGGATCAGGGTCACGAGGCCCCAGCCGAGCGCCGCGTAGACGACGATCGCCACCAGCGAGGCCGGCTCAAATGTGTTGCCGGTCGCTCCACTGGTCGGAAAGATCCCTTTGAAGGGCGCCACCAGGGGGGAGCTGACCTGGTTGATGAAGTTGACGAACGAGGACTGTGTCGAAGCTCCCAGCAGCATGCCCACGAAGCGGGCTGCGATGAAGAGATCGACTACGCCGACGATGAACCAGACGATGGCGGCGGCTCGGAAGTTGTAGCTCGCCTGTCGGGTGACCGGCACTTGTTCGACCGGGGCGGCTACGGCGACGGGTGCTTGAGTAGGTTGCTGGACTGCCATTTTGTTCTCACCTCTTGAGTCAGCCTGCGCTGCCGGTCATAACAATCGCAGCAACTGCGGCGATTGATTGGCAGTCCTGTCGGCTCAGTTGCTGAGGTTGTTATGACCGCACGGCGATCATGTGCGGAAGAGGTGGAAAACAACATGACGATTCAGCAACTCACTCGCAGTTTGATTGGCCTATCAGCACACATCCAAGTGTGGCGGTCATGATCGGAGCTCATCGCTCCACAAGCCCCGGCGCTCGCCGCCGGCGATTCGGCGGCTGGCGCTGGAAGGCCGGTCTGATGGCGGTCGCGGCGGCGTTCACGATGATCGTCATCGCGCCGACTGGCGCGGCGGCGACTGTGGCGACCTGTCCGGTGCCGCCCGGCACCACGGGCGTGACCGATGTCGGTTGCGCGGGCATGTTCGAGCTCGACGGGAACATCCCGCACGACTCCCTCACAACGCCACCTTGGGACTGGGCGAAGGATGCAACCGGGCACGGCGGAGTCATGAACAATGACGGTTCGGCTGTGTCGAACGGAATCACGGGCGCAATCGTGAACTCCGGTGTCATCGCCGACTACGCGCAGCCCGACAACAGCTACTTCCAGCAGAACAAGGACATCGAGAACTCAAGTGCGTGGGGCTGCGTCAGTCAGAGTCAGCCGACGCCCAAGGACGACCTGCTCAACGCTTACGCGGTCGTCTTCGAGCCTGCGAGCGGGCCTCGAGCCGGACACCGAATCCTCTATGTGGCCTCGGAACGCCAGCAGAACAACGGAAATGCCTACGCGGGCTTCTGGCTGCTGCAGAACCCGACCAGTTGCTCGCCCACCGCCAACGGCGGCAGCTTCCAGACCTCGGGCCACTCGACCGGTGACTTCCTGCTTCTCGCCAACTACACCAACGGCGGCTCGGTCGCCGGTCTGTCGGTCCTGCGCTGGGATCCGACGGCGCCGAACAACCTGGCCGGCGTCGCCACGTCGACCGATTGCCGAGATGTCAACAGCACGGCCGACATCTGCGGGCGCGTCAACAGCGCTCCCGAGACGCCACCATGGCCGAACAGTTCCGGCACTCCGGCCTCGCTGCCTGAGCCCACCGGCGACTTCCTCGAGATCGGCATCGACATGACCGCCCTTGGTCTCGATCACACGGCCGGCGGCCAGACCCTTTGTTCCAGCAGCTTCCTGGCAGAGAGCCGAAGCTCGCAGGAAGCGACAGCGACCCTTAAGGACTATGCGTCGGGCGCCTTCGACATCTGCCGCAGGCCAACCGCGACGACAAGCGTCGACGGCAATGGCACGACGAGCGTGAAACCCGGCGCCAGCGTCTTCGACTCGGCGACCCTGAGCGGCGCCTCGCCGACCGCGTCGGGCACCGTCACCTACAACCTCTACGCCGGCAGCGCGTGCACGGGTACGCCTGTCTTCAGCAGCACGAAGACCGTGACCAACGGGCTCGTGCCGAATTCGGACCCTTGGACCGCAACCGTCGGCTCGTACCAGTGGCAGGCCACGTACAGCGGCGATCTTGCCTCCGGGGGTATCGACCAACCCACCAGCAGCACCTGTGGAGCCGAGCCTCTGACGGTGATCGCTCCCACAGTCGTACCGACTCCGAGCCCCTCGCCGGTGACGGTCGTCCAGGCGGCGACCGTGACGCCCGCGAAGACCGGGGACTGGACCATCCTCATGGTCCTGGGAGCCCCGCTGTTGTTGATCGGTTTCCTCCTGCTAGTCATGAGTCGCAGGCGCCGCGAGGTCGAAGCCTAGAAAGGGCCTTTGCGGATTCCTGATCTGAAGTCTTTCGGACGCCGGAGCACGGTCTCGAAGCGGGGCCGGCTCCGGCTCTTCGCCTTCCTCTTCATGACCGCGGGGCTGCTGGCAGCGGCCGTGCCGGGCGCCATGCTGTTGAGCGCGATCTGGCAGGAGAACCAGCTCACCCGCCAGTGGGTGCAGCAAGTTGAGGGGTCGTCTCAGCACCGGGACCGCCCGGCCGTTGGAGACACAGCCGCTCGGGCGCCAAGCACGCCGGGCGCCACCGGACCGGCCTCTGCTTCAGCCGGGGCAACCGGTATCGCATTTGCTATCCGCGTGCCACGGCTTGGCTACTTTGCAGCGGTGCGCCAGGGCGTGTCGCTGGACGTGCTGTTCGATGGTCCTGGGCACTACCCCACGACAGCGATGCCCGGGCAGCGCGGCAATGTTGGGATCGCGGCGCACAACACCTACTGGATCGCATTCGGATCCTTGGTTCCCGGCGATGCCGTCATCCTGGAGACTCGACAGGGAACTTTCACCTACAAGATCTACGGCAGCTCGATCGTGGCGCCGAACAATGGCACGGTGCTCGCACCGACGACTGACCACCGGCTGACGCTGACGACCTGCTGGCCTCTATGGGCCGGCGCACTTGCCACCCGGCGGTTGGTCTTCTTCGCCGAGCAGGTCTCCGGGAGCTGAAAGGTAAGGCTCGCATCGCCGACCACATGGCCGCCGTCTGGTTGAGTGGGCGAGCGAGGCCAAACTAAGCGTCAAAGTGCTCTCGCAGGTCTCCGGCATCGGCATCGTGTGCACGCTGCTCTTCTTGGAAGAGGCCGGCCTGCCGCTTCCGATAGCGCCTGGCGAGGCCGTCCTGATCGGAGCCGGGCTCCTTGTGGCCAGCGGGTCCGAATCAGTCTGGTGGATGGTCCCAGCCGCTTACCTGGCCGTCTGTTGTGGCGTCCTGGTTGGGTACGGATGGGCGAACCGGATTGGACCCGCCCGAGTGAGAGCCCTCGCCTTCCGCGTGCACGCCGGCGGCCCGTACGATCGAGCGGCGGCCAGGCTGCGCGCCGCCACCCCTGTCCAGATCGCCGCCTCCCGCTTGCTGCCCGGGCTTCGCGTGTACACCTCCCTGGTCGCCGGTGCGGTGGGCCTGAAACTCGGCCGCTTCATGGCCGGCATACTGCCGGCCAGCGCGCTCTGGGTGGTGGCCTACATAGGCCTCGGGTATTTTGTCGGGGCGCCCCTGGAGCGCTTGCTCGGACGGCTGGAAGCCTATGGCCTGCGCGCGGTCCTGGTAGCCCTCGTGATTGTGCTCTGGGTGCTGGCGGCTCGCCGCCTACCCGCCGCGCAACCTCCTTCCGAAGGGGAGTCCTCGAAGCGGGCGCCGTTCGGTCAGGCGAGATGGCGTGTCGCGGCCGCCCTCGGCGTCGATCTCGCCGGCGTCTGCATCGCAGCCGGCGTTCTCAGTCTCCTGGCCGGATTCGCTGAGGGTAACTCCGGCAAGCTGCCCTTTCTGATCGCGATCCTGGCGATCCTCGGGCTGCTCTATCTCGTGGTGGCCCGCCAGACGGTCGGCTACACGCTCGGCGAAGCCCTGCTCGCGGTCCGATATCACCCACCGCGCCCTCTCCGATTGATCCGGCTCAGCTGACGAGAACGCAACCGGCTCGGTCTGAGGTCTTAGCTGCCCTGCTCGATGAGCTTCCCGCTTCTGGCCAGCTCAGGATCGGTGCAGGCGGCAAGATTGAAGCAGCAGGGCCGGCGCTTGCCGTCGTTCATCTTCGAGATGCTCACCGCAACTCGCCGTTCGCGCGTGTCGGGGTTGTTCGTCGCGTTCACCCAACGAACCCATTCCCAACGGGCCATGGGCGTGATGTCGCTCCAGATCTCGCGAATCTTCGGCCGAGCAGCCGCTAGCGCGGCGCCGAGATCGGCCGGCACGGTCGGTTCGGGCCAGCTCTTGGCCGGCTCGACCTCCAGCGTGACGGTGTCGCCGGGTGCGCTGCCGGCGGCCCTCAGCAGCTGCCGGTCGACTTTCATCCAGTGGCCGAAGCGGCCGTCAGGCTCGAGCACCGTCTCGAACGAATGCCCGTTGATCTCGCCGCGGACTGCGACCTGCCCGCGAGATGGCAGCTGCCTGCTGGCCTCCTCCGGCAGGCGCAGGAGCGTCGACCGCCCGATGCTGGTCAGCCTGGCGTCAAAACGGATCCTCGCCGTAGCCGCGACCTGCGTCATGGATGCAATCTACCTGCGCATTGTGATCGGGGAGGTTGTGAATCGCCGCGAGTGCTGAACCGGCCGGCGGACAGACCCGCCGGCCGGCATCAGGTTTGTTGTTGCTTAGACGGTCGCGGTCTGGGGAGCCGGCATGATGCCGAGCTGCTCCACCAGCTGCATCCGATCGGTGTAGAGGCGCACCCGGGTGACCTTGCCGTCGTGGAGGTTGAGCACCACGGAGGCGGTCAGGTTCACCTTCTTGCCCGTCGGCAGGATCTCAGGCATGCCCGGCAGGGTCAGCGTGCCCGTCTGTGTGCCCTCGAAGCGAGTCTCGGCCGAAGCCTGCTCGCCATCGCGGATGGGTCGCTCGTAGGTCCAGCGACCGTCCGGGAAACCGGCGGTCAGCACCTTGAAGCCCTCGATGTGGGCCTTGATGTCCTGGCGCACGTCTGACTGCAGGATGTCCGGGTTGCTCGCGTGCAGAGACTCGAACTTGGCGTAGTCACGTGCGTTGAGAGCTGAGATGCCCTCGTCGAAGATCGTCTGAATAGTGGCCATGAAGCCCACCTCCTAGAACGTAGACCGGATCCGGTGCGCTCAGGAAAGCGGGAAACGCCGGCCAACTAACAATTGCCGGCACCGGGAAGCAACTGTATTCATACCCGCCGGGCCACCGCCGCAAACCGCGCCGGCGTATCCGTGAGTTGCTGCGATTGTTACGGAGAGCGGAGCATGCTGCACCCGACAGCTGATTCTGGGTGATCGACTGGATAGGTTCCCGCGGCTGCCGGAGGTGCCATATATGACGTCAGCAGTGCTGTGGACAGTGATAGCGATCGTGGCAGTGGCGGTGTTCGGTCTGCTGCTGGCGATCCGCATCGTGCAGCAGTATGAGATCGGCGTTCACTTCCGGCTGGGCCGCGTGATCGGTGTTCGGGACCCAGGCTTGCGTCCGGTCGTTCCTATCATCGACGTCCTGCGCCGCGTGTCACTGCGAATCGTGACCATGCCAATCCAGTCTCAGGGCATCATCACGCGCGACAACGTCAGCATCGATGTGTCCGCTGTCGCCTATTACAAGGTTGTCGACGCGGTCAAATCGGTGATAGCCATCGAGAACGTGGAGGCCGCAATCAACCAGATCGCGCAGACCACGTTGAGAAAGGTGGTCGGCCAGCACACTCTGGACGAGACGCTCGCCGAAACGGACAGGATCAATCAGAACATCCGCGAGATCCTCGACGTCGCCACCGCCGACTGGGGCGTCCTGGTGACGCTGGTCGAGCTGAAAGACATCCAGCTGCCGGAGAGCATGAAGCGCGCGATGGCGCGCCAGGCTGAGGCTGAGCGTGAGAAGCGCGCCAAGATCATCGCCGCCGAAGGCGAAGCCCTGGCCGCAGATCAGCTGGCCGCCGCGGCCGACATCATGATCGCCCACCCGCTGGCGCTGCAGCTGCGCAACCTGCAGAGCCTGGTGGAGATCGGGGTCGACAAGAACACCACCGTCGTCTTCCCGGCGCCGCTGATGAGCACCATCCAGGAGCTCGGCGCCTTCATCGCGCGCGAGAAGACCGCCGGAGCCGCGCTGCCGGCGCACGAGCCGGCATTCGCGGCTCAGCCCAACGGCGGCTCGCCGCGCCGCCGGCGTGAAGCCTCCAGGCCGCCGTCATGAGCGCGCGCGTTTGGGTCGACCGCAATGAGATGGACCGCCTGGTCATGATGCGAACGGACGTGGATCGCTACGAAGGGCAGTTGATCCCCGACCTGCAGGCACGTGTCCAGGACCTGACGCATGCTCTGGAACTCATCTTGGCGGCAGTCGCGGATTCCAGTAGTGACAACCTCGTGGAGGCCATGGCACGGGCCAGGCGAGTCCTAAAGACGTGATCGAGGACACCACTCCGGTGCGTCCGGATGTTGCCGCCGCGATTCGAGGCGGAGACACGGAGCAGGGCATGGAGGAGGAGCGCGACATCGCCAGCTCGTCCCTCGAAGAAGCGATGTTCTGGCGACGCACATACAGCGAGATCGTGACGATGGAAGAGGCCGTGCTGGCGAGAGTCCATGAGCTCATGGCCAAGCAGTCA
>Ga0070714_100003099_pt1 | contig 12346 bp, 13 predicted proteins | sample LARL83metaG_FD_65450 | JGI IMG/M metagenome (GOLD analysis project Ga0070714, IMG submission 65450) | Corn, switchgrass and miscanthus rhizosphere microbial communities from Kellogg Biological Station, Michigan, USA - LAR L8-3 metaG | ecosystem: Host-associated > Plants > Roots > Rhizosphere ... | reverse complement strand
GACGGAAGTCAAGGGAGGGAGGCACAGCATCGGACAGCTCGCCATAACCGGGGGATCGCGGGTGCGCAGCGAGCCGTGGCCGGCCTGGCCGCAGCTCGACGAGGAGGACGCGCAGGCCGTCGCCGACGTCGTCCGGGCCGGTCAGGTCGGCGGCTTCCCCGAGCCGGGGCCGCACGCGCAGGCCTTCGCCACCCGCTTCGCCGCATACCAGGGCGCCGAGCACGCGGTCGTGATGTCCAACGGCACGGTGACCATGGAGGTGGCGCTGAAGGCGCTCGGCATCGGCTGGGGGGATGAGGTGATCGTGCCGGCGCTGACCTTCGCCGCCACCCCCTACGCCGCCGTCGCGGCCGGCGCGTTGCCGGTGTTCGTGGACGTCGAGCCGCGCCGGTACACGATCGACTGCGACCTGATCGAGGCGGCGATCACGCCGCGCACGCGGGCGATCATGCCGGTGCACCTGGGGCAGCAGATGTGCGACATGGACCGGCTGATGGACATCGCCGGCCGGAACTGCCTCCGGGTCGTCGAGGACTGCGCCCATGCCCACGGCCAGCAGTGGCGGGGCCGCGGCGCCGGCTGCCTGGGCGACTTCGGCTCGTTCAGCCACCAGTCGACCAAGATCCTGACCGCCGGCGAGGGCGGCACCCTGACCACCGGTGACGAGCGGCTGGCCCGCCTCGCCCACTCGCTGATCGACTGCGGGCGGCCCAAGGACGCCGCCGAGAGCGAGTACACGTTCGGCGCCAACTACCGCCTGGGCGAGCTCCACGCGGCGCTGCTGGAACGGGCGATCGAGCGCTTCCCGGCCCAGCAGGCGCAGCGGGCGGAGCTGGGCGAATACTTCGAGGAGCTGGCCGCGGGCATCCCCGGCGTGCGCATCAACCGGCGCGACGAGCGGGTGACCCGGTGGAGCTTCTACCGCTACATCTTCACGATCCGAAACGACGAGTTCGGCGGCGCGCCGAACCACGTCGTCGCAGAGGCGCTGGAGGCCGAGGGCATCCCGGCCGAGGTGCAGTACCCGCCCATGAGCCGGTACGACCTCTTCCAGCCGTCGCTCTCGCGGCTGCCGGTGTGCGTGGAGCACGCTGACCGCCTGGATCCGGCGCGGATGAGCTTCCCGGTCGCCGAGCGGGCCGGCGAGTGGGAGGCGGTGTACCTGGACGAGTGCGTCTTCCGGTCCGGGCGAAGCGGTGTCGAGCAGGCCGTCGAGGCGCTCGCCAAGGTACAGGCACACGCACAGGAGCTGCGCGCAACCGTCACGTGAATAGGAGGGGCCAGACCCCTTTATTCACCGGACCGCAAGAAGGGGCCTGGCCCCTCCTATGCATCGCGATGGCGCCTAGGACGCCGTTGCGGAGGACGAGCCGGCGGTCGCCGGCTTCGTCGGCGGCGCGATCCGCACCGCGCCCTGGAAGTTCGCGACGTGCCAGGGGTCGTCCAGGCGGGTGATCCGGACGACGTCGCCGGAGTGCGGCGCCTCGATCAGGAGCCCGTCCGCGACGTACATCGCGACGTGACCGATCGGCGCCTCGAAGAAGACCAGGTCACCGGGCTGCAGGTGCTTGATCGACACCCGGTGGCCCAGCTCGGCCTGGCTGGCCGCGAAGTGCGGCAGCGTGATGCCGAGCTTGCCGTAGGCCCACATGACCAGACCGGAGCAGTCGAACCCCTGCCGCGGCGAGGCGCCGCCCCAGACGTAGGGCGTGCCCAGCCTGGTCAGCGCCAACCGCACCGCCTGGACGCCCAGCTTGTTGCCCTGGAGCAGCTTGTACTTGTGATGCTTGAGCTGGCGCAGGGCCTGGTCGGCCAGCTTCGCCTGGGCGCGGGCCTGGCGCAGGATCAGCGCATGCGCCTGGGCCTCGAGCTGGTGCAGCTCGTCGCGCGCCTTGCGAATGTCGCGGTGGAGCCGCTTTCGCATCTGCGGGTAGCGCCCCAGCATCTGCTCGTCGTAGCGAATCCGGGAGCGGATCCGGTTCACCCGGACCAGCCCGGCATGACCGTGCAGGTGCACCACCTGGGCCAGACGTCCGCTGAACCAGCGGTGCGCCCCGAGCTGGTGCTGGTGCCGCCGCTCGGCCTTGTGGAGCTCGTGGATCGCCCGATGCAGGACGCCGCGCTGCGCCTGCACCTGCGCCAGCGCCTGGGTCACCTGGTCGGCACGGGCGGGCGTCGCCGCCCAGCCGGTGACCGCCGCCGCCAGCACGGCGGTGGCGACGAGCAGCGCGCGACGGACGTATGCCCCCCTCTGCATCGGACACATTATGCCTCCCCGTACCCCGACCTGGCTCAGATCGTGCCCCAGCCCACACATGGCCCGGTTTACCATCCCGTCCGGTGGCACTCGACGAGACGACGGCGGCGTTCGCGGCGGCAGCCGCCGCCGACGGAATCACGTTCGCCAGCCGGACGTTCGACTGGCTCGGCGAGCAGGGCCACGTCGGGCTGGAGCGGGTCGCCCGGACTCGCCGCGACCCGGCGCTGGTCGCCCCGGCGAAGGCCGCGATCGCGCTCCTGCAGGCGATCTATGCCCGGCTTCGCGGCGACGAGTCGGTGCTGCGGGCCTCTCGTGAGAACCTGCTGCTGCCCGTCGAGCTCGTGCACGAGGCGACCGGCACCGTGGTCGAGCTGACCGGCCCGGAGCACTTCACGTCCTTCCGGGCGGCGGCGCTCGGCCTGTACACGGACGACGCGCCGGTGGCATTCGACCTGGCCGAGCACCGCGCTCTCTGCGCCGCCTGGGCCGGCCGCAGCGACGGCATCGGCCGCGGCCTGGCCGCCAAGGGATTCGGCTTCGGCGGGGTACAGCGCCAGCGCGCCTACCAGGACTCGCTGCGCGACCTGGCGACGCCGGCGATGGGCCACCCGCCGCTCGTCCGGATCGTCGCCGTCGACGAGGAGGGCGGCGCGCTCTACCGGCGCCACCGCACGCTCCTGGCCGGGCTCAGGCCTTCTTGAGCCGCGGATCGCCCGGATCGTGGACGGCCACGTTGACGGTCGCGCAGCGGCCGCAGCGGACGCGCACCCGCCGTGTCATGTAGTCGGCGCCCATTCCCGTCGCCAGCACGTTGCCGCACTTCACGCACACGTAGTCGTCGGGGCCGTTGCCGTTGAACACCGGCCGCTCGGGGTCTTCCTGGCGGGCGGTGGCGCCGTCCTTCGGCACCTCCCCCGGCCGCGTCTCGCGCATGACGATCGTGGCCATCGCGGAGATCAGAGATTGCCGAGCTTGCCGGCGAAGTCAGCCACCAGGGCCTCCAGTACCCCTGCCACGACCCCCTCGCCCATCGACGCCGCCTTGCCCGTGATCTGGGCGTGCGTGTGGATACCTCCGCCGCCGTCGTTCAGGGTGAACGTGATGGTGGCGTTGGCGTAGCCCTGGCCGCCGGCCTCTCGCGCCTTGACGGCCATCACGACCCGGTGCGCGTCGGGGTCCTTCTCGGTGACCTCCAGCGTCCCCGAGAACACCATCGACATCGCGCCCATCTTGACGTCGATGTCCGCCTTCACCGAGTCCGGCCCCGTCCGCTCGCGCACGGTCGCACCCTGGACGCAGGGGATCACCTTCTCCAGATCGAGGACATTGGCGTAGCTCTCGTCGATCGGGCGGGCGGTCGAGAACGTGTGGTCGAGGTCGACTGCCATGGGGCGCCATTATAAACTTGAGGGGTGAAGATTCCGCCCGGCAGCTACCAGCTGGGGCCCGAGGACGGGCGGCTGACCGTGCACACCCAGCGCTCGGGCGCAGCGGCCATGGCCGGGCACAACCTGGTCATCGATGTGACGTCCTGGAAGGCGGTCCTGACGGCCGGGGAGGCAGCAGCCGACCTGCGCGTCGAGCTCGACGTCGACGGCGGCTCGCTGCGCGTCCGCGAGGGCACAGGCGGCATGCAGACGCTGGAGCCGCAGCACAAGCAGGAGATCGAGCAGACGATCGACGACGAGGTGCTGAAGCGGGACGCGATCAGCTTCCGCTCCACGGGTGCCACGCCGGCCCAGGACGGGGAAGGAGTGACGGTCGAGGGCGACCTGACCCTGCGCGGGACGTCGCGGCCGATCTCCTTCGACGTCGCGGCCGAGGAGGACGGGACCGTCAGCGCATCAACCGTGATCAGGCAGACCGACTACGGCATCAAGCCCTACTCGACGCTCTTCGGGGCGCTCAGGGTGGTCGACGAGGTCGAGGTCAGGATCGCGGCCCGGCTGCCGGCGGCCGTCGCCTCCTAGTCCCGGTACACCGCCTGGGCGTCCAGACCGCCCTCGACACCGGGCGGCAGCTCGCCGGAGCCGTGGGCGTACATCGCGACATCGGCGAGCGTCGCCAACGCAGATGGATCGGCACCGCCCTCGGCCGACCAGGCGCCGTTCGACCAGGTCAGGCGCTCCGGCGCTGCGCCGAGCTGCATCCCGGCCAGCAGCCGGCCTTTCTCGCGGATCTTCTCGGTCGCCTCCGACACCGCCGCCGCGGTCCCGGCTGAGGGCGCGGTGTTGAACCCATGGCCGGTGCCGAAGCGGTCGGTATCGGCCGGCACGACCTTGACGTCGAGCGGCGGCACGCCCAGCCCGCGGGCGACCAGCTCGGCGTACTCCGGCTCCTGGCCGTCGGCCTCCGTGGTCAGGCTGAGCACCATCTTGCCGGTCGGGTGGACTCGCAGGAACACTGCGCGGTAAGCCTCATTGGCCACGGTCTGTCTCCTCGTGCTCGGGGGCAGGGGATGCCAGGCGCTGGCGCTCCAGGTGCGCGGTCAGCGCGTTGTGCTCTTCCAGATCGCAGAACGACGGCTGCGGACCCCCCTGGGGATGGGCCGGGACGGCGGGCCGCTCGCAGCCCGGGTAGATGCAAGTCTTCCGCTCGGAGGCGCTCACCGGCGAGTCTCCTCGGTGACCCAGCCCGGGGTGGTGTTGCCCCTGTGCGGGCCGTGGCCGCTTGGCATCGCGACCGAGCTGCCGGGCACCGGCGTGGCACTGGCCCACGGCTCGGGCTCATCCGCGGTCGTCGTCCAGCGGGCCTCGTCCAGCCCGTCCCAGGACGTGGCGCCGATTGCGTCGACCACCTGCTGGAGCGCCCGGAAGTTGTGGCCGCTGACCAGCGCGTCGCAGTGCGGGAGGGCGGCCACCATGCCGCCCGCGCGGATCGAGAAGGAGCCCACGCCGGCCCGCGGGTTGACCCAGACGATGCGGTGGGCGAGCCGGGCAAGCCGGGCCATCTCCCGGCCCACCAGCTCGGGGTCGCCGCGCTCCCAGCCGTCGGAGAGGATGACCACCACCGCGCCACGTGCCATCCCCCGCCGCCCGTGCAGGTCGATGAACGACTTCAGCGCGTCGCCGATCCGCGTCCCGCTCGACCAGTCGGGCGCCGCCTCGGCCGCCAGCCGGATCGCCCGCTCCGGGTTGCGCGACGAGAGCGCCCGGGTGAGCCGCGTCAGCCGGGTGGCGAAGACGAATGCCTCAGCGTTTGGCCCGCAGGCGGCCGCGCAGGTCAGGAACTGGAGGTAGGCACGGGCGTACGGCTCCATCGAGCCCGAGATGTCGCACAGCATGACCAGACGCCGGGGCACCACCCGGCGGCGGCGATGGGCGAGCCGGGCCGGGTCGCCGCCGGTGCGCAGGCTGCGGCGGATGGTGCGCCGCAGATCGATGTGGCGCCCGCCGCGGGCCGGCCGGTGGCGGCGCGCCGTCCGTGTCGGCGTCGCCAGCCGAAGCTGGGACATGAGCCGCGACAGCTGGGCCAGCTCCTCGGGGTCGAGCTGATCAAACCGTTTGCCGCCCAGCCGTTCCTCGTCGCTGGCCATCGCCAGCGGCACCGGGATCGGCGGCCGGTCGTCGGCGATCTCTGCGCCGGCAGACGACGGCCGGCCGAGCGCCGGCTCGGCCTCCTGCCGCGGCGCGCCCCGCTGCTCACGGCCGGGCGACGGCGCCTCGGTGGCCGCCCCGGAGCTGGCGGCCGGGTCGTCGATCGGGCCGGCCGCCGGCGCGGCTCCGCCGAACACCGAGAAGAAGACTGCGTCGAATCCGGCCACCTGCGCCGGGTCGGACACGAAGATTGCGCGCGCCGTCCAGTAGAGCCGGGTGCGGGCGACCGGCCGCACGATCGCAAGCGCCCGGGCAAAAGCGGCCGCCCGCTCCGGCGTCACCGGCAGCCCGGCGCCGCGAAGGCGCGCGCTGAAGGCGCCCGCCAGCGCCGGCAGGTCGAGCTCGACCGTCTCCACCTGAAAGGCCGCCGGCGTCACCTCACTCCCCGCTGGCGAGGTTGGCCAGGCCGTCGGCGCGCACGACTTCCTGATCCTCCTCGTACTTGAGCACCGACCCCAGGGTGCGATCGATTGCGGTCGCGTCCAGGCGCGGGACGCCGAGCAGCGTCAGCGCGGCCAGCCAGTCGATCGCCTCGGCGATCCCGGGCGGCTTCTGGACGTCGTGGTCGCGGATCCTCGAGACGGCCGCCGTTACCTGCACGGCCAGCGTCTCGGAGGAACCGGCGACCCGGCGGCGGACGATCTCCACCGCCCGCTGCTGGTCGGGATAGTCGATCCAGTGGTAAAGGCAGCGCCGCTTCACCGCGTCGTGCAGGTCGCGGGTGCGGTTCGAGGTGAGGACGATCACCGGCGGGTGAGTCGCCACGACCGGCCCGAGCTCCGGGATGGTCACGCTGGCCTCGCCCAGGAGCTCCAGGAGGAACGCCTCGAACTCGTCGTCGGCGCGGTCGATCTCGTCGATCAGGAGCACCGCCGGGCGCGGGCCGGGGTGCTCGATCGCGCGCAGGAGCGGCCGTCGGCTCAGGTACTCGGGCCCGAACAGGTCGTCCTCGCGAAGGGTGTCGCCGCCGGCGTCGGCCAACCGGATGCTGAGCAGCTGGCGCGGATAGTTCCACTCGTAGAGGGCCTCCGCGGCATCGATGCCCTCGTAGCACTGGAGCCTGATGCAGGGAGTATCGAGGACCGCGGCGAGCGCCCGGGCGGCGCTCGTCTTGCCGACCCCGGCCTCGCCCTCCAGGAGCAGCGGCTGGGGCAGCCGGGCGCTCAGGAAGAGCGAGGTGGCCAGGCTCTCGTCAACCAGGTAGTCGACCGCCGCCAGGCGGACGGCGAGCGTCTCGATGTCCGGGATGAGCGCTGCGACCTCGGCCGCAGGCTGGCCCGTGGTGCCGCGTTGGCTCATGCGCTACCCGGCGACGTGGGCATGCCCGTTCTGGGCCTCGAACTTCGCCTTGCAGCCCTCGCAGCAGAAGTACTCGGTCGTGCCGGCGTGGATCAGCGAGGGCGTCGCGGGCAGGATCGCCACGGTCATCTTGCACACCGGGTCGACCGCCAGCTCGGGGCCGCCGGTGGCCGCCGTGGACAGCGGCTGCGACCGTTGCGCGTGGTCTGCGGCGGCCGGGCTGCGGCGGACGGCAACCACCCCGGCCAGGATCGAGATTGCGATCTCGGACGGCGTGCGGGCGCCGATGTCGAGGCCGGCCGGGACGTCGATCCGGGCTAGCAGCTCCTCCGCCACACCGTCGCCACGCAGCTCGGCCAGGACGCCGTCGCCGCGCTTGCGGCTCGCCACCAGGCCGACGTAGGGGAGCCCCGACTCCAGCCCGACGCGCAGGCTATGCAGCTCGTCGCGGCCGTGCGCGGCGACGACCAGGGCAAGATCGCCGGGGCGGGCGGTCAGGTCGGCGCCGGCCATCCGGACGACCGAGAAGCCGAGCTCGGGGCCGATGCGCAGGATGGCGGCGGCGATCGGCGTCTCGCCCACCACCAGCAGGCGCGGTGCCGGCAGCACCGGCTCCAGGAAGATCTCGATGGCGCCTCCGGAGAGGCACGGGTTCTGAACGGTCACTGCGCCGTCGGGATCCATCTCCCCGTCCGTGTGGGCGCTTGCCAGCTCGTCGAAGGGGACGATCCGCAGCAGCACCGGCTCGCCGGTGCGAAGCGCCTGCAGCGAATAGGCGCGAACGCTGTGCTCCGTGCAGACGCCGCCGACGAAGCCCTCGATCGTCCCGTCCTCGAGCACCAGGGCGACGTTTCCCGGCCGGACGCTGGTCGGCCGCTGGGCGCGGACGACCGTAGCCGTGACAAAGGCGATGCTGCGACCGGCCAGTTCCTCGGCGCGGCGTGACATGGCGGCAGAGATCATTGCGGCGGCTCCGGCCTCCCCTGCATCGCTGCCCACACCCGCGCCGGCGTGCAGGGCATATCGAGGTGGTCGACCCCGTGCGTCTCGTGCAGGGCGTCGATGACCGCATCGACGATCGCCGGCGGCGACCCGACGTTGGGCGACTCGCCGACGCCCTTGGCGCCCAGCGGGTGGTGCGGACAGGGTGTGACAGTTTCGCCCAGCTCGAAGTCCGGGCACTCCAGCGCGGTCGGGATCAGATAGTCCATGAACGAGGAGTTCAGGCAGTTGCCCTCCTCGTCGAAGCTGAGCAGCTCCATGAGCGCGATGCCGATGCCCTCGGCGAGCCCGCCGTGGATCTGCCCGTCCACGATCATCGGGTTGATGCGCACGCCGCAGTCGTCGACGGCGATGAACCGGCGCACCGTCACCTGGGCGGTGTCGGGGTCGATGTCGACGACCGCGATGTAGGCGCCGTAGGGGTAGGTGAGGTTGGGCGGGTCGTAGATCACCTGGGCGTCCAGGCCGCCCTCCATCCCCTCCGGCAGCGACTCGCCGCTGTAGGCGCGGGCTGCGATCTCCTCGATCATCGCGCCCTTCTCCGGGTCGCCCTTGACGTACCAGCGGCCCTTCTCCCAGGCCAGGTCCTCGGGCCGGGTCTCGAGCATGGTGGCGGCGATCAGGCGCGCCTTGTCGCGCACCTTGCGCGAGACGACCGCCACGGCGCCTCCGGACACCGGCGTCGAGCGGCTGCCGTAGGTGCCCAGTCCGTAGGGTGATCGGTCGGTGTCGCCGTGGCGCACCTCGACATCCTCGGGCGGAATGCCCAGCTCCTCGGCGACGATCTGAGCGAACGTCGTCTCGTGTCCCTGCCCCTGGGTCTGGGCACTGATGCTGACGACCGCCTTGCCGGACGGGTGCACGCGCAGATCGGCGCCGTCGTTCATGGCCAGGCCGAGGATGTCCATGTGCTTGCGCGGGCCGGCGCCGACGCCCTCGGTGAAGAAGGCGACGCCGATGCCCATCAGCTCGCCGCGGGCGCGCTTCTCGGCCTGCTCGCGGCGCAGGTCCTCGTAACCTGCGATGTCCATCGCGACCCGCATCGTCTCGGCGTAGTTGCCGGAGTCATAGGTCCAGCCGGTGGTCGTCTCGTACGGGAACTGCTCCGGCTTGATGAAGCTCTGCATGCGCAGCTCGATCGGGTCGACGCCCATCTCCAGCGCCAGCGCGCCGACCATTCGCTCGACCAGGTAGACGGCCTCGGTGATCCGGAACGAGCAGCGGTAGGCGACGCCGCCCGGCGCCTTGTTCGTGTACACCGCCTTCACCTTCACGTGCGACGCCTGCAGGTCGTACGAGCCGCAGCAGATGTGGAAGAAGCCGGCCGGAAACTTGGTCGGCTGGGCGGTGCTGTCGAAGGCGCCGTGGTCGGCGATCACGTCCACCCGCAGGCCGGTGATCCTGCCGTCCTTGGCGCACATGTCGGCGTGCATCACGTAATCGCGGGCAAAGCCGGTCGAGACAAGGTTCTCGGTGCGGTTCTCGATCCACTTGACGGGCGCTCCGGCCACGATCGAGCCGGCGATCGCGCACACGTAGCCGGGATACACCGGAACCTTGTTGCCGAAACCACCGCCGATGTCGTTGCAGCGGATGCGGATCATGTGCTCGGCCAGGCCGGCGACGTGGGCGTACACCGTGCGGTGGGCGTGCGGCGCCTGGTTGCCGTTGTAGATGTCGAGCTGTCCCGTCTCGGGGTTGAAGTCGGCAATGATTCCGCACGTCTCCAGCGGCGCCGGATGGCAGCGCGGGTAGAGGATGTCGCGGCTGACCACGGTGTCAGCCTCGGCGAAGACCCGGTCGGCGGCCTCCTCGTCGCCGGCCTCCCAGGTCGGGCTGGCCAGGTTGTCGCGCTGGCCGGTCTTGTCGTCGCGGATCAGCGGCGCGTCCGCATCGAGCGCCTTGCGGGCGTTCACCACCGCCGGCAGCGGGTCGTACTCGACGTCGATCAGCGACAGCGCGTCCTGGGCCGAGTACTCGTCGGTGGCGATCACGAAGGCCACTTCCTGCCCCTGGAAGCGAACCTTGTCGCCGGCCAGCACCGCCTGCGTGTCGTAGGAGATGGTCGGCATCCAGGCCAGGCCCAGCGTCTCCAGATCCTTGGCCGTGACGACGGCGGCCACATTCGGATGGGCGAGCGCACGCGAGGTGTCGATGGAGACGATGCGGGCGTGCGCGAAGGGGCTGCGGAGGAGCGCCCCATGCAGCATCCCGGGCAGGCGGATGTCGTCCAGATAGCTGCCCTGGCCGCGGATGAAGCGCGGATCCTCCTTGCGCTTGAGGCGGCCGAACCCGATCGGGCGCTCGGCGGAGGGACTGGGCAGGTTCTCGGTTTCGACGGTGGCCATGCTCACACCTCGGTTGTCGTGGCAGCTTCATGGTCGGCCGCCCAGCGCACCGCGCTGACGATGTTCTTGTAGCCGGTGCAGCGGCAGATGTTGCCCGAGATCGCCACCCTGATCTCATGATCGGTGGGGTCGGGGTTCTCGTCCAGCAGCGCGCGGGCGGTCATCAGCATGCCGGGCGTGCAGAACCCGCACTGCAGCGCATGCCGCTCGTGGAATCCCATCTGGATCGGATCCAGCCTGCCGTCCACCTCCAGCGACTCGACCGTGCGCACCTCATGGCCGTCGCACATCACCGCCAGGGTGGTGCACGACTTGACTGCATCGCCGTCGATCAGGACGGTACAGGCCCCGCAGTTGGACGTGTCGCAGCCCCAGTGGGTGCCGGTCAGGTCCAGCGTCTCGCGGAGGAAGTGCACGAGCAGCATCCGCGGCTCGACGTCGTGGGAGACGTGCTCGCCGTTGACGGTCATCGAGACGTTGATGATCAGACCTCCTGCTCGCTGGCGCGGGCCGCCGCTCGGCGCAGGGCACGCTGGGTGAGGACGCCGGCCAGGTGCCGCTTGTAGTCGACGGGGCCGCGGCCGTCGGCGGTCGGGGAGCAGTCCTCGGCGGCGAGCTTCCCAGCCTCCGCGAACAGCTCGTCGGCAGGCGCCTTGCCCGTCAGCAGCTCCTCGGCTCGGCGCACGTGAACGGTCGTCAGCCCGACCGCGCTGAGCGCGATCCCGGCGTCGGCGATGACGCCGTCGCGCACCCAGAGCGCGGCCGATGCGGCCGCGATCGCCCAGTCGCCCGCGCGCCGCTCGACCTTCTCGTGCGCGCTGCCGGCGCCGGCCGCCGGCGGCAGCCGGATCTCGGTCAGCATCTCGCCGGCGCCGACGGCGGTCATGTACGGCCCGACATGGAAGTCGTCCATCGCCACCACCCGCTCGCCGGCGCCGCCGCGGACCACCACCCGCGCCTTGACGGCGGTGCACACGGCCGACAAATCCTCGGCCGCGTCCGCCTGGCAGAGCGAGCCGCCGATCGTGCCGCGGTTGCGGACCGTCGGGTCGGCGATCACCTGCTCGGCGTCGCGGAACACCGGGAAGCGCTCGGCCAGCAGGTCGGAGCGCAGGAGCTCGACGTGGCGCACCATCGCCCCGATCCTGATCTCGCCCTGCTCCTCACGGATGTACGAGAGCTCGGCCAGGTCGTTGATGTCGACCAGGTAGTCGGGGTTGGCCAGACGCAGCTTCATCATCGGCAGCAGGCTGTGCCCGCCGGCGATCACGCGCGCCGCCGGCCCGTGCTCGCGCAGCGACTGGAGCGCCCCCTCCAGGGTCTTCGCACGTTCGTATTCAAACGCGGCGGGAACTTGCACTGCGCACTCCTCTCAGGACGTCGCGGGCCGGGCGGGAAGTCGTTTGCGCGGCTGGCCGATGTCGTCACGCTGCTCGTAGGAGACCGGCGAATCGGTGCCGATCACCGGCGAGCGGGGCAGTTTTTCGGGGTTCTGGTGGCGCACGCTGGAATAGAGCTGTCGGGCCGCCAGGCTCCCCGACTCGACGTTCCGCAGCACCGGCCCGGCCGGGTTGGCCATGGCGATCGGCGCCTCCCGGCCCAGCCGGGCCAGCGTCAGCGTGCCCTTGGTGTACACCTCGGCGATGCGCGGAGCCTCGATCTCCGTGCTCTGGGGGAAGTTGCGAAGGCCTGCCGCACCGGCGCCCGGGTACAGCCCCTCGACGAGGCCGACGGAGTCGATCAGGCCGGCCTTCTTGACCAGCAGGCCCTCCAGCAGGTCGACGCCGGCGTCCAGGTTGCCGTTGATGTCCTCCATCACCTCGTTCACCGGCGCGCTCTTC
>Ga0070714_100003097_pt1 | contig 12349 bp, 11 predicted proteins | sample LARL83metaG_FD_65450 | JGI IMG/M metagenome (GOLD analysis project Ga0070714, IMG submission 65450) | Corn, switchgrass and miscanthus rhizosphere microbial communities from Kellogg Biological Station, Michigan, USA - LAR L8-3 metaG | ecosystem: Host-associated > Plants > Roots > Rhizosphere ... | reverse complement strand
GGCGAAAAATACGGGGGTGCAGGCGAATCCGACTATCGGTATCGCATGGTGGTCTGCGAGGAGATCGCCCGCATCAACGCGCTGTCATTCGGGCTCACGATCAGCCTGCAAGACGATCTGGTTCTTCACTACCTGCTCGATCTGACCAACGACGAGCAAAAGCAGCGTTGGCTTCCGGGATTCGCCGCCGGCGAGCTGATCGGTGCGCTCGCAATGACCGAGCCGGGGGCCGGCAGCGACTTGCGGGGTATGCGAACCAGCGCTGAGCGCGACGGCGACGTCTGGATTCTTAACGGACAGAAGACTTTCATTTCCAGCGGCATCATGGCCGATGTCGTGGTGGTGGCGGCCCGCACCAAACCTGAGGGCGGCTCACGCGCGTTCAGCCTGTTCGTCGTCGAGCGTGGCACTCCGGGCTTCGAACGCGGCCGCAAGCTGGACAAGATCGGTCTGCCCTCCCAAGACACGTCCGAACTGTTCTTCGAGGACGCTCGAGTTCCCGCAGCGAACCTGCTCGGGGAGGCCGGAGATGGCCTGCAGTACCTGATGAGCCATTTGCCTCGGGAGCGGCTCGGAGTTGCCGCTAAAGCCATGGCGACCACCCGCGCGATCTACGACATGACAGTCGAATACTGCCAGCAGCGCATGGCATTCGGCGGGCCGCTCACCGACAAGCAGCACGTGCGCTTCGAACTCGCTGAGATGGCTACGGAGATCGACGTCGCTCAGGCATATGTCGACAAGTCGGTGTTGGCCTACAACGCTGCGGAATTGACGCCCGTCGACGCCGCCAAAGGCAAGTGGTACGTCAGCGAGCTGCAAAAGCGGGTGATCGACCGCTGCCTGCAACTCCACGGCGGCTACGGCTACATGACCGAATACCCCGTTGCTCGTGCGTATCTCGACACGCGAATCCAAACGATTTACGGCGGCACCACCGAGATCATGAAAGAGATCATCGGACGAGACATCGCGGCCGGCTGACCGAAGATCGGACCGCCTTAGGCTGCTCGGTCGAACAGATCACCGATGAGGCGACGCCGCTCAGTCCAGTCCGCGCCGCGCAGGTCGACATATCCCTGTTCTGTCACAACGACTTCGACGTCGTGCGCTGGCGTCGACGCGGGTCGGCTGAGCTGCTCGACCAACGGAGAGCACCCGTTGAAGCGCGACGGGACGGCAATGATCGACAGGCCGTGTCGGCTCAGTCGTGCAGCGGCGCAGTAATCGGGATGTCCCCCGATTCCGCCCACCACCTTGTCGGCGACCCCTTCCACATTCACCTGGCCCACCGGGTCGATTTCGATTGCGGTGTTGACCGCGACAAACGGTGTCCCGCGGGACAGTCGGGTCACGTCGTGGCTGTGTTCGATTCCTCGCAGGATCGGCCTGCCGCCGGCCCAGTTGTAGAGCTCGGCGCTGCCGAACAGATATGTTGCTGACGGTTGCCCGACCAGCAGGCCCCGCCTTTCCAAATCGATGACAGCGTCAGTGAGCAACCCCGTATCGATAGACAGAGGTCTGCTCGCCCGCTGCAACAGCGCGGTGCCGAGCTGACCCGGCCCGTACTGCAGACGAGCGCCCTCGGGAATCAGCGGCAGCACCTGGTCGGCGAGAGCCTCGTGCACGGATTCCGCGGGCCGGAAAGGAATGTCGGCCGGACGATCGCCGGCCCGACCGATCACGGTGGCCGCATGCAGCGCCACGGGCCTTTCGGCGCACGCGGTCGGTGCAGCGTCGTCGATCACGGCCCATAGGGGTACACCGGCATCGACGGCTGCTCGCTGCCACGACACTTCTGTGCAAAACTGCAAGCCATCACCGCTGGGTATCATCCGCGCGATCAAGATGTCGGGCCGCAGATGGCCCGCCAGCAGTGCGGGAATCGCGGCCAAGCTGGTCGGCACCGATCGGGTGACCCTGCTCGGCAGGAGCTTTCGTACTCCCCATCCGGGCATCAACGTGATGATGCGGGCGAAAGCATCGGCGTCCAATCCGTTCAACGGAACCGGGCTCCACCCCAAAATGAGCGTGACACCACCGTTTTCGGCGGCGAACCGGCTCAATGTCGGTCCCAGAGACGTACCGTCGGTGAGCGCGTTGAGCGCTCCAACCCCGTCACCCAGCGCGATCGTCACCTCGCGACCGCCAAGGCCGCGCAGCAGTGCTGCCAGTGCCATCAGCTCAAACGCCTATGCTCTGGCGGCTGTCAGCAGCTCAGCGACGTCGGCCACCTTGACACGCGGGCGCCGTGCAGCGCTGCCCCGTTCACATTCGACAGCATCGATGCGGCGCCACCCCGACCAATCGACGACCTCGGCGTCACGCGAGCCGAGTAGTTCCGAAAGGCTGTTCATGTCAGCAGGATTCGGTGGTAGGAGACCGGCTCGCGCGTCGGCAAGCAGGTTGGTGACGGTCTGGCGGGCGCACTCTCTGTTCGTACCGATCACACCGCGTGGCCCCCGCTTAATCCACCCGGTCACGTACACGCCTGGGACCGGGTTCGCGTCGCGGATCACCCGGCCTCCGACATTGGGCACGATCCCGGCGTCGTCATCGAACGGCAGTCCGTCGATGGGTGAACCGCGGTAACCGATCGACCGCACAACCAGCGACGTCGCGATCGTGGCCTCGCCCGTGCTGTCGGCGATGACCAGGCCCTCGACTCGAGCATCGCCGACTAACCGCTGGGGTCGGGCACCGAAACGTAGGACTATCCGCCGATTTCCGGGATGTGTCGGCAGTACCGCCAACTCCGCGATGAGGTCGTACTTCAGTGCCTTCTCGAACTCCGTAGGGCGGTCGCCGACGTCGCCTTCGATGACGATGTCGACGCCCTGGAGCGCGCTCAGCGCCAGCAGCTCACCTGCAGAGAACGCCGCATCTGCGGCTCCGCGGCGCCCCAGCACCACGACTTCGTCGATCGCGCTGTCCTGAAGTTTGATCAATGCGTAGTCGGCGATATCGGTTCTTGTCAGCGCGTCGCGATCCATCACCAGGATGCGGGCAACATCAAGTGCCACATTGCCATTGCCGATAACGACGGCACGCGAGCCCGACAGATTCAGATCCTCGTGCGCGTGATCTGGATGGCCGTTGTACCAACCGACGACGTCGGCGGCGGCATGGTTGCCGGCTAGCTGCTCGCCGGGTATCTCAAGCTGGCGGCTGCGTGAGGCCCCGACGGCGTAGATCACGGCGTGGTGATGCGCCACGAGCTCGTCGTGCGTGACATCTCTTCCCACCGCGACATTGAAGAAACAGCTGACGTCGCGATGACCCAGGACCGTGTCGAACTCCTGGATCACATCTTTGGTGCGCTGGTGGTCGGGCGCGACACCAAAACGGATCAGCCCGTAGGGGGTTGGCAATTTGTCGAAAACGTTGATCTCCACGCCGCTTGTTCGCACCAGATCGGCGACGGCGTAGCAGGCGGCTGGACCGGTGCCGATCACCGCGACCCTCAACGAGCCGCGTTCCACCGGCCGCGGCGCGGCGACGGGAGCGTTCGACCGGATGGCCAGCGGCTGACCGACGAAGTAGTGGGCGTTGATGTCCTTGTAGCGGCGCTGGGCGACGGGCAACTCGTCCTCGTGGTAGATGGCGTTGACCGGACATACTTCGGCGCACACTCCGCAGTCGACACAGGTTTGCGGGTCGATGTAGAGCATCGTCGCCGCGACACCGTCCTCACCGGGAACCGGGCGAATGCAGTCGACCGGGCACACCGGGACGCAACTGGCGTCGGTGCAGCAGTTTTGAGTAATGACGAAGGTCAAGATGGCTCCTGGGATGCGCGAAAATGAATGCCGCTCAAGCAAAGACGTGTGTGCGGCTGACCGGATCGTCAGTCGTCGACCGAGATGGCTCCGGTCGGACAGCCCAACGCTGCTTCCTGCGCGGCGCTGAGGTCACTGCCGGCAGCGTCCTCGAGCAGGACGTGGGATTGTCCGTCGTCGCCGACTTCGAACACCCCGGCTGCGGTCACCTCGCACAGACCGATGCCCGAACACTTGGTGCGGTCTACCCGAATGGTCATCAGAACAGCTTCCTCATGATTTTGATCGCGCGGTCGGTGTAGGGCGGATACACGAGCGGGGGGTCGGGTTTAGCCGGCTTCGCCAGCACCGCGCGCTGGTGGCTCAGCGCCTCGAATCCCCATCGCCCGTGATAGGCGCCCATGCCGCTGGCGCCGACGCCACCGAACGGCAACTGCGGTACTAGGCAATGCATTGCGACATGATTAACCACCGCCCCGCCTGACGGGATGGCGTCAATCAGCCGACGCGCCGCCTTTTGCGAGCCCGAGAACACGTACAACGCCAGCGGTTTGGCCCGCGAGTTGACGAACTGCACTGCTGCTGAATCGGATTCGACCTGAAGAATGGGAAGGATCGGGCCGAATATCTCGTCGGACATCACTGCGTCCGTCGGCGCGGGATCAACGATCACCGTTGGTTCGATGCTCAAGGACGCGGCGTCGGTGCCGCCGCCGGTGACGATGGTTCCGGTGGTCGAGCGGATCAGCGAGTCCAGACGATCAAATTGGCGGCCGTTGACGATGCGCAGCCCGGCAGCCGTTTCGCCGGCCCTGAACGCCGCGACCGCGTCTGTCAGCTTGTCGATGAAGGCATCAGCCACCACTCGGTTGACCAACACGTAGTCAGGCGCGATACATGTCTGGCCCGAGTTGAGGAGCTTGACCCACGCGACGCGGCGTGCCGCGACATCGACGTCGGCGTCTGCGGTGATGATGACAGGGCTCTTGCCGCCAAGCTCGAGGGTGACCGGGGTGAGCGTGGGCGCCGCCGCGGCCATGATTTTGCGGCCAATTTCGGTGCCGCCGGTGAAGATGATGTGGTCAAAACCCCCGGCGATGAGCCCCTGGGTGGTCGAGGCGTCACCTTCGACCACTCGAACGGCGTCGGCGTCGAGATAGCGAGGGATCAACCGGCTCAGCAGCTCAGAGGTTGCCGGGGCGAGTTCTGAGGGTTTGATCGCCGTGCAGTTCCCCGCGGCGACCGCGGCGACCAGCGGGCCCAGGCTCAAATAGAGCGGATAGTTCCACGGGCCGATGACCAGCACGGCGCCCAGCGGGTCATGTTGCACCCACGCCCGGCCCGGCAGCTGCGCCAGAGGCAACGGCTGTCGGCGGCGGCGCATCCACTTCTTCAGGTGTTTGCGGGCATAGGCTGCTTCACCTTTCGACGACGCGATGTCGCCGAGCCATGCTTCGACAGGACTGCGCCCGAGGTCGGAGTGCAGCGCCTCGGCGATTGCTGCCTCTTCGTCGCGACACAGCGTCTCGATGCCCTCGAGCTGATCAAGGCGCCACTGCAGTGGTCGCGTGCGCCCGGTGTCGAAGGTGCGACGAAGGTCGGCCAGCACAGCGGAATGGTCAGCGGCTTCCAACGTGCCGGCGGGTGCGTGAACCGTCATGGCGCTCCTAGAATTCCGGCTTGGGCACAACACCAGACGCCACGGCGCCGGTGATGCCTCCATCAGCCGCTAACGCTTGTCCGTTGACCCAGCGGGCCGCGTCGGACGCCAAAAACAACACCACCGATGCGATATCGGCGGGTCGTGCGTGACGGCCCAAGAGTTCCTTGACGCCGTCGAGGTTGTCTTTACCCATCGATTGCTCGAAGTCCGCCAGGATCGGCGTCTCGACTGGCCCTGGCAGGACAGCGTTGATCCGGAATCCCATCTGCGCAACGGCCAGACCCATGGACATGGTGTAAACGGTGGTGACCTCTTTGGAGAAGTTGTAGGCATTGCCCTCTTGCGGGTGGGACTTGAACCAGGCGGCACCCTCTTCAAATGTGTCGGTGGCCAGCAAGTCTCGAATTTCCTCGAGCCGCTCCGGCCAGCCGTAGCCGGCGGTAGAGGACACGATGGTGATCGACCCTGCGGGAGTGAGTCGTTCGAAGAACGCTTCACTCAAATGGCGCACCGCAAGGGAATTGACGGCGATCACCACGTCGGCTGGAGCGGTGCCCGGTATGCCGGCGACGTTCATGAGTCCGTCGTAGGAACCATCCAGGGATTCCAGTGCGGCGTCGATGCTGCGTGGATTGGCCAGGTCCACTTCGATGTGGCGGCTGACCTCGGCGACCGGCTTGTTGCGGTCCAGGCTGGTCACCTCGGCCCCGAACGCCAGCAGTTGCCGGGCGACGGCGTCACCTATACCCGATGCGGCTCCGGTCACCACGTAGCGTTTACCTGCGAACTCAGACATCAATACTCCGGTTATTTGAGGGTATAGGGCAAAGACTTCACCGCGCGAACAAAGTTCCCGGTGAGGTATTCGGGTTCAGCGACGCGCAATGTCGGGGCCCGGAATATCAACTCGCGGAAGATCGCCTCAAGCTGCATCTTGGCTAAGAAGCTGCCCATGCAGAAGTGAGGACCACCGCCGCCGAAACCGTTGTGCGGATTGGGTTCACGCGTGATATCGAATTGATTGGGTTGCGCGAAGACACGCTCATCGCGGTTGCCGGAGGAGTACATCAGCAGGACCCACTCGCCGGCTTTGACCTGCTGGCCGCACAGCTCGGTGTCCTGAGTCGCGGTACGCCGAAACGTCATCACAGGGCTGGCCCAGCGAACAAACTCTTCGATAGCACGTTTGATGTGGGCGTCGAAATCTTGGGCGAGCAACGCGCGCTGTTCAGGAAACTGTTGTAGCGCCATCGTTGTCAGCGTGACCGTGTTGCGGGTGGTGTCGTTTCCAGCGACAGACAGCAGCACGAAGAAACCGGCAAGCTCGTCGTCGGTGAGTCGTCTGCCGTCGATCTCGGCCTGGACGAGCAATGACATCAAGTCTGTGCCCGGGTCTGCGCGGCGCCGCTCGGCGAGTTCGACACCGGCGCTGAGCAATCCGACGAGTGAGTCGTTGAGCACCTCCCCCGGCTCGCGTCCGGCAGCAACCTCGGCGTCAGCCCATGACACCATCCCGTCGGCGTTGTGAGCCGCTTGATCGCGGTATTCCTCTGGAAGGCCGATCATTTCGTAGATCGTCCACATCGGTAGGCGTTTGGATACTTGCTCAACAAAGTCACCCTCAGAGGTCTTCAGCAGATCGTCGACGATGATGGTGGCCTGGTTGTTGATCTGGTCCTGAATCTTGGCGATCTGCCGGGGCGTGAAAACCGAACTGATGAGGCGTCGCAGCGTCGAATGCTGCGAGCCATCCATGGCTAGAAACGACTGTGCCGCATCGAGGATGTCTTCGGGGACCGCCTCGATCATCACGCCCTGCCCCGAACAGAACAGTTGCGGGTTCTTACTCACATACGCGATGTCCTCGTGGCGGGTGACCGCCCAGAGCCCATCGATTTCCGCTTCCATCAACGCACCCTCGATCGGTGGGTGCCAGCTCAGAGGCCGTTCATCACGCAGGATCTTGAACGACTCCTCGCGTTCCTCGGCGGTAGCCGACCAGAAACTCAACGGTGAGATGCTCACCGGGTCGTATGACCTTGCAAGAGAGGCGGTTTCCACGCTCATTGTTCTGTCTCCGGGCCTTGTTGCTGCACTTGTTTATTTATCGGCACCGAGATGCCCACGTGGTCGTCCATCGAACCGGCCGGCCACGACGCACCCCGCGGGTCCGCTCACACCACCAGGTCGTCACGACCATCGGCCTTCAAACGCTCGATGTAAGGCGGATACAACTTCTTGCCGAGCGGGGCCAGCTTGAGCAGACTCGCCACGTTGCCTTCGACTTTGATCTTCTTCTTCGCCATCGCCAGGGGCAGGTTCACTTTGCCCTGCCAGTACGCGTTGCCGGTTTCGGAGGTCATGGCCATCGTCGCCGTCGGCGCCGGGCCGCCCGGAAGGCCCTCGCGGACTGATTTATTGGCCATGTCGATCACCACGAGAGCCTCTGGGTCGGTGAAGTCGAACGCGACAACGAGGCCGGTTGCGACAAGCTTGGGCCCGATCTCCGGGTCGTCGAACGCCGTCTCGAAGATCCCTCCGATGTACTTGGTGACCTCGGCAGAATCGGTGAACCCCATCGTTCTCCTTAATTTATTTTCAATTCAAAACGGTATGTAGCGACGATAGCTCAGCGAGCACCTTCAGAGCAAGGTCACACGGGTTTCACCCTAAGGCAGCTTATCGTTTGTCGCGACTATTTCCGCAGCCCAGCGGCTCGCAATCGGGCCGCCAACGGGCGTTCGACCGGTGCCCGACGGCCGCCCCCTGCCCGCGGATCACGAGGCTTGAGGCCTGAGCTGTGCCTGAAATCTAATGCGACATCAACCTGCCCGCTGAGCCGTCTCCATCGACCGCGGCGGCGTCGGGCGGCGCATCGACGTCCCGCAAAATTGCGGCGCGCAGCACCAGGCCCATCCCGATCAGGAAGGCGGCGTAGGTCGTCAGCGCAAGCCAGAACACGAAGATTCCGCGCCACGAGAAGGGACCGCTGTGGAAGAAGAACGACAACGGATCCGGCAGGAACGATGCGGCAATCCAGAAGTTCAGGTAGCCGACCCACCGGGGCAACGTCTCAGCTTTATCGCGCAAGATCGCCGTCCCGATGGCGATGTTTTGGATGATGAACGGTGCGATCGGGGTGATGAACACCAGCCATGCGATGTCGTTGAGTGTGACGGTGAGTTCGGGGTTGCGGTCGGGCCGGAATGCGATAACTGCCATCAAGAGCATCGGCAACAGCAGCAGAAGTCCCGTGGCCGCGCCGGTCACGAGTTGCACGAGAGCGAGGATCGGGTGCCGGCCCTCCATGCGCAGCATGAAATCACCGATGAGCGCGATCAGGGGGAATGCGCCGCAGATCCCGATCTGAGCGATGACGACGCCGATGAGGACGCGAGTGTCGTGCCCGTAGAAGCTGACCACCTCCTTGGTCGTGCTCGACGACCCCAGAGGGATCGGCAGAATTCCGGCGACCAACCAGCCGAACAAGGTCACGCCCACGGTGGCCGGGCCGGCCCAGGCACACAAAATTCGAATCCGCTGCGACACGATGACTCCTCGGGCTTCGCGCTGTACTTCTAACGTAGATAAAAATGCTAGGTTCGGGTCTCGCTCTAGGCAAGAGCGTTCATCGCCACCCGGAGCCGCGCCATCCGCCCAGAGCGCTGGGCATCACCGTTTCCGGGAAGCGATGCGCGAGGCCCGCGCACGAAGTAACACCAGCTTGAATCCCAATTGTGCGCCGTGGCGTGATCCGGTACGCCTGGTCGGTGACAGGTCAGCATCTGCACGACATTGCCCCGGTCGGCGTCGCCGAAGCTTCCGGATGATCGGGTTTCATGTATTGAATCGTGCGTAAAAAACTTCGCCAGAAATCTTGACTTGTGTCAGGTTTTAGCCCTAACGTCGTGCTCGCATGATCCGCACCACAGCACATTGGGAGTAAACGATCATGAGTCCTCGCACCGCCATCATCGGCGCTGGCATCAGCGGTTTGACCGCTGCTAAGAATCTCGGCGACGCGGGCGTCGTCTACGACTGCTTCGAGTCGTCCGATCGCGTCGGTGGCAACTGGGCTTTCCGCAACCCAAACGGACACTCCAGCGCCTACCGCTCTCTGCACATCGACACGTCTCGAGATCTTCTGTGCTTCAAAGACTTCCCGATGAACCCGGATCTTCCTGACTATCCGCATCACACGCAGATCAAGGACTATCTCGACGACTACGCCGACGCCTTCGGGTTACGTGACCACATCTCGTTCCAAACCAAGGTCGAGCATGCCCGCCGCTTCCCCGGCGGCGGTTGGCGACTGAAGACCAGTGATGGTGGAACGCGCTTCTACGACGCGCTGGTCGTTGCGAACGGTCATCACTGGGATCCTCGGATTGCCAGTTTCCCGGGCGAATTCACCGGCGAAAGCATCCACTCCCACGCCTACATCGACCCGACCGAGCCGCTGGATCTGCGCGGCAAACGCATCGTCGTCGTCGGGATCGGCAACTCGGCGGCTGACATCGTCTCCGAGCTCTCCCAGAAGGCTTGGCAGAACACGGTTTACCTGTCGACACGCTCCGGCGCCTGGATCGTGCCGAAATACATCTTCGGTATGACGGCCGACAAGATCGCGCGTACCGTGCCTGGCATCCCGCTGTCGTGGCAGCGCCGGGCGATGCGTGCCGTGCCCCGGGTGCTCTTCGGAAGCCCTGAGCACTACGGACTTCCGACCCCCAATCACAATTTCTTGGAGGCCCACCCGACGCAGTCGGCCGAACTGTTGATGCGCCTGGGCGCCGGTGACGCAACCGCCAAGCCGAATATTGATCGATTAGACGGCGACACAGTATATTTCGTCGACGGCTCAGCGGTGCAGGCTGATGTGATCATCTACGCAACGGGGTACAACATCACGTTCCCGTTCTTTGATCCCGACTTCCTCAGCGCACCTGACAACCGATTGCCGCTGTACAAGCGGATGCTCAAGCCCGGCCTCGATGACCTCATCTTCATCGGGTTCGCTCAGGCATTGCCGACCCTGTTTCCCTTCGTGGAGTGTCAGGCTCGCCTCGTTGCGGCCTACCTCGCGGGCCATTATCGGCCGCCCTCAGAACAGGAAATGCAGAAGGTCATCAAGGCTGACGAACGCAAGTACGTCGGCCATTTTGCCGATCGACCGCGCCACACCCAGCAAGTCGACTACTTCGACTACGAGCGCGACATGCGCAATCGGGAACTGCCAGCCGGGCGACGCCGAGTTGCGAAACACGGGGCGATCCAGCTGAGCGGACGCATCCCGGAAGCGACAGCGCATGCCGGCTGAGGTCGTGCCAATCGGTCGGCGCCGCAACCCTATCCGGCCTCAGCCCCGCGGTGAGCAGCGGCGGCGGCAGCTTCTGGCGGCGCTGTCGAGCCAGCTCGAACGCCAACCGCTGGCCGAGGTATCGATTGCCGCCGTCACCGACGCTGCGGGCTTGGCTCGCTCAGCGTTCTACTTCTACTTCAGTAGCAAAAACGAGGCTGTGACCTACCTGCTATCTGACATCTTTGACGAGCAGATCGCCGCCGTCGGCGCGATGATTAACAGCGAGGGCGATCCCCGAGACACCCTGGCTCTGGCACTCGAGCAACTGGTCCAGTCATGGCTTGCCCAGCGGACGCAGTTCCAGGCCATGCTTGACGCGCGCGACGCTGACATCGAAACCCGACAGATTTGGGAAGCCTGGCTGCGCCGCTACGAAGACTTTGTCGCCGACTACATCGACGAACACGCGGAATCTCTCGACGTCGACTCCCACGACCTCGCCCACTCTTTGATCTCGCTCAACGAGCGAGTGCTCGAGCGCTTTCTGCGCTCCGACAACGACGGCCTAACCGCCGACCGTGTTCACGCAGCGCTGTTTCACATCTGGAGCGCCTCCCTCTTCGGAGGCCACCGATGACGCAAGCCGTAGAAATCGCGATTCCTACCCCGGGCGGGGAACGCATCGCGGCCACCCATCACCGAGCTGACGACGATGCGCTGGCGTTGACCGCCGGTCGGCCGTGCATCGTCATGGCTCATGGCGTGGGCGCGACCCGGGACTGCGGTCTGTCGGCATTCGCCGAGAGTTTCGCGACCGCCGGCGCCGACGTGGTGGCCTTCGACTACCGCCATTTCGGCGAATCATCAGGTTTGCCAAGGCAGTTAGTGTCGATCCGGTCTCAACTTGCCGATTACCACACCGTCATCGGGCATGCCCGCGGACTTCCCGGCATCGATCCGAGGCGAATCATCGTCTGGGGTGTCTCCCTATCCGGCGGCCACGTGATCAAAGTCGCGGCCCGCGACCCCGCCATCGCCGCGGTCGTTAGCCTCACGCCGGCTGTCGACGGGTTGGCCGCGGTCGCGCAGATGGCCAAGACTAACGAGCTGGTCTACATTGCGCGCCTGCTCGGACAGGGACTATCTGATGTGAGTGCGGCCCTGCGCCGACGGCCGCCGGTCCTCGCGCCCATTGTCGGATCACCCGGCCAGATCGCTGCATTGAACGCATCCGGTTCGTTCGAGAACATGCTCGCCATCGCGGGTCCGAGTTGGCAAAACGCCATGGCGGCGCGCATTTTTCTGTCCATCGGCACCTACCGCCCAGGCAGGCTCGGCGCCAAGATCACCTGCCCGGTGCTGATGCAGATAGCCGACCATGATCAGTCGGCACCCGCCGGCGCCGCTACCCGTACCGCGACGACCACGAAGGCGACGGTGCATCACTATCCGTGCGACCACTTCGACGTCTACGCGGGCGCCTCATTCCATGAGCATGTCCTCGCCGACCAGATCGCCTTCCTGCGGCGCATCTGTTCACCGGCAGACCACAAGGTCTCGCAATGAAGGCGGTCGGAGGTGCGATCGTCACCATCTCATCGTTCG
>Ga0070714_100003095_pt1 | contig 12352 bp, 17 predicted proteins | sample LARL83metaG_FD_65450 | JGI IMG/M metagenome (GOLD analysis project Ga0070714, IMG submission 65450) | Corn, switchgrass and miscanthus rhizosphere microbial communities from Kellogg Biological Station, Michigan, USA - LAR L8-3 metaG | ecosystem: Host-associated > Plants > Roots > Rhizosphere ... | reverse complement strand
TTGTTCGCGGGCGCCGATGCGACGATGACGCGCCATACCGTGACCGCACCGAGCAACACGAACCCGGCCCCGAACACCGCCCGATAGCGCAACAGTATCCGCTGGTTCAGCCGCACCTCAGCCGGCCTCCGACGGCACGATCGGCGTCTTCCCGCGAGCACGCAGTTTCTCGACCAGCTCGTCCATCAACTCGAGCTCCCCGGCGTCCTTGAGGATGCGAATCTGTTGCGTCTCCCAGTCGACCGCGCGCGAACCGAGTACCGGCAGCGACTTGCGCTTGCGGTAGACGAAATAGGCGATCACGCCCGCGACCAGCCACGACGGGCCGGCGATGCGGCCGATCGGATGCGTCAGCATGGTGAACACCAAGATCGAGAAGATCCCTGCGAAGCCGATCACGCCGACGATCGGGAAGTCGGCGTTCTCGCCGCGGAATCGCACCGGGATGTTGAACGGTATGCGGAATTTGCGCGGGCTCAACGGATCTTTCAGCCGCAGCGCGATCAACGCCACGAACACGAACGAGTAGCTGGTCGCAGCGCCGAACGCGTACAGGTCGGCCAGCACGTCGAGCCCTGCTTCGCCGTGGAAGAAGCGATTGTAGACCGCGGACGCGCTGTGGTCGAGCGAAGGCAACGCGGCAAAACACAGCACCGTGAGTGCCAGCCCGCAGAACGACACGATCGAGACCGCCGGCGTCCGATAGGCGGCGCTGACGCGCTCGAAAACCGACGGGAGCAGGCGCGACCGGCTCATCGCGTACGCGATGCGCGAGGCGCCGAAGACGCCGGAGTTCGAAGAGATGAGCAGCAGCACCGCCCCCAGGACGGGGACGTACAGTGCGGCGAGAGCACCGAAATACGGCACGTTCGCCGCCAGAACAGCGACCGCCGAGCCTTGGTTCTCGGTACTGCCCAGGAACTGGAAGAAGGTCTGCACGTGGCCGCTCGCGTCGAGCGGCACCGGGTGTGCCGGCGTCATGCCGAGCGCGAGGTTGGCGTACGCCAGCGCGTAGACGAGGATGGTCAGGATCAATCCGATCGACGTGCGCGGGATGATCGAGGCCGGGCGCTGCGTCTCTTGCGCGGCCTGCGAGATCGACTCCAAGCCGACGAACGAGATGATGGCGAGCGAGACGCCGAGCAACAGATGGTCGTTGGTCGGCCAGTACACGGTCATGCTGTGGATCAGCAGGTCGGGGTTGAACGCGAACAAGAAGCCGAAGAAGAGGATCGACGTTTCGCTCACGACGTCGAGTGCCGAAACGAGGCCGTTGAGGGTGGTCGATTCACGAACGCCGACGACGTTGAGCGCACACAACCCCGCGATCAAGCTGAAGGCCGCGACAAAGTGCACCCATGGGTGCGCGGTCAGCGACAGGAACGGGATCAGCTGCCCGAGGTAATCGACGCACGACCAAGCGAACAGCGCGATGTCGATCGTGAAGTCGAGCAGCACCGCCCAGCCCGCGATGAAGCCGAAGACGTCCCCCAGCCCGCGTAGGACGAAGTACTGGCCGCCGCCGGCGACGGGGTAGGTCGCCGCCAGTTCGGTATACGCGAGGCCGATGCAGATGTAGACGATTCCGGCGAACAAGAACGCGACGTTCGAACCGCCGCCGGCCGCGCCGAGCACCAGCCCCAGCCCGACGAAGATGTCGGCGCCGACGTCGCTGTAGCCCCACGAGAACGAGCCCCACGGCGTGACGGAGCGCCGAAGCGTCGGCTTGGACGGCATGCCGTTCAACGCGTCCGGATCAGGGTGCGCTGGAGCGCGTAGAGGAGCCGTTCACCCTCTTCGAGCTCCTTCATCATCGAGCGTCCGCGAAAACTCGGGAGCGCGTCGGTGAGTACGTCCACGGCGGCGGCGAGTTCGCGCGTGTCCATGCGGCCGCCCTGATTCTCGGCCTCCGCGTTCTTCTGCACGATCATCGTTGCGAACTTGAGTGACGTCTTGGCCGTCTCGAGCACGTGGTTGCCGTCGGTGAACGCCTCCAGCGCGGCCCGGTACGCGCGCGTCGCTTCGGGATAGTCGCGCTTGCGCGTCGCCAGCATCCCGGCCAGCGTCTCGCGGTACCCGCGGTCGACGTTCTTGGTCCGGCCGAACGTTTGCGCGAGCATCTCGCGCGCGTCCGCTTCGATCCTCTCGGAGGCCGGCCGCGATTTCTCGCGCCCGACCGGCCGCGGCGTTGCCCGCCGCTCCACAAACGGTGGCGCCGGTTGGGGAGGTTTGGGCGGAGGGCCCGGCTCGGCGGGTGCGGGCGTCGCGTCGCCGAGCAACGCGCGCAGCGCGGCTGCGACGGCGTACGCGGTTTGGTAACGCCGTTCCGGTTCCTTCTCGAGCAGGGTCAGAATGATCGTCTCGATCTCGACCGGGACGTTGCGGTTGATGCTGCGCGGCGCGGGTGCCGGGTCGTTGACGTGCCCGAAGATGACGGCGACGAGGTCGTCGGTCTCGCTCTTGAACGGTAGCGAACCGGTGAACGTCTCGAACAACATCACCCCGACCGAATAGAGGTCGCCGCGCGTGTCGGCCGGCTTGCCCAAGAATCGTTCCGGCGGAAGATAGGCGATCGTACCGACGATCTCGCCCGCGGTGGTCGAGGTCGACATGTCGCTCGTCCGGCGCGCGAGCCCGAAATCCATGACTTTGACCGCACCGTTCGGCAGCACCATCACGTTGGCCGGCTTGATGTCGCGGTGGATGACGCCGTTCTCGTGCGCGTACGCGAGCGCGTCGAGGATTTCGATGTACTGACGGATCGCGGTGTGGACCGTCATCTCGTGCGCGGCACGGGATCCGAGCGTTTTCCCGTCGATCAGTTCCATCACGATGTACGACCAGCCAAGACTGCGTCCGGCGTCGTACACCGCGACGATGTTGCGGTGGTTGAGCCGAGCCATCGAGCGCGCCTCGCGCAGGAATCGGTCGCGCTCGCCGTCGTCGCGGTCGGTCAGCACCTTGATCGCGACCGCGCGGTCGAGCATCACGTCGATGCCGCGATAGATGTCGGCCATCCCGCCGCGTCCGATCAGGGCGTCCACGCGATAGCGCCCGTCGAGCGTGCGTCCGGTGAGCGTCTCGTTCACGCGAACGCTCCGCGGTGCAGCGTCGCTTTCCCGCGCTCGATCGTGACCACGTCGAAGCGCGCGGTCGCGCGCGGGGCGGCGATCTGGAGCCAGTCGCGCGCGATCGCACGCAGCGTCGAACGCTTGCGCGGATCGACCGCGTGCACCGCCGGCCCGTAGCTGTTGCCGGCCCGCGCCTTCACCTCGACGAACACCACCGTGTCGCCGTCGCGCGCGATCACGTCGATCTCGCCGCCGGGCAGCCGAACGTTGCGCCCGACGATGCGATAGCCGCGCGCTTCGAGCAGCTCGACCGCGACGTCCTCGCCCGACCGGCCGCGTTCCGCGCGGTTCACGTCGGAGTCGTCTCGGGCGCGATCGACGCCTCGTCCGCGACGAACTGGTCCATCCCGGGCAGCGCGTCCCAAGCGGCGCGAACGCGCCAGAACGCGCGGCGATGCTCGGCGCACGGACCGTGGGCATTGAGCGCGGCGATATGTTGCGGTGACGCGTAGCCCTTGTGCTGGTCGAACCCGTACTGTGGAAAGCGGTCGTGCAACGCAACCAGCAGACCGTCGCGATGCACCTTGGCGACGATCGAGGCGGCGGCGACGGTCGCGCACTTCGCGTCGCCCTTGATGACCGGTTCTTGCGGACCGCTCCACGACTTGATGCGGACGGCGTCGGTGAGCAGGTACTCCGGCGCGATGTGCAGCGCCGCGAGTGCGCGCTCCATCGCCAGGATGCTCGCCCAATAGATGTTGAGCCGGTCGATCTCCTCGACCGTCGCCTCGCCGATCGCCCACGCCACGCAACGCAACTTGATCGCAACGGCGAGTTCAGCGCGCAATTCGGGCGTCACTTGCTTGGAGTCGTTGAGTCCGCGCAGCCGCAGCGGTCCATCGGCCACCACGCACGCCGCGACGACCGGGCCGGCGAGGGGGCCGCGTCCGACTTCGTCGATCCCGCCGACCAGCCGATGACCGGCGGCGTGTGCGCGCGCTTCGAACACGTGGAGCCGATCGAGCCGGCGTCGCTCGCGTTGCACGGCGTTGCGCGCTTTCTTGCGGCGCGCCGCTTCGACGGAGGTCATGGCGCGGGTTCCGGCCGCTCGAACGTGATGCGCCCGAATTTCGCCTCACCGTAGTCTTTGAGAAAGGCGCCCGCGGCGTTGTGCAAGTCGACCTCGCCGCCGCGCCGCGCGAAGCCGCGCGAGCGCGCAAAGGTCTCGAGGTCGGGGATTGCGGCGGCAGGGCGATGCTCGCGCGCCCACGCGACGAACCGGCGGGCGACGTCTTCGGGATCGAAGCGCTCGCGCGGCAGCGCACCGGTCAGCGCGAGCTGCCACTGCGCCTCCGGCGTTGCGATCTTCGGAACCAAGATACCCGGCGTGTCCATTACTTCGAGTTTCGGCTGAACGCGGAACCATTGGAGCGACCGCGTAACCCCGGCCGTATCGGCGGTCTTCGCGGCGGTGCGCCGGAGAAGCCCGTTGATGATCGAGGATTTTCCCGTGTTCGGGATCCCCACGACCATCGCCCGCATTGTCTGCTCGCCGGCCAGGGCGTCGACCGCCGCGGCGATGCGCTTCACCGACGTCTGGTCCTTCCCGTTCACCGCGATTGCGGTGCGGCCGTGCTGCGCGTGCCACGCGATCCATTCACGCGTCGCATGCGGATCGGCAAGGTCCTCGCGGCCGAGCACGACGATCCGCTGCTTGTGCGCCGCAATCCGGTCGAGGTGCGGATTCGCGCTCGACCGCGGCAGCCTGGCGTCGACGACTTCGATGACGAGATCGACGATCTTGAGGCGCTCGCCGAGTTTGCGCATCGCCTGCGCCATGTGGCCGGGATACCACTGAATCGGTGCGCCGCCGACGCCTCCGCCGCTAGGCAACGCGATTCACCGCTGCGCCCGCGCGCGCATCAGATCCGTCCCGGGGGCCAGAGACCGACCAACGCTTTGCCGGCGACGTCGCTTTCGTGCAGCACCCCCCAGTTGCGAGAGTCGTCGCTGTCGGCACGGTTATCGCCCAGGACGTAGAACGCGTGCGGCGGGACGACGACCGGCGGCGCGCTGCGCCGGTCTCCGAAACGGACGTACGGCTCGTCGAGGACGCGGCCGTCGACGCGCACGACGCCGGCTTGAACGCTGACGTGCTCGCCGGGCAACCCGATCACGCGTTTGATGTACGTCTCGGGGTTGGGCGCGTCGTGCCGAAACGCGATGACGTCACCGCGCCGGACCTGCCGAAACCGGTACGTGAGCGTGTCGATCAGGACGAACTCACCGGGTTGGACGCGCGGCTCCATCGACAACCCGTCGACCTGCGACATGCGAAAGAAGAACGCTACGATGATCGCCGCCAGGAGAACGAACTGCGCAGAGAGCGAGACGATCGTTCGCGCCTTCGCCATCGCCACGGTGGTTCAATCGAGGCGTGCGATCATCCCGCCCACAGCTGGGTCAGCGCAGGATACGAATGCGGTTCAGGGGCCAGAACAGCAGAAAGGCGTGACCGGTGAAGGACGCTTTGTCGGCCATCCGCTGGCCGGCCTGGAAGTTGCCGGCAGTTTGCGCGAAGCCCCAGATGTGTGAGTCTTCGGAATTGTTGCGGTTGTCGCCGAACATCAAATAGCAGCCGTCCGGGATGCGGTCGGGAGCGCTCCATTTTGCCTTGGGCGGAATGTTCGCCATCGCCGGGTCGAGCGGCGTTCCGTCCACGTAGATCCCGTAATCCTTGACCTCGAGCTCGTAGTTCGGCTTATCCTCGATGTACGGCTCGTCCATCGGCAGGCCGTTGCGGTACACGATCCCTTTGTGCACGCGCAGGCGATCGCCGGGTAGTCCGATCGCCCGCTTGATGAAATCGTTGGGGCTCGGGATCGGCGGCGGGAACACGACGATGTCGCCTTCGTGCGGTTTGCTGAAACGATACTCGAACTCGTTGACCAGCAGCACGTCGTGCACCATTAGCGTCGGCTCCATCGACCCGCTGGGGATGAAGAACGTCCGTACGACGAAGGTGATCAAGAACAGCGCGACCAGCCCCGCTACGATGAACGCGTCGAGATATTCGCGCACGACGGTGCGCGTCGACGGTCCGCTGGGGAGGTCTCCCGCGACGACGTTTTCAGGCCGGATGCTGATCGCAACGCGCACGATCGCGAAGACCGCGATGAGCGCGAGAAGTTCGAGCGGGGTCACACCGAGACCGCCTTACTTGGCGGTCTTGCGCTCCGACTTGACGGCCTTGCGCTCTTTGATGCGCGCCGCCTTGCCGATCTTATCGCTCAAATAGTAGAGCCGCGAACGGCGCACGATGCCGCGCTTGGAGACTTCGATCCGGTCCACCCGCGGGCTGTGCAACAAGAACGAACGCTCGACGCCGACGCCGTGGGCGACGCGGCGCACCGTGATCGTTTCACCGAGGCCGCCGCCCTTGCGGACCGTCACGACGCCCTCGAACATCTGGACGCGTTCTTTGCCGCCCTCGACGACCTTGGAATAGACCTTGACCGTATCACCCGGTCGGAAGTCCGGGACGGTCGGCTTCTCCTGTTCCTTCTGGATCAGGTCGAGTACGTTCATGACAGGCTCTCTGACGAACAGCGAAATCACCGCACGGGGGGCGGCGGGCAACCCCGGTAGTGTACCACGAGCCCCCTACCCCGGCAAGGCCGTATCGTTGGCGCGAAAGACCTTGCCGATCCGGAGGATGGTGTGAGTTTTGCTGTGGGATCTCGTCAGCTTACAGGCTGCTGCTTCCTGAGTTGGGGTGAGCGAGTAGCACTTTCGGTCCGCGGAATTCGCGGCCACGAACGGAGGACGCGAATCGCTAGATACCAGCTGAGCGCCGTCGGGCCGCGATTTGATGAAAAAGCCGAGCGACCGGCTCATGGGTTTCCTGAGGCGGGCAAGTACCCTCGGGGGGTGAAAATGTAAAGAATTGTTGCCGAGGGAGGGGCAGGCTAAGGGTCGGCAGCAGAATCCGAACGAAATATTCGAAACTAGAATTGCGATAATTGCGTTTATGTGGGTACGGTGAACTTCGATTCCCGTACAACACCATAGAGGTCGAGAGAAGAGAAAATGCTGGAGATGCGGATCGGGGCTACTGTTGAGGCTACGACAGACCAGGAAAAGGAGGCCGTGCACTCGGTGCAAGTTGCGCTGAGCGAAACCGCCGTCAGGTCTGAGGCCCCAGCATACCTCGTTGGACCCGACAACACTCGGATTGCGATTCCTGAGCCACTATTCCGAATTCTTCGCCAGGCAGCGAACCTGCTTTCGCGTGGCGAGCGGATTACATTGGCCCCGGTGCACAAAGAGCTGTCCACGCAAGAAGCGGCAGACTTGCTCAACGTGTCGCGGCCGTATCTCATTAAACTGCTGGATAATGGGACGATTCAGCATGACAAGACAGGGCGCAACAGACGCGTGAAATTCGGAGACGTTATACGCTACATGAAGCAACGCGATGAGGAGCGCCGGCAGCGCCTTCGCAACCTGATCAGATCCAGCGAAGAGATGGGCCTTTACGACGATGAGGAGCTTATCGCGGCGCCGACGCGATAGATGACTTTACTTTAAACCAAGGGACATTGCGGGTGTGTTCTTCTTTTGGGGTTGTCCTAGACGCCTGTGCACTTTATCCGATTTCGCTTTGCGACGTGCTGCTTTCAGCAGCAGACCGTCGCATATACCGCCCGCTATGGACGAGCCGCATCCTGGATGAAATGAATAACGCGCTCGTGCGAAACGGAAAAGACCCGGACAAAATTCGGCACCGGCGTGCCGAGATGGAGCGCCTTTTTCCCGAGGCTGAGGTAACGGGCTATGAACAGCTCATCCCGGCCATGCAAAACGACGAAAAGGATCGCCACGTTCTTGCTGCGACCGTACGCGCTGGGTCGACCCTGGTTGTAACGTTTAACCTCAACGATTTCCCGAAAGCCGTGCTGGAGCCGCTTGGCATACGGGCTGTTCACCCAGACGTATTCTTGATGGACCTTCTTGGGTTTGACCAGGAAGCGATGCTAGATGCGATTGAGGATATGTCGGCGCAAAAAACGAGGCCTCCGCAAACTCCGCTCGACATACTGCGTCGCGTCGGTAAAAACGCGCCGAAATTTGCGGCTGCGGCGCTAATGATTTATGAGAGCTAAGCCTCGCGTAGTTCCGCGTTGTTGGCAACCTGCGCCATTTCCCGGCGTCGAAACGTAGTCTGCGACGCTGGCGTTGATCGCCAGGAGGCGTCTTTATCGGCTGGCGTTGGGGCGAAAGAATTGCGGTGGACAAAACGAAGCGACGACCGGTCTAAATTTTGCGCTACCTTGCCGCTAGAAGGCGCCTCAAGTTGAGCGAGCAGTCACAGCCGTGCACAGGGACCTGGCGCGGGTTCAGACGGTGCCGAACAACTGAATTCGTACTACGTGAAAAACCGTCCCTTCGTGCTCGCGCTTCATCACCCGAGCCCCATGAAGTTCTTTGCCTTGCCACATCGATTCAACCCGATGCGAGTCTAGGAAAAATGCACCACCGACGAAGTATGGTAAAATGCCGCCGTTTCTTTCAAAATAGGCTCACTGACTACGTGCAAACGTTTAGGGATACGAAACGTGTGCTTTCTTAGCCAGCGACCATTCGCCACAAGCGCGTCGGCGGCCGGAAACGTGAACTGCCACGAGTTTCACTCAGTAGATTACTTGCCTCGACGGCTAGGTAGCGAGAATGCCTTATCATTATACGAGCTCGTCGTTTGAGCGCAGTTTGAAGCCCGCCATGCCGAAGAAGCCGAGCAGCGCACTGACGGCACAGAGGGCGCTCAGCGCGGGTCGGGGTCGTTTGGCTCGTCGGTGTTGGGGCGGCGACGACGGGCGGCGACGGCTTCATCGTCCTCATCTCGCCGGGCGAATCGTCGCCACACCAGCGCGACGATGTAGATCAAGACGGCCGCCCAGAACATCAGCAGAATCCCGCCGATCGCGGTTTTGCTCATGGGAGCCGGCCCTCGTCGGCGAGCGGGGGGTCGAGTGCGACGAACTGCTCCGGTCCGGTCAGGCGCGCCAAGACTTTTTTGCCCTCGGTCGTGCCGACGATGGTGAGCGTTCCCTCGCCGAAGCGCAGCTTGCCGTCTTTGTGCCGGACGATCCACGTCGCCAGTCGCCGCGCTTCGCGCTCCTCGATCGTCATCCGCGGCGGCAGCCCCTTGCCTGCGAATGTCGCCTCGTATTCCATAGCGGCAATTTTACCACGACGAGACGCGAGCTGGTGGTCGCGGCTTTTGCCCGGGCCCGGGCCGGCGAGTGGTAATCTGAAATGGATGGACAAACGAGCGGCGCTGGCTTTGCGGTTGATCATAACGGGTGTGGTGATCTACTTCCTCGTGCGCATCGTCATGGGGACGCCGGCCGCTCACTGAGCGGTGCGTTGTCCGCGCCGGCGCCGGCGCGGTTCCGAGCCGTCGCGCGGTCGCGGGATTGCTGGCGGCGCCAGGCGGCAATCTTGGCGTGGTCGCCGCTCAACAGGACGGCGGGGACATCGACGCCGCGAAACGACGGCGGACGGGTGTAGGCCGGATGATCGGGCAGGTCGGTGGTCCAGGATTCCGACGCTGCCGACTCGGCGTCGATGACCCCCGGGATCAAGCGGATCGTCGCATCGAGAAACGCCATGGCGGCGACCTCGCCGCCCGTCAGGACGAACTCGCCGAGCGAGATCTCCTCGATCGGATAGAGCGCCCCGAGCCGCTCGTCGACCCCTTCGTAGTGCCCGCAGATCAGGACCAGCCGGTCGAGCCCGGCCCACGCGGCGGCGTCCGCTTGGGCAAAAACCGGACCGCTGGCCGAGGTCAACACGATCCGGCGACGCTCTTCGGCCGCAGCGGCGGCGATGATGCAGTCAAGCGTGCGGGCCAGCGGCTCGATTCGCAGCACCATTCCGGGGCCGCCGCCGTAGGGGCGCTCATCGGCGCGCTCGCCGGGTGCAAGGGCGTCGAGCAGGTGGTGCATCCGGACCGCGACGAGCCCGCGCTCGATCGCGCGCCCGACGATCGAGAGGCCGATCACCGGTGCGAACATTTCTGGGAAGAGCGACACGACGTCGACGTGCAAGACCCCCACGTGGCGTTCTTCGACCGTCTGCGTCGGTTGGTCCCGGGCGGCGCGCCGGCCGGGCCGCTGCAGCGCGGCGCGCTCGAACTGGAACGAGGCCGGCTCGATTCGGCCGAGGCCGCGTTCGATCAAGCGCTTTCTGCGGCGACGACCGCGGACGAGATCGCGGCTGCCCGCAACAAGCGGGGGATCCTCGCGCTCAAGCGCGGCGACCGTGAGCAGGCAGTGGCCGAACTGATCCTGGCGCTGGAAGCACAGCCGCGCTCCGCGGCCGCGATCACGACGGTCGGCAATCTGCTGCTCGAAGATGCGGCGGTCGATGAGGCGATCGTCCACTACGAATACGCGATCCTCATCGACGACGCGTATGCGCCTGCGTATCACAACCTGGGCGTCGCGCTGCATCGCAGCGGACGGCGCGCCGAAGCCGTGCGGATGTTGCGCAAAGCGACGCGGCTCGAGGTGCGCGCGCGCCGCACGTGACGGAGGCGCCTTCTCGGCGCGACAGCCGCCAAAACGTTGTGGCTACAGAGTTTTCGTGCTGATCGCGTCGGTGTTGAGGATGTCGACCAGCGACTCGAACAACTGCGGCAGCGTGATCGCTTCGAGCTCGCTGCGCGCCTTGATGCTCTCGCCGTCCTCGCCTTCGTCACGCAGGTAGCAGCGCGACTCGACCCCGCCCGAACCTTCGCTCAGGAACGAAACCGCGAAACCTTTGCCGAGCGTATCGTCATAGATCCGCATCGCGGCCGGGTTGAGGATTTCGATCGAGTGCGACGGGTTGTTCGCATCGAAGATGGTGATCGTCAAGTAGTCGCGGTTGACGATCTCGATCGAGCCGACGACGAACGTGTTCTTGGCAGAGAAAAACTCGTGCCCTCGCTTATTACGCGAACTGACTTCGTAGAACACGCGGTGCGCGACGAACCGGTTGAGAATCTTCTTGAGCGTCGCGATGGACGCCAGGGTCTCCGTCCGGTTGCCGCGGGTGTAGATGATCTTCAGGGCGTCGGGCCGGCCTTCGGTTGATCTCCGCGCGTGACGTCCTCCGGTCAGCGGCGGGGCATGACGCGTTGCACGAGACCGGGAAGAAACCCTCCGGATGCTCTCCGTTCCCGACATGGCGCTCCTCGGAGCCGCCGCTCTCATGCTCTTCGGTCCCGACCAGCTCCCCCGCGTCGCGCGGAAGGCCGGGAACGTCATGCGCGAGATTCAGAACACCTCACAGGCCTTCATCCGCGAGATGGAACGCGCCGCCGACATTGCCGAAGAGAGCGAGGGCAAGCAGGCTGCGGACATCCCGTACGAGCCGGAACCGTACGGCGCCTCAGCGTTCGACGTCACCGCGCCGTTCGAGGCCCTCGGCGATGCCGGCCCGCCCACGGCACCACATTCCAACGGCAGCGCCGCGTCCTACGAGCCCGCGCCGCCGGATCCCGATCCGCCCGCGGTGGAGACCCTCGCCGCGCCGCGGCCGGCGCTCGACCTGCAGACGGCAGAACACGAATACGGCGCCGAGCCTTTCGACCCGCCGCCGCCGCGTTGAGGCCGCCGGAGCGACCTACAGGTTGAAGTTGTTGCGCAGCTCGGTGATGCGGGATTCGAGCACCCCGCGGACCTGCCGGTGGAGCCGGTCCTTCTGCTCGTCGGGCAGTCGCTGGTAGACGAGGAAGCCGGCGGCCGAGATGATGCCGCCGAGAACGCCTACCAGGACGGTCCGGCCGGCATCGGTACTGGCGGCTCCCGAGTTGCCGCTCGAGTTGCTGGCTCCCGGCTGGAGTTCGCCGTTGGGGGATTTGCTCACGTCGGTCATCGTTGGTTTCCTTTCGACGCGGATGTACCCCGAATCTGCCGTTCCGGCGTGATCGGCGGATCGACTTCGGGTTCACGGCAGTAGCGAATCGCTCCGCGATACTGTTTGGCGATTTGCGCGACGGCGAGTTCGGCGGTCGCGACGATCGCGCGCACGTCCTCGCGCTCGCGAGTCTCCTGGGGCCAGCGCATCAAGAAATCACCGCTGCGCCGATGACCTTCGACCTGCACGTGCGCGACGTCGGTCAGGCCGATCCAGGCTGCTTGCAGCAGCGCCGAGACGGCAGCGCAGGCAATGTCTTCGCCCGGCGCACCCTGTTCAGCGTGCCCGCTGGAAAAAACAGAGGACAGCCGCCG
>Ga0070714_100003094_pt1 | contig 12352 bp, 5 predicted proteins | sample LARL83metaG_FD_65450 | JGI IMG/M metagenome (GOLD analysis project Ga0070714, IMG submission 65450) | Corn, switchgrass and miscanthus rhizosphere microbial communities from Kellogg Biological Station, Michigan, USA - LAR L8-3 metaG | ecosystem: Host-associated > Plants > Roots > Rhizosphere ... | reverse complement strand
CCGGAGGCGGTCCCCGGCCCGGTCGCCTACCTGGAGATCCAGGACGAGGGCGCGGTCCGCCAGATCTTCCTGACCTGGTCCGCCGAGCGCCGCCTGCTGCCCGCCACCGACCTGTTCCGCAGGCACGTGCTCGGGCGCGCCGCCGCCGGCCAGCTCCCCGCCGTAGCGTTATGTAACGAACGGGGCGGTGTGCGCGTCATCCCTCCCTGCGGCCGAATCGCCATTGTGACGCGACCACGGCCGGCTGAACTGGATCATTTGAGACGCGTGTATGTACCTCGGCAGGTGCCGGCATTAGTCTTAGCCTCAATGGCGCGCGGCCGCTCCGCTTTGCATACAACGCGAGGTCAGATGGTGCCACCGGCGACTCACCGGACCATTCTCGTGGTGGACGTGGAGAAGTTCGGCGATCAGAGCCGCACAGACTCAGAGCGCGTGACGATTCATGGCGGCCTTCGCGAGCTTCTGCAGGACGCCTGCCAGGGGGCCGGAATCGACTGGGATTTGTGCTATTGCGAGGACCGCGGCGACGGCACAATGGTCTTGGCCCCGCCCAGCATACCCAAGGCTCAGTTCTCCGATCTTCTTCCTGGCCGGCTGGCCTGCGCGCTGCGCCGGTATAACCATCTGCGCCGCCCGGGCGAACGGATACGGCTGCGGATGGCGCTGCATGCCGGCGAAGTCACCCTCGACGGCATCGGAGCCGTATCAAGCGCGGTTAATCATGCCTTCCGGATCCTCGACGCCCCGCCGCTCAAGGACATGCTGCGGAACTCGCCAGGCGGCGTGCTCGCACTGATTGCCTCGCAGTGGTTTTACTCCGAAGTGATTAGAAACAGCCCGGAGTTCCGTCCGCGGGCCTATTCTCCCGTCCTTGCTAACGTCAAGGAAACCAGTACGATCGCATGGGTTGCCATGGCCGGACCCCGTGGCCCGGTATCGCATCTAGCACGACGCGAGCCATGGCGTATCCGCTTTCAGGATCCCGACGGGGCAAACCACGGGCCGGGAATCCTGATCGGCGGACGTTACCTGCTCACCTCGGCGCACACCGCGGCGAGAGCGCTCCGACTGCCATCAGATGACATGGCGTCACCCTCGGGCCGGGTTTTCTTCGACGTGCCCGCACGACCGGGAACGGAACCGCGATGCGCGGAAATCATCTTCTGGCGCCCCGCCCCGGTCGACGGATACCGAGCAGGCCCTGGCACGAGAGGCGCTGGCAGGGCAGGCTCCGATGAGCCGCGCCCCGGCCGGGCGCGCCTCGGTGTCGCCGGATTCAGCCTCGTAGGCCCGGCCATTCGTGGCATCGAGGAACCTCCGTACCGGTTCGACCTGGGAACCAGGGCGCGGATTGTCCGCTTGCGCGCCTGTGACTCACGAGGCGGCGGGCGAGGCAGGTCCGTGATCTGGGCCTACCTGCCGGGACGCGGCGCGGACAACCGGGGCCGGATCCCGCTTGGCCGGCTGACCCCTGATGTGCCAGATATCACGATGAGGTATCACGGTTCCGATGTGGTTGATGAGCAAACAGGAGAATTCCTCGGCCTGGCCGTTATGGATGGCCCGGAGAGTTCCGGGGAAAACGGCTGGCTAACCCCGATCGGAGAGATCGCCAACGAGTGGCCACTGCTGCGTCGGATTAACGCTCCAGTGAGATCTGCTGCTCCTGATACGGCGCGGTCCCCTCAGGTGAACGTGGCGGAGATCTTGCGCCTGGTCGAGAAAAGCCTGGCTGTGCCCGTCCTCGCCAATGCCGGGTCCCGCCACCTGATCATCAGCGAGTTGCCTATCAAAGTGGCGCTGACCATGCCGCGCAGTTCCGCGGACCGAGCTGATCTTACCGCGTTGCTATGGTCCTGCACGCAGGTGCCAGGGGCGCTCGATGAATTGGTCGGCAAGATCCGCGCGACGTCACTGGGCAGGAGGGACGCTGATGATCTTGCAAATGACTTGGAAAGACTTCGCGTGTAACTGTTGCCCGGTCTGTGGTGTCATGTCATCATGCGTGTAGTGGGGGGGTGAGGTTGGATCGGCCAGGTGGTTTCGGTGATAATCCGGTACGGGCTAAGCGGCAGGCTGTCGCCGAGGCACTTCGCAGAATAGATTTGCTGCGAGACCCGGAGGGCCGCAAGATGTGCATCCAGTTCTCTGAAAAGGAGATCGGAGAAGCTATCTTCTGGCCTCAAGGGGACGGCGCGGGCGGATCCGGGGATGATCCGGATATGCTGGAACTTGCTGATCAATTGCTGGCACGTGACGTGGCGATGTGGGTTTTCGCCTACACGATTGCCGATATCTACGGCCCGGGTGAGATCGCCGATGCGATGCGTTCCGCGGTCAGCTCACATCTGGCCGAGCCTCTGCTCGGTCGCGAACAGCGTCGCGAACTGCACGCTATGTGCGAGAACTTGACGGACCCGGACGTGCCGCGCCTGTTCAAGCTGAGCATCGACCATGCGGGCCACAACCTGCAATCGGATCCTTCGAACCTGTGCGCGGTGCTCAACGAGCTGGAACAGTTCCCGGCCCGTGCCGAAGACGAACTCCCGCCGATCGCCGTGTTCGTCCACAAGCTGGCCAGCGCCCAGCCGCCGGAGTTCGGGGACCGGCTTCGTGCCCTGATCGCGGATCTCGTCCCCCGGAAGCTCCAGGCGGACGCATTGGAGAAGGTCGCGGATGGCCAGCGCGGGCCGCGCCGGCCGGGGCGGATTCACTACTGCGCTATTCACCTCGAACCGGACACGATGGATTCCGGGCTCTACTACCTGTCGGCCTTCATCCAGGAAGGCCCGTATCCAGCCGGTATCCAGGAGGACGCATTCCCGGCCGAGCCCCTGATAGAGCCGGACGATAATCCGTGTACCGAGGACCAGATCCGTACTCGTATAGACCAGGCGCTGAACTCGGCCCCGCTGAGCCAGATCAGGCCTGACGAGCTGAGGGTCGAGTTCTACCTGCCCAACTCCCTGATCGACCTGCCGGTGGATCAATGGCGCGTTGGCGTGGTGGCCCTCGGCGTGCGGTACCAGGTCGTGGTGCGGAGCCTGACCCGGCTGCGGGAGCTGGCCGGGTCCTACCGTGACTGGCAGGCCAAATGGCCGCAGGCTCAGCAAGCCGACTTCTCCGGCGTGGCCGGCGTACCTGATCCCGCATTCCGCCCGGCGGAGCGGGTCACCTGGCTCACCGAGCAAGCCGCGGTGAACGATCCCGAGCAGGTCTACGTCGCGCTGGTCCGGCCGGACGGGCCGGTGTGCTTGGTGCTCGTGCAGCCCCCGGCCCCCGATCGATGCGAGGCGCTGCTCGTCGCCCTCACCGCCGGGATCCCGGTACTGCTCTGGGCCCGTAACCCGCAGGCCGACCTGCCCGGCAGCCTTCGCGGCCTGTGCCCGGTCGCAGGCGCCCCGCTGCTGGTCCGGGACCTGCCGGTCCAGGCGCTCGCGTTCCGGCGCTCCGCGTCGGCGGACCGCGTCGGCGATGATCACCTCGCCCGGCACCTGACGTTGCTCTATGACGACGCCAGCCGTATTCCCGAGCCGGCAGCCCCGTTCCGGATGCCGTCGTGAACGAAAGAGCGCCGATGGCAGGCCGCAGGAAGTCTTCCGTGATACGCGACGTACGTACCTCGACGGACGTTCCCCGCCCGTCGGCGCGCCCTGGCCCGGCCCGCGGCGACGCACCCGCACGTCACGACGCGATGGCGGGATTCGCCCCGACCTTAGGCGATTTCCGGCCCGCGGCGCCGGCCCCTGGCCCGGCTGCCCCCGCCGGATCCGCCGCCCAGCACGCCGCCGGGGATGGCTGGCTGTCGGTGCTGCGTCCAGCGGGCGACCGCCGGCTCGACCTAGCCCTCGTCATCGACACCGGCTCCTCGATGGTGCTGTGGCGGGATACGGTGCGCGAGCTAGGGACCATGCTCCGGTCCGCGGGGGTTTTCCGTGACGTGCGCTCCTGGTGGCTGGACACCGATACGCGGAGCGGGGAAGCCTTCCTGCTGCGCGCCCAGGAAGAGCCAGGCCCGTCGGCGGCGCATGACCCAGCCGAGCTCATCAACCCCGCGGCGTGCCGGGTCATCCTGGTCGCGAGCGATTGCGTCGGGGTCGCATGGCGCGACCTGCGCGCGGTCAAACTGCTCGAGAGCTGGGCCGGCGCTCACCATGTATCGGTCGTGCAGATGTTTCCCCAGCGGCTGTGGCGGCGCTGCGCGCCGCCGATTGCCTCGGTCCAGGTGCGGGCGCGCGAGCCGGCGATGGAGAACCGCCGCTTCGCCGTTCGCTACCAGCATGTCGCGGAGCCCGGACCCGGCTTCCAGCATCCTTACGGCGAACAGCCGTCGACGGAGGATGGCCTGGCCATCCCGGTCCTGAGGTTCGACGAGCGCGGGCTCGCGCGCTGGGCGCAGATCGTCCGTGGCACTGCCACGTGGGCGGCTATCCCGGCGATATTCACCGGGCGTCCCGCCGAGCCGCAGCCTGAAGCCGACACCGGGACGTCGGCTCGCGCCCGGGTGGCCCGCTTCCGCGGCGTGGCGTCCCGGGAGGCCTTCCAGCTGGCCTGCTACCTGTCCTTCGCGCCGCTGACGTTCCCGGCCATCCAGTTCGTCCAGCAGGCGATGCTGCCCGCCTCGTCGCCCAGCCACCTGGCCGAGGTGCTCCTCAGCGGCCTGCTCATCAGATCCCCGGACGTGCCGTCGGCCACCGTGGCCGCCGACGATCCGCTGGTCCTGTACGAGTTCCCGGCCGAGGTCGGCGAGTTGCTGCGTTCGTCGGTGCCGCGCAGCACGGGACTTTCCCTGCTGCGCCTGGTGATCGGCCAGGCCACCAGCAGGTCCGGACGGCCGATCGATGTCGCCGCGCTGCTCGATGCTTCCACCGACGCCGACCTGACGGCCCTGGTGCAGTTCGACTGGCGGCTGGCGAATGCGGCGCGAAGCGCGCTCAGCGGCCTCGGCGGCCGCTATGCGGAGATCGCGGAAAGGCTGCGGATCCTGCTGGGTCCCTTTCCGGCCGCCCAGCCCAGTCGGGGGACGCGATCTGGGGCGGTAGCACCCGAGCCGCCAGGCGCCTCGGCAGGAGTTCGTATGACCCGGTCGCCGCGATCCGGATCCTGGTCAGCTACTCCGGGAGACCATCATTTTCCCGGTGCTCAACCCGTCCGAGGAGACGAAGTGTCCAATCCGCCGAGTGATCGCCCCGGCCGGGAGCGGCGCGGCGACGTGCCTGCCGTCTTGATCGGCGTCCCCCCCCGCAACCCGTACTTCACCGGCCGTGAGGACCTCCTGCACGACATCCATGAGCGACTGACCGGGAAGCCGGCCGCCCTGATTCCGCACGCGCTGCGTGGTTACGGCGGCGTCGGCAAGACGCACCTGGCCATCGAGTACGTGCACCGTTACCAAGCCGACTACGACTTGGTGTGCTGGATCTCCGCCGAGCAGCCCGCGATCGTGCGGACGACCATCGCCGACCTCGCCAAGCGGATGAACCTTCCGTCGCTCACCGTGGACGACGCGGTCCGTGAGGTCATGACGGCGCTGCGCCTGAACCGGCCGCCCTACAGGCGGTGGCTGCTCGTCTTCGACAACGTGAACACTCCGGAGGACGTCGCGGAGTTCCTCCGCATCGGATCCGGGCACATCATCGTGACCTCGCGACGGGACCTCTGGGCCGGGCGGGCCGAGGTAGTAGAGGTCAACGTCTTCCACCGGGAGGAGAGCATCGCCTTCCTGCGCAGCCGCCTCGCCGACATCCGCGAGGAAGACGCAGACCAGCTGGCTGGGCGCCTGGACGACCTGCCGCTGGCACTGGAGCAGGCGGCGGCCTGGCAGGCCGAGACGCAGATCCCGGCCGACGACTACCTGACCCTGTTCGACCACCGGCTGGCCCGCCTCCAGGAAGATGAGCGGCTGGCACGCCTGCAGGACGCGGAGGCCGCGCGCACCGAGGAGCCGGCGACGGACTACTACCCGCTGCCCGTCGCGGTGACCTGGAGCCTGGCCCTTGACCGCCTGCGGGCGTCGCAGCCCGAGGTCGTCCTGCTCCTGCAGTTGTGCGCCTACTTCGCGCCCGAGCCCATTCCGTGGAACGTCCTGTCCGTCGGCCGGTTCGTGTCGGCGCTGCCGGAAAGCCTGCGCAGTGCCCTCAGCAGCAACAGGGAACGCGACCGGATGATCCGTGAGATCAAGAAGTACGCGCTGGCCCAGGTGGATTACGGGAACAACCGCCTTCAGCTGCACCGGCTCGCCCAGCTGGTCCTGCGGGAGCAGCTCTCCGGGCCGGAAGAGCGCGAGGATGTGCGCCATCAGGCGCACATGGTGATCGCCGCGGCCGACCCCGGTGACCCCGACGTGCCCGACAACTGGGAGCGTTACCGTGACCTGTGGCCGCACGTGGAGCTGAGCGGCTCGGTGGAGTGCAGCCACAGGGAAGTGCGCGAGATGGTGCTCAACCTGACCCGCTACCTCTATGTCCGGGGCAGCTGGGACGCGGGGCAGGCCTTCGCCGAGACGGCGCTCGGCCACTGGCAGCAGGCTTTCCCGGACGAGGATCAGGCTACGCTCGTGCTGGTCAGGCACCTGGCCACGATCCTGCGCGCGCTCGGGCACGACAGCGAGGCCATGGCCAAGAGTCAGGACTGCTACCGCAAGCTGAGCCGGGTTTACGGTGACGACGATGAGGAGGCGCTGAGCGCCGGAAACCTCGTCGGCGGCACATACCGAGGGCTGGGCCGGTTCAGGGACGCCCTGGAACTCGACCAGGGCCTGTACGAGCGGCACGTCCGGATCTTCGGCGCTGAGCATCCGCGGACGCTCATGTCGCAGAACAACCTGGCCCTCGACCATTTCCTCATGGGGGACTACGACATGGCGGCCTCCCTCGACGAGGCTGCACTGCAGGCGCGCCGCCGTGTCCTCGGCGACGAGAACCCGTTTACCCTCCAGTCGGAGGACGGATACGCCCGCGATCTGTGCGAGGCCGGGAAGTACCGGGAAGCGAGAAACCGGCTGGAAAATATCCTTGGCCGCTACGTCGACATCCTGGGCCTGATCCACCCGAGCACCTTGCGCGCGACCAAGCAGCTCGCCATAGCCTGCCGCAAGGCTGGGGACTACGGCCAGGCGCTCCAGCTGAGCGAGGAGGCCTACGCCGCCTACCAGAGCCGGCTCGGCCCCAGCCATCCCGATACCCTGTCCGCGGCTGGCAACCTGGTCAACGATCTCCGGATCACGGGGAACCTCACCGACGCGGCCGCGCTGGCCGACGAGACCCTCGAGCAGTACCGGCGGCTGCTCGGCCGCGACCACCCGTTCACGCTCTCAGCCGAGAACAACTATGCCATCGTCTTGCGCCGGGCCCGGCGGCTGGCCGAGTCGCCCGTCATGTCCCTGCACTCCTTTACCGGCTTCCGTGACACGCTCGGCCCCGACCACCCCAACGCCCTATCCGCTGCGACCACGCACGCAAACGACTTGAGCGCCGTCGGGGACCTGGACGCGGCGACCCGGCTGCTCGAGGCGACCTACGCATCGTTCAAGCGCGTCCTCGGCCCGATCCATCCCTACACGCTTTCCTGCGCGGTGAACCTCGTTCAGGATCTGCGGGCTACCGGCCTGGAAGAAGACGCCGCCCTCCTGGCGGAAGCCACGATGGACCGGTACATCGAGGCGCTCGGCCCCGGGCATCCCGAGGTCGCTACGGCAGGCACCCTCAGCGATCGCAGCGAATGCAGTACCGACGCGCCTTACACCTGAACGTCCAGGTCCGCGGGCGAGACCTGGCTCAGCCAGTCCGCCAGGCGCCGCGGGTGGGCCGGAGCGCCGCCACGCGCAATCCGGTCCTGCAGCGCATACGCTACTTCCGGGCAGCGGATCAGCGCGCCGCACCTGCTGTCGGCGAGGCCGAGGCCGGTCCAGGCGTGCAGTCGGGCCGGGTCGTCCCTCAGCTGGACCAGGTATCCGCGAGCGGCGGCCGCCCGGTCGCCCTTGGCGCAGGCCGCCTCGGGGGTGCCGGCCCGGACGGCGCTGTCCGCCTCGAACCGCGCGGGATCCCGTAGCCGCAGGTACAGCAGGTCGGGCCGGACGTTACGATCGGCCGTCAGCGGCTTGGCGCGGACCCGGGTCCTGACCACGCCCCGCCCTGGCCGGCCCGCGCGCCAGGCTTGCGCCAGCCGCTCGATATCCTCCTCCTCCGGCTCGAGGTTGCGCAGCCGCCAGCAGCTCAGGTGATCCGCCGCGGTTTCTTCCGCTAGCTGCCCGGCCAGCGGGGGTACCGGCTCCTCGAGCCAGGCGGTCAGCCGGGCCATCACCCGCGAGAGCAGCTGGCGCCCGGCGGCCGTCAGCTCATCGTGCCCGTCAAGCAGCCCGGCGGCGTAGTGAGTCTGCCGCAGCCACCGGGCAAACTCGACGTGGGCGAGCAGGCTCTCCCCGCCCATAGCCACATGACGGTGGACCCGCCAGAAATCCGTCACCGCCATGTGCGCGAAGATCCCGTGCAGCAGGGCCCCGGCGGGCCGGGGGTCGGGACGCCACGGTGCGTAGAACAACTGCCGGGCCTGTCGGCTGACAAGAGGTTCCAGGTCGTTGATGGCACACAGCTTGGCGTGCTGGAACTCGTGCATGAGCGCCACCGCGAGGGCCGCGCCGTCGGTCGGGATCGACGCGGCCACCGCGCCGAAGGCGTCGCCTGAGGTGGCCGACACGTTCCTGTCGTCGGCCCGCTGCCCGATGGGAACCAGCGAGCGCAACCCGCCACTCAGTTCCGCCGCATACCCAGGGTGGTATCGAGTCAGCAGGTGCCATGCCCCGTCGAGCGCCTGCTGCCAGTGTGCAACGTCGCGGTCGCTGAGCCGGCCGGGCAGCGGGTAGGGCTTGTAGCTCCGGTGCGGATCCAGGTCGTCGAGGAGCAGGGTGCGGTCACCCATGACGAGAACGCGTGCCGCCTGCCAGCCCGGGACGTCGGTACCCGGAGCAGGAGGGATCGCGATCACCTGGCCGCCCGCGGCGATGGTCGCCTCCGCCGGGCCTGACACCGTGACGGTGGCGCGCGTTCCGGGCAGCACCGCCCGGCCGATGCCAGGCAGTGTCAGGGCCCCGTCGTCGAGCGGGAAGGAAACAGAGCACACGTACCCGGCCCGGATAGCCGCACTCGCCGCGATGGCCCCGAGGTAACCGAGGACGGGGGCCGCCGCAACAGGGTCGCGGGAGAGCCGCCGCATGGACTGCGAGGCCCAGGCACCCACCTGCGGGTAACTCAGGACGGCGGCAACGGCGTCAGGGGCGGTTCGTTCCGCCGCCGCCAGCAGGTCGTAATGCTCGCCTAGGGTCGCCGCGGCCGCAGGCACGGCCCGTGCGCCGAATCGAGCGACCGCACCGATCAGCAGCTTATGCTTGGTCAGCTGGCCCGCGTAGACCTTCTCAAGCAGCCGACGTCGGCTGTCGCCGCCGTCCGCGAGCGCGGCGAGCTCGGCGCTCGTCAGGGCGGACGCCGGCGCCCCGTCCGTAGTCGTCATGGGGCTCCCCGCGCTGTACCCAGTGCACCGCGAGAAGGCCGGCTCATGCTGCCCACGTCCTGGCTGACGCGGCGGTGAATGTGCCGGATCAGGAAGGCCAGGTCCGGACAGTAGACGGATGGGTTCATGAATCCTGATCCCACCTTGTACCTGTGCACGTACAGGCCGCCGCCGCAGACCGGGTGGAGCGCGCAAGCCTTGCATGTTTCTGAGAGCCCGTCCCGGCCTCGCTGGCGTGCCATGATAGCCGGATGCCTGGTCGCGGTGTCCAGGTCGTGCGTGTATACGCTCAAGCCGGTCCCAGCCGCTCCCGCGTAGGCTGACCGTAGTGTGTCGACCTGCTCGAGGGTGCCGTCGGCGTCGACCACGATCAGGCGGACCGGGGCGAGGCCGAGGGTCTCCACCGCGGCCTGTCCCCCCAGCATCGCGTGGATGATCTCGCTGAACATCCGGACCCGCCCGCCCGGTGGCGATAGCGAATACCAGTGATCGAATGCGGCGGCGAGCCAGCGGCCGTACGGGGCGTCGGTGCCTGACGGCCTGCGGCCTGGCGGGGGATTGGTCCAGTTGCCGTGCGGCAGCAGGAAATCAATAAGCGGTGGCTGGAATTCCTGCAGTGCCTGGTAGGTTCCAACCGGATCGTTGCGCAGGTCTATTGTGCACAATAGACCTGCTAGCAGGTGCGGAGCACGCGCCCGGATCTTGTGCAGCGAGCGAGCCACCCTGTCATGACTGCTCCGCCCGCTCGCATACCGCCGGTGCTCGTCGTTGGCCCGCTGGTCCCCATCCAGGCTCACCCCGATGTGAATGTCGTGCCGGATCAGTACGTCCAGCATCGAATCCGACATTAAAGTACCGTTGGTCTGCACCCGAAGATCCACGTTAGCGTCGATGACATCGCGCAGTTCCGCCGCGGCCGCGTCGATATAGCCCGGCCCGGTCAACAGCGGCTCGCCGCCGTGCAGGACGACCTGGATATCCGACAGCCGGTGATCCCTGACATGATCGGCAATACGGCGAGCGGTAACAGATATCGTTTCCGCTGACATTATCAGGGGTTGCCCGCGCCAGCTATCATCGGCCATTTCGTACATATAACAGTAATTACATTTGAGATTGCAGCGGCTGGCTATCTTCAGTATGAACTGATGAAAGGGGAACGGCTTTCCGTGGACAGGATGGCGGCCAGGCGGATATTGTGCCAAGGCGACCGCGGGCTCAGACGGAGGCACTGAAGCTGGGGAGGACGACTTCGTTGGGGTTCGCCGCATCGCCCAGGATCCTGTTAAGCGAATGGCGGAGCACGGAATCATCTATCTGCGCCACATCGTCCAGGGAGACATCGCCGAGGTCTATCAGGGGCGACGTATCCTTTGGACCCGGCTCCTCGGACGAAAACTCACCCATTATGCCCACCCTTCCTTATTGATAAGCCAGCACCCGGAATTGAGAGAAGTTAAGATCTGCCGGAAGCTATCGCAGTATAATTCGTAAGCTGCGGTGCCGTGACACAAAAATGACCAGTTTGTAATGTAACAATTTCGACTTTGCCTGATTGGGTGATTTTGTCTCCTGGCAGGCTCCCTCGGCCGAACGGCACCGCGGTGCGCTCCGCCACGAGCTCCAGTCCTGCTGGTTCGGTGGGTTTACGCGGTGTCATAATACCTACCCGCCCGCCCGCCCGCTGTCTTGGCCGGCATGGCGGCACCCGGGGGATGGGCTGGCTGCTCACGGGCGGTGGCGTGGCCGGAGATGAGGTTGCCGGGAACCTGGTAACCGCCGGGCAGCGCGTCACGCGGTGGGTCTCGCTACGGGGCTGGTGGCTGCGCTAATCGGGGCGGACCCATCGGCGTCCCGACGGCGTCGGGAGACAGACACCCAGCATGGCGCGACGCATCGGTGTGACCGCGACCAACACGAATGAGAGTGAGTTGCGGGCCAGGAACTGTGCTGCTGAATTTGAGTTCCCGGGGCCGCATCATCGGACAGCTAACTATCGCAGCCGGCATTGCGCATATTGCGCCGCAAACCATTGCCATTCTTTCCGTTCCTCCGGACCCTTGCCCTGACGTCCGCTACCTTTCGAACGCGGCCGTGAAATCCTCGGTGCCGCGCCCTTTCCTCGGAGTGCTTGCGCCGCCATGACCTGATGGCGGCAGGATTTCCTCGGACTCTCCTTTCTCGTCTGGCCGACCTCGAACCCCGTTGCTTATCCGGGGCGAGCGGGGTGCGTGCCGTCCCTCCCGATTACCCGGGCCAGGATGCCGACGCCCTCGGCGATGGCCTGCTCGCTGGCCGCGGCGTAGCCGAAGATGAGCCCGCCGGGACCCGGGTGGCTGATCCGGTACGGCGTCACGCCGTCGATCCCGACCCCCGCCCGGGACGCCGCGGCGACTACGGCGCACTCGTCGAGGTCCGGCGGCAGCCAGGTGACCAGGTGCAGCCCGGCGGACACGCCGGACGGTTCCAGCCAGGGCAGCTGCCGGGCCAGCGCGGCCACTAGGGCGTCCCGGCGTCGCCGGTAGACCGGGCGCATCCGGCGCAGGTGCCGGTCGAGCTCGCCCCGGCTGATCAGGTCGGCCAGCGCGAGCTGCTCGAGAGCGGGGGAGCCGCGGTCGGCGGCGATCTTAGCCTCCGCCATCGGCCCGGCCAGGTGTCCCGGCAGCACGAACCACCCGAGCCGCAGCCCCGGCGCCAGCGTCTTGCTCGCTGACCCGGCGTAGACGACCTGGTCCGGGGCCAGCCCCTGGAGGGAGCCGACCGGCGTCCGGTCGTAGCGCAGCTCGGCGTCGTAGTCGTCCTCGATCACCACCGCGCCGCGCTCGGCCGCCCAGCACAGCACCGC
>Ga0070714_100003093_pt1 | contig 12352 bp, 12 predicted proteins | sample LARL83metaG_FD_65450 | JGI IMG/M metagenome (GOLD analysis project Ga0070714, IMG submission 65450) | Corn, switchgrass and miscanthus rhizosphere microbial communities from Kellogg Biological Station, Michigan, USA - LAR L8-3 metaG | ecosystem: Host-associated > Plants > Roots > Rhizosphere ... | reverse complement strand
CGAGGCAATATACGCCGCGGAATCGCGTTCTTCCGGGGGCTGCGCCTCGTAAGGCGGCGCGAACGGCAGGTTCGCACCGATAACTGCTACGAGCACGGCGGCCAAGGCCACGACGATAGCAATCCGCATCGGCTGCGGGAGCACGTCCCAGAAACTGCGGCCCGCGGCGTAGCCGTGCACGCGCTCGTCGAAGATCACCGTGCCGCGGCTCAACAGCGCATAGGCCGCGCGCGCGTTCCCGCGCTGCCCCAGATGAAGATTATCGAAAACGCTCGGCGTCGAGATCAGCACGATCGAGCCGCGGCCGCGGCTGTAGGCCAGGCCGGCGGCGCGCGAACCCGCTGCGAAGACCGTCGCCCGATTCGCGCGGCACGCTCCGGCATAACCGGCGGTAAATTGGCCGGCAATCGCCGCACCGCGCAACGGCCGCGCGAACGCGCACCCCGCGGCGGCTCGCGTCTGCACCGGATGGCGGGTCGTATGAGGCAAACCCAACGCATCGGCCGCGGCGCGGCTGGGCGCGCCGTCCAAAATGACGAGCTTGCCGCCATGGCGGACCCAGCGATCGAGAAACGCGAGCGCACTTGCCGACGGCGCCGCAGCCCCGAGCGTGCGATCCCCCGCGACCACGAGCGTGGCCGGTCCATTCGAAAGTTCGCCGATCGGCGACTCGAAGCGAACGACGCGAACGCCCTCACGCGAGAGCACGTCGTAGAGCGCAGCATAGCCGTTCGCGCCGGTGTCGTACGTCGACGGTTCGCTCTGCTGCGCGGCTTGGCGCGATTCGCGCAGGGCGGCCAGCACGACGACGAGCGCGAGCGCCGCGATGACGATCGCCAGGTCGGCAACGCGCTTACGCGGCATCGCTCTGCGGCTGCGCGAACGCCGCATACGCGCGCTCGGCATCGTGCCACTGCTCGGGCGCTACGCGAGCCTCCGCATACACCGCCGCGGTAAATGCGCGCGCGATGGCGTCGAACGGCGCGCTCAGCCGCGGCGCGCGAGAGCGCACGTCGCGGCGGCACTCGTTCACCGTGCGCGCGGGATCGTCGCGAAGCAGCCCTTGCGCGTCCAGCGCGGCGAGTGCGGCGCGGAAGAGCAGCGCGATCGCCGCCGCATACGAGCCTTGTTCGGCCGCGCGCTGCGCCGCCGCATGCAGTACGCGCGCATCGGCCCGTGCCGGCAGGGGGTGGGCGCCGGTGCCGGCGGCGGAGGCTTCACGCGCCATCCCCAGGAGCAAACGTATTGCGACGAAGATGACGAGGACGATCGCCAGCACGAGCAGGATGTCGCCGAACGCAACGCTCGCCTTGGCGCCGATGCGAACGTGATGCGAAAAAGCGTCGATCAATTGATGCCAGCGCTCGCCCAGCCAATCCCGCGCAGCGTCCCACCACGTGCGCGGGCGGGCGCCCGCGACTTCCATGCGAAACCGCGACTGCGAAAGAACCTCACGCGCCAGCGTCTGCGGATCGCGTCCGGGCGTTTTCGTGCCGAACTGCTCGAGCACGCTCACGGCCAGGTTGCAACGGGCTGCAGGCTCTCGATCTCCGCCTGCATGTCCAGTCCTTCTCGGCGCACGCGCACGTCGAAGTAATAGACTACCAGAAGCACGCCGAGCGCAGCGGTCATGACCAGCGAGAGCACCGCTCCGACAAGAACCGTGAGCAGATGCAGATTCATCGATTCGAAGATCGCTGCCGCGCTCACGGAAACGATCGAAATGCCAAAATAAATCACGGTGAGCGCTAGGCACACGAGCACGGCGCGAAACAGTTCGGCGCGATTGAAAACGCGCGAGAACCCGCTGCCCATTGCGGCGCCGACGGGCGCGTTCTCAACCCCCAGCGCGCTGAACGCGAAGCCGAAAGCCAGATAGCTGAGCACGATGCAGACGAACCAAAGGACGGCGACCACGACTCCCGCGATGAACGCCGCGACGCCGAGCGCCGGCGAGGCGCGCACGAGCAGGAAAGCCGCGATAAACACGGCCGTGAGCGCAAACGCTCCGGCGAAGATCACGCCGGCGAAGACCCCGAATTCGCAGAGCAGCGCGAGCGCGATCGATCCGGTGCGGCGCAGCGCGGCGCTCCAGCAGGCGCGCCAGTCCGGCAGCTCGTTGCGGTACAGCCGCCCCACGGCGGCCGCAATTGCCACGATGGTGAACGCGTTGAGCACGACCGCCACAAGAATTAGAACGACGTTCCATCCCTCGAGCGCGGCATCGGCCTGCGGCGGCGTTTTGGCGGGATGCTGAATCTGCGCGAGGATTTGCGCGAAGGAGCTGCTCTCGTGCATCGCCACAAAATAATTCAAGACCGAGATCGGAACGACCATGACGGCCACGATGAGCGTGAACGGGACGAGGTTCCGAACGTACAGCGTAAGCGCGCGATCGAAAATCTCGCCCAGGGATAAAGGCCGCAATAGCACCGGTTCACCCGCGGAACGCATTATCGCGGCTTCTTGAGGATTTCGCTTCTATCCTATGGTACTTCCAAGGCATGCAGGAGTTGGGCGAACTGGCCGCCATCTGGCGATACCCGGTGAAGAGTCTGGCCGCCGAGCCGCTCGAACGCGCGGAAGTGCAGGCGGGGGGCATACCGGGCGACCGCGCGAGCGCGCTGTTCGTTCGCAGCGGACACGCGCGTACCGGAAAAACCTATCGCGGCAAAGAGCACAACCTGCTGCACACGACGAGCCAAGCTCGCGAAGCGGTCGAGATCGCCGCGAGCGGCGGCGTGGATCTCGAGGTGCGCGACGCGGAGCCGCATTATTTCGATGCCGCGCCGATCTCAATCGTCTTCGACCGCTGGATCGCCGAGGTGGAAGGCGCGCTGGAAACGCCGCTCGATCCGCGGCGCTGGCGTCCGAACCTGTACGCGCGGGCGTTCGAGGGTTTCGCACTGCGCGAGCCGGATCTCGTCGAGCGCGTCATCGAGGTCGGCGGCGCCGTGCTGCGCGTGCGCGATACGATCAAACGCTGCGTGACCACGACGTACGACATCGAAACGGGCGAGCGCGACGACGACGTTCTGCTCTACGTCGCGCAGAAGCGCGCGAACGTCATGGGGGTTTACTGCGAGGTCGAATTCGCCGGTATGGTGCGGGTAGGCGACGTCTTGCGTTTGCGCGCGCGCTGAACCTCGCGCACGACGGCCTCCAGCGCATCGATGTAATCCAGAAAACGGTCGCGTCCTTCGCGCGTGATGCGCACGAGCGTCTGCGGGCGCCCTTTTCCCGTGATGCGCCGGGTTTCGACGATGCCGATTTCCGCGAGCGCGTGCAGATGGCGATTCAAATTCCCGTCCGTCAGGCTGCATGCTTCCTGCAGCTGCGTGAACGAGAGACCGTCGGGATTCGCGACGAGCGCGCTGCAGATTCCCAAGCGTCCGCGTTCGTGAAAGACGCGATCGAGGCTGCCGAGCGCGTAAGGCGCGTCGCTCATACCGTGCGCTCCCGCATGATGATGAGTCCAATCGCGAGCTGACCGGCACCGAATCCCAGCGGCAGCACCCACCACTGCAGCGCGATCTCCGCGGGAACGAAGAGCAGTCCCATGCCGGCGATCATGAACGCCGCCGCGATCGGCACGACCGCGCGCGGCACCATGGTGCGAGACGCGAACAGGCCGACGCCGTAGCAGCCGTACCACACGCCCGGAAGAAATGCATAGAGATTCGCGTGCAGCATCGCAAACGAAAGCATGGCGCCCAAAACGAGCGCGGGCACCATGGAAAGGCCGACGGTCGCCGTTTGCCAGCGATCGCGCGCCGTTGCGTCGTTCACGTACCAATGCGCGATGGCGCCGTAGTTGACGAGCACCGACGCCGCGCAGCACGCGAACCACAGCGCGAAATAGAGATGACCTTCATGCACCGTGCGCACGTGCGGCACGACGAGCAGCTGCAGTGCGCCCGCCGCGATCGCAAAGGCGCCCGAAACGCCGGCTGCGAGCGCGGAGTATCCGCGGAAACGCTGAACGTGGCCCAGACGTTCGCGCACTTCTGCGATGTCGGCCAGCGCGCGCTCGAGATCCGTCATGCTCTACTTTGTAGCACAAAGCGGCGCGGATTGTACAGCCGCGCCGCGCCGTGCTCTGCTTGCTTGGTCTAGAGTATCGTGATTTCCTGAACGTAGAAGCGGCCCGAGCGGTCCTCGGTTCCGGTTGCGGAGACGCGTTCGCCCACGCGGAAGCGGCCGGTGTTCGGGACGATCCACGTCCCTGTCGTACCGTGCGAAGGTTCCCACACGATGATCGAGTTGCCGTTCACGCGCCGCACGGTGCCGCTCAGGGTGATGGTGCTGCGAGGCGCGGAGGTGTAATCCGTGTCGTACGCGGCGCTGCTGCCGTTGATCGTTTGCGGATAGAACGCGCCGTTCGGGCCGAGCATACCCGTCGCGTCTACGCTTTGTCCGACGTGGAACTCATCGGTATCGGGCACGTACCACGTGCCGTAGCCGTGGCCGTTCTGCGCGACGAGCAGACGGCCGTTGCTCTCGATGCGCCGTACGACGCCGCTGAGCCGTTCGTTATAGCCGCTCTGCCTATTCGATAACGTGATTTCGCTTGCATGAAAAACGCCGCCCGGAGTGACGCATCCATACGCACCGAGGTACGCGCCCGGGCGGATCGTGCCGCCGTTCGCGTTCAGGCGCGCGTTGTTGTCGATGCGAACCTGCGCCCAGTGGCCGCTCGGCGTCTGCACCGTGAGCACCTTGCCGTTGACGCGTTCGATCGTGCCGAAGAAACTTTCGTTCGAAGGACAAAATGGCGCCGCCGACGCGTGCGCGCCCAGCGCCGCGCTTGCAGCGAGGACAAGCGAGCCGATGAGGGGTCCGGTGAATTTGCTAGCCATTGCTTGGTACTCCGTGTCAAAAGATACTGCTCTTTGAACGTTGTACCGCGCACATATGTCGTCGCTTAACAGCTTACAGGGTGCGGCGGCCCTCGATCGCTTTGGCCAGCGTGACTTCGTCCGCATAGTCGAGATCGCCGCCGATGGGCAAACCATACGCCAGGCGCGTCACGGTCACGCCCAGCGGCGTCAGGAGGCGTGAAAGATAGAGCGCGGTCGCTTCACCCTCGGCGTTAGGATTGGTTGCGATGATGATTTCGCAGGGATGTTCCGCGCCGATGCGATCGACGAGTTCTTTTACGCGCAGCTGCGCGGGGCCGATGCCGTCCATCGGCGAGATGAGCCCGCCCAGCACGTGGTAGCGGCCTTTGTACGCGCTCGTGCGCTCGAGCGCGAAGATGTCTTTGGCCTCCGCAACCACGCAGATCGTTTTGCCGTCGCGGCGCTGGTCACGGCAGATTTCGCACGGATCGTCTTCGGTAATCGAAAAACAGATCGAGCACAACCGCACCCGATCTTTCACCGCAAGTATCGCTTCGGCGAGCGCCTGCGCTTCGTGGCGCGGGCGATTGAGCAAATAAAACACCAACCGTGCGGCGGTCTTCGGCCCCACGGTCGGCAATTTGCTGAATTCGTTGATCAGGGCTTGAACCGGACCAGCGATGGTTCCAGGGCTTGGCAAGTAGGCAGTCCGGTTTACATGAGGCCGGGAATGCGCATTCCGCCGGTGAGGCGGCCCATGCGGCTTTGCGCCGTTTCGTCGACTTTCTTGAGCGCGTCGTTGATCGCCACGGTGAGCAGATCTTCGAGCGTCTCGATATCGTCGGGATCGACTGCGTCTTTCGAGAGCTTCACGGCTTTGACTTGATGATCGCAGGTCATCTCGACCTTCACGTTCTCGCCTGCAGCCACGCCCGTGACGACCGTACTCGCAAGCTCTTCCTGCGCCTTGGTCATCTCTTGCTGCATCTTTTTCATCTGCGCCATCAATTGCGCTTGATTCATGATTATCGTATCCGTTCGTTGAGGTAGGAAAAGAGTTCGTCGGGATCTTCGGCTATGGCGGCCGGCTGCGGTTCGCTCGCCTGCACGCTCGCTGCGGTTCGCGCGGCGCTACCGCCTTTGCTGCGAGGCGGCGCGCCGCCTCCGGTCTGAAAGTTCACCTGCATCGCCACGCCGAGCGCTTCGTGGATTGCGCTTTGAATGAGTTTCGCGTTGTCCTTGAGCACGTCGGCGGAAAGCGCGCTCGGGACCTTCACCACCAGCGCGTTGCCTTCGACCGAGTCCGGCATTGCGCGACGCAGTTCGCCGCGCAGCGACTGCTTCTCGCTCTCGATCTTCATCAAGATCGATTCCCACGCAGCGCGCACTTTTTGAATCGTGACCGGTCCGGATGCAGGGCGCGCTTCGACGGGCTCAGGATGACGCGCAGTGGGCGCTTCTGCGCGCGGGGTGGGCGCTTCTGCGGGCGGAGCGGCGGATATCACGGGTGCGCGTTCTTCGTCATGGCGAGCTTCTCGAACCACGGCCACGCCTTCCTCGAGCGCGCTCAGGCGCGCGTTGATTGCGTCGAGCGTCGGATCTTCGGAGGCGAGCGCGTAGCGCAGGAGCGCGGTCTCCAGTTCGAGCCGCGGATTGCCGGACGACCGTGCCGTCGAGAGCGCTTCGCTAAGCAGGCGCAGCGCGCGCACGATCTGCACCTGCGTGAGCTGCTTGCCTCGATCTGCCGCGCGCTGCGCGTCTTCGGGCGCGAGATCGCGCGCGAGCAGCTGAGGGTCTATTCGCCCGACGAGCAGATTGCGAAACTCCGCGACGAGGCTGCGCAGCAGCACTTGCATGTCGGTTCCCGCATCGCTCGCTTCGTCGATCGTCCGGAGCACGCCCGACGCATCCTTCGCGATGAGTTGATCGAGCAGCGAGCTCGCGTACTTGCGCCCCGTCGCGCCGAACGCCAAATCGATCGTTTGCGTCGTAATCGCGCCATCTGCGAACGCGGCTGCCTGTTCGAGCATCGTGAGCGCGTCGCGCAAGCCGCCGTCCGCGCGATACGCTATGGCAGAGAGTGCCGCTTCGTCGATGGCGATGCCCTCGGCAGCGGCGATCTCGCGCATGCGCTCGATCATGACCGGAATCGCGATGCGCCGGAATGCGTAGCGCTGGCAGCGCGAGAGAATCGTGACGGGAAGCTTTTCCGGTTCGGTCGTCGCCAGAATAAACACGGCGTGCGGCGGCGGCTCTTCGAGCGTCTTGAGAAACGCGTTGGCGCCCTCTTTGGTAAGCATGTGCGCCTCGTCGATGATGTACACTTTCATGCGCATCGTCGACGGCGCGAACTTTACCGCGTCGCGCAGCGCGCGGATCTCGTCGATGCCGCGGTTGCTCGCGGCGTCGATCTCGAGCACGTCGAGCGCTGTGCCGGCCAGGATCGCCCGGCAGTTCTCGCACGTGTTGTCCGGAGCGGCGGTCGGCCCGTTTACGCAGTTGATGCAGCGGGCCAGGATTTTGGCCGCGGACGTCTTGCCCGAACCGCGCGGGCCGGAGAAGAGATATGCATGCGCGAGTTTGCCGCTTTCCAGGGCGCTGGACAGCGTGCGGACGACGGCGTCTTGACCGACGAGATCGGCGAAACTCTTGGGGCGCCAGGTACGATACAGGGACACCTTGGGTAGTACTTTTTGGTGTTTCGGGGCGCCTGCCAGGGGGTATACTGTCTGCGGAGCTTCTTTAGTTAATTTACTAAAGAGGCGGTATGCGTGTCCGAGGACAGAGTGGAGCGAGGTAGAGTCGTGGATTTGCGGGCTGCGCTTCGTGAGAAGTTCGGTTTCGAATCGTTTCAACCGGGTCAGGAAGAGGTTGTGAGCCGCGTCGTCGCGGGGCAAGACACCCTGGCGATTTTAGCTACGGGCGCGGGCAAAAGCCTCACCTACCAGCTGTCTGCTCTGCTGCTCGAAGGAACCACGGTCGTCGTCAGCCCGCTCATCGCGCTGATGAAAGATCAGATCGACATGCTGCGCGAGCTCGGCGTCACCAACGTCGTCGCGCTGAATTCGACGCTCTCCGAAGACCAGGAAGCGGCCGCGCTCGAACGCATCCGCACCCGCAGTATCAAGATCGTGTTCGTAACGCCGGAGAAGCTGGAAGACGATTCGTTCATGCAGCTGCTGCAGTCGATTAAGGTGCCGCTGTTCGTCGTCGACGAAGCGCACTGCATCAGCCAGTGGGGCCACGACTTCCGTCCGGCATACCTGGCGCTCGGGCACGTCATCGAGCGCTTGGAGCATCCAACGGTGCTCGCACTTACCGCCACGGCAACGCCCGCGGTCCGTGAAGACATCCTGCACCAGCTCGGCATTCCGCACGTCAAGCCGATCGTCAAAGGGTTCGATCGCCCGAACCTGATCTACGACGTGCGGCGCGCCGAAAAAGAGTCCGATAAACTCAAAATTCTGAAGAGCCTCTTCGCGCGCGAACTCGAAGGCACCGGCATCATCTATACGGCGACGATCAAGAACGCGCTCGAGGTGCAGAAGTATCTGCAGGACTCGCTCGATATTCCGGCCGCCGTCTACCACTCGAAACTGCAGAAGCAGGATCGCACCGCCGTGCACGAGCTCTTCATGGACGAGCACATTCGCGCGGTCGTCGCGACCAACGCGTTCGGCCTGGGCATCGACAAGCCGAACATCCGCTTCGTCGTGCATTACGATTTGCCGGGCTCGGTCGAGGCGTACACGCAGGAGGCCGGGCGCGCGGGCCGCGACGGCTTACCGTCGCGGTGCGTTCTGATTTATCGCATGAGCGATACGCGCGTGCAGAACTACTTCCTGACCGGGAAGTATCCGGACATCGAAGAGGTGCAGAAAGTCTTCGGCACGCTCGAGATTTTCGGCGCCCAGGAAGGCGGCGTTTCGATGACCGACCTGCGCAAGATCCTGCAGCTGCCGCTGACCAAACTCAAAGTCATTCTCGCGCTTCTCAAGAAGGGCGGCTTCATCGAAACGATCAGCCGCTCGAAGTACGCGCTGACCGAAGCGGCCCGCAAGAACCGCCATCTCGTCCTGAATCTGGCCAGTTACGAAACGAAGAAATCGTACGACCAGAGCAAGCTGGCGATGATGCTGCAGTATGCCGAGACGACGTCGTGCCGGCGCAAGTTCATTCTGAACTACTTCGGCGAGGACTACGAGCGCTTGGGCTGCGGCGCCTGCGACAACTGCCTGCGTGCGGCCGCCAAACCGGCGAAAATCGTTCGCGGCGAAGCGCCGGAGCCTGCGAGCCCCTCGGGCTACCGTATCGCCGATATCGTCTTCCATCCGAAATTCGGACAGGGCACCGTGGAACGCACCGAAAAAGACTTGGTCACCGTGCTATTCCCGAGTGTCGGCTATAAAACGCTGCTTGCATCAGCGGTGAGCCGGAACGAAGCCAAAATAGCCTGACGCATTGAAGCGGCTAGGCTGGTTGTTTGGAGCGGCGCTCTTTGCCGGATGCATTACTGCGTCCGCGGCTGTTCCGCGCGCGCAAGTCAATCCGCCGGCTCCCGCGGCAACCAACGCCCCAGTGACGCCGCAGCCTTCTCCAAGTGCTACGGCTTCCGCGATGCCGCCGCTTCCGGGCGCATCGCCGCTTCCGGGCGCATCGGCCACACCCGCGCCCTCGCCGACGCCCACGCCTACGCCGCCGCCGATTGCGGTGCAGCCCGCCGCCGGCATGGTGCCCGTCGGCCAAACGCAAGTGCTGCACGTATCGTACGTGTACGGTCAGATAAGCGTGAACGTCCTCAATCCCGCAATCGTCGATGCCGTCGTCGATCAGAGTGCCCAGACGATAACGCTGACCGGCAAGGCGCCGGGCGCGACCGCGATCGGCGTGACCGATCAGCGCAACATGCCGGCCATCGTCGTGCCGGTGCGCGTCGCGTACAGTGCCGGCACGATTGCAGATACCGCGTCGATCCGCATCACGGGCGACCCGGCAAGCTCCATGTTCGTGAAAGAGCAAGCCGTCGCGGCGGCAATCAAACTCGTACAACCGCGCCCCGGCGCGCAGATCGTCGCCACGCCGGACGAAGTGCAATTCTCGCAGCCCCTCGCGCAGGACGACGTCGCCACCGTCGACGTGCCGGTGCTCATCCAGGGCGAGCAGTATTTTAGCGTAGACGGCGTGACGCACGTGCGCGTCGAGAACATGGCGGCGCCGAAGATCACGCCCGACTCGCTCACGGTGAGCGACTTTCCCGAGAAGCTCACGGAAAACGGCGTCCTCTTCGCGCACGATCTGCAGCGCACGCAGCCAACGCGCTTTTTGTACTTCCATTACAACCCGCCGGGAGAGCCGGATCGCCGGATCGTTTTGCGCGCGCAGAACAAATCGTCGGAACCCGCGATCGTGCAGTTCATCAGCGGCGCGGGCGGACCGGACCCGAACGAGATGCTGGCCGGGCATGTCGCAACGTCGACGTTCCTCAAACATTTGGTGCAGAACGAAGGCCAGGTCATCGTTATCCCCGGCAACGGAACGGTGAACCTGGTCGAGCAGCCGCTTCCGGCCAAAGACGTCGTCTGCAATCTGCTGCAGCTGCGCGTGCTGAGCGGCAGCACCGTGCATCTGACGCTCTTTGCGCAAAATGCGTCGAGTTCGCCGGACGAGGCACTTTCGAGCACCGAGGTGCTCGAAGGCGATCATCCGCACGCGCGCGGCGTCTACCCGATTCCCGAGTTCCACTACAGCACGCTCTGGAACACGACCGATCAATATCTGGAACTGCAGATCGGGCACATTCCGCTGCCGAACCTGCTGCAAGGCCAAGCGTTGGCGGGCGACTACGGCGTGCTGCAATCGTTCGTCATCAAGGTGCAGAACCCGACGGATCGGCCGCAGCCGATTGCGATCTACGAGAATCCGCGCGGCGGCCGCGCGACCGGCACGTATCTCATCGACGGCGTGTTGATTCAATCGCATCAGACGCCGCCGTTTTCTCGCTACAAACTGCGGCAGTACGTCGTCCCGGCACGCGGCTTCGTGCGCGTGACGATCGAGACGATCCCCGACAGCGGATCGAGCTATCCGCTGCGCCTCATCTTCGCCCCCGACGACGGCAGCGTCGCCCCCGGCGCCCCCGGCTCACCCGTGTACTAGTTGTCATCCTGAGGTATCGAAGGACCGCGAGCACCGCGAGCAGCGCCGAGCGAAGTCGAGGCGCTAGCGCTCGCGCGTTTACGGCTTAGGCGGCGGGATCGTAGTCCAGGACTGGCTGTTAATTTTCCAGGCGGTTCCGACTTTCTGCAGTGAAAACGTCATCGTAGCGAATTGCGTAAATTCGGCACGCGGTCCGGTGCCGCGCAGCCTGCCTATGACGGTCACGTACGCCGCCTGCGGACCATACATGATTTGCATCGGATCCCCAAAGGGCGTGTAGCGCGCGTAGTGCAGTTTGCCGAATGTCGTCAGCGCCGCAAGCCAATTACCCGGCGCATCGCTGCCTGACCAGCGATACGGCTCCTGATCGTCGACGATAACGGCATTCGGTGTGTATACGTTTGCGAGCAACTTCGGGTCGTGCCGATCCATGGCGGAGATCACCGCGTCGACCGGCTGCATGAACGGACGGAGATTGGGAGAATACGCCGGCGCGGGCGCGCTGCCGGCAAGCATTAGAGCAATGACGAGTAGTACGTAAAAGCGGCGCTTCATCATTTGACCCCCACGGTGTTGAGCATGAATAAGTACGTGCCGGCTACCGGCTTGCAGTTGCGCATCGCGGGAGCGTAGCCGTTCTCTTTCGCGATTTTCACCGCTACTCGATCGAGTGTCGCGTTGCCGCTGGACTTCGTAATCGTCGCCGCGGTAGCGGTACCAGTCGGCGATACCGTTACGCGCACCACGACGCGTCCGTCCGGGAGCGGCGCCGGCGGCTGCGCAGAATATGTGACCATTGCGTCCCGGGTACAATTCGATACGCCGCCGGTCGGCTGCGCAACGGGCATGTTCGGCGCAAAGGCAACGGCGGGGGCAATCAATCGCAGCGTAAGAGCGATACTGATAAGCATGAATGAAAAGCCTCCCAGGGCGTATGGTGAAAGAAGAAGGGAGCCGTTGCGGCGCAGGTCCTGCAATCGCTCGATGCGGTTGATGATTGCGTGACCGAAACCCATCGCGCCGCACACAGCAGGCATCTCCCCGCCGCCGCCCGTGCGTACGGCCAGCAGCGCGAGACTTCGCGTGTATGTAGGCGCGTCGTCCGAATGCGCGACCGCCCAGTCGTCACAGGCAGCTTCACGCTCGAACGCAGCCGACTGCAAAAGCAGCGTGACGGCGGGATTGAAAAACAGCAGTGCGTGGAAGATGCGCTCGAACGTATGCAGCCAGGCATCGTGGCGTCGCACGTGAGCGAGCTCGTGCAGCAGCACGCACTCGAGTTCATCACCGCCGGCTCCCACGATGTCCGCCGGAACGACGATTGCGGGTTGCAGCAGCCCAAACGCGACGGGGAC
>Ga0070714_100003092_pt1 | contig 12353 bp, 11 predicted proteins | sample LARL83metaG_FD_65450 | JGI IMG/M metagenome (GOLD analysis project Ga0070714, IMG submission 65450) | Corn, switchgrass and miscanthus rhizosphere microbial communities from Kellogg Biological Station, Michigan, USA - LAR L8-3 metaG | ecosystem: Host-associated > Plants > Roots > Rhizosphere ... | reverse complement strand
CTTCCGCTTCCAAATCGCCCGATAGCAACCGGATCTCCTTTCCTTCGCGCGGTTCCACCACGCAGCGCGTCCAGCGATTGATCGCAAAATTCAGCGTCACCGCGCCCGGATGGTACAAATACAAGGGCCAAATGTCCAGAGTACCGCCGGCCAGATCCACGCGGCAGGGGGCCTCAGAAATGATCTTCATGGGAAAGCTCTACTATACCGCTGGTGATATTCAGAATCTCCTCGAAGCGTCCGATGGATGTTTGTTGTGGAATGCATGTTGAGGAATGCCTGGTGAGATGCCTCGTCCCCATGGTTTTTTTGGGCGTTTGCCGAGCTCAATCTGTACCTGACCCCGGCAACACGGCCCACGCGGCCATGGCCGTTTCGCTTGAAATGCAGCGCGTTGCCATCACCAAGCAGGTCGATGCTCTGATCGGCCGCCCCGCCACGCCCGCCGCATCTTTCTTTACTGTGCCCTGGATCGACTTTCCATCCTTCGTGCTGCCGCCTTGCGACGTCCTGCCTGACGACCAGCTCGATAAACTGGTCGGCGACAGCTCCACGCAGCAGGGCGTCCAACCCGATCTGATCCGCGCCGTCATCAGCCAGGAGTCGGGCGGCCGGCCTTGTGCCATATCCTCCAAGGGCGCTCAGGGTCTGATGCAGATCATGCCGGCCATCGCCACTCAATTCGGTGTGCACGATCCTTTCGATCCTAAGCAGAACGTCGACGCCGGTACCAAGTTGCTAAAGCAACTGCTAGCCAAATACAGCGGCGACGTCAAGCTGACCCTCGCGGCTTATAACGCCGGGTCCGCCCGCGTGGACAGCGTCGGCGGAGTGCCCAACATCCCGGAAACCGTGAATTACGTGATCGACGTTATATCCAAACTCCCCAAGAAGTAGTGTTTTCAATAAAATAGCCCACCCGACGCCCGCCTCTGCCTAGTTAAACCTTTACTCTTTTCGGACGATAGACCAATTTGGGGATCTCACCCAACCTCCGTCGTCCATGTCCGGAAAAATATCAATAACGACTCCTTTCGAGGTCGGGCCCTCCTCGGCGAGTTCCTTCTTTGACGAGTACGGCAATGTCCCCGCCGCGGTCTTGATCGTCGATAGCGAAGAAATCAATCGTCGCTTGCTCAAGGCCATCTTCAAAGCCGCTCCCTACCGGATACTGGAAGCTCGCAAAGCGTCGGAAGCCATGGCCCTGCTCCAGTCCGAAAGAATCGACCTGGTGATTCTCGATCTGATGCTGCCCGAAATGAGCGGTCCCGAGTTATGCCGCTGGATTCGATCGCAGCGGTCCACTCAGCTCGTTCCGGTCTTGATGATTACTAACGTGCAGGGCGTCGAAAACGAAATCGTGAGTATTTCCTCCGGCGCCGACGAGTTTCTGATCAAGCCTTTGCATCCAGCCGTGGTGCGGACCCGCGTGCGCGCCATGCTCCGAAACAAAGCCCTCATTGACTCATTGGAGGAAGCCGAAACCATTCTGTTCGCTCTGGCGCAGGCAGTCGAGCGGCGCGACCGTAATACTGGCCAGCACTGCCAGCGTCTGGCCGCCATTTCGGTGATGCTCGGAGAAGCACTGGGCCTCTCCCATGCTGATCTCACCGCGCTGCTGCGAGGCGGCTATCTGCACGACGTCGGCAAGATAGGAATCCCTGACGCTATTCTCTTCAAGGAAGGCATGCTGACAACCGAGGAGTGGGAAGTGATGCGTAGCCATCCCGTCCGCGGCGAAGAGATCTGCCGGCCCATGAAAAGCCTCCGCCCTGTCCTGCCGATCATCCGTAATCATCACGAGCGCTGGGACGGTTCCGGCTACCCCGATGGCCTGGCCGGCGAAGACATTCCGCTGCTCGCCCGTATCCTGCAAGTGGCCGACATCTACGACGCGCTCATCACCGAGCGCCCCTACAAACCCGCCCTGTCCCCGGTGCAAGCCTTCGCCACCATGGAGGAAGAAGTGCAGCGCGGCTGGCGCGATCCGGAGCTGGTCCCGTTGTTCTTCAGCATTATCCAATCCACTCCCGCCGGCGATTTGACTTCGCTCGAAACTTCGCTTCAAAACATGCGCGTTCAGGTTTCCAGGTAGCATAAAGCTGTACTTGAAAGCCCTTCAAATCCTGAACCACGAGATCGTCCGCTGCCAGAAATGTCCCCGCCTGGTCGAATACCGCGAGGAAGTCGGACGCGTGAAACGCCGCGCCTATCGCGATCAGGATTATTGGGCTAAACCAGTTCCCGGATTCGGCGACCCTCAGGCCCGCATGCTTTTAGTCGGCCTCGCGCCGGGCGCACACGGCGCCAATCGGACCGGTCGCATGTTCACCGGCGACGCCTCCGGCAACTTCCTCTACCGCGCTCTTTTCGAGACCGGTTTCGCATCACAGCCCACCAGCGTCTCCCGGAACGATGGCCTGGAGCTCACCGATGCCTACATCAGCGCCGCTGTCCGCTGTGCCCCGCCGGACAACAAGCCGCTTCCGGAAGAGATCCGCACTTGCCGCCCTTATCTGGAGCGCGACCTGGAATTGCTCCGCAATCTAAAGGTCGTTGTTGCGCTCGGCCGCCTGGCCTTCGACGTCTATCTGACCATCCTGCGCGATCAGGGCAAAATCGTTCGCCGCTCGGATTTCGTATTCGGCCACAACACCGAACATCGCACCGGCCCCGGTCAGCCAGTGCTCATCAGCTCATTCCATCCCAGCCAGCAGAACACCTCCACCGGCAAACTCACTGAGGCGATGTTCCGCGCCGTCTTCCTCCGCGCCCGCCGCTTCCTCGACCAAGCCTTCTAATGCGCTAAATCTGTGTGGCTCGGCCCGTTTTAGGAGAGATCAGATCCAGTAAATAATCTTGGGCCATCGCTTCTTCGCGAATCTTCGACCAAGCGGCTATTGCATGTTCTGCTTGGGCAATCGTCTCCCAAACTTGTGTGCGCGACCATACTTTGGAGTTGTCATAGTCCGCAGTGTGTCGAGCCTGCTGAAGTTTGACAAACGAGTCCGCGATGATTTTCAGATCCGTCGCTATAGGGATTTCTGCCGGATCGATTGGAAGGGGGCGCGATGAGACCCTCGAAGAGCATGTCTTCATGTGGCCATGATCAAACATTCTGGCAAATCGATCCCGCTGGCTTCGGTGTTTCCAATTCTGTGCGGCCTCCGTCGTAAACAAATGGAAAAGGCCGTAATATGCCGCCGAAACCGCGCGGCGAAGATCGACTTGTTTCGGTTCGTTCGGTAGATTGAGTTCAGACAAGAAAATGGCCTGCTGAATCAGGTCATTGTGATAGGCCATCGATCAGCCAAAAACTTCTTCCTTGAGGCTCGCTTGCTCAGATTGGCTCCGAAAATTGAAGTATGGAATTAGCCCCCATTGACCGACCGGATCGAGTCGTTGTGTAACGAAGTCCATGATACGGCGGCTCGTTTGGGAAAGAACTGCCGGGCGAGCTGCTTCATCCGACAAGGTGATCCAAAAAAAGATCGCGGGGTCCCCGCTCCAATCGTTGTCAAGCGTGTAGCGGAAGTTCACAACACCGGGCGGGTAGGGTGTGAGGGCGTTGATTTGCTTGATAAGCTCTGTAGGCTGCGCGATACCTCGCGGTAAAATCATTTAAGAACTTCCCACCCCTAGGATACTGCTTTTAACGCAACTGACGTGCTGAGATTTGACCGCGAATGCGGCCTTGCCACCTGCACGGAGCAAGCTCCGTTTGAAGCCGCGAAAAGAGTACGGTGACGTCAGGTCGATTTCTGCGACCCTCGACTCGTTCTTGAGCTTCTCCCTACTTCTGCGTCTTCCCCCCCGCCTCCTCCGCCTCTTGCTTCCGCGCCCCTCTCATCACATCCCCCAGCGCGTAATTGCCTTCCTGGCACGCATACTCTAACAGCGGCTGTTTGGTCGCCGGCCACGTCATCTCGCCCGTCCACGGCCGGTCCCACGTCTCCGGATCGTCCACCGTGAAGCGATACAAAAGCGTGTTATCGTCGATCCGCGCTATGCGCTCCACCACGTGCAGGTTCTCCGTCGACCCGCGAAAACGCGTCTTGTCGGTGAAATTCGTCGTGTCGATCACCAGCGTGTCCCCTTCCCAATGACCCACTGAATCCCCCAACCACCGCCGAATGGTCTTGGGAAGATGCTGCCCGTTCATCCGTACGATGCGCGCGTCGTGAATCATCTCGGTCAGGATCATGACCGTGTCCGGCGTCTGCACGATCTGGTGAATATCGTTATAGAAATAGTCCGGCAGCGCCGGCGGGCCCGACGTCGAGCCGAATCCCAGCAGGCAGCGCTCGCTCAACGGCCGCTCCTCCGGATTGTCGTATTCCCCCCGTCGCGTCGCGGCGACATTCTGGCTCTGTTCACCCGCATCCGATGTCGGCAGCGCGCCAAATGCATTCGCGCGACGCTTCTTCGCGGCGGCGTTGAACGGTGGCACGCGCCCGTCCGGCGGATCGATGACGATCGACGTCCGAATCTGCCCATCCACCATCGTGTACGCGGTTCCTTGGTTCAGCCATAGACGATCGTAGCCGCCCACCGGCCCGCCACCGGCCTTTTCCAGAATCTCGAAATACGATTTTCCTGCGCTCTTGTCGCCGCCCACCGGCAGCGTGCCGCGATTCGGATCCAGCTTCCCGCCATCCGCGTTGCGGCGAGCCATTTCCGCTTTCTGCACCTTCTCGGCTTGTTCCTTGCTCAGCACCGGCGGATCGCCGGGCATCCGCTCCATCGGCGTCATGGTCGCCAGATCGTAAGTGCCTTGCAAATCCGGATGTCCGTCCGGCATGCGGCGGATAGAGGACTTGGCCGCGGTCTTCGCCGCCTGCGCCCTGGCCGGGACAGCCGTCACTACCATGACCGCCAGCGCCATCAAAGCGGCTGTGCTGCTTCTTGCGATAAATCCATTCTGCATATTCAATCTCCTCGATTACTTAAGCGGATGCTTCCGGTACGGGCCATACAGCATTTCCTCGACAAACTCCACGCACTTGAAATCCAGCAACTGCGCGTTCTTCTCCTGGCGCCGGTACAGCGCCATGCTGATCTTCCACGGGCGCGTAAAGACGTTCGGGTCTTCCATCGTCGCCTCGTACTGAATCTCATTGGGACCAGTGCGCGTGTAGCGCTCCACTACGTGCAGCTTATCGCTGTGAAAATTTCCGGCGCGATCGAACCACGACCCATCGTTCATATCCGTGACATTGACCACCAGGGTTTCGCCCTCCCAGTGTGCCACCGATTGCCCCATCCACGAGTCGGCCAGCGCGGGCCCGGGGTCCTTTAGATAAATATTCCGCACTGCCCCGGCGTACTCATACACGAATGTCATCGCCGTGGGACTTTGCACGATCTGAAACGGGTAGGGCATGTAGGTCGCGCGCGGCACGCCTGGCAGATAGCACTTGATCTCTGGATCCTTGTTCAACCAGTCTTCCTGGTTCTTCTTCTTGATCGCCAGCGCCTCCGGCTTGTAAGGGATTTCGCCGCCTTCCACCACGCCCATGCTCGGCGGCACTGCGCCCACTGCTCCTAGCGCTAGCACCGCGGCAACCGGCACCGCGCCGTATGGCCCCGGCCGAAGCGCCATTGCCGGACGAGCGACGTGAGCTTCGAGATCGTAGTTGGCTTCATTCAGCGCCTGCCAGATTCCATTCAGGTCGGGTTTGCCGTCGGCTGTGCGCGGCGCCCGATAAGCCTGTCCCGCCAGTGGCACCACCAGGCCGATGGCCAGCATGGCCGCCAGGGCGGATCTCATTCCAAGTCTGCAGACAACTTTGTCCATTGTATCTATCCTATTTCAAAAGCTGTCCGCCTGGTAGTGTCTCAGTTTGACTGAGACACTACCGTCCGCCTCGCTGCCTCCACGGTACCAGTCGATGGGGCGAGCGATTCCTACCGTGCCCGTTCTGTCCCCGAGTTATAGACTGTGACGATGTCTACCCAGCGAGCCCTTCCTACTCGGTCGCTGACGGTTGCAGGCAACCATTTGCGGAGCGCTCCTGCGCCGAAAAACCCTGCCCTTCGATTGCAATTCGGGTCCGTCATCCTAAGTACCATCAGCGGCCGGCAGTATCTGGTAGGCGAAGTCCTCGGCAGTGGCGGATTCGGAGCAGTCTATCGAGTCACTCAGGTTACCGGCGGAGCACCCCTGCCCGGAACGTGTGTCGAATTCGAGAGTCCAATCGGTTGGCATTTCGCTGTTTCGGGTGAACAATTCGGCTGCCGCTTTGAATCAGGACGGCACGCTGAATTCGCCCCAAAACCTCGCTCAACCGGACCTTCCACCTGGTACGTTGCCTCTGCAGGTATCCAACAACGCGACCGGTGGGTCGATGCGGGCATTGTCACGATATCGGTTGCTGTCAACTAACCGGCTCGTCACAATTTTCACACGCGCCGGGCAACTAACTACATGCTGTAGAAGAACTCCTCGTATACGATCTTGCCGTCGGCTACCTTGTAGACGCCGATCTCTTCCATCTGCATCCGCTTGCTCTGGGGCTTAAAGGTGATATCCATCTTGAACGTCACCGCGAAATGCGCACCCGCCACCAGAGGACCTTCCACCTTGACCGAGTGGACTTCATGGTTCGATGTCCACCATTCGCCCTTGGCCTTCACCGCCGCGATACCTTTCGCCTCGCGCGATTGTCCCGGAGGTGCGCCGGCTTCCATGCTCACGATATCGGGCGAGTAAAGCGACATGGCGTCTTGGAACTTGCCCTGAGAGCAGAGTTGAACGACTTTGTCCGCGATTTCTTTGGTAGTCATGTTCTACGAATATCACAACCGAAGCAGCCATCCGGTGACCAATCCAGGAATTGTCTTCTTCGCTTCTCTTTCAACGTTTTGCCAATTTGCAGTCGCCCCTGCCGCCGACGCGCGTGCTACTAACGTCTTAGGAGAACAACTAATGATCCCTAGTATCGAACCGCTATCCGATCGTGCCGCGATCAATCGCGCCAACGCCCAAAAATCCACCGGCCCCCGTACTGCCGCTGGCAAACAGCGCTCTTCCCTCAACGCCCTCCGACATGGATTAACCGGCCACACCATCGTCCTGCCCACTGAGGACCAAGCCGCCTACCAGCGCCACTCTCATTCCTTCCTCGACGAATACTCCCCCAAAGGCGCCACTGAAACCCAGCTCGTCCAGTCCATCACCGACATCTCCTGGCAACTCAACCGTGCCGCCGCCGTCGAGACCAACCTCTTCTCGCTTGGCATCACCGAGAGCGAAGACCGCATCCGCGCCAGCCACCCCGACGCCGAGACCGCGCTCGCGATGGCATTGGCCTACCGCGAGCACAACCGCGCTTTCGCCAACCTCGGCATCTACCGCCAGCGCCTCGCGCGTGAGTTCGAGCGAACGCTCATTTTGCTCCGCCAGATCCAGGCCGAGCGTCGTAAGAATGAAGAGCGCCAACTCGACAGCGCCGCCAAAATATTGAAAATGCACCAGGACGCAAACCTGCCGTATCAGCCCGCGCAGGATGGCTTCGTTTTTTCAAAAGCCGAAATCGAGGCCTACATCGGCCGCGAAGAGCGCTGGCAGCAGGCCAATGACCACGAACTAGCCGCACACGCTTCTTAGCCTGTATGCGCTAAAATTGGTTCTCAAGTGCAAACTTTCGACCTGCTGGTCATCGGCTCAGGTCCGGCCGGGCAGCGGGCAGCGATTCAAGGCGCAAAATTAGGCAAACGCGTCGGTGTCATCGAGCGGCGTGAAGTCGTCGGCGGCGTCTGCGTCAACACCGGAACTATCCCCAGTAAGACTTGCCGTGAAGCCGTCCTGCATCTTTCCGGCTATTACTACCAGAATGTATACGGCGTCAACTATCGCCTGAAAGAAAAGATCAGCATGGCGGACCTAGCCTTTCGCGTCCAGCACGTCATTAAAACCGAAATCGACGTCATCCAGGCGCAATTATCGCGTAACAACGTCGAGCTGATCACCGGCATCGCAGCCTTCACGGACTCACATAACGTTCGAATCCAAAATACGCGCGGCGAAGAGAATTTCTCCGCCGAAGCCATCATCATTGCAACGGGAACCAAGCCGGCCTGCTCGCCCAAGGTTCCCATCAACGGACGAAACATCGTCAATAGCGATCAGGTGTTGGCCATGCCCGACATGCCCAAGACGCTGATTGTGGTCGGCGGCGGCGTCATCGGCGTCGAGTATGCCTGTATGTTCGCTACCTTGGGTGTGCGCGTCATTCTGGTCGAAAAACGGCCCAGGCTGTTGGAATTCGCCGATTCGGAAATGGTCGAGGCCCTCTCCTACAATCTGCGCGACCACCGCGTCACCATGCGGCTCAACGAAGAAGTGGAAAGCGTCGAAGAGTTGCCCGACGGGGCCGTGGTCGCGAATCTCGAAAGCAAGAAAAAGCTGAGCGGCGATTCACTCCTGTTCGCCGTCGGCCGTCAAGGTGATGTGGACGAGCTGAACCTCGCCGCCGCCGGCGTCGAAGCCGATTCGCGCGGCCGAATAAAAGTGGATGCCGATTACCGCACCACCCAGCCCCACATTTTCGCCGTCGGTGATGTCATCGGGTTTCCCAGCCTGGCCTCGGTCTCCATGGAGCAGGGCCGCATCGCGGCCGCCCATGCTTTCGGCAAAACCATTCAGTCCAACCCGGCCGGCTATCCGTACGGAATTTATACCATTCCCGAAATATCTTTCATTGGGAAGAACGAAGAGCAGCTCACCGACGAGGATGTTCCATATGAAGTCGGTGTCGCTTATTACCGCGAGATCGCTCGCGGCCAGATCCGCGGCGACACCACCGGCCGCCTCAAACTCATCTTTCATCGTGAAACGAAAAAGATCTTGGGTGTGCACATCATTGGCGAAGGAGCTTGCGAACTTCTTCACATCGGCCAGGCGGTCATGATCTTAGGCGGCACCGTGGAATATTTCGTCGATACGGTTTTCAATTATCCGACTTTAGCCGAGTGCTACAAGGCCGCCGCGTTCAACGGCTTGAATAAACTCGCGAAACTTTGAGGTGGCAACCCTGAAAGCCATCGGAATCACTACCGCGGACCGCATTGCCACCGGGTTGGTGGAAGGCCATCGACTGTTGGGCACGCTCCGCGTGTGCGACGCAGTGGACCACGAATCGCTCTTCAGCACGCCATTGGCGGGCATCGCTGAGCTCATCGCGCGTGAGGTTCACGCCGTCGCTGCCGGCTCCAAAATCGATGTCATCGGAATCGGATTCCCCGGCATCATCCGCAACGGCTGCATCGAAGAGTCCCCCAATCTCCGGCAGCTCAAGGGCGCCAACATTCGCGGGGCGCTTACGAGTGCACTGCAAAATGTGGGTATCGATGTGCCGGTTCAGATCTACAACGACGGCGATGCCATGGCGGCCGGGCTTGCGGCCACCCGCGGCTATCTTGACCGGCTGATCCGCGTCTGGACCCTCGGCTACGGTATCGGGTTCGGCATTTATCCCTGGCAGGAAGGCATTTGGGAAGGCGGTCATGTCGTCGTTTCGCTCGATCCGCGCGAGCGATATTGCGGCTGCGGCGGCCGCGGGCATCTCGAAAGCATCATGGGCAATCGCGCCATGCGGCTGCGCTTCTTGGATATGGAGCCTGATGAAGTCTTCGACAATGCCCACAAAGGCGATCCGCGCTGCGTCGAATTTGTTAAGTTGTGGCATGGCGCGCTGGCGGCAGCCACGGCCAGTTCCATTCATTTGGGTGGGCCAGGCAAGTTCTTCATTACCGGGTTCAATGCCAAGCACGTGGACATCAACCTGCTGCATCAATACCTCACTGGAATGGTCAAAATGAGTCCGCTGCAAGGCTACGTCTTGGAGGTCGTTCCCGGTGGCGATGAGATCGCCGTCATCGGTGCAGCGGTGAATGCATTGCGCGCCGTGTTTCCAGGTTGAACATGCCCAGCTTTGACGTCTTGATTATCGGCGGAGGCCAGGCCGGTCCGCCGCTCGCGCGCGCTCTCGCGAAAGCCGGAAAACAAGTGGCGCTCGCAGAACGCAAGTATCTCGGAGGATCGTGCATCAACTTCGGCTGCACTCCCACCAAGGCCGCCATCGCTTCCGCGCGTCTTGCTCATCTCGCCCGCCGCGCCACGGAATTCGGCCTTCGCATTCCGCAAGTGGAAGTTGATTTCCCGGCCGTCCTCCGCCGCGCCGCGGATATCGCCCTCGAGTCCCGCACCAGCCTCGACAAGAGTTTCGAAAACTCGGACAATCCCCAGCTGCTTCGCGGGCACGCGCGATTCCTTGGTCCCGGCTTCGAGCTCCTGGTGGGCGCAATGAAGGTCACGGCCAAGAAGGTTGTTCTCAACACCGGCACCCGCACCGCCATTCCGAAAATTCCAGGCCTCGAAAAAATCGCTTATATACATTCTGGCAATTGGCTCGATCACCCACAGCTTCCCGAAAGCCTCGCCATAATCGGTGGTAGCTACATCGGTCTGGAAATGGCCCAGTTCTATCGGCGCATGGGAAGTCAGGTGTCCGTGTGGGAGTCCTCGCCGCGCATCGCCGTCCACGAAGACGAAGAAATCTCGAACGCCATTCAGGAGCTTCTCGAGAGTGAAGGCATCGAGTTTCACTTGAACGCCAAGATCCAATCGCTCGAACAGTTCGACGGCGCGCAAGTATTTCTCGCCACTGGCCGCACGCCTAACACCGACGATCTCGGCCTCGATACAGTCGGCGTGGAAACCACCGCGCACGGTTTCGTGAAGATCGACAAGCGCCTCGCCACTAACGTCCCCGGCATTTGGGCGGCCGGCGACATCCGGGGTGGCCCGCTGTTCACGCATACTTCCTGGGACGACTATCGCATTCTGCTGTCGCAGATATCGGGCGACGGCTCGCGCACCACCGACCGCATCGTGCCCTATGCCATGTTCACCGATCCCGAGCTCGGCCGCGTGGGCCTCACGGAGCAACAAGCGCGCGAGCAAGGACTGAAGTTTCGGGTGTCCAACTTCGAGATGAAGCGGAACGGAAAAGCGAGTGAGATAGGCGAGTCTGACGGCTTCATCAAAGTTCTGCTCGAAGAAGGCACCGCCAAGATCCTGGGCGCTGCGGTGCTCGCAGCCGATGGTGCCGAGCTGGTTCATCTCTTCATCGACATCATGAACGCCGGCGCCTCCTCCACAGTGATCCGTGACGCCATTCACATTCATCCCACGCTCGCCGAAGCTATTCAAAGCGCCGTGACTTGATCAGTTACACTAACTCTTTACCGGATGCGCGAGCAAATTCGTCCTGCCCGCGCCTTGAGCGGCGCCATCCAACTTCCCGGCGACAAGTCAATTTCTCATCGCTATGGGATGTTGGCCGCGATCGCCGAAGGCGTTTCGAAAATCGAGAACTACTCCTCAGGCGCCGACTGCCAGTCGACCTTGGCTTGCATGCAAGCTCTGGGAGCGCGTGTTGAAAAACACGACGGGTTCGTAACGATCGAAGGCCGCGGCCTCGATGGATTGCGCGAGCCTGCCTCGATGCTCGACGCAGGCAACTCGGGGTCCACCATCCGGATGCTCTCGGGCATCCTGGCTGCCCAGCCCTTCATTACTCGAATTGGCGGCGATGAATCGCTGTCCCGCCGGCCCATGGAGCGGATCATGAAACCGTTGGCCGAAATGGGGGCCGGCATCGAAGCTCGCGAGAATCGTTTCCCTCCGCTGACCATTCGCGGAACCAAGCTCCATCCCATCGAATACACACTGCCGGTCGCGAGCGCGCAGGTGAAAAGCTGCGTTCTGCTAGCCGGCCTTTTCGCCGAGGGCCGTACCACCGTTCACGAGCCCGTTCGTACTCGCGACCACACCGAGTTGGCGTTGCGCGAGTTCGGCGCCGATGTCGAAGTTCAAAGAAAATCCATCACCGTCACTGGTCGGGCGTATATGAAAGCCCGCGATCTGCGTGTGCCCGGCGATCTTTCTGCGGCGGCGTTCTTCCTGGTTGCTGCGCTGATCGTTGCTGAGTCGAATGTCACCATTCACTCAGTGGGCCTGAACCCCACGCGCTCAGCCCTGCTCGATTTTCTGGCCGAGATGGGCGCGGCTATCAAAGTTCTCGACATTAAGCAGACCGGCGGCGAATTGATCGGCGACGTTTCAATCAAAAAGTCGCGCATCCGCGGCGGACTGCTTGAGAAAGCCCGGACTGCGGCTTTGATCGACGAAATCCCTGTTCTGGCGATTCTCGGCGCGGCCAGCGAAGACGGACTCATCGTGCGCGATGCCGCCGAGCTTCGAGTCAAAGAGACCGACCGCATCCAAACCATCGCTGATAATTTCCAACGGATGGGCCTCACCATCGAGATTCATCCGGATGGCTTCC
>Ga0070714_100003090_pt1 | contig 12358 bp, 11 predicted proteins | sample LARL83metaG_FD_65450 | JGI IMG/M metagenome (GOLD analysis project Ga0070714, IMG submission 65450) | Corn, switchgrass and miscanthus rhizosphere microbial communities from Kellogg Biological Station, Michigan, USA - LAR L8-3 metaG | ecosystem: Host-associated > Plants > Roots > Rhizosphere ... | reverse complement strand
ACGACGAGGACCGCGGCGGCGATCGCGGTCGCCCGGCCCACCGCCGGAGCAGGCGTCGGTACCCGCTTCCCGAGCTCCATCAGCCCGAGCCAGACGAGCGACGTCAGGACGCATGCGAGGCCGATGACGAGCGCGGCCCGGTGACCTTGCTGGTCTCCCACCGCCGTGTTGGTGAGGCCGTTGACGAGGGACTTCTTGTGCACGAGCGTCGCGACCGACACGGCGCCTGCCGCCGCCGCCACGACGATCGCAGCGACCACCGGCCACCGCCTCGGGGTCAGGGCGAGGAACGCGACGACGGCCACCGCGGCCGCGACGAACGCTCCGCGCGACGAGGTGAGGTACATCACGGCGGCGAGCAGCGGCAGCGGGAACGCGGCGAGTGCGCTCGCCACCCGTGAGCGCCGGGACGCCATGATCGAGAGCAGCAGCGGATACGCGATCGCGACCTCGATCCCGAGTCCGTTCCAGTAGCCGAGCGGGAAGCTGAGCCGGTTGATGAGCGTGGGCAGCTCGTTGAGGCCCGGCTGCGTCCCGAACACGCTCGGGAAGAAGCGGCTGACGAGCGCGACGCCCGCGATCGCCGAGAGCGCCAGGGCTACTCCGCTCACGAGCACGTACGCCGGGACGATCCGGGAAATCACGGTTGCAATTACGAAAATCGCGACATAAAGGGAGACCTGGTTGAACTGCTCGAACGTGCGCTCAACATCTGAGGCCCAATTGACCGATATGAGGATCCAGATGGTGAATGCCGAAAGAAGGCCTACCGCGACGAGGGCCAGGCGGCTGATGCCGGCCCATGCCGAGGCGACCCCGATGGCTGCACCGATTCCCAACAACCACCAGGCCGCGATCGCGGCGTACGAACGGGTGGTGGGAGCGAACCCGCCGTTCGCGTACGACAGCGCGAAAACGGCGGCCGCGACGGCGACTGCCACGGCGATGTCACGGAGGAAACTTTTCTCCCCCTTTACCAATGCCGGCGGCACGGGCAGCTACAGTAGCGCCGTGCTCGGGGGCCTGAGACGACTGGTTCTCGGTGGGCTCGTAGCAGGAGTGATGCTTTGGGCTCCAACCGCGGCATTTGCCTGCGGAGGCAGCAATCCCTCGGCCGTCAACGTCTACGTCGAGTGCGTCCAGGGCGGCGGCGGCTCGAAGCCGTCACAACACGCGAGCTCCGGCGGTACGCACACGACGACGCCGGTCACCACGGCCCCGACGAAGACCGCTCGGGCGCTGGCGCACGTCTCCGGGCCCAACAAGGCGCTGCTGTCCAACCTTGCCTCGGGCCAGGGAGTCGGACAGTCCGAGATGCAGTCGACCGGCCCCGCCACGGCGCCGAGCGCCATCGGCTCGGCCTTCGACCTCGGCTCCGGGCCGACCGCGCTGCTGATCATTCTCGCCGGAACCGCCGTCCTGCTTCTCGGCGGCAGCGGGCTGCGCTTCTGGCACCGCCGCCACCAGGTCTAGGGCTCAGGCTCCGAGCCGCTCGAGGCAGGCGCACAGGCCGTCCCGCCAGTGCGGGAGTCGCGGCGCGCCGTCACGCTCGCTGCGCAGGACCGAGTAGGCAGGACGGTCAGCTCGACGTCCCAGCTCCGCAGTGGTGATCCTCCGCACGCGGCAGTCGAGGTCCGCCTCCTCGAAGATCGCCTCGGCGAGCTCGGCCCACGTGCAATCGCCGTCGGCGGCCAGGTGCCACAGCCCGCGCGGCCGGTCGAGCAGCTGGCGCACGGCGGCCGCAAGATGCCCCACGTAGGTCGGCGAGCTGCGCTGGTCGTCGACGACCGCCACCTCGTCGCGCTCGGCGCCGAGCCTCAGCATCGTGCGGACGAAGTTCGTGCTCGTCCAGCCGAACAGTCCGGACGAACGCACGATCCAGGCGTCCTCTCCCGCCGCGGCTTCCGCCTGGAGCTTCGTGCGGCCGTAGACCGAGAGCGGATTCGGCGGATCCGACTCGACGTACGGCTCCCGCTTGCGCCCGTCGAAGACGTAGTCGGTGGAGAAGAGAACGAGGGGGGCTCCGAGCTCCACGACGTGCTGCGTCCCGCCGACGTTCGCCGCCGCGGCCTCCTGGGGATCCACCTCCGCCCCGTCGACGTCCGTCCACGCCGCGGCGTGCAGCGCGAGGTCCACCTCGGGGAGATCGCCCGGCGGCGGAAGCGTGACATCCCATACGGACTCGGTCAACCCGACGATGCCGACATCGGCGAACTCCTCGCACAGCGCCTCGCCGAGCTGGCCGTCGGCGCCCGTGACGAGGACGCCGCGCGTCAGCTCCACGCAGTCTCGCGCACCGGAGCCCGATCACGCAGGGGCTCCCACCACGCGCGGTTGGCGCTGTACCACTCGACTGTCGCACGGAGCCCTTCCTCGAAGGAGATCTCCGGCTCCCAGCCGAGCTCGCGGCGGAGCTTCGAGGAGTCGAGCAGGTAGCGGCGGTCGTGGCCGGGCCGGTCGGGGACGATCGTCTTCAGGGATGCCGGCTTCCCGGTCAGCTCGAGCACGAGGTCGGCGATCTCCTCGATCGAGCGCTCGTCGCCGGAGCCGACGTTGTACGTCTCGCCCTCGCGGCCCCGCTCGAGCACGAGCTCGATCGCGCGGCAATGGTCGTCGACGTGCAGCCACTCGCGCCGGTGCTGCGTCGAGGCGTACAGCGGCAGCTCGCGATCGTCCAGCGCGCTCGTGAGGAAGAGCGGGATCACCTTCTCCGGGAACTGCCGCGGGCCGTAGTTGTTCGAGCAGTTCGTGATCGTGACCGGCAGGCCGAACGTCTCGAAGTAGGCGCGGACGGCGTGGTCGGCCCCAGCCTTGGACGCGTTGTACGGCGTCCTCGGGCGGTAGGGCGACTCCTCGCTGAACGCCTCGCTGGAGTCAAGAGGCAGGTCGCCGTAGACCTCGCAGGTCGAGATGTGGTGGAACCGTGTCACACCCTGGCGGCGGCCGGCCTCGAGCAGCGCCTGCGTGCCGATCACGTTGGTGCGGAAGAACCGGTCGGGATCGACGACAGCGAGGCTGTTGTGCGACTCGGCGGCGAAGTTGACGATGGTGTCGATGCGCTCCTCGGCGAGGAGGCGCTCAGTCGGGTCGAGGTCGCAGATGTCGCCGACCGCGAGTCGGATGCCCAGCCCGTCGAGGTTGCGCGGGTCGCCCGCGTACGTGAGCCGGTCGAGCGCCACCACGTGGTCGTCGGGATGGCGTTCGAGCCACCAGCGGACGAAGTTCGAGCCGATGAAGCCGGCTGCTCCGGTGACGAGGAGCCTCACGCCCCGGCGTCCCGGTCGGAGAGGATCGGGGAGTCGGCTCTCCAGAGGTGCTTCACCCGGGGGTCGTCGCAGGGGATGCCGTGCTCGTCGGGGTCGGCCGCGTCGTAGTCCTCCGTCACGAGGTCGGCGAAGGGCGCGTCGGTGAGCGCCTCGTAGCCGTGCGGATGGACGCCGGGCACGTAGATCGCGACCGGGTTGTCGTCCCCGATGTCCTCGCTGAACGGCTCGCCGCTCGTGCGGTCGAGGACGACGACACGGACGGCTCCCTTCACCGCGCGGATGCTAGTGCGCTGCGGTAGACGTCGAGCGTCCGGTCGATCACGGCGTCCCAGCCGAAGCGCTCGCGTGCGCGGTCGCGCGCCGCGCTCCCGAGCCTCCCGCGCAGCTCAGGGTCAGCGAGCAGGCGCTCGACGGCGCCGCGGAGCGCGGCGGCGTCGCGCGGCGGGACGAGCAGGCCGGTCTCGTCGTCGGAGACGAGCTCGAGCAGCGCGCCGCCGGCCGCCGCGACGACGGGCCGGCCGAACGCCATCGCCTCGGCGGCGGCGACTCCGAAGCCCTCTGTCTCGCACGGCGCGACGACGACCGAGGCGCGCTCGAGCAGCCGCTCGACCTCCGCGTGGGGCACAGACCCGAGACCGCTGGGGAACCGGTCGCGCAGCGGCCCGTCTCCGGCGACGACGAGGTTCAGGTCGCCGAGCGCCTCGGCGAGCGTGTCGACGTTCTTCTCCGGCGAGAGACGGCCGACGTAGAGCACCTCCTCGGGCTCGGCGCCGGGTCCGACCTCGTCCGGAACCCTCACGCCGTTCGGGACCACGACGACGTCGACTCCCGCGGCGCGAACGCCGGCGGCGACCGTCTCGGAGACGCAGATCACGGCAGCCGCGGGACGCAGGAGGGCGCGCACGAGGCCGGGCCGGCGCCGCGCTAGCTCGACGTCCGAGAAACGCCCTGCCGAGCCGGAGCCGTGCAGCGTCACGACGAACGGCCTGCCGCCGAAGCGGGCCGCCGCAGCGGTGAGGAGCCAGTGCGCGTGGACGAGGTCCGCGTCACGCGCCGCCCGCCGCAACGCGCGCCACATGGAGAAGAGCATCAGCGGCGCCGCCCACGGACGCCGGCGCAGGTTCGCCGCCATCCCGGCGCCGTACGCGAGCCCGTGGTCGTCGTAGCCGGAGCCGGGCGCGAGGACGTCCACCTCCACCCCGCGCTCGCGCAGCCGCTCGACGGCGTCGGCGACGAAGCGGCCCGCGAACTCCCGCTCCGTCCGCGGCCACGAGGTCGTGAGGACGACGACCTTCAAGCGCTAGCCGGGCCGCCCACGCGCGCGTCCGGCGAAGACGACGGGCAGGGCGAGCGCGAAGGCGAGGAAGGCGTAGAAGTAATAAAACTGCATGGTGAGGTAGAAGAAGTTGGCGGCGATCGTCCCGACGAGAGCCGCCGTCAGCCCGTAGGCGAGCGGCCGCACGTGCGGGCCTTCCGCGTCGCCGATCCGGTCGAGCAGCCGGCCGAGCCGCCGCGCCGCGTGCAGCCGCACGAAGACGTAGCGGAGGAAGACGATCCAGAGCACGAGCCCGAGCAACCCGGACTCGACGACGACGGCGACCCAGTACGAGTGCGCGCCGAAGTTCGCCTTCCCGGTCACGAACTCGTAGTAGACGGCGAAGTTGTTGAGGCCGAGACCGAGCAGTGGGTGCATGTGGAGGATCTGGCCGATGAAGTTGTAGACGGCGAAGTGGGCGCTGGTCGAGCTGCCACTCGTCGAGACGCGCTGACGCAGGAACGTCTCGAAGAAGCTCCTGCGCTCGTAGAACACGCCGAGCAGGATCACCACGAGAACACCGAGCGGAACGAGGAACTGGCGCGTCCGGAAGAACCGCCGGTAGGGCACGATCAGCACCAGCGCGCCGGCGATGAGGCCGACGCCGCCGCTGCGCGAGAACGTCGCGAGGTCGACGAGCAGCAGGAAGGCGAGCACCGCCGCGAGCGGCCACTTCAGCCGGTGCCCGCGCTCGAGCCGCAGGTAGACCGGCGTCAGGGCGAGCAGCGGGATGATCAGCATCACGCCGAAGTGGTTCGGGTCGCCGGTGAGGGCGTTGACCCGGAAGATGCTCTGGCCGTTGATCGTGCCGAAGACGCTGATCCGGCTCGCGCCGCCCGTGAGCGGCACGAGGATCAGGTTGTCGAGGTTGTGGCCGGCGAGCGCGGCGCCGAGCTCGAGGATCCCGTAGACCGCGTTGGCGACGAAGCCGACCGTGAACCACCCGAACGCGCGCCAGAAGAACCGCTCGCCGCGCTGCGCCAGGTAGCCGATCGCCGCGACGATGAACGCCCAGTGGATGACGAACTTCGTCATCCCCTTGGTGAACTGGGTCAGCCCCTGCTTCGTCTCGATGTTCCAGTAGCCCGCGAGGTAGACGAGCGCGAAGGCCACGAAGAAGCCGAGGACGATCGCGCTCGTGCGCGGCAGCGGCCTCCGCGCCACCGCCTCGCTCGCGACGTAGGCGACCAGGAACAGGATCGTCACGATGTCGTTGATCCCGATCTGGCCCCCGAAGCTCCAGTGCACCTTCTCGAAGGTCGCGACGAAGAGGGACGCGAAGAACAGTCCGGTCACGATGCGCTCCTGTGCGCGCGGGACCGCGACGCCGCGGGTAGCGGTGAGGGTGGCGGCGCTCACGCCACGCTCCTCAGCACCTCGGCGAGCTCCTCGACGCGGGAACCGCGCGAGAGCGTTGCCCGCCACTCCGGCGAGAGCGGCGCCCCGTCGAGGCTCCCGGCCTTCCAGCGCGCGTGCAGGTCGAGCAGCGCGCCGCGCAGCGCCTCGACGTCCGCCGGGGGAACCACGATTCCCGCGCCGGTGTCGCGCACCAGCTGGGCGGCTGCGCCGTCGGTCGGCACGGCGGCGAGGATCGGCCGCTCCGCCGCGAGGTACTCGTAGATCTTCCCCGTGATCACGCCGCGCCCGCGGCCGCCCGACTCCGGAATCAGGAGCAGCAGCACGTCGGAGTCCCGCTGCAGCTCGAGCGAGCGGCGGCGCGAGAGGTTGCCGAGCAGTTCGACGCGCTCCCCGAGGCCGAGCGACTCCGCGTACTCGCGATCCTCCGCCCGGAAGTCGCCGGCGAAGCGGACGACGACGTCCTGCAGCGCCGACTCGGCGAGTGCGCGGAGGAACGGCTTCGGGTCTCGCTTGCCGTGGAAGTGGCCGGCGTGCGTGATGCGCAACCGGTCGCTCGGGTGGTGCTCGAGGCCGGCGAAATCGTCGAAGTCGCAGCCGTTCGCGATCGTGAACACGTCGGCCTTCGGCTCCAGCGCGCGCATCTCGTCGGCGATCGCGTCGGAGGCCGCGACGATCGCGTCCGCCCGCGACGCAACGAGGCGCCCGACGCCGCCGACGGTCGTCTCCTTCACGCGCGCGAGCCGCGACTCGTAGCCGCGCCGGTGCGGATGGGAGGTGAGCGGGTCGCGCAGGTCGGCGACCCAGGCCGCGCTCGTCGTCCGCTTCACCGACGCGCCGAGGAGGTGGAGCGACGGCGGCGGCGAGGTGGTCAGCACGACGTCGATTCCCTCGCGGCGGACGATCCGGATCGCCGTCGGCGTCGCGAGGGTGCTCCACGGCACGTTCTCGTCGGGCACGAGCAGCCGGCGCCCCAGCAGCGCCGCCTGCGTTCCGACGCGCGCGAGCCCCTGCCTCGCGGCAAGCTCCTCGGAAGGCCGGCCGGACCGCGGCCCGACGTACTTGACCCGGTGGATCCAGGCCTGGGTCGGCAGCTCGAGCTCGCCGCCTTCGGGGCCCGACACGTCGGGCGCGAGCACGTGTGTCTCGATCCCGAGCGCGGGCAGGTGGCTCGCGAACTTGAGCGGCCGTTGCACGCCGCCCCCGCTCCCCGGCGGGAAGTGGCGCGTCACGAGCAGGAGCTTCACCGGGGCAACGGTAGTGCCACGCCGAAGACGACGAACCGCTTGTCCTCGTAGGCGGGGCGAAGTCCCTGCCGCTCGATCGCCTGCACCCGCTCCGCGCGGGTGAGGACGATCCACCCCGCCCGCCAGCGTCGCGGTACCGCGAGCGTCGGATGCACGAGGAACCGGAGCACCGCGAGCCGCCGCTTGTGGAGCTCGTTCGGCCAGGTGTTCGCGGCGTGCGTCGGCGGCACGGCGACGACGTAGTCCGGGGCGAAGGCGGTGATCCGGTAGCTCGTCCCGAGATCCGCAAGGACGACGGAGCGGGCCGGCACGTCCCGTTGGAGGAAATGAATGAGGCCGGGCGTGAGCGCGTTCCGGTCCTGTGACGTCCCGGGCGTCCAGCGGAGGAAGCCGTGGACTGCGATGGGCAGGACGAACAGCGCCACGGCGAGCGCCGCCGTGGTGCCCCGCTGCCGGACGTCGACGGAGCGCCAGTCGCTCCGGAGCAGAGCCAGCGCGGCCCCGACGACGAGCGCGGCGAGGCAGCCCCAGAGCGCGATCCAGACGACGATCGCCGGCTCGGTGCGCGGAGCCTTCAGGCCGAAGTCGCCGGCATACGCCACCTGCAGCCAGATTCCCGCTGCGAGCCCCCCGAGCAGTGCGAGTGCCCGCGAGAAGCGCGCGACGACCGCGGCGCCGCCGGCGAGCGCGACTGCGAAGGGGATGAACGCGCTCGCGCGCCGCGACTGCGAGAGCGAGACGGCGTCGGAGAAGTGGGGAAAGACGAGTGGCCAGAGCTCGAGGCCGAGCACGGCGAGCGTGCCGCCGAGCACCAGCGCGCTCCACCGCTGCCTGCGGGCGAGCAGCGCGAGCGGCGCCAGCGCGAGTGCGGCGACGGCCACGGCTCCGTTCCGGTCGATGCGCGAGGGGGCGAGGCTGTACCGCGTCAGCGAGTGCACGACGAGGTCGGCGCGGTAGTGGTGAAGGTTGTGGTGGAGCTGCTTCGGGCCGGGCGAGACGGGGATCGTCTGGTGGATCACCGGCAGGAGCCAGGCGAAGGCGAGCCCCATCGGCACCGCGAAGACGGCGAATGCGAGCACGCCGTTCCGGTAGTCGGCGCCGCGCGTGAGGAGCGCCCGGACGACCACGTAGGCGCCGAGCGGGATCGCGAGGAAGAGCGCGTAGGTCGGGTGGACGAGCGCCAGGCACGCCGACGCCGCGGCGAGCATCGCGGCGACGGGCCACGCCGGCCTCCGGACGAAGAGGAAGAAGAGCGCGACCGCCGCGGGCAGAAGGAGCTGCGTCGCGACGGTGGACGGCTCCCAGAGAAACGGGTAGACGCCGGCGTGGCCGGGCGCGAAGCACTTGATCGCGACCTGCGCGAGCACGACGGCGACCCCGAGCCCCACGGAGCGGAAGATCGCCCAGCCCATCTCGAAGGCCAGCACGAGGGCGAGCGGCACGAGCAGGCTCGCCTCGTGAGCGGCCACGCTCGCCGGATCGACTCCAGCCAGCCGCGCGACGAGCGCGAGCCATGCATGCCAGAGCGGGAATGCATAGCCCGGGTGAAGCCCACCGTGCGCGAACTCCCCCACGTCGTGGAGCGAGAGCGACGGGAGCGCGTCCAGCTTGCGCATGCGGCCGAGATGGAAGAAGGCGTCGCCGGTGAAGGCGCCCTGCGCGAACCAGAGCCCGATGCCCAGGCCGAGGCCTGCGACGGCCATCGCCCCCCGGGTGAACCGGGCCGTTCCGGGAAGTCTCGGGCCCGCGAGCGAGCGGCCGGTCAGCGACCAGGCGAAGGCGACGGCGCCGACGGCGAGGTCGAACGCGAGCGTCACGTCGAGCGAGGCGCCGAGGGCGAACGTGAGCGCGAGCCCGAACCCGACGATCGTGACCGAGGCCGCGAACGCCGCCGAGGCGCTCCGTTGCCCGAGGCAGCGGGCGACGAAGACTCCCGGCAGGAGGACGACCAGGGTCGCCGAGGCGAGCCGCAGCCAGAGGCCGAACCCGGTCTCGGGCGCCAGCCGTGAGATCCCCAGGAGGGCGGCCGCGGCGGCGGGCACGACGAGGCGCCACACCGCGCCCGTGGGCACCGCGGGCAGCCTCCGCGGCGCTTCGGCGACCTGAACCTCGAGCCAGTTCATCGAGCGGGCCCCGGAACCGCCCGCTCGCGGGCACGTACTCCTTCCCAGGCGACGATCCCGGCTCCCGGCAGTGCGACGGCGATGGTGACGAGGAAGAAGAGGAAGCCAGTCGAGAAGGCCTGGTCGGCCGAGACGCCGAGCGCGCCGAGGAAGCTCACGAAGAACGATTCCCGCACGGCCAGGCCGTTGATCGTGAACGGGACGAGCATCACGAGGAAGAGCAACGGCCCCATCACGTAGTACGGCCGCGGCGACAGGTCGACTCCGACCGCCTTCCCGGCGCTCCAGATCGCGAGGATCCGCAGCGCTTGCACCGCCAGCGTGAGCAGGAACACGGAGCCGAGGAGCGGGAGCCTGTTCCGGTACGCGTGCAGCGCGAGGTAGACGTCCCGCAGCGGGCCTTCGACGCGGAGACGGCGAAGCAGCGGCCGCAGCCGGTGCAGGATCGGGTGCAGCCGCGTCGAGAAGAGGACGAAGGCGCCCGCCACGGTCAGCACGACGAAGGCGAGCTCCACCCAGAGGTAGCCGCCGACGGAGTAGTGGCCGATCGCGAGCGCGAAGCCGATGGCGGCCAGCAAGAGCGTCGCCGCGCCGCCGAGCGCGCGCTCGAGCAGCACCGAGCCGGCCGCGGGCCCGCGCGAGCCGGGATTGCGCCGAGTCGTCTCGTAGATGCGCGAGGCGTCTCCTCCGAGCGAGGTCGGGAGTACCTGCGCTGCGGCGTACGAGACGAACGTCGTCCGCACGAGCCACGGAAGGCGCTCCTGCACGCCGCTCGAGGCGAGCAGCTTCTGCCAGCGCCAGGCCAGCGGCCAGACCGAGAGGATCCAGATCGCGAACGAGGCGAGCCACCAGCCGATGCTGGCGTTCGCCAGCACGTGCAGCGTCTCGCGCAGGTCGATCTTCCACACGAGGTAGGCGGTGGCGAGCCCGGTGACGAGGAGCGTCCCGGCGGTGCGCAGGAGACGGCGATTCACGCGGCCTCCCGCATCCAGTCGAGTGTCGTGCGGATGCCGTCCTCGAGCGGCACCCGTGGCCGCCAGCCGAGCGAACGCAGGCGTTCGGTGTCGAGGGACTCGAGCAGCGGCGCATAGCCCTCGGGCGGATCTGCGAGCTCGACGAGCGAATCGTCGGCCTCGGCCGCGGCGCACGCGAGCATCGCCACCTCCTCGAGCGACCGCAGGTCGTCGTCCCGCCCCACGTCCCAGTCGCCGCGCACCTCGTGCTCGATCAGGATCACGACCGCCTCGGCCGCGTCGGGCGCGAAACAGAAGGACCGCAGCCAGCCGCGGTAGGCGACGACCGGCTCGCCCGCGAGCGCCTGCCGCAGCATCGTCGGAATCGCGCCACGGCGCATGTGGGGCCCGTAGGGGTAGTGGAAGCGGACGATCGTGGCCTCCCCGGCCACCTCCTCGCTCTCCCGCTTCGTCTCGGCGTAGGGCGTGTCGTCGTAGTAGACGGCGGTCGTCGAGCCGTGGAAGAGCGGGATGCGGCCGGCACAGGCCGCGGCGACGAGGCCGGCGATCGGTGCGTTCTCGTCAAGCCGCTCGTCGCCGGGCATGCCGGCGGCGAGGTGGACGACGACGTCCGGCGCGTGCTCGCCGAGCAGACGCTCCGTGGTGCCCTCCTCCGCGAGGTCGCCGTCGGCCCGCCCCAGAGGGACGGGCTCGTGCCCGGCCTCCCGGAGCGCCGCGCAGACATGCGTACCGAGGAATCCCCGGCCACCGGTGACGAGCACCTTCACCCGCCCGCGAGTGTAGTGGGCGCCCTGGAAGTAGCATCGCGGCGTGCCGGATCCACGGACCCAGATCGTCGCGGAGGGCTACGACGCGATGGGCGAGACGTTTTCCGAGTGGCGGACGCGGATCGTCGACGACCCGCGCCGCGAATGGGAGGACAAGCTCGCCTCCCGCCTCGGGGAAGGCGCTCGGCTGCTCGAACTCGGCTGTGGCAGCGGCCCGCCGGAGACCAAGCGGCTCGCGCAGCGCTTCGCGCTGACCGGCGTGGACATCTCGCCCCGGCAGGTCGCGCGAGCCCGCGCCGCCGTCCCCGAGGCGGAATTCCTCTGCGCCGACTTCACCGACCTCGAGCTGCCGGCCCGGTCGTTCGACGCCGTCGCATCGTTCTACGCCTTCAACCACGTCCCGCGCGACCTGCTGGAGCCGCTGCTGAGCTGCGTCCACGGCTGGCTCGTGCCGGGCGGCTGGCTCCTGACGGCTTTCGGAGTCTCGGACACGGAGGGATGGACCGGCGACTGGCTCGGGGCGCCGACGTTCTTCTCCAGCTATCCGGCGGAGACGAACTCACGGCTCGTCCGCGACGCGGGCTTCGCGATCGAGCGGGACGAGATCGTCGAGTTCCAGGAGCCGGAGGGCCCGGCGAGGTTCCAGTGGGTGCTCGCATGCGCGTGACGACGATCCTCGTGACGGCCTGCGGCGCGCCGGGCGCGGCACGGCTCCTGCGCGCCCTGCGCGACAACGGCGAACGGCCGGTGCGGCTCGTGGGCGTGGACATGTCCGAACGGGCGATCGGCCGGCACATCTGCGACTCGTTCCATCTCGTCCCGCGCGGCGCCGACCCGTCGTTTCCGGACGCGCTGCTGCAGCTGGTCGAGGAAGAAGGCGTCGACGTCGTGCTGCCGGAGTCCTCGCACGACCTCCACCACCTCGCGCTGCGGCGCGGCGAGTTCCCGGTGCCCGTCATGGTCTGCGGGCCGGACGCCGAGCGCCGCTCGAACGACAAGGCCGAGACGTTCGAGGCGCTCCACCGGATCGGGGTCGGCGCGCCCGAGTTCCGCCGCGTGACCGGCGCGGCCGGCGTCGAGGCGGCCGCGCGCGAGCTCGGTTACCCGGACAACCCCGTGTGCTTCAAGCCAGCCTTCTCCTCCGGCTCGCGCGGCTTCCGCGTCCTCGACCCGACCGTCGACCGCACGCACCAGCTCCTCCACGAGCGGCCCGGCGCGCTCGCGATGCGGCTCGAGGAGGCAGTCGAGCTGCTGCCCGACGACGGCCTCGACCTGCTCGTGATGGAGTTCCTGACCGAGCCGGAACGGAC
>Ga0070714_100003086_pt1 | contig 12365 bp, 11 predicted proteins | sample LARL83metaG_FD_65450 | JGI IMG/M metagenome (GOLD analysis project Ga0070714, IMG submission 65450) | Corn, switchgrass and miscanthus rhizosphere microbial communities from Kellogg Biological Station, Michigan, USA - LAR L8-3 metaG | ecosystem: Host-associated > Plants > Roots > Rhizosphere ... | reverse complement strand
CGCGCCTTGCATTCGGCAACGAGCGGCGCTGCTTCACGGCCGAACGCATAGATGTCGATGTCATGACCGCTGCCACGAAACCGGCTCGCACCGGAGAGCGGATAGCGCTCGGCATGAACGTCGACAGCGCGGTGCGCCTCGACGATCTCGCGCTCAATGCGATCGCCCTTCCGGCGATGGCGAGCACCGCTCATGGCCGCCCCCGAACTTCCACCAGCGCATCCCTAGCGCGCGTCAAATTCACCATGTCGGAAAGCGAGCCGCCCGTACGTTTCAGCCGGTACATGCCGGGAAAGCGTTTGTCGGGGACGATGGCGGCATAAGGCGCCGCTGCGGGTTTTTTTGCGTCTATGCCCGCCAGAAAACGTGCGCGGCCCCTTCTAGGGTCACCATTATGGGCGCGATGTGCCGCGCGGCGATGCGCGGGACTGCAAAAGCGGGCGTGCCGACGAGCAGTCGCCGGCAACGGCTTGCCACACTGGTGGCAGATCGTGCTATTGATGCGGTGCTCGCGCTCGCCAGCCTGAGCACATTGTTGGGCGCCACTGCCGGGAGGGGTAGTGGTGCCCATAACATTTGTGCGGGGCATGGCTCATGCGCTCGCCTGCTCGCGGCCGCCGGCACGAAGCTCGGGGAGGGCCGCCGCCCAGAGCTCGGCATCGGCGCGCAGGATGAGCGTCTTGCGACCGAGCTTGACCGCGCGCAGTCGGCCGGCGCGTATCTGTTGATACGCCGTCTCACGGCAGACCCGGTAGGCATCACAAAAGTCTTTGAGCGTCAAAGCGGGAGCGTACATTTTCAATTCGCCTCATGTTTGTGGTGGTGGTCGCGAATCTAACCACCGATGCCTGCCCACAAACATCGAAGCATGGTTCGTCAAAAGGTATTTGGCGAACTTTGTGAGGGTTCAGTGCACGCGCATCTTCCGTAGCAGCCGGCGCACTGCCTCGTGAGGATCATCCCGCTGGCGGCAAATTTGTAAGACACGCTCGTAGGCAATGTGTGCCTGCGGGTCCTTGCTCCCGGCGTTGAATGCTTTGCGCCAAGATTTTAGGGCCCCGATTTCCATGCCGATCGCGCGCGCCACCTCTGTCTCCACATTCTCAACGGTGTCGGCTCGGTTGTCCGACAAGATGTCAATCGCAGCACACGCGGTCCCAAGTCTGAATGCACGTCCCTGCGGCAATCCCGGATTTCCCGCCTTCTCCCGCGGAGCCGGCTTCAGCAGCTCCGGCCGCTTCCCTCGATTGAGGTCTCCGAGGCCCGAGACTAGCTCAACGAGCAATATCAAATGCTGAGATGGTATGTCGCCTTCAGCATGGGCCCAGTCCAGAAAGGCGCCGACGGCCAGCCGAACAGCATGACGGCGCCGGTTGAGGCCCACTTGATCGGCCTTCGTGGGAATGCGTTCCCCCCTATCGTCTTTCATGTAATGCCAAGCGTCGTGCGCCTCAGCGAGTTGCGCCAATAGCCGCGACTTGTGGGGAGATTGATCCATGGGCGCCACCGTCACCACCGTCCCTTCGAAGGTAGGTGGCGCGGGGTAAGCACATCGACGGTGGAGGATGTGCGACGGCTGGCCGGCCGCCCCGCGCCTTCGGGGATGCTATCGCGGTGTTCGTCCACGAGCGAGCGCGACCACCTTGCCCGCGTCCGTCTCGATCTTGGCGCAGTACGCCGCCCAAGCGTCCATCAGCTTGCGGCGCTTGTCGAACAAGTCGCCGCGTCGGTAGGCCGCCTCCACCGCGTCGGGGATAGCGTGCGCGAGCGCCATCTCGCGCGCAAACGTCGTGCGCTCTGCCGCCCAGTCACGAAAGGTCGAACGGAAACCGTGGGCGGTGATGTCCCCGTGACCCATGCGCCGCAGCAGCATCAACAGCGACATTTCCGAGAGCGGCCGGCGGTCGCGACCACCGGGAAAGACGTAGTCGCTGTGCCGGACCTCATGCATCTGCTGCAGCACAGCGAGCGCGGCGTCGGACAGCGGCACGCGGTGTTCCTTTCCCGCCTTCATGCGACCGGCCGGGATGGTCCACAGCTCCGCCCCCATATCGACTTCATTCCAGGTCGCGCCCAACGTCTCGCCGGTGCGGGTCGCGGTAAGGACGAGAAATTCGAGGGCGCGGGCGGAAATGCCGTCCTGCTGTCGCAACGCGGCCAAGAAGGAACCGATCCGGACATACGGTAGCGCCGCGTGGTGCTCCACCTTTCGTACCTTGGCCTTGGCGGGTAGCAGGTGGTCGAGGTGCCCACGCCATCTGGCCGGGTTCTCGCCCGTGCGATAGCCGCGCACCTTGGCCCAGTCGAGCACAGCTTCCATGCGCCCGCGCACCCGCGAGGCCGTCTCCGGCTTCCTGGACCAGATAGGTTCGAGCACCCTGAGCACGAGCCCGGTATCCACTGTCGACACCGGCAGCTTGCCGACCACCGGGCTCACGTAGGTGGCGAGCGTATTCTTCCACTGCTGGCGATGCTTCGCGTTTCGCCATCCTGCTTCGTGGGCGTTGATGTACGCGGTTGCACAGTCGGCGAATGTCATCGCCTTTGCGGCCTCGACGGCAGCCGCCGCGCGCTTCTCGTTGCGCGCCGCTATGGGGTCGAGGCCGGCCGCAAGCACGCTGCGGCAGTCGCCGGCGAGTTCGCGCGCCTTGGCGAGGCCGATGGCGGGATACCCGCCTAGTCCCATGTCGCGCCGCCGGCCGCGCCCGCCGTAGCGAAATATCCAGCCCTTCGCGCCACCGGGCGCGACGCGCAGATAGAGCCCGCCGCCATCGCCGTAGTAGCCGCGCTTCCGGACGCTCTGCACCCGTACCGCCGACAGCCGTCCGAGCACGCGCGTCATTTGTCCCGCCTAGTTGCCCATCACCATGCCCATCACCGCAAGGGAGATGTTAGCATACACCGTCCGCCAAACATAGACGGTGGTGGACGAAAGGGCCTTTCAGTACGGAGTTTCTGTGGACAGTGGCGGGGATGGGCAAACGGCTATCGACATGAAATTGGCGGAGAGGGAGGGATTCGAACCCCCGATACGGTTACCCGTATGCCGCATTTCGAGTGCGGTGCTTTCAACCACTCAGCCACCTCTCCAACTCGCTGTAAACAAATCGATTTCGCGTTTGTTGCTTGGGCGAGAGACGCCCGACTGCTACCGTTTTGCTACCCTTCGTAAGGCGGCGTCCACCGCGGCGGCTGCGTGTCCGCTTGCATATTGGCTGCGGCGTGCATGTACAAGTCCGCCGTTGTGGAAATTTTCGAGTGCCCCAGACGTTCGCTGCCTGCTGCTAGCTAAGTTGCTTGCTAGGACAGATCGTAGGGTCAGCTTGTTTGGCAAATCACTTGGAAAAATAGCGCGCCCGACCGGATTCGAGCTTGTGACCTCTGCCTTCGGAGGGCCAGCGGGCGCGCGCCAACGCTAAGCCGCAGGGTTCGTCTCCACGATCGGCTGCGAAAGAATCCACAGACTGAGCATGGTGTAGCCAACCATGAACACAACAATAGGGATTTGACTGCGCAGAGCCACGCGCGGCGCACCGAAGACAGTCAACGCTTTGACATGCGCGAGATAAACCGCGATCACGTGACCGAGCACTATCGCTCCCACCGCGACATACCATTGTAACAGCGGTCCGACGAAGCCGATGTCGGGTTTATAGGCGGCGGTCCCGAACAGATCCCATCCAAAGCCGAAGGGGTCGGACAGCAGGGGAATGACGAGCTGGCCACCGTTGACCAGGTACGAAAAGTAGTGCGCGATGTGATAAGCAATCGAGATCGGCAGGAGCGTGAACACAAAGCGCCGTGCCAGCGCGAGCGTCTCCTCCTTCGTGCCGCTCGCCCAAGCCATCAGCTTGCAGAACAGGATGTAGGCAGCGGCGAAAAAGCCGATAAATAGGACCAAGCCCAACGTGTGCGCCCAACGCAGCGCCGCGGCTTCGCTCAGGTGTAGCACGCTCCATAGAAAGAATTCATCGGGCGTATCGATGATCGCGACATCGATCCGCGCCCACAACGGCGTCTCCAGGAGTCCGTCGAAGGTGACAGTGGCGAGCAAGGCGACCACCAAGAGCATCGTCGCCGGCGAGGGCGCTTGGTCGGAGATGAGCCCACTCCCGGGAATGCGCAGGCGCAGTCCGCCGTTGTGATCTGGCGCGCTCGTCAGCGGCGCAAAACGAGAGAAGATGCCGAACACGGCCGAGAACATATCGGCGCGGGCGAGCCAGGTCTCGCGCCCGAAGGCAAGCATGCCGAGCCAGCTCCACGCCGAATAGAGCAGGATGGCCGTTGCGAGTTGCGCCGGCACATCGCGCCCGGACCAGACGAGCTCCATCCAGGCGAACATGACGAACAAGAAGAAAGCAGGCCAGCGATCGAGCACGGCCGGGTAGGGGTACTGCAAGGAGAGTGACCTGCGCGGCGCAAGGCGGCCGTGGATCGCTTCGGCGGCCGAAAACAGCGTGTCCCAGGGGTTGAGCAGGCGCCAGACATTGCCGATCAAGGCGCAGACAAGCGAGATCGCTACCCAGCCCACGATCCAGACCGACGCGACGATGATGTTGCGCATCGGAGCCTGTACCCCGGACAGCCCCGCCGCAATCATGACCACGAAATACGCCGCCGCGAGCGTCCGCGCGACGCCAGCACATATCGCGAGGATTCGGCGCGATCTCGGCGTGCGCAAGATTGGCACGCCGACGAGAAGGTGTGGCGTCTCGACGGTGCGCAGGAACATCGCGGCCAGTACGAACGACAGCAGCACGGTGGCGCCGGCGCCGAACACATAGAAGGAAAGCGGGATCGGCAGATCGTAGCGCTGTCCAAAACCGTGCGCCTGCGCGGCAGAGGCAGAAGCGAAGAGCGCTGCGCCGGTGCCCCACACGAGCCCGCGTCGGACCATGGCGGCGCCCCTCACAGCGCTCTATCGCGGGAGCACTTCGACATAGAGCAGCGGACCGGTGATGTGCGAGCGCCCCGCCTTCGTGCCGGTACCGAAGCGATGCACTTCGAGCGGAAAGCGCCCGGCGATCGTGGCCGTGAACTGGATCTTGCCTGGCTCGTTCGCCTTGAGATCGAGCTTGATGTCGTAGCCATGCAAATGCAGCTCGGTCGGCTCGTCGCCGGTGAACACCAGTTCGACCGTGTCGCCTTTGACCACGCGGACGACCTTGTCGGCCGCATCAAGCTTGCGCTGTTTAATGGCAAAGGAAAACTGCTTGGCCGTCGCCGCCTGTGCAGTGGCAGGTGGAGCGATGCCACGTACGAGCGCAGACGCCGTCAGCACGAGGATCGTTGCCGCAAGCAGGAGCGGCGTCGGCTGACGGGGCATCCGCGCGTCCTTGCGACCGCTTCAGCCGCTTGCCTTGATGCCATGCAGCCCGTGCGAGGCATCTTTGACTGTGAAGAAGACGACATCGCCGTCGTGGGTCGCGGTCGCATGATGAATCGTGTCGGCAGGGATATAGATCGCGGAGCCGGGACCCGCCAAATGCTGCTGGCCGTTGACGGTCGAGTCCATCGTGCCCTCGAGAATATAGACCCATTGCTCGTTTGGATGCGAATGCGGTTGCGAGCCGGTTCCGGCGGGCATGCGCATCAAGGCGACGATCATGCGGTCGCCCTCGACGCAACCGCCGAACACGCTCGAATAGGCCGGCCCGCCCATGATCGAATTCAGCTTGGTCATGTCGAAATAGTATTCGCCGGGGCCCGCGCGTTTGGCGCCTGGTGTCCGTGCGGCGGTAGCGTCCTGGGTTTGGGCAATGTTGGCCATGGGCTTGGTCCTTCGCCGGTTTGCTTCACTTGTTCGCGGTCATTTGGGCAGGATGATCGGCACCAAGAGATCGTTTCCAGTCCGGGGCGCGGCCGTAACCGTTGCGCGCGAAGACGCCCTTTACTTCTTGTGGCGCTCTCCGGGCGGCGTCGCCAGGATCGAGGGCGGGACCAGCGTCTCGGAGAGACGCCGGTCCGAGTTCGGCAGGATGTCGCGGCCGGCTTTGGCGATGCGAATGCGCGCCTGATCCATGTGGATCTGCGCCGCGAGCCGCGCTGCCGAGCTGTCTTTGCGGCGGATCGCGTCGACGATATCCAGATGCTCGCTTTCCACTTGCCGCGCAAAGTCTTCGCGCAGCGCTTCGTTGCCGCGACTCACGCGCACGGCCTGCACCAGGAATTGGCTGAGATAGTCAAGGATCGCGGTATAGTAGGGATTGTGCGAAGCGGCTGCGATGGTGCGATGGAAGCCCATGTCGGCGCGGATGCTGTCGCTGCGTGCGCGCGTCTTCTCCGAGACCCGAGCGAAGGCCTGCTCGATCGCCGTCATTTCCTTGCGCGTGCGCCGTTCCGCGGCAAGCGCCGCGGCTTCGGCCTCGATGCCTTTGCGCAGCTCGGCGATGTGGAGAACCGACTCCAAACTCTTGCTGATTGCCGGGTCGAGATTGAGCGAGCTCTTTTCCCACTCGCGCACGAAGGCGCCGCTGCCCTGCCGCGTGCTCACCAACCCTTCGTTCTTCAGCCGTGCGATGGCTTCCCGAATGACCGTGCGACTGACGCCGAACTCCGCAGCCATGGTCTGCTCCGACGGCAGGCGCATCTGCGGTTGCAACTCGCCGGAGCGAATGCGCGTGGTCAATTCCCGCGTCACTTCGTCAACGCGGTTGAGGGCGGGGAGCCTGGTAACATTGAGCTTGAGCACAGTACCCACGATATGTATGTTGTCTGACAAGTTGCTGGCGTTGTCAACAAACGGGCGGCGCCGCTCAAAAAGCAGCGTTACGGGAGCGTCCAATGTCGGCAAGACGTGTTTTGCTGGCCGCGATCCTAGCAGTTGCGGTAGCAACCCCGGTCCTGGCCGATTATCCGGAAAAGCCCATCCGCCTCGTCATTCCATTCCCGCCCGGCGGCTCGACCGGATATGCCGCCAAGGTGCTCGCCGAAGAGCTGCAGAAGGGTTTCGGAAGGCCGGTTACGCTCGATGTCAAAGCGGGCAACTACGGCATCAACGCCATCTCCGAACTTGTCGGCCAGTCGGACGGCTATACGCTCATGGTCGGCAGCGTCATCACGAATTCGATGACACCGGTGATGCACAAGCGCGACATCAAGTTCGACTATGACGCCGAGATCGTTCCGGTCACGCGGCTGGCGGATTTTCCCAGCGTGGTGATGGTGAGTCCGTCGTCACCGGCGAAGTCAGTCAAGGAATTCCTCGAGACGGTCAAGCAGCATTCGGGCAAGCTAATTCTCGGCACCGATTTCATCGGCACTTTCGTCGATGTCGACACGATCATGCTGGCGAAAACCGCCGGATTGAAGGTTGCCTATCATCCAAATCCCAACGGGGCCACTGGCGTGCTCGCTGATCTTATCGACGGCAAGAGTAACATCGCCTTCCTCAATGTGGCCACGTCGTCCGCCAATATCGGCAAGTTCAAGCCGCTCGCGGTGACCGGCGCGCGGCGGCTATCCAATTTCCCCGACACGCCCACCATGGCCGAGGCGGGATATCCCGGCATCGGCACGCCGAACTGGCAGGGCTTGTTCGCGCCGCGGCGGCTGCCCGCGGAGCTCGTCGCGCGTCTGCACCAAGCCGCGGTCAAGGCCATGAGCACGCCGGAGGCGCGCGCAGCCCTCGACAAGGTGAATGCGGCCGTAGTGACGAGCGACTCGCCGGAGAAGTTCGCCGACGAGATCAAGACTGAGATGGCGACATGGCAGCGGCTCGAGGCCGAGGTGCTGGCGCTGCCGGCCGAATGAATCTCACGCCGATCTTGGGTTTCGAGAACAAGAGGTCAAGACGTCAAGACGTAAAGTGTGATGAACGGGAGGACTGGACTGATGACGAATTCGAGCTGCACCACACGTCTATTGGTTGCGACCGCTACCGGAGCGGCGCTATTGGCCATGGGCGGGATAGCCGTTGCCCAGACGACAAAGCCGGACGCCGAGACCACCAAGAGGTTCGAAGCGGCGCAGAAAGCCGAGGCGACAAGCATCAAGGGGCAGTGGCTGCCATCCACCGCATTCCCGATGCCGATGGAAGAACCGGTCGGTGCCGTGGTCGATGGCAAGCTCTACATCATCCAGGGCCTGACCGACGGCGGTTTCCAGCCGATGGGCGTCGTCTATGTCTATGATCCGGCCTCCAAGAGCTGGACGAAGAAGAGTCCGATGCCGGAGCCGCATGTGCATCACGGCATGACGGTCGCGCTCAACGACAAGATCTATGTCTTCGGCGGCTTCATGCGCCCGGGCAAGGACATCGCCTGGCAGCCGGTCGACAATGCCTGGGAGTATTCCCCGGCCACCGATAGCTGGAAGGCGATCGCTCCACTGCCGACCAAGCGTGGCGGCGGCGTTGCCGTGGCGGTCGACGGCAAGATCTACGTGATCGGCGGAGCCACCATCCTGCCGGGCACGAGCGATCCGGCGATCCGCTTCGACGGGAAGCCACACGACATGTGCGTCGGCGTCAACGAGGAATACGATCCGGCGAAGAATAGCTGGCGCGCACGTGCGCCGATGCCAACCGCGCGCAATCATTTTCTCGGCGCCGCGGTCAACGGCAAGATCTATGCGATCGGCGGACGACTCGGTTCGACTTTCATAACGCGGTCGAGCAATACCGACGTCAACGAGGAATATGACGTGGCCCAGGATCTGTGGACGACCAAGGGGCAGATGCCGACGGCGCGTAGCGGCGTGGCCGGTGGCGTCTACAAGGGCCGCGTTTATGTTGCCGGCGGAGAATTCCAGAACGACAAGATCATGGCTGCGTTCCGGGCCTTCGAAGCTTACGATCCCGGAAATAACACATGGGATCAGGGCTTGCCGCGCATGCGCATCCCCCGCCACGGCTTCGCCGGCGCTGTCATCGGCGATGAACTGCATGTCGTTGCCGGCGACATTCAGACGGCGGGAATTCCCGGTGTCACCGCTTACACCGACACGCACGACGTGTTCGATTTCACCAAGTAGGCTGAACGCGTGTCTAAGGATCGCTCTCGATCCAACGGTCGAGAGCACCCCTTCTTGATGCCGGAGGATGGCGATGAAGTCATTCGGCCCGATCCTGTTGTCGGCGATCTGCCTGCTGCTGGGCTCCATGACGGCGTTAGCCGACGATAAATATCCAAGCCGACCCATTAAGGTCATCGTGCCTTATGCGGCGGGGGGCGCCACGGACATTGTGGCGCGCATCGTCGGCGAAGGCGTACAGAAGATCTGCGGCCAGGGATTCGTCGTGCTCAACAAGCCGGGCGCCTACGGCCTGCTGGCCATCGACGAAATGGCGAAGGCGGAGCCCGACGGCTACACGCTGATGCTCGGCAATGTCAGCACCAACGCCATTACGCCGATCCTCTATGCGAAAAAGCTCACCATCAACTACGTCAAGGACGTGGTGGCAGTGACGAACTTGGTCGATATCCCCGCATTCCTGATAGTGACGACCGCAAACAATTTCCCTCCCAAGACGGTCCCGGAGTTCATCGCTTATGCCAAACAGCGTCCGGGCGAGATCCATTACGGCACGGTCGGTGTCGGCTCATATCCCCATTACGACATGGCCTTTTTCGCCAAACGCGCCGGCGACCTCGAGATGTCCGCTCTCCCCAACAGGAATGGCGCCGCTGGCGTGATCCAGGATTTGTTGCGCGGCGATAGTCAGGCCGCCTTCCTCAACGTCGCCTCCTCTGCCAGCCTGGTACAGGCAGGCAAATTGCGCCCGCTCGCAGTCGTCAACCACACGCGCCTGCCGGAATACCCGGATATCTCGACCATGCAGGAAGTCGGCTTCCCGGACGTGGGTACCATCGCCTGGCAAGGCCTTTTCGCGTCGGCTGCCACGCCGAAACCTGTGCTGGAGGCGTTGTTTCAGATCGTCACCAATGCGATGCGGCAGCCCGAGACGATCGAGAACCTGCACAAACAAAACTTCAACGTCGTTGTGAGCAAGTCGCTCACCGAGGCCCAGACTTGGCTCGGTGACGAGATGAAGCACTGGGAGTCCATCACCAACACAGTGAAGATCGAAGCTCCGAATTAGAGCGGGACCGATGGCCGCGTGACCAATTGTCATGCGCGAGGCAAACGTATTGCGGATGGCAACGTCCCCACCTACGATCACATCGATACGCGGCCGGAAAATACGAATATCGCGGGAGGTCGGCGCCAGCTGCTATGGCTGGGAGGCGTGTCCAAACTGCACTGCAAAGAAAAATACGGGAGGGAGGAACCCATGACCAGATCGGAGATCTCACGGCGTAGATTCATCGAAGGCGGCGTCGGATTGACGGTTGCAAACCTTATCCCCGGCACCACGCCATTTGCCCTTGCTGCATCGATGGAGGAGCGTACCGTCGCCGCCGCTAAGGCCGCCGGCGCCGCCGATGTCAGCGGGATGATCTGGTCTCCGTACTTGGTGCCGATGCAGCCGGTGATCGCCGAGTTCAAGAAGCAGACCGGCATCGGCGTCGGCGGCGTTCAGGATATTTCGATCTTCGACGCGCCGCAGCGGGCGATGGCGGAGGCGCTGTCGCGCTCGCCGCAGTTCGACTTCATCCACATCGATTCCAACATGATCCCCTCGCTGGCGTCGGCCGGCTACCTGGAGCCGCTCGACCAGTACATGAAGCAGGCCGATTTCAAGATCAAGGCCGTCGCCGACTACGCCAACTTCATGACCTACAAGGGTCAGACCTACGGCATTCCGACCGACGGCAACGTGCATATCCAGTATGTGCGCAAGGACCTGCTCGACAACCCCGATAACCGCAAGAAGTTCGCCGACAAGCACGGCAAGGAGCTCAAGTTCCCGGAGACCTGGGAGGACGATCTCAGGATCCAGGAGACGCTGATGGATCCGTCCAAGGATCTCTACGGATCGGGCAACCTGCGCAATCGCGCCAATGGCCCGACCTGGTGGTACATGATCTTCTACAGCGCCGGCGGGTTCACCTTCGACGACGACATGAACCCGACGCTCGATACGCCGGCAGGAAACTACGCCGTCGACATCTATCTGCAGGACAAGAAGGTCGCGCACCCGGAATCGGCCGGCTGGGGCACGCCGCAGATGATCCCCCGCATTTCTCAGGGTCACGTGGTGAGCTGCCAGTACTGGGACGGGACGGCCAAGCTCAACGAGAACCCGGCGAAGTCGAAGCTGCGAGGCAACTGGCTCTACGGCTTGGTGCCGGGATCGGATTTCTCGGGCCAGCGCATCCATCGGTCGATCTCGTCACCGCTCGCCGCGCTGCTGATCAACAAATACAGCCCGCGCAAGGCACAGGCCGCCTATCTCGCGCTGTGGCTTGGATCCGGCAAGAATAGCATCCCGATCGTGTCCGACCCGGTGAATACCTTCAACGATGCCTGGGCGAAGGAGCACATGACCGCGCCCCCGGTGATCGACGCCTACAGCGCGGCCGCGATCAAGGCGATCGAGACCAACTTCCAGGTGGTCGCGCCGCCGACCTATCTCACCGGCTATCTCGAGTTCCAGGACACCCTAGGCAAGAACCTGTCGGAGGCCTATGTCGGTCAGCTTCCAGCCAAGGACGTGCTTAAGAAGACGCAGGACGAATGGAGCGCCATCGTCCGACGCATCGGCCGCAGCAAGCTCAAGGACGAGCTCGCGAGCTACAAGGCGGTGATGCCCAAGCGTAATCTGCCAGCGTAACCTGCCGGCGTGATCCCGCGCCGAATGCGTCACTGAAACCATCCCGGCCGGGCGGCATACGCCCGTCCGGCCCCTCCGCGGGGTCTTTGCATGAGCGTGGCCGCCGTCCCGGCCGCTTCGATACCTTCGCAGGCCTCGCCGCGCGAGCGCTCGCGACAGCGCGCGATCAGGCGCTTCCGCTGGTCGATCCTCGTTCCGCTGATCCTGCTGCTCGCGTTCGTGCTGCTGCCGGTGCTGTTCCTGCAGCTCTATTTCTCGTTCCACCAATGGACGGTCTACCTCGGGAGCTGGTGGGATGCGGAATATGTCGGGCTCGATCTGTTCCGGGATGTGCTGACTGATCCGCGCTTCGGCTGGGCGGTCGTGCGCTCCTTGGCCTTCGCCACCGGTTCCACGATCGGCTGCTTCGTGATCGGATTCGCGCTCGCCTATCTCATGCGCAGGCCGTTCCGCGGCCAGGCCTTCTACTACACCATCTTCATTCTGCCGATGCTGACGGTGCCGGTGGTCGTCGCCTACACGGCGGAAATGCTGCTCTACCAAAGCGGCCCGATCAACGACCTCATCAGTCGCATCAGTGGCATCGATTTCAAGCCGATGTGGCTCACCGACCCCAACATCGCGCTGCCGACGATGATGCTGCTGGAGATTTGGAACTGGGCCCCGTTCTCCTTCATAATCTTGCTTG
>Ga0070714_100003085_pt1 | contig 12366 bp, 10 predicted proteins | sample LARL83metaG_FD_65450 | JGI IMG/M metagenome (GOLD analysis project Ga0070714, IMG submission 65450) | Corn, switchgrass and miscanthus rhizosphere microbial communities from Kellogg Biological Station, Michigan, USA - LAR L8-3 metaG | ecosystem: Host-associated > Plants > Roots > Rhizosphere ... | reverse complement strand
ATGGCTACCGCAACCTGTGCCTCAACATCCGGTTCGCCGGGCACGGTGACCAGGACGGGGCCATGCGCGAGTTGCTGGCCTGGCCATCGGACCTGCTGCATCCGCTGCCGGACAGCGTCACCGACACCGACGGCGCGCTGCTCGAACCGCTCGGCGTCGCCATCCACGCCCTGGACCTCGGGCACGTCCGGCTCGGCGCCCGCGTCGCCGTGGTCGGGTGCGGGCCGATCGGGCTGTTGCTCATCGCGGTGCTGCGGACCGCCGGGGCCAGGCACATCGCCGCCTTCGAGCCGCTGTCACACCGGCGCGAGGCCGCCCTGCGCTATGGCGCCGACGTGTGCCTCCGGCCCGACATCCTCCCCGAGGACCTGCGCGAGCTCGTCGGCGAGGGAGCCGGCACGGTGTTCGAGATGGCCGGTACGGCGGACGCCGTGACGTTGTCGATGGCGGCGGCCCGGGCCGGTGGCCGGGTGGTGCTCGGCGGCATCCCTGCCGACGACCGGATCGCCTTCGACGCCTCCACGGCGCGGCGCAAGGGGCTCACGATCGCGATGGTGCGGCGGATGAACAACGCCTACGGCCGGGCGATCGCCCTGGCCGCGGCGGGCAGCTTCAGCCTGGCCCCGCTCGTCACCGACCGGTTCGGGCTGGCTAGCGCTGGTCCGGCGTTTGGCATGGCCGCGCAGCGAAAGGGCCTCAAGGTCGTCATCGAGCCAGCGGCCTGACCGCAGCAGCGGCGCGGTGGGCCGCCCCGCCGCCGTCACGGTACCTACCGGTAACATCCTGCGCGTGGCCGACAGCTTCTTCGTGCCGCTGGGCGAGGGCAGATGGCTCGCCACCGTGCACACCACGGGGCCGTGGGACGAGCGCGCTCAGCACGGCGGGCCGCCGTCCGCGCTGCTCGGGCGCGCCATGCTGCGCTGCGAGCCGCGGGACGACATGGTGGTGGCCCGGTTCACCACCGAGATCCTCTCGTCCATCCCGGTCGGGGAGGTCGAGGTGCGGGCCCGCGTGGCCCGGCCAGGCCGCAGCGTGCAACTGCTCGAGGCGGTGCTGACCGCGGCGGGCCGGGAGGTCGCCTTGGCCCGGGCGTGGCGGGTGCAGCGGACCAAGTGCCCGGACACCGGGCCGGGCCTGGCCAAGCCGCCGCCGCTGCCCGAAGCAAGTACGCCGCTCGCCCCCGGTGGCTGGGTGGACGGGTACCTGTCGGCGATCGAGTGGCGCACGGTGCACGGGGCGTTTGGCGACCCCGGCCCGGCCACGGTGTGGGCCAGAATGCGCTATCCCCTGCTGCCGGACGAGGAGCCGGCCCCGCTGGAGCGGGTCCTGGCGGTGGCCGACAGCGGCAACGGCGTGTCCGGGGAACTCGACCTGCGCCGGTGGCTGTTCATCAACCCCGAACTCACCGTCCACCTGTTCCGGGAGGCGGCCGGGGAGTGGATCTGCCTGGATGCGCAGAGCAATGTCGCGGCCGGCGGTGCCGGGCTGGCGACGTCCGTCCTGTCCGATCTGGACGGCCCGGTCGGTGTGGGCGCGCAGGCCCTCCTTGTTGCCGCACGAGGCGGCCACCCGGGCTGAGCCGCCCCGGCGGCGGGGCATGAATGTGACGGCGAGGCCCTTGTAGGGGCACCAGGTCCACATTCACCGACCCTGACGGGTGACCCCGGCCACGATCAGGTCCACCACGCGGCGGGCGAACTGGTCGGTCAGCGGCCGGTGGCCCTGCAGCAGCCGGTGGTATGCCGAGCCGAACAGCAGGTCGAGCACGACATCGGCGTCGGTGTCCGCGGGAATCTCGCCGCGGCCGACGGCCCGCTGGACCAGGACCGTGTTGCTGGCCCGGAGCGGCTCGAACACCCGCTCTCGCCATGCGGCGGCGAGCGCGGGGTCCCGCTGCACCTCGGCGACCAGCCCGGCCAGCATCCGGCCCGCCGGGGTGCGCGTCACCGAGCGGATCCAGCCACGCAGCGCGGCGAGCAGGTCGCCCCGGAAGGTCCCGGTGTCCGGCAGTGGCTGCTGCCGGGAGAACTCGGCCAGGAAGGCGTCGAGCGCGAGGGCGCCGCGGGACCCCCACCGGCGGTAGACGGTGGCCTTGCCCACACCGGCCCGGGCGGCCACCTCCTCCATCGACATCCCGCCGAGGCCGCGCTCAGCCAGCAGTTCCGTAGCCGCCGCCAGGATCGCCCGGTCCGCCTGTTCGCTGCGCGGCCGGCCGCGCTTCCCAGGCAGGTCAGCGCCACCGGCGGAGTGGCCCACCTCACTTCGCGAGGGTGGAATACGTGCGCCGTCCATGAGGTTGCAGCGTACAGCAAAGAAACGAGACGTAGCGTATCGAAAAGAGTGTTACCCGCGCAATGATCCTGATCAAGGAGCGCACCCGTCCTGCCCGCCCGGCCACCAGGCCCGTCCAGCCGGCTGCCCGGTCCAACGCCCCAGCCTCGCCGCTGGCTGCCCGGGCCCGGCTCCGTGCCGGCCGCCCCACCGCTCCGCGGCCGCAGCCTGCCTCGCCGTCCAGGCCGGCCGGGCCGTCCCCGGAGCCGGCCCGGCTGCACGGGGCAGCGCTGGCGCTCATCCTGACCGCGGCGTTCATGGTGGTCCTCGACTTCAGCATCGTGAACGTGGCGCTGCCGTCCATCGAGGCCGAGCTCGGCTTCCCGGGCGACGCGGTGCAGTGGATCATCACCGCCTACGCGATCGCGTTCGGCGGCCTGCTGATCCTCGGCGGCCGGGCCGCGGACCTGTTCGGCCGCAGGCGCATGTTCATCGCCGGGCTGCTGGTCTTCTCCGCCGCCTCGCTGGCCGGTGGCCTGGCCCACGACCCGGTCCTGCTGGTCGCCGCGCGCCTGGTGCAGGGCGCCGGGGCCGCGCTCGTCGCGCCCGCGGCGCTGTCCCTGATCACCACCGGATTCGCCGAGGGGCCCCAGCGCAACCGGGCCCTGGGCATGTACGGCGCGACGGCCTCGGTCGGTTTCGTCGCCGGGCAGGTGCTTGGCGGCGTGCTTGTCGAGTTCACCAGCTGGCGCGCGGTGTTCCTGGTGAACGTGCCGGTCGGCCTGCTGGCCGTGGCCCTGGCCCCGTGGCTGCTCGGCGAGTCGCGCCAGCGCAGGCCGGGGACCAGGCTGGACGGCGCCGGAGCGGTACTGATCACCGTGGCGGTGGCCGCGGCCGTGTTCGCCGTGTCCCAGCTCGGCGGGCTCGGCTGGGCCTCGCCGGTCCTGCTCGGCGCGACGGCGGTGGCGGTCGTGGCCGCCGCGGGATTGGCCGTCGTCGAGCGGCACCATCCCGACCCGCTGGTCCGCGCCGACCTGCTCCGGATGCCCGGGCTGCGCAAGGCCAGCACGATGAACCTGCTGCTCGGGCTGTGGAACGCCGGGGAGCTGATCGTGCTGTCGCTGTACTTCCAGCAGGTTCTGCACGATTCTCCGCTGGCGACCGGGCTGGCCATCGCGCCGCAGGGCATCATCGGCTTCACCGCCGGGGTGTTCGGCGCCCGGCTGGCCAATCGGGTGGGTGTCCGCCGGGTGCTCGTGCTGACCAGCGCGGTAGCCACCCTCGGCTTCCTCGTGCTCACCAGGCTGCCGGCCAGCGGCGGTTACAGCCCGCTGCTCGCGGCCGTGATGCTGGTCGGCTTCGGCACCGCGGGAACCGCGTTCGGGACCATGGTGACCGCCAGCCACGGGGTGGCGAACGACGACCAGGGCCTGGTCGGCGGGGTGATCAACACAAGCCGCCAGATCGGCGCGGCCATCGGGGCGGCGCTGCTGCCTGCGGTCGCCGGCGCGGTGGACCGGGGCGGGCACACGGTGGCCGCCGGTGACCGGGCGGCCATGCTCACCGGGGCGGTGGCCGCCGCGCTCGCCTGCGCCGTGGCGCTGCGCGGCATGGCGCGCACTTCGCCGCGGGCCCGGCACGGCTGACCGGCGTGACCAGGCCGCGGTCCCGGCCGGGGACCGCGGCCTCGGCGGCCTATCTCGGGCTCATTGGCCACCGTCGTCCGGGTCGCCCATCCGGGCGGCCGAGTCCCTGACCGTCGGGGTGTCCGCCTGAGCCGTCAGCGCGCGGACCGGCGGCGCGGGGCTGCCGCGAGTCAGTGCGGCGCGCAGACCGTGTGCGGGACCGGACTGGCCGGCTCGGCCGGGGCCGGCCCCGAGGCGGGCAGGGTGAGCGTGACCCGCAGCCCGTGCGGGGCGTTCAGGCTGGCCTCGGCCGCGCCGTTGTGGGTCGCGGCGACCGCGCTGACGATGGCGAGCCCAAGGCCGGACCCGGGCGGGCAGCCCGGGCCCGGGCCGCTCCGGCCCGGGCTGCTCCGGTAGAACCGGTCGAAGATCCGGGCGAGCTGGCCGGGAGGCACGCCGGGGCCGTTGTCGCTGACCTCGATGGTGATGCTGCCGTTGCACCGGGCGGCGGTGAGGGTGGCCGTGGTGCCGCGCGGGGTGTGCGCCCTGACGTTGGCGAGCAGGTTGTCGACGGCCCGGCGGAGCAGTTCCTCGTCCCCCGTGCTGGAAAGGCCGGGGGCAATGTCGGTGTGCCAGGCCCGCTCCGGGTCGGTGATCTCGGCGCGCTCGGCGCACTCGGTGACCAGGGCGGAGACGTCCACGGGCTGGGCGTGCTGCCCGGGTTGCTGATCCAGGCGGGCCAGCCGGAGCATGTCGTCGACCAGGGAGCTCATCCGCTGTGCCTCGTGTGCAATGCGGCGCATCGCCTCGTCGACCTGGTGCGGTTCCCGCAGTACGCCCTGCTGGTAAAGCTCGGCGTTGGCGCGCAGCGAGGCCAGCGGGTTGCGCAGTTCGTGGCTGGCGTCGGCGAAGAAGCGCCGGGTCAGCTCCTGGCTCGCCTCGCGCTCGCTGACCGATGTCTCGATCCGGGTGAGCATGCCGTTCAGCGCCGCGCCGAGGCGGCCCACCTCGGTCCCCGGATCCTGCGGGCCGACCCGCTCGGTGAGGTCGCCGGCGGTGATCTTGTCGGCCTGGCCGGCCATCCGCTCGATCGGGCGCAGGCCACGGCGCAGCACCAGTCCGATGCCCCCGGCCACCAGCAGGCCGACGGCGACCGAGGCGATGGCAAGGATCAGTTCCAGATGGTCGACGGTGCTGTTCACGTCGCTGAGGCTGGTGGTGACGTAGAGGAAGCCGCCCGGTTCGTGGATGGCGCCGAGCCGGAGCCTGACGTTACCATCCGCGCTGATCACGGTCCTGGCGCCATGGTTGGAGGAGAGCAGGCGCAGCAACTGGCCGGGCGGGATGCGCGGGATCAGTCCGGGGTTCCCGCTGATGAACGCCCGCGGGCCCCTCCCGCTGACAAACCCAACATCGAACTGCGCCAGGACCGGTGCCGGGACCTTGAACCGCGGTCCGGAGATCACCTGCTGGACGCGCGGGCCCCCGGACGCCGGCCGCGCCGCCCCGGCCCCCTGCCGCGCATTCGGCGGCCGGGGAAGCTGGAGCGCACCCGATGGCGCCCTGCTCTCGTACCAGTTGGCGCTGGCGCCGGGGGGCAGCGTGATCGTCATCGGCCGGTACAGGCCGAGTACGGTCTGGAGCTGTGCGTCGGTGTGGCCGATCAGGTACCTGCGCAGCGCGCCGACCGCGGCGAAGTCGAAGGCGACCAGGGCGATCACGGTGACGGCCAGCACACCGGCCAGCACCCGGGTGCGGAGCTGGGCCCGGCGGGGCCGCTGCAGCGTGAGGATGGCGTGCCAGTCCAGCCGCCCGGGATTCCAGCGCAGCCACCGGGGCACCTTAGGCGTTCGCACCGTTGGCTCCTTCGCCGCCGCGGGGCAGGCGCAGGCTGTAGCCGATGCCCCGCTGGGTGTGGATCACGTCCGGGCCGTACTGGGCCAGTTTGCGCCGGACGTAGGCGACGTAGGTGGAGACGACCGTGCTGGACCCGCCGAAGTCGTAGTCCCACACGTGGGCCAGCAGCTGCGACCGGGTCAGCACCCGGCCGGGATTGAGCATCAGGTAGCGCAGCAGCCGGAACTCGGTCGGGGACAGCTCGACCCGGTGACCGGCGCGGTGCACCTCGTAGCTGTCCTGGTCCAGTTCGATGTCGGCGAAGGTGAGCACCGGGCCCGAGGCCGTGGCGGGCCGGGTGCGGCGCAGCACGGTACGAATCCTGGCCGCGAGTTCCTCGAGGCCGAACGGCTTGGTCAGGTAGTCGTCGCCGCCAATGGTCAGCCCGTTCACCTTGTCTGCCTGGGTGTCCCGGGCGGTCAGGAAGATCACTGGCACCCGCAGGCCGTCCCGGCGCAGCCGGGTCACCACCTCGAACCCGTCGGTGTCGGGCAGCATCACGTCCAGCACGACCAGATCGAATGGGCGGTCCCTGGCCAGCCGCAGCGCGCCCGCGCCGTTCTCGGCCGTGGTGACTTCGAAGCCCAGGAACCGCAGCGAAGCGGCTACCGCCTCGCGCAGGAACGGTTCGTCATCGACTACCAGTAGCTCCCCCTGGCCGGGGGGAAGGCTCGCCGCCGCCTCGGTCATGACCGTGCTCCTTGCCCTCACGGTCATCTGACCACGCTAACCCCAGGTTCCGGTGTGAGGAGCATGCGAGTTTGGTGTGAACGGCGGGGAATCCGCAGGTCCGGTGGGTGCCCTTGCACTCACACCGAACTCACACGCAATACGCGCAGCGCCCTGAGGTGGGCCACTCATGATGGTTCCCGGCTCTCACCCTGAGAGGACCTGGCATGAGCCCTAGTTCTTCGCAGTTGGGGTCCGCGCAGCGGGCTTGCAAGAAATACCAGCCGGGCGGTGGATCATGAGCGGCACCATTTCCTCGGGCCGCAAGGCAGGCCCGGAGGTGACCAGGCGTCGCGGTGGCCGCGGCTGGCTGATCACCGGCGCCGTGGCCGTGGTTGTGGCGGCCGCCGTGATCGTGGCTGCGGCCGACGGGGCGTTCAAGGGGTCCGGCTCGCCGGGCCCGGGGGCGGCGGGGACGGCGTACCGCACCGCGGTCGCGACGGTGAAGCGGGAGACGCTGACGTCGCAGAGTTCGCTGTCGGGGACGCTGGCCGACTCCGGTTCCTACACGATCGTGAACCAGGCGACCGGCACGGTCACCACGCTGCCGGAAGTGGGCAAGACGGTCCGCCAGGGCGGGGTGCTCTACCGGGTATCCGGGAACCCCGTGGTTCTGCTGTACGGGAACGTCCCCGATTACCGGGACATGTCCGAGGGCCTGACCGGAGCCGACGTGCGTGAGTTCAACAGGGCCCTGATCGCCCTGGGCTACACCACCCGGGCCGACGTGCTGGCCGCGGGCCTGGGCATGGGGTACTTCAGCGCCGCGACCACCACCGCCTGGGAGGAATACCAGACCGCCCTGGGGGTCACCGTGCCGTCCGCGACCGTGACGCTCGGGCAGGTGGTGTTCCTGCCGACCGGGGCGAAGATCAGCACTTGGGAGACCGGGATCACCCCGGGGACCTCCGCGGCGCCGGGGACGGCGCTGATGACGGCGACCTCGCCGGTACCGCAGGTGACGATCAACCTGGACCCCAGCCTGGAGACCGAGATCAAGGCCGGAGACAAGGTGGAGATCGATCTGCCCGAGGGCGGGGTGACCACCGGCGTGGTGACGCAGGTCAGCAAGGTTGCCACAACCAACGCCTCGGGGGTGACCAGCGTGCCGGTGTATGTGTCGCTGGATCACCCGAGGGCGGCCAGGAACCTGAGTTCTGCGCCGGTGACGGTGAAGGTCGCCACCGGCAGCGTGGCCAATGCCTTGGTGGTGCCGGTGGCGGCGCTGATGGCCCGGCCGGGCGGGTATGCGGTGGAGGTCGCCGGGCCCGGCGGGCATCACCTGGTGAAAGTACAGGTCGGGTTGTTCGACGATGCCGACGGCATGGTTCAGGTCACCGGCAACCTGACCCCGGGCCAGCACGTCGTGGTCCCCGCCCTGTGAGCGGCGCGACGGCGATGCTCAGGGCCTTGGAGGCGGTGCGATGAGTATGGCAACGGCGGATCCGGTGGCCGGGTATCGCCCGGGGCCCGGGGACGGTCCCGGCCTGGTGCTGGAACTGGACAACGTGGTGAAGGTGTATCCGAGTGAGCCGCCGGTGAACGCGGTGGCCGGGGTCAGCCTGGCCGTGGGCGCGGGGGAACTGGTCGCCATCCGCGGCCCGTCGGGGTCGGGGAAGACCACCTTGCTGCACCTGATGGGCACCCTGGACCTGCCCTCCAGCGGGTCGGTGCGGGTCACCGGGCTGGAGGTCGCCAAGCTGAGTGATCGGGCGCTGGCCGGGCTGCGGGCGGCCAGCATCGGGTTTGTGTTCCAGCAGTTCTTCCTGTCCGAGCACGCGAATGCGCTCAGCAATGTCGCCGACGGGCTGCTCTACGCCGGCGTGGCCGCCGCGGAACGGCGCGAACGGGCCGCCTGGGCGCTGCAGCGAGTCGGGCTGGGTCACAAACTGGCCGCCCGGCCGACCCAGCTGTCGGGCGGGGAACGCCAGCGGGTCGCGATCGCGCGGGCGCTGGCCGGGGAGCCAGCCATCGTGCTGGCCGACGAACCCACCGGCAACCTCGACTCGGCCACTGGGGCCGCCTTGCTGGACCTTCTGGAGGAGTTGAACGCGGCCGGCACCACCATCGTGGTCGTTACCCACGACGGCGCCGTCGCCGCCCGGATGCGCCGCCGCATCGAAATGCTCGACGGCCGCATCGTCACCGACATCGCCACACGAGCCGCCGCCCCAGCACCTGCGAGAGACCAGGAGGGGACACGGTGACCACCGTGACGCCGACCGCGGCCCGGCTGCACCCGGCGGATCTGGCCCGCCTGGCCGCAGTCGGCCTGCGCACCCGTAAACTGCGCGCCTCGCTGTCCGCGCTCGGTATTGCGATCGGGGTCGCCGCCATCGTCGCGGTGCTGGGCTTGTCGTCGTCGTCGCAGGCGGGGCTGCTGGCGGAGATCTCCGCGCTGGGCACGAACCTGCTCACGGTGCAGAACGGGCAGTCGCTGACCGGTGGCACCGCCCAGCTGCCCAAGGCCTCCCCCGGCATGATCAGCCTGATGCACGGCGTCACCAACGTGCAGAACATCGGCACGGTCGGCAACAAGAACGCCTTCCGCACCCCCTACATCCCCTCCGTCGACACCAATGCCCTCACCGTGGATGCCACCAGCCTCGGCCTGCCGGCGGCGGTGGGCACCACCCTGGCCCACGGGGCGTTCCTCAACGCCGCCACCGAAAGAGAACCGGTCGCCGTGCTCGGCGCCGCCGCCGCGCAGCGCATGGGCATCGACCGGATCTGGCCCGGGGAGCGGATCTGGGTCGGCTCCCAGTGGTTCTACGTGGCCGGGATCCTCAAGCCCGCGGTGCTCGCCCCGGAGATCGACTCCGCGGTGCTGGTCGGCTACCCGGCCGCGCACACCTACCTGCGGTACGGCGGGCGGCCAACCACGATCTACGTGCGCACCGTCACCAGCCAGACCACGAGGGTGGACAACCTGCTCGCCGCCCAGGCAAACCCCCAGCAGCCCGAGGAGGTCAACGTCTCCCAGCCCTCAGCCGCGCTCACCGCCCAGGCGGACGCCCAGGGCGCCTTCGACGTGCTGTTCCTGGGCCTGGGGGCGGTGGCGCTGCTGGTCGGTGCCGTCGGGGTGGCCAACATCATGGTCATCTCGGTGCTGGAACGCCGCTCGGAGATCGGGTTGCGCCGGGCGCTGGGCGCCACCAAGGGCCACATCCGCACCCAGTTCCTCGCCGAGGCCATTCTCCTCGCCCTGGCTGGCGGCGCGGCCGGCGTGATCTTCGGCATTGTCGCGACCGTCGCCTATGCGAACACCAAGGGCTGGGCGGTGGTCATCCCGCCGCTGGCCTGGGCTGGGGGGCTCGGCGCGACGATTGTTATCGGCGCTGCCGCCGGCCTGCTGCCCGCGCTGCGCGCCGCCCGCATGTCCCCCACCGAAGCCCTCTGGACTCTGTAACGCCCCTCGGTCCAGGGGTCTCGGAGGCCCTGGAGTCCCGCCGGCCTAGGCTCCGGGTGCAGCGGCGGCGGCGAAGGCCGCCATGGACGGAAACTCCCAGTGCGGCGTCACCGGCGCCGGGGGCTGTGGGGTGGCGCCCCAGCCGCCCCGGCCGTGGCGCCGGTGTATCCATACCGTCGGCAGGCCGGCCCGCTGAGCGGGCACGTGGTCGTGGAACAGGCTCTGCGCCACGTGCAGCAGCCCGCCGGGCCTGATGCCCAGCCGGGCGGCCTCGCTGGCCAGGGCCTCGAAGTTCCGCGGCGACGGCTTGTACGAGCCGACGTCCTGCGCGGTGATGATGCTGGCGAACTCGACACCGAGCCTGGCGTTCGATCCGGCGAACGAGGCACGGTCCACGTTGGACAGGATGATCAGCTTGAACCGCCTGCTCAGCGCGGCCAGCGCGGCATGTGAGTCGGGGAACGCGGGCCAGCCGGCCACCGAGCGCGCCAGCCGGGCCGCGTCATCCTCGGTGACCTCGGCGCCCAGGTCCTCGCCGAGCAGTCGCATCCCGCGGGCCAGCACTTCCGGGTACGCCTCGGCGGGGTGCTCCGTCTCGACCGCGGCCTCTACCCGCGCGTACGCGGTCAGCAGTTCGTCGCCGGTCAGCGCAAGCCCGCGCGCCCGCGCCCACGGGCCGAGCACGGCCAGCAGGCCGGCCTCCCAGTCGATCAGCGTGCCGTAGCAGTCGAAACTCAGCGCCTCGAAGTCGGTGAACTCCATCCCACCTGAGTATCAGGGCGGGCGGCGGAGGGCTAGACGGGCGTCTTGCCGGCCTCGGCCTCCTTCTCGAAGATCAGCACGACCTCCTCGACGGAGCGGCCCTTGGTCTCGGGCACGAACTTGAACACGAATCCGATCGCCACTACCGAGAGGACCGCGAAGGACACCATGACCCAGGCCAGCCCCCAGGCATTCTGCCAAGCCGGGAACGCCTCGATCAGCGCGAAGTTGGCGACCCAGTCCACGGCCGCGGCGATCGCAGCCGCCCGGCCGCGCACAGATGTCGGGAAGACCTCGCCCTGGAGCAGCCAGCCCGTCCCGCCGACACCGATCGCGAACGAGGTGATGAAGAACGAGAAGCCGACCATGACCACCACGGTCTTCGGTATGTCGGTGAGAAACGCGACCGCGGCCGCCGCGACCAGCATGAACACCGCCATGCCCAGGTAACCCCCCATGGCCAGCGGCCGCCGGCCGAACTTGTCGATCCACCGGAACGCGAAGTAGGTCGCGATCACGTTGACCGCGCCCAGGATGGCCGTGACCTCGACCCCCGCCACCGCGGCGGCGACGGCGTTGTGCCCGCTCTGGAAGAAGGTCGCCAGGATCTTCGGGCCGTAGTAGAACGGAATGTTGATCCCGGTGATCTGCTGGAAGACGAAGAACACGCAGACCACTATCAGCGCCCGGATGACGCCCCTGGTCCACTGGGTCTTCCGCTGCTGTTGTCTCTGCCTGTCCCTGAGCTGCTCCGCGGCCGCGCGGATCTCCTCTTCGGTGGTCTCCATCCCGAGCTGGCCGAACGCCTTCTGAGTGTCGGCGTAGCGCTCGTGCTGCATGAGCCACCGGGGGGACTCGGGCATCTTGGACCGCAGCGCCACGGCGAGTATCGCCGGCAGCGCGCCGATGCCGAGGATGAGCCGCCAGTCGAGGTTGCCAGCGTTGTGCGGCCATACCAGCAGGACGACCACGGCCACGAGGTAGGACACCAGGATTCCAACGGTGATCATCCACTGCTGGATGATGCTCAGCTGGCCCCGCCGCTCGCGGGGCGCGAACTCCGCGATGTAGGCGGTGGCGATCGCGGAGTCGGCCCCGATCGCGAGCCCGATGAGCGTGCGGGACGACAGCAGCATGAAGGCGTTCACGGTGAACGCCGACAGGAGCGCGCCGATGGCGTAGATGGCGGCGTCGGTGACGAGCAGGGTCTTGCGCCCGAAGTGGTCGGTAAGCGGCCCGGCGATGAGCGCCCCTGCTCCGGCGCCCAGGGATGCGCCGGCCACCAGGTAGCCGGTCCAGAAGCTCGACAAGTGGTACGGAATGAAGTCCAGCGCTGAGCCGATGTTGGCTGTGTCGTATCCGAACAGGAACCCGCCGACACAGGCCAGCACGGCCAGGTACCAGTAGAAGTTCGTCGGGATGCGCGAATCCAGATCCTCGAGCACGTTGCGCCGTGACGGCTGCGTTGCCCTGGTTTCAGACACCATAAGCGGACCTTCCTCAGTGCCGCCCCGGCCGTCTCACCCAGGGCAATTGCTGCACCAAGGCCGGGCTGATGCCGCGCCTCGCTACCCGGCTGGCCGGGCGGCAAACGTCGCAGCGGCCGCGGGTGACAAGCTCCAAACCGGCCTGCCGGGACCGTCGCGGCGGGCATCCCGTCGGCTGCAGGGCTTC
>Ga0070714_100003083_pt1 | contig 12367 bp, 13 predicted proteins | sample LARL83metaG_FD_65450 | JGI IMG/M metagenome (GOLD analysis project Ga0070714, IMG submission 65450) | Corn, switchgrass and miscanthus rhizosphere microbial communities from Kellogg Biological Station, Michigan, USA - LAR L8-3 metaG | ecosystem: Host-associated > Plants > Roots > Rhizosphere ... | reverse complement strand
AACGTATCTGGTGCGGGCCGGTGAGTATGAGGCCGTGTACGGCAACATGCCCCCGTTCGGGTTGGCCAAGGCAGGACGGCTCGTGCCGGTGTCCGAGTCCTCCACCGCCCGGGGGCGGCTCAAGGTGGCCGAGCGACGGTAGACCACCCCGCCTGGCCGGGGCGAGAATGAGGGTCAGCAGGCCCGCCCGGCAGGCATAACCTCAGGCACCTCATACGTCGCGGCAGGCCATGGCCAGGAACGAAGGGGAGGATCAGGCATGGCTGGTATCGACGGGTCCGCGATCGACCAGGTACTGCAGGATGCGGTGGACTCCGGCGGCGTGCCCCACGTGGCCGCGATCGCCGCCGACCGCGACGGCGTCATCTACCAGGGCTCGGCCGGGCCGCGGGCCGCGGGCGAGAGTGACCCGGTCACCGTGGACTCGATGTTCCGGATCATGTCGATGACCAAGATGCCGTGCACCGTGGCCGCGCTGCAGCAGGTGGAGAACGGCCACCTCGACCTGGACGCGCCCGTCGCCCAGTACTGCCCGGAGTTCGCCGACGTGCAGGTGCTGGCCGGTTTCGACGGGGACACCCCGCAGCTGCGCACCCCGGCCAGCCAGGCCACGGTCAAGAACCTGATCACGCACACCACGGGCCTGGGCTACTGGTTCTGGAGCGAGGACCTGGTCCGCTGGCAGAACGCGGCCGGCGTGCCGGCCCTGGTCGAAGGGTCCCGCGCGAACTTCACCGCGCCGATGCTGGCCGACCCGGGCCAGGCGTTCGTCTACGGCATCAACATCGACTGGCTCGGCCAGGTCGTCGAGGCGGTCACCGGAACCGGCCTCGACGTGGCCGTCAAGGAGGGGATCACCGGGCCGCTCGGCATGGACCACACCACGTTCCTGATGAACGACGAGCAGCGGCCACGGTCGACCCCGGTCCATGTCAAGGGCGAGGAAGGCACCTGGGTGGCGATCGGCGAGGTGCTGAACCAGTCGCCGGAGTACTGGGCCGGCGGGCACGGGCTGTACGGGCCGCCCAGCGACTACATCAAGTTCGAGCAGGCGCTGCTGCGCGGCGGGGAGCTGAACGGCACCAGGATCCTGCGGCAGGAAACCGTGGACGCGGCGTTCCGCAACCAGATCGGCGACCTGGACTTCCCGGCCGACCTGCCGACCGCCGACCCGGTGTCGAGCTGCGACTTCCACGCCGGGACCGGGTACAAGTGGGGCTACGGGCTGCTGCTGAACACCGCGGACATCCCCGGCATGCGGCGAGCGTGGTCCGGGTCCTGGGCCGGGCTGTGCAACACCCACTTCTGGGTCGACCGCACCGCCGGCGTCTGCGCCTCGATCTACAGCAACTTCCTGCCGTTCGTGACGCCCGAGGCCGTCACGATGTACAACGACTTCGAGCGGGCACTGTACGCCTCACTGTGACCCGGCCTCGGCCCGGGCGGTGATCCGTTCCGAGGCCGTGCGCAGATGGCGCAGCTCCGCCGGGCTGAGCGCGTCGATCACCAGCTCGCGGACCTTGGCCACGTGCGCGGGCGCGCTGGCGACCAGCAGGCGCAGCCCGTCCGGGGTCAGGATCGCGTTGGTGTAGCGGCCGTCCGTCGGGTCGGGCTCCCGCCGCACCAGGTTGCGCTGCTCCAGCCGCTTGATCAGGTGTGACAGCCGGGACAGCGACGCGTCGGTCAGCCCGGCGAGCTCGCTCATCCGCATCGTGTGGTCCGGGTCTTCCGACAGCCTGGCCAGCGCGTGGTACTCGATGAAGCTGAGCCCCGCCTCGTGCTGCAGCTGGCACTCCAGCGCCCAGCGCAGCTTGACCATCATCCCGTTGAAGGCCCGCCAGGCGGCCTGCTGATCGTCGTCCAGCCAGCGGGGCTGGTCCTCCGGCGTCCTCGGGGCTCGGCTATCAGGCACGTGGCCGATGGTACCGGCCCGCGATGACTTGACTGTTCAAGTCATCGCCACTACATTTACTTGAAGCTTCAAGTAAATCCGGCCCGCGGGCCGCCCGCCTCGAGATCCGCCCAGGAGGACTACGTGAGCACGACCCAGGCACCTGATCGCTTCACCACGCTCCCCGACGAGCCGACGCTCGCGGCGACGGTCGTGGCCCTGGAAGAGCACGGGTTCAGCGTCGAGGTCGTCGACACCCTCGAGGCCGCGCGCGCCGCCGTCCTGGCCCGGATCCCGGACGGCTCGTCGGTCATGACCAACACGTCGGTGACCCTGGCCGAGACCGGGATCGCCGATGCGGTCAACGACAGCGGCCGGTACGACTCGGCCCGCAACCGGATGATGGCGCTCGACTTCGCGACCCAGGCCCAGGAGATGAAGGCGATCGGCGGCCAGCCCGACTACGCCCTGGGCAGCGTGCACGCGGTCACCCGCGACGGCACGCTGGTCATCGCCTCGGCCTCGGGCAGCCAGCTCGCCTCCTACGCCTGGGGCGCCGCCAGCGTCATCTTCGTGGTCGGCGCGCAGAAGCTCGTCCCGACCCTGGAGGCGGCGCACCAGCGGATCTACCAGCACAGCCTGAAGCTCGAGGACGCCCGGGCGACCGCCGCCTACGGTCAGCACAGCGCGGTCGGGAAGATCCTCGAGATCCACCAGGAGCTGCCGGGCCGCGTCCACATCGTGCTCATCCGGCAGCAGGTCGGCTTCTGACCGGCGCGTCCGTCCTGAGGTCGTACTTCTGGTACCAGTAGATCTCGTCGGTGAAGCCGAGCCTGCGGTACAGCGCAGCAGGCCGGCCACCGTCGTCGGCATTGATGATCAGGGACCGGCAGCCGCTGGCCACGCCCGCGTCCACCCAGCGCGCCAGCATTGCCTGGGCGATGTTCCTGTGGCGGTAGGGCACCCGGGTGCCGAGGTTGAACACGAGCTGGTCGGGGGCGCCCCGGTAGTAGGCGAGGACCGCGACCGGCTCGCCGTCGAGCAGGCCGAGCTGATGGCCGGTCAGGGCCAGCTCGGCCCGCCGCGCACTGATCTCCGCGGCCAGATGATCAGGCCGGGGAGCGGTCTCGGTGTCGCCGAAGGCCTGCAGCTTCACCGTGGCCCATTCCTCGAGGCGGTCTTCGCCGATGGTCTCCATGACCAGATGCTCCGGGCCCGGCTCGGCGGTCATCCGGCCAGCCAGGGCCAGGTGCGTGGTCGCGCCGCCGGGGCGGCCGCAGCTGCGGCGCAGCGCGGCGGCCAGCCGGGCCGCCCGCTCCCGGTCGTCCACCCAGATCGTGAGCTGCCGCGCCGCGCAGGCCGCCCGGGCCTCGGCCAGGGCCGTGGCCACCTGGCCCGGCTTGTCGATATCGAGGATGAGGCGCGCATCGGTGTCGCTGAGGTTGCTCAGGTAGCCGTACCAGTGCTCGCTGACCTCGTAGCCGATCTCGGGCGCCGAGGCCGTGAACCAGCCCCGTATCTCGCGGGCCACCGCGTCGTGCTCCGGGTGGGCCACAGCACGCGGGGGCGGCTCGGTCACGGCTAAATACTGGCATTTACTCCGGGGCGCCCGCGCGCGGCCCGCCCGCGCGCGGCCCGCCCGCGGCGGGCGTTACATCCGGGCGGCGGCCGCGCGCCGCTCTGCCTCCTGGATGAACGGCGTGAAGTTGATGCCGTAGAACAGCTTCCGCAGGAAGGGCTTCAGCACCATGCCCCGAACCTGCCCGGTGCGCAGCGAGGCGTCCACCGTCAGCGTGCAGCTCTCGGCGTCCACCGGATGGATGGTCCAGGTGGAGCGGGCCGACGCCGATCTCGCGTAGGTCCGGTTGATCACCAGGTCCTCGCCGCGCTGGTACCGGTCGTGCGCGTGCACCCGCTTGCCGATCATCGTCTTCCTGTCCGCCACGAACTCGGCGCCGTCGTCGTCCCGCCGCACGACGCTCACGTGGATTAACGCGGCATTGAACTTCGGGTAGTTCACGTAGTCGGTGATCACGTCGAAGAGCGTCGCGGCCGACGCGCCCGCGATCCGCGTAGCGTTGAAGTGGATGTCCATGCCAGCAGTTCAGCGCGGCCCGGCCGGCCCGCGGTGACGGGCATATGCAGACCGTGTGAGATTGCCCCTATGGTGGAGCGCTGTGACGCCTAGCCTGCTGATCACCGGGGTGTACGGCTCGGGCAAGAGCTCGCTGGCCGAGGAGATCGCCTACCTCCTCGATCAGCGGCAGGAGCGGTATGCCCTGCTCGACCTGGACTTCCTGGGCTGGGCCAGCACTGGCGAGCCCGGCCACGGGGCCGGGTTCCGGCTGATGCTCAAGAACCTGGCCGCGATGGCAGCGAACTACCGGGACAGCGGGATAGACCGCTTCGTGCTCGCGTACTTCATCCGCGGCCCGGAAGCGCTGGACCGCGTGCGCGAGGCGCTCGGTGCGCCGCTCAAGGTGGTCCGGCTGACCGTGCCCTACCACGCCATCGAGCAGCGCCTGGCCAGCGCCGTGACCAGCGGCAGGCGCGAGGACGACCTGCGCGAGGCGGCGGCGTCGCTCGCCGCGTCCGAGGGCGTCGGCGTGGAGGACCTGGTGATGGTGAACGACCGCCCGATCGGGATCATGGCCGTGGAGGTCATGACCTGGCTCGGGTGGCTCTGAGGGAGGGAGGCAGCATGCCGGACGGTTCGCGGACCCGGCCGCTGGGCGCGACGGGGCTTGAGGTCTCGGTGATGTCGCTCGGCTCGTGGCGGACGTTTGAGCGGCTGCCCGCCGAGACCGGGGTGGCCATCATGCGCGCCGCCCGGGACGAGGGCATCAACTTCTTCGACGACGCCCGCTACAACGACGAGACCGGCACGGCCCCGATGCCGACCGGGTACTCCGAGGTCGTGTTCGGGAACCTGTTCCGCGGCGCGGGGGTGCCCAGGGACCAGGCGGTGGTGGCCAACAAGCTGTGGTGGGAGTTCTGGCCGGAGCAGAGCGCCGCGGCCGAGCTGGACGGCTCGCTGGAGCGGATGGGGTTCGGTCACGTCGACCTGATCTATGCGAACGAGCCGCCGGAGGGCCTGCCCGTCGCGGACCTGGTCGCCGACACGGCCGGGCTCGTGACCGCCGGGAAGGCCCGCGCCTGGGGCCTGGTCAACTGGTCGGCGGATCTCGCCGTCCAGGCCGTCGATGCGGCGGCCGAGCTCGGCGTCACGCCGCCCTGCGCGATCCAGCTGCCCTACAGTCTGGTACGCCGGTCCTGGGTGGAGGATGCCGTCATGGGCCAGGCCCTGGAGTCGTCGGGGGCGGGGCTGATCGCCTCGTTCTGCCTGGCCGGGGGCGTGCTCAGCGGCAAGTACCGCGACGGCCAGGCCGCCGGGCGCGCGGCCGGGGCGCTGGACGAGCCGCGCTACGCGGCGGCCGCCGCCGCGGCCGAGGACCTCGCCGACCTGGCCGGGCAGCTGGGGACGACCATGGCCGCGCTGGCCCTGGCCTTCCCGCTGACCCACCCGGTCACGGCCAGCGTGCTGTTCGGGGCGACCAGCCCGGAGCAGCTCCGGGCCAACTGCGCGGCGGCGGGCCTGCTGGACCGCCTCAGCCCGGCCGACGTAGCGGAGCTCCAGGCCATCGGCGCGCCCCGGCTGTAACCCGGCGATGATCTTGGCTAGTGCGGGCAGGTCCCGGTCCGGGGTCACCAGGTAGGACAGGCCGAACCGCTCGCGCCGGGCCTCGAGGTCCTCACGGATCTGTGCCACGCTGCCGATGAAGATCGTGGGCATCTGCCACACCGCCTCCGCCTCGATCCCGCCCCAGCCCCGGCGGGCGATGAGCTCCTCGGTGCTGGAGCGCCGGGTGCCGGTGATGCAGATGCTGGCGAGCGCGCTCAGCTCCAGGCCGGCGAACCGGCCGCCGGCCGCGTCGCGCAGCACGGCGATCTTGGCGTCCAGCGCAGGCGGCAGCCGGTCGGACGGGTCGTCGCTGTCGTCGGACCGTCTGATCGGGGCGGGCAGCAGGCCCACGATGTCGGCGTGCCGGGCCGCGATCCTGAGCATGCGCGGCCCGCCCGCGCCGATCAGCAGGGGCGGGCGGCCCTGACGGCCGGGCATCACGTCCAGATCCAGGCCGTCGGCCTGGTACCAGGTGCCCGGGTGGTGCACCGCGCGGCCGTCCAGCAGCTCCCTGATGATCGTGAGCGACTCCTCGAGCCGGTCGATGCGCCGGCCCGCGGGGTCGAACGCGATGCCCGCCGCGCGGTACTCGGGCTCATACCAGCCGGCGCCGAGGCCGAGCTCGAACCGGCCGCCGGACAGGTGATGCAGGCTCGCGGCCTCGTGGGCCACGATCGCGGGGTGCCGGAAGTCGTTGCAGAGCACCATCGTGCCCACGCGCAGGTGCCCGGTCACCGCGGCCGCGGCGGCCAGCGCGCTGAACGGGGCCAGCTGCGGCCCGAACGCGCCAGCCGAGAAGTGATCGCGGATGAGCAGGGCGCTGACCCCCGCGTCCTCGATGCGGCGTGCGTGATCGGCCCAGGCCCGGCCGTCCAGGACGGACTCGCTGACCACGCCGAACCTGGGCTGACCCGTCATGTCCTGTAGACGCTGGCGGCCGGCGGTTCGTGAGGTGGGCGCTGGCCGGTTCAACTCACAGACGGCCCTCGTGCAGGGCCGCGCTGAGGGCCAGCACGGCCGCCACGGTGGGTCCCGCGGCCGGGCTCAGCGCGGTCGGCCAGGTGGACAGCTTGGCCACCACGGTCTGCGAGGGCACGTGGACGAAGATGTTCTGCCCGTTGATGCCCGAGCCGTGGTAGAACGGCACGCTCGGGTCCCTGACCCACCAGCAGTTCCGGTAGTGCGCCCCCGGCGGGTAGCCGGGCGTGTCGTCACCGTCGGCGAAAGCCTCCGCGCCGTCGGGCGCGCCGCGGACCGTGTCGTCGATCCAGGCCTCCGGCACGATGGCCCGGTCCCCGGCCCGCCCGCGGTCGGCGAACAGCTGGCCGAACCGGGCCAGGTCGCGCAGCGTCGCGCAGACGCCGCCGTCGGCCATGGGGTTGCCGCGCGCGTCCACGGTGATCTCCGCGTCGAACTCGGCGCCCATCGGCTGCCACAGCTCGCGCGCGATCAGCCGGTGCAGCCGGTCCCCGGCCGCCCGCTCGATCACCCAGGCCAGCACGTCGGTGAGGATGGAGCGGTAGCGGAACGGGCCGCCGTGCGGCCCGTCGTTGGACAGCGTGCCGAAGTAGCTCAGCGCGTCCGGCGGCCGGGGGTCGCCGTTGTCCGGGCGCCACAGGTACACCCGCTCGTAGGTGCGCACGTCGGCTTCGACGTTGTCGTAGCTCTCGTCGAAACGGGTGCCGGTCCGCATGTCCAGCAGGTGCTGTACGGTCGCGCCCGCGAACGACGTGCCGTCCAGCTCCGGCACGATGTCCTCGACCGGGGCCGACACGTCCAGCTCGCCCCGGCCGGCCAGGATCCCGGCCACCGTCGACGTGACCGACTTCGAGACCGACATCAGCAGGTGCGGGACGTCCGGCGCCAGGCCGTTGAGGTAGTGCTCGGCCACGACCTGGCCCTGGTGCAGGACCATAAAGCCGTCGGTGTATGTCTCCTCGAGCAGCTCGGCGACGGTCAGCTCGCGGTCGCCGTAGCCGAACCTGAAGGCCAGCACGTCGCGCTCGGCCCGGGGCAGCGGCCGGGCCGGCCGGTCGCCGCGGGAGATCCGGGCGGTCGGGATCAGCTCGCGGACGTGCTGGAACGCCCACCGGTTGAACGGCGGGTCCTGCCAGTTGGCCAGCGTCACCCGGGCCTCGGGCGGGAACGGCGGCGGCCCGGTCATCAGCGCGGGCCCGGCGGCGGCGTCGTTCACATCGGACGGCGGTCGGGTGAGTCCAGCCAAGGGAAGCGCTCCTCGTGGGCGGCGGCGATCCGGAACACCGTTATATCGTCGTACGTCTTCCCGACCACCGACAGCCCGGTGGGCACCCCGTCGCGGGACCGGCCGGACGGGATGCTGAGCACCGGGCACCGGCTGGCGATGTTGAACGGCAGCGTCATCAGCACGTCCAGCCAGTCGCCGCGGGGCTGGCCGTTCACCTGCACCGGCTGGTCGGTGTCGTACTCGGCGGGCAGCGCGGGCACCGCGAACGTCGGGCACACCAGCGCGTCGTACTCCTCGAGCAGCTCGCCCAGCGGGGCGTAGATCCCCGCCTCGAGGGCCAGGCCGCTCACCCAGTCGGCCTTGCTGATCTCGTCGGACTCGGTGATGAAGCGCCGCGCGTACGGGGTGAGATCGTCGGCGTACTTGTCGTAGATGTCGCGCACCGACGGCCCGAAGATCATGCCGAAGTGGATCCTGGCCGCCCGGTTGATGGTCTCCAGCTGCCACGGCAGCGAGACCTCCTGCACCGTGGCGCCCGCGTCGCGCAGCCGGTCCGCGGCCGCGCGGGTGTTCGCGGCCACGTCGTCGTCCACCGCGTAGCAGCCCAGGTCGACCGAGAGCGCGATCCGCATCCCGGCCACCGGCTCCAGCCGGCCCGGGATCTCCAGCTTCGGCCGCAGCGAGGCCACGTCGCTCGGGTGCGGCCCGGCGATCACGTTCTCCAGCAGCGCGCAGTCGGCCACGGACCGGGCCAGCGGGCCCTCGTGGCAGTAGTGGTCGAGGTTGAAGATCTCCATCTCGGGGACCCGGCCGTAGGGTGGCTTGAATCCGGTCACGCCGCAGAACGAAGACGGGATCCTGATCGAGCCGCCGATGTCGGAGCCGGTGGCCAGCGTCGCGGACCCGGCGGCCAGTGACGCGGCCGACCCGCCGCTCGAGCCGCCCGGCGAGAACGCGGTGTTCCACGGGTTGCGGGAGACCCCCCACAGCTTGGTCCAGGTGAACGGCGCGCAGCAGAACTCGGGTGTGGCCGACCGGGCGTGCACGATGCCGCCAGCGTCGATGATGCGCTGCACGAACGCGGCGGTGTGGTCGGCGACCACGTCCCGCAGCGGCACCGAGCCGAGCGTGTTCTTCTGTCCGGCGATCGGCGCCTCCTCCTTGACCGCGACCGGCAGGCCGTCCAGCGGCCCGGGCGGGTCCCCGGCGCCCGCGTACCGCTCCTGGGCCGCGCGGGCGGCGTCCATCGCCTCATCGAAGCGGGTCTCGGCGAACGCGTTGATGGCCGGCTCGACCTCCTCGGCGCGGGCGATCACGGCGGTCATCAGCTCGACCGGGGACAGCTCGCGCGACCGGAACAGGCGCAGCGCCTCGGTCGCCGGCAGGTAATGCAGATCGCTCACGTCCCGCTCTCCTTCTGTGCCGTGGCCTCTGGGCCGGCCCGCGCCCGGCGGGCCGGCTTCCAGCCCGGCCGCGGGACGCTGGCCCGCAGCCGCTTGGTGTACTCCTCCTGCGGGTCGTCCAGCACCCGCGGCGTCGGGCCGCGCTCCACCACCTGGCCGCGGTACAGCACGACCACCTCCTCGGCGAGCTGGCGGACCACCGCCAGGTCGTGGCTGATCAGGATGAAGGACACGCCGGTGGAGTCCCTGATGTCGGCCAGCAGGTTGAGCACCTGGGCCTGGATGGACACGTCCAGGGCGGCGACGGACTCGTCCAGGATCAGGATCCGCGGCTCGGCGGCCAGGGCCCGGGCGATCGCCACCCGCTGCCGCTGCCCTCCCGACAGCGCCCGGGGCAGGGCCTTGGCCTGCCGCTCGTCCAGGCCGACCAGCTCGGTGAGCTCGGCCACCCGGGCCCGGCGGCGGTCCGCGGCCCAGCCGTGGTGCAGCCGGAGGATCTCGTCGATGGCCGCCTCGGCGCTCTGGCGCGGGTCCAGGCTGGTGTACGGGTCCTGGAACACGATCTGCACCTCGCGGCCGCGGCGCCGCCGGTCGGCGGCCGACCGGGCGGGCCGGGACCGGTCGCGGCCGCAGGCGGCGATCGACCCGCCGGTGGGCCGCTCCAGGCCGACGATCATCCGCGCGATCGTGGTCTTGCCCGACCCCGACTCACCCACGATGGCCATCGAGCCGGCCTCGGCCACCCGGAACGACACATCGTTGACCGCCACGAGGTCACCGAACTCCTTGCGCAGCGACGTCACCTCGAGGACTGGCGTAACGGATTGGTCAGGCATTGGCCGGTGCCCCCAGCTCCCCGCGCAGTTCGTGCGCGCGCACGCACCGGGACAGCCCGCCGTCCAGCTCGGTGATCTCGGGCAGGCCCGCGCGGCACTCGTCCCTGGCGTAGCCGCACCGGGGCGCGAACCCGCACTCGTCGGCCGGCGCCTCGAACGCCGACAGGGGACGCCCGGGAATGGCCACCAGCCGGTCGGCCGTCGCCTCGATGTCCGGGCGGGCCGCGGCCAGCGCCGCCGTGTAGGGGTGCAGCGGGTCGTCGTGCAGCCGCGCGGACTCGCGGATCTCCACGATCTGCCCGGCGTACATCACCGCGGTGCGGTCGCAGATCGCGGCGGCGAGCTCCAGGTCGTGCGTGATGAACACCATGGCCAGGCCGAACTCGTGCCGCAGGTCGTCGAGGATGGCCATGACCTCGGCCTGGGTGGTGACGTCCAGCGCCGTGGTCGGCTCGTCGGCCAGCAGCAGCCGCGGCTCGGTGAGCAGCGCGGCGGCGATCATGACCCGCTGCAGCATCCCGCCGGACAGCTCGTGCGGGTACTGGCGCAGCCGCCGCGTGGGGCTGTCGATGCCGACCTGGGTGAGCGCGTCCGAGGCGCGCCGGCTGGCTTCGGAACCGCTCACGCCGAGGTTGGTGCGCAGCGCCTCGGTCATGTAGTCGCCGATCCGCCGGACCGGGTTCACGTGCGCGCGGGGATCCTGGAAGATCATCGCGATCTGGTTCCTGTAGCGGCGCAGATCCGCCCCGGCCAGGGCGTTCACGTCGCGGCCGTCGAAGCTGACCGTGCCGTCCACCTCCGCCCCGCGGGGCAGCAGCCGGTCGATGGCCCGGGCCGTCATCGACTTGCCCGAGCCCGACTCGCCGACCAGGCCGAGCGCCTCGCCCGCGTGCACGGTCAGGGCCACGTCGCGCAGCACCGCCCGCTTGGCGCCGCGGACGTCCAGGCGCACGGTCAGGCCGTCGACCTCGAGCAGCGGGCCCGTCATCGGCCCGCCGCCTGCTCGAACAGCCGCTCGCCCAGCACGTTGAACGCGATGACCACGGCGACGATGCATACCCCGGCGGAGAGAGCCGGCAGCGGGTAACCCTGCAGGATGCCGGTTTGGTTCTCGGAGATCATCACGCCCCAGTTGGCCTGCGGGGGCTGCACCCCGAGGCCGAGGAACGAGATCGCGGCCAGGTCGACCATGGCCCAGCCGAACATGATCGTGGCCTGGGCGACGATCAGCGGCGTCATGTTCGGGATCAGGTGCCGCAGGCAGATCGCGGTGGCCGACGAGCCCTGCACCTCGAGCGCGGCCACGTAGGGCTGGCTGCGCTCGCGCAGCGCGACCCCGCGCAGCACCCGCGCGACGTAGGGCATGTACGCGATCGACAGCGCGATCGCCGCGGCGGTCAGGCCCGCGCCGAAGATCGCCGTGGCCAGCACGGCCAGCAGGATGCCGGGGAACGCGAACAGAATGTCGAGCCCGGAGGAGATCACCGAGTCCACGGCGCCCCGCCGCCAGGCCGCGATCACGGCCAGCAGCGCGCCCGCGGCCATGCTGAGCACCACCACGAACAGCGGCCCGAGCATCGAGGACTGGGCTCCGGCCAGCAGCCGGGAGAACACGTCCCGGCCCTGGAAGTCATACCCGAGCAGGTGCCCGCCGCCGGGCCCCACCCAGGCCAGCGAGAGGTTCGGCAGGTTGGGGTTGTACGGGGCGAGCAGCGGCCCGAAGATCGCGGCGACCGTGGCCAGCGCGATCACCGCCGCCGACACCATGCCCGCGACCCCGGTGCCGCGCAGCCCGGACAGCCGCCGGGTGCGTGGCGCGGCGGGTGTGGTGACGGTGAGGCCCGCACTCACCGGCCCGGCGCTCACGGTGCTCCCCTCACGGTGTGCTCCTCACTGGGCCCGGCTCCCCAGCGAGACGCGCGGGTCCAGCAGCGCGTACATCACGTCCACCAGCAGGTTGACCACGACGAACGCGGTGACCAGCACCAGCGAGATGCCCTGCACGACCGCGAGGTCCTTGGACTGCGCGGCCTGGACCAGGTAGGCGCCGAGGCCGTTCAGGCTGAACGCGGTCTCCACCACGGCCGCCACCGCGATCAGCGACGCGATCGTGATCCCGGTGATCGTGGTGATCGGTATCGCCGCGTTGCGCAGGATGTGCCGCCGGATCAGCTGGCGGCCCGGGATGCCGCGGCTCACCGCGGTCTGCACGTGCTCACGTTCGCTCTCCTCCCGGATCGACGCCCGGGTCACCCGGGCCACGATCGCGAGCGCCGCGAACGCCAGGGCGATCGCGGGCAGCGTGAAGTGCTGCACATTGCTGAGGAAGTCGGTGCCGTTGCCGAGGGC
>Ga0070714_100003082_pt1 | contig 12370 bp, 8 predicted proteins | sample LARL83metaG_FD_65450 | JGI IMG/M metagenome (GOLD analysis project Ga0070714, IMG submission 65450) | Corn, switchgrass and miscanthus rhizosphere microbial communities from Kellogg Biological Station, Michigan, USA - LAR L8-3 metaG | ecosystem: Host-associated > Plants > Roots > Rhizosphere ... | reverse complement strand
GTCGTATACGACCTATGCAAGACGCTAACATTCAAGTCTGGATTAAGAGCATCTGGCTCACGCTCGGGGTCGTTTGGGCGATTGGCGCATTCGTCACGAAACGAACCGCACGGGCCCAGACCTCCAGTTCGCGTCTCGTTCAGGGGGCACTGGCCACGGCCGGATTTTTTCTTCTCTTGCGACCCGAAATTGGGATCGGGCCGCTTGGCCGCCGATTCTTGCCGGAGTCCGCGGCCGCTGCGTACGCTGGTTTGGCCATCACAGCTTGCGGGGTTGCCTTGGCCGTGTGGGCGCGCGTCTTTCTAGGAGCCAACTGGAGCGCCACAGTCACCATCAAACAGGATCACGAGATCATTCGCAGCGGCCCGTATGCGCTGGTTCGTCATCCGATCTATTCCGGACTCCTGCTGGGAATGCTGGGTACCGCAATCGCCATTGGGGAGATGCGTGGGCTGGTTGCCTTGGGATTGGTATTCCTGGGCTGGTGGCTGAAGCTACAAACCGAGGAGCAGTTCCTGGTGGAACAGTTCGGAACGCAATACCTAAAATACCGGCAAGAAACAAAAGCCCTGATCCCGTTCGTGCTCTGATATGAGTTTTCCGAAGCGACTCGCAGTTATGGCCGAAGAAATCGACGTCCACTTGAAAGCGGTCCGGCAAATACTGCGGCAGCCAGTAGAGGCAGAATTCGCGCGTGGCGGGCTCACCGGTCCACAACGCAGCCTCATGCACGTCGTGGTGCAATCCAATGGAATCAGTTTGAAAGACCTCAGCAAGCAGATGGGCCTGGCGCACAGCACGGTTTCCGGGATCGTCGACCGACTGGAGAAGCAAGGACTGCTGGCGCGCACGGCATACGCGAATGATGGCCGGATCACTCTGATTTCCGCGTCGAAGGTTGTTCGCCGCTACTTGCGCGACACACTGCCAGGTCTCACCATCCACCCGCTGGTCGAGGCCCTGCGTCGCGCCAAGCCAGCCGAGAGAGATATTATCCTTAACGGTCTCAGAACGTTGCGCCGAGTGGTGGAAAAGCGTTAGCCTACACTCAAGCCTAGAATTCAGGAGAGCAATTATGCATCATTTGCGCGCACTCTTATCGATTGCCGCCTCACTCGCGACAACCGCCGGACTTGCGCCAGCCCAGTACGTCGCAAAAGACACGGAATGGCCGAGCTATAACGCCGATGTCCACGGCACGCGCTACCGCCCGCTGGACCAGATCAACGCCTCCAACTTTAACAAGCTGGAAGTCGCCTGGCGATTCAAGACGGACAGCATCGGCAATCGGCCGGAATACAAATTGGAAGGCACGCCGCTCATGGTGAACGGCGTCGTTTATGCGACGGCTGGATCGCGACGCGCAGCTATCGCTCTGGATGCGGTCACTGGCGAGCTACTCTGGGTGCACGGCGAACATGAAGGCGAGCGCGGCGGCGCAGCTCCGCGGCAACTCTCGGGGCGCGGATTGGCCTATTGGTCGGACGGCAAACAGGAGCGGATCTTTTACATCACGCCGGGCTTTCGGCTTATTGGCCTGGATGCCAAGACCGGAGCGCTGATTCCGACGTTTGGAAAGAGCGGCGTCGTGGATCTGAAGCTCGATGATGATCAGAACATCTCGGCCTGGAATGCCAAAGGCGAATGGGTCCCCGATCTGGTGCACGGGGAAATCGGGATTCAGTCGGCGCCGGTGGTGGCGAAGGACACCATCCTGGTGGGCGCGGCGTTTCGCGAAGGCATGACGCCCAAGAGCATGCGCAACAACAAGGGCTATGCTCGCGGATTCGACGTGCGCACCGGCAAGCGCCTGTGGATTTTCCACACCATTCCGATGAAGGGCGAGTTCGGTTACGACACCTGGCTGAATGGATCAGCCGAGTATACAGGCAACACTGGCGTGTGGAGCCAGATTTCGGTGGATGAGGAGCTGGGATTGGCGTATTTACCGGTAGAATCGCCGACTGGCGACTACTACGGCGGCCATCGCCAGGGCAACAACCTGTTTGGCGAAAGCATAGTGGCTGTTGACTTGAAAACCGGCCAGCGCAAGTGGCACTACCAGTTGGTGCACCACCCGTTGTGGGACATGGACATCTCCTCGGCCCCGATCCTGGCCGACATCAACGTCAACGGCCGGGCGATTAAATCGGTTGCGGTTGCGTCGAAGCAGGGGCTTCTGTATGTTTTCGATCGCGTGAATGGGCAGCCGGTCTGGCCGATTGAAGAGAAACCCGTGGAGAAGGGAAATGTCCCGGGTGAGTGGTACGCGCCGACGCAGCCCATTCCCACCAAGCCGCCGGCCTACTCGCGCAACGGAGTCACGCCGGATGTTCTGATTGACTTCACGCCCGCGATGCATGACCAGGCTTTGACCATCGCATCGAAATACAAGATCGGGCCGGTGTTTACGCCGCCGGTAGAAAGCAAACTCAACGGGCCGCTAGCTACGCTCACGTTGGGCACAGCGGCAGGCGGCACGAACTGGCCCGGCGCGTCGTACGATCCTGAAACTCATACTGTCTACGCGTTTGCGTGCGACGCCTGTCTGGTACCCATCGGAGTGGTTCCCTCGCCCAAGGAAGTGTCGGACATGAAGTATGTGTTGGGCATGGCGGGACAACAGGTGGAGATCGCACGCGGGCCGGGCGAGAACGCCGGTGCCGATTCCCCGCCGCCTCCTAAAGCTACGGGACCCGCTGGAGGTGGCGCAGGATTCTTCGGCCTGAGCGTGCAAGGTCTTCCGTTGATCAAGCCGCCATACGGAAGCATCTCGGCCATCAACCTGGATAAGGGCGAGATCACGTGGAAGGTGCCACACGGAGACACGCCCGACTTTATCCGCAACCATGCGGCGCTCAAAGGGCTCAATATCCCAAAGACCGGCCAGCAGACTTACAACATCGGAACGCTGGTTACGAAGTCCCTGGTGATCGCCGGCGACGGTCAAATCACAACCACGGCAGAGCATCCTCGCGGCGCGATGCTGCGCGCTTATGACAAGGCGACGGGCAAAGAAGTCGGCGCGGTTTTCATGGCGGCGCCGCAGAGTGGATCGCCGATGACCTACATGATGAACGGCAAGCAGTATATTGTGGTCGCGATGAGTGGCGGGCCCTATTCGGGTGAGTACGTCGCTTATACGCTACCATCGGAAGACCGCTGAAAGCAGGCGTTCGCTGGCGAGTCGTTCGATCCCATTTTCGAGCATCTCGCCCGCTCTTTAGCGAGATCCAAAGCGGTTGCACTGGCACCAAACGTGCCTGGAATCCACTAAGGCTGTTTGCCATGAATACCTTTAGCGACCTAAGCTTCGCCCGCCGAACGCTGGGCAAACACCCGCTGGTGACGGCTGCGGCGGTGGTGACGCTGGCGCTGGGCATCGGGGCGAACACTACCGTCTTCTCCGTTGTGAGAGCTCTTTTTGTCGACCCGTTCGTTTTTCACGATCAGAAGAACACGGTGATCCTCTTTTCCGAGAACCTGGCGCAGAGGATGACCAAGGAAGGCGTATCGGTAGCGGACTTCCGTGATTGGCGGGAACGTTGCCGGTCATTCGATCGCATGGCCATCGTGACCCCGGCGGTCGTGGCGCTTACCGGTCTCAAGGAGCCGGTGCGTCTGAAAGCAAGCCGGGTTTCGAACGAATTCTTCTCGTTTTTCGATTTCAAGCCTTCGCTCGGCCGCACGTTCACTGCCGATGAATTTCGTGCCCGGGCGCCGCATTCGGCAGTGGTGAGCCATGCTTTCTGGGAATCGCAAATGGGGCGGGATCCCGGCGCCGTCGGCAAGATCCTGCATCTCAACGGCGAGGTCGTTACGATCGTCGGCGTGATGCCGGCTAGTTTCTGGCTGCCTTCGCGAAACACCAGCCTGTGGCTCCCTTTGACGCCTCCGGTATCCAGTCCCGAGATTCGTAGCGCGCGGGAAGGCTTCGGGCTGGCGCATTTGCGTTCGGGCGCCACGCTGGAGCAAGCCAACCAAGAGTTGGCCGGAGTTTCCAAGCAGCTCGGCAAGCTTTATCCGCTAGCGAATACGGGATGGAGCGCGCGTGCCTGGGAGCCGCTGCCGGCCGTTATGGGTCCCAACGATCCGGTCTTGCTGGTAGTGTTGTTCGGAGTGGTAGGCGCGCTGCTGTTGGTGGCTTGTTCCAATGTCGCCAATCTGCTGCTGGCGCAAGCTGCCGCCCGCCGCAAAGAGATGGCCATTCGAACCGCGGTGGGAGCAACACGCTGGCATCTGATCCAGCAATCGTTGGCCGAAAGCCTGCTACTCGCCGCGATGGCTGGAGTCTTGGGACTGCTGCTGGGTTTCTGGGCGAAGGACTTCTTCGTGGCCATTTATCCATCCGAAATTCTGATTTCCAACCGCGTCATGGATCCAATTGTGCTGGCTTTTTGTCTCGGGGTTTCGGTACTGGCTGCAGTATTCTTCGGCTTAGCGCCCGCCTTCGATTCCTCCCGAACCGATCCCATCGAAGGCTTGAAGGAAGCGCGCGGCAGCGGAGCGCGGAACCACCGGCTGGCGAACGTGTTTGTTTCTTCCCAGATCGCGCTGTCGATGATTCTTCTCATCGTGACCGGTCTGCTGCTCGAAGACGTGCGGCATTTACGCCGTATCGATCTCGGCTTCCGGCCCGATGGTCTCGCGGTTGTCAAACTGGAACCGTCGACCGTGCGTCACGCGGGCGATGAACAACTTCGGACGTTTTATCGCTCCGCTATCGCGCGCGTGGCCGGGGTGGCCCGCGTTCGAGGGGTCTCGGCTACCAGCAATCTTCCCGTTTTCAGCGGTGGCACGCCGGTTCATGTCGCGATGCCAGGAGAGCAGGCCGCGCCCGCCGAACGTCCGGTGGCAATGCGAGTTGTGGTTGCGCCACGCTATTTCGAAGTCGTCGGAACGCCTCTCCGCCGGGGCCGCGAGTTCACGAGTCAGGACATGGCAGTTACCGCGCGTGTAGCGGTGGTCAATCAAGTCTTTGCCGAACGATTCTGGAATGCGGCCGACCCGATCGGCAAGCAGGTGCGTTTAACCGATGCGGACGCGAGGGGCGACTTGTGGACCATTGTCGGGATTGTCTCCAATGTCAAACCGACCGGCCTGCAAGGTCCGCCTAATCCTCAGATCTACGTTCCCTTCGATCAAGCGCCTCAACGCGCGATGTCCTTGCTGGCATTAATGGAGGGTGACCCTAGCCGCCTGCTGAGCGCCATCCGCAAAGCGGTTGCCGTTGTCGATCCGGATGAGCCTGTCGAGGCCACCACAATGCTGCAGATGTTCTCGGACGAAATCCGCCAGCTGTCGATCATCTTCGACATGCTGGGCGTATTTGCAGGCCTGGCGCTGACCATGGCGTCGGTCGGGCTGTTTGCGCTGATTGCGTATTCTGTCAACGAGCGAACACGGGAGATCGGGATTCGCATCGCATTGGGGGCGACCGAGAGCGGCGTCGTTGGACTGGTGGTAAGGCGCGGTATGAGACTGGCGCTGATTGGCATGGCAATCGGCCTCGTCGTAGGTGCAGCCGTTTCAAGACTGCTGGGCGGCCTGCTGATCGAATTCAGCCCCTGGGATCCAACCACTTTCATCAGTGTCACCGCGCTGCTCGTTCTCGTAGCTGCGCTGGCAAGTTATCTGCCCGCGCGACGAGCGACGCGGATCGATCCAGTCACAGCCTTGCGGCAGGAGTGAGATACTGGTTTCATGAAGGTCAAGATAGCCGTCATCGGAATCATTCTTGGATTAGCAGCAATCGCCCAAACTTCGCGAACAGTATGGGACGGCGTTTATACGGACGACCAAGCCAAGCGCGGCGAAGGCTTCTACGGCAAAGAATGCGCGTCCTGCCACGGTTCGGAACTCACCGGTGGAGAATCCGCTCCGCCTTTGGCCGGCGATTCGTTCTTTGCAAACTGGAATGGGCTGACGCTCGGCGATCTATTCGAACGGATCCGCGTCTCGATGCCGCAGAACGCCCCCGGCAGCCTCAGCCGTCAGCAGAATGCCGATATTCTGGCTTTCATCCTGAAGGTCAACCAGTTTCCCACCGGGAAAACCGAACTCGACCGTCAGACCGATATTCTCAAGACGATCAAGTTCGATTCGACCAAGCCCAAGAGCTGACTCGTCAGCGCCGCAGGAACTGGAACGCGATTTCCCGCCCCAGCCCGGCCTTGAACGCCAGTGAGATCCACAGCAACGCGAACGGCTCGATCAAGCGGGCCTGAGTGAGCGGTCCGGCATCGACACCTTCGAAACCCAGTTCATCCACCAATTGTTTGACTTTCCCTTTCGCTCCGGCGTCTTCACCGCAGAAAAACAGCACAGGTTGGTCCGCTCCGAAGGCTGGATTCTCCATGATGTTCGAGCCAACGGTATTGAACGCCTTCACCACGGTGGCGCCGCGAGCCCAACCGGCCACTTGTTCAGCGCCGGAAGTATTTGCTCCGACCGCCAGCCCGGAGAGATCGGGCAACAACGGATTGGTTGCGTCGATAAGAACCTTGCCGGTCAAATCGCCGAGCCCTTGCACGACCTCTTTCGTGACAGGCCAAGGCGTCGCCAGGAGCAATACGTCGCCGCATTTGGCCGTGTCCTGTAGCGTGGCCGCGTGTGCATTCGATCCGGCGCGTGCGAGCAGCTGCTTCATATCCGGCGTGCCGGGATCGCGCGATCCAAACGTCACTGCATGGCCGGCTTTCGCCCAGCGAGTTCCCAGCGTGCCGCCGACGTTGCCCGAACCAATGATGCCAATATTCATATATTTGTTCCGTCCTTGTGAGTTACGATAGCCTATCAGACGGCGAAGGCAGGTTCACCGTCGCAGGAAAATCGACTATGGCTCTGAAATTCACAACCTCTTACCCGGAAGATTCCCTGACTCTTTTTCGCTACTACAAGAAGCTGGCGGAGCGCGCCATGGAACAAGTGACCGATGGGCAGCTTCTGACGGTGCTGGATGGGGAAGCGAACTCCATTGCGATCATCGTCAAGCATATGGCCGGCAACATGCGGTCGCGCTGGAGGGATTTTCTCACTAGTGACGGCGAGAAACCCGATCGGAATCGCGAGAGTGAGTTCGAAGATCCGCCGGCTACGCGCGAGGCTCTCATGAAACTTTGGGAGCAAGGCTGGAATTACTTGTTCACCGCCCTCGAACCGCTCGGGCAGGCCGACATGGACCGTACTATTACGATTCGCGGCGAGGCGCATTCCGTCATGCAGGCCATCAACCGGCAGATGGGGCACTATTCCTATCACTGCGGCCAGATCGTGTTCCTCGCAAAACATTTGCAGCACGAAGCTTGGGAACCGTTGACGATTCCGCGCGGCAAATCGGCGGACTTCAATCGGAGAGTGGGCGCGGGAGAAGCCAGCCAGCGTTAGGCTGGGGCCCCTTAGGGCGAGCTCATTTTGGCAGGTCGGAGACCTGCGCCACAGCCGCTGATTGATGGATCTGCTGAAGACTCCAAACGCGAATCGGGTCACGCCGACGAGAGGCCACCGCTTGCGCAGCTGCCTTGGCGCCGCTCAAGGTGGTGATGCAGGGTACTCGATAAGCTACCGCAGCGCGCCGGATGGCTTGTTCATCGCTGAAGGAATGCGCGCCCGTAGTGGTATAGATGATCAACTGCAGCGAGCCGACTTTCAGCAAATCAACCGCGTTGGGACGGCCTTCGTTCACCTTAAACACGGTCTTCACGGAAAGCCCCGCAGCTTTCAAGACCGCCGCAGTACCGCGCGTGGCGACCAGTTGGAATCCGAATTCGGCGAACTTCGCGGCCACCTCCAGCGCGGCTGCTTTGTCGCGATTGTTGACGCTGATGAACACCGTCCCGCTGTCGGGCAGCGGAGTGCCTGCGCTCAACTGCGCCTTGCCAAACGCTTCGCCAAAATTTTCGCCGATCCCCATCACTTCACCGGTGGACCGCATCTCGGGGCCGAGTGCCGGATCGACTCCCTGGAATTTGGCGAACGGAAAAACCGGCGATTTGACGAAGCATTGGGTAACGGGCAAAACACCCGTCGACTGGCCTCTGGTGAGATGTCCGAAATCAGCGAGCTTGCGGCCCAGCATCAAACCCACAGCGATTTTGGGCAACGGAACGCCGGTCGCTTTGCTGACGTACGGCACCGTACGCGAGGCCCTGGGGTTCACTTCGAGCACGTACACATTGCCGTCCTTAATCGCATACTGCACGTTCATCAGGCCGATCACGTGCAGCGCGCGAGCCAGCTTGGCGGTGTGTTCCTGAATGGTCTTGAGCACCGCTTCCGATAGGCCCTGAGGCGGAAGAACGCAAGAACTATCGCCGGAATGCACACCCGCTTCCTCGATGTGCTCCATGATGCCGGCGATCAGCACGCCGCCGTCGCTATCGGCCAGCGCGTCGACATCCACTTCGGTGGCGTCTTCTAGAAACCGGTCGATCAGGACCGGGCGCTCTTGCGAGAAAACCACCGCTTCACGCATGTAGCGGCGCACCATCTCCTCGTCATAGGCGATCACCATGGCCCGGCCGCCAAGGACATAGCTGGGCCGCACCAACACGGGAAATCCTATGCGGCGCGCAACCGCTATGGCTTCCTCCTGGCTGGTGGCAGCGCCGTTTTCAGGCGACGGAATTCCCAGGTCGTCGAGCAGCCTGCCGAACAGCTTGCGATCTTCGGCGAGATCGATGTCCGCCGGATCGGTGCCTATAATGGGAACGCCCCCCGCCTTCAGCGGTAGCGCCAGATTGAGTGGTGTCTGCCCGCCAAATTGGACGATGACACCCCCCGGCTTCTCCACCTCGTAAATGTTCAAGACCTCTTCGCGCGTGAGAGGCTCGAAGTACAGCCGGTCGCTGGTGTCGTAATCGGTGGAAACGGTCTCCGGGTTGCAGTTGACCATGATCGACTCATAGCCGAACTCCTGCAGCGCGAATGACGCGTGGCAGCAGCAGTAGTCGAACTCGATCCCTTGGCCGATGCGGTTGGGACCGCTGCCGAGAATCATGACCTTCTTGCGGTCGCTGGGCGCCGACTCGTTTTCCGATTCGTAACTCGAGTAAAGATAAGGCGTGAAACTCTCGAACTCGGCGGCACAGGTGTCCACGCGATTGAATACCGCGTTGATGCCGAGCTCCTGGCGCTTCTTGCGCACTGCCCGGGAACCGGTGTTCCACAGCAGGCCGAGGCGTGTGTCGGAAACACCATCGCGCTTGGCTCGGAGCAGCATTTCCCGTGGCACGGTATCGAAGCTCTCTTTTGCTAATCCCGCTTCGAGGTCCACCATTTCGCGCATCTGTTTCAAGAACCAGGAGTCGATGGACGTGATCTCGTGGATCTGTTCCACAGTCCAGCCTTGCTCGAGCGCGAAGCGGATGTAGCCTAGCCGGTCGGGGTTGGGAGTGATGAGGCGCTGGCGGATAAGCTCGGGGTCGAATGTCTCGGACTTCGCCGCTCGGCCGGTTTCAAGACTCCGAATGCCCTTAGCGAGGGCCTGTTTGAACGTGCGGCCGATAGCCATCACTTCGCCCACCGACTTCATCTGCGTGCCCAGAACCGGTTCCGCTCCGGGGAATTTTTCGAACTGCCAGCGCGGAATCTTCACCACCACGTAATCGAGCGTCGGCTCGAAGCAGGCCGGGGTGACCTTCGTTATGTCGTTCTTGATTTCATCCAGGCGATAGCCCACCGCGAGTTTGGCGGCAATCTTGGCGATAGGGAAACCGGTGGCTTTCGACGCCAGCGCGGAGCTGCGCGAGACCCGTGGATTCATTTCGACGATCACCATCCGGCCGTTCTCCGGATTGATGGCGAACTGCACGTTCGATCCGCCGGTGTCGACGCCGATCTCGCGCAGGCAGGCGAGCGAGGCATCGCGCATCATTTGATATTCCCGGTCGGTCAGCGTCTGGGCCGGTGCGACCGTGATGGAGTCGCCCGTGTGAACGCCCATGGGATCGAAATTTTCGATGGAGCAGACGATGATGGCGTTGTCGGCCAGGTCGCGCATCACCTCCAGCTCAAACTCCTTCCAACCCAGTACGCTCTCTTCGATCAGAACTTCGTGGACCGGCGAAAGGTCGAGGCCCCGCTCCAGGGTCTCGAGCAGCTCTTCGCGATTGTAGGCGATGCCTCCGCCGGAGCCTCCCAAAGTAAAGCTGGGCCTCAGGATCACCGGATAGCCGATGCGGTTGGCGAACCCGACGCCGTCCTCGATGTTGTTGACCAGTTGCGACTGCGGCGTCTCCAGACCGATCTTGCGCATAGCGTCTTTGAACAGCAGCCGGTCTTCGGCTTTCTTGATCGACTGGACCTTGGCGCCGATCAGCTCGACGTTATATTTATCCAGCACGCCGGCTTCGGCCAGATCGACGGAAAGGTTCAGACCGGTCTGGCCGCCCACTGTCGAAAGCAGCGCGTCGGGCCGTTCGATGCGGATGATTTCTTCGGCGAAAGCGATGCTCAGCGGCTCGATGTAGGTGCGGTCGGCCAGGTCTGGATCCGTCATGATGGTGGCCGGATTGGAGTTAATCAGCACCACTTGATAGCCGTCGGCACGCAGCGCCTTGCAGGCCTGGGCACCCGAATAATCGAACTCACAGGCTTGGCCGATTATGATCGGGCCGGAGCCGATGATCAGGATGCGGTGGATATCGTTACGCCGGGGCATGAAAAATCAGCCACGTTTTATCAACGGCTGTAGTCCTTGATCAGCTGCATGAAATCGTCGAACAGGTAATGCGAGTCGTGCGGACCGGGCGCGGCTTCGGGGTGATATTGAACACAGAAGACCGGTTCGTTGCGGTGGCGGAAGCCTTCCAGGGTCTGGTCATTCAAGTTGACGTGCGTGAGCTCCACTTCGGTCTGGTTGAGCGAATCGGGGTCTACCGCGAAGCCGTGATTGTGGGATGTGATCTCGACTTTTTTCGTCACTTGGTTCAGCACCGGATGATTGGCGCCGCGATGGCCGAACTTCAACTTGTAGGTCTTGCCGCCCAGAGCCAGGCCTAGGATCTGATGGCCCAAGCAGATGCCGAAGATGGGCTTCTTGCCGATCAGTTGACGGATCTGTTGTGCCTGATATTGAAGCGGCTCGGGGTCGCCAGGCCCATTCGAGAGGAAAATGCCGTCGGGATTGAGTGCCAGAACGTCTTCGGACGATGTGAGGGCGGGCACAACGGTCACGCGCGCACCCACCTGGACCAGGCGACGCAAAATGTTGCGCTTGATTCCGTAATCGTATGCGACCACATGACACCAGGGGGCCGCTGCATCGTTAACTTGCTCCGAGGGCGAGCAGGCCGAGACCGGCTTATCCCAGGAATAACGCGAGGGCGTGGAGACTCGGGTGGCCAAGTCCAGCCCGGCCATGGACGGTGACTGGCGTGCGCGATCGACCAATTCCTTAGAGTCGCCTCCGTTCACCGCCAGAATCCCACGCATCACGCCGCGGGTGCGAAGGTGGCGAACCAGCGCGCGGGTGTCGACTTCAGCCGCTACCGGAACTCCATTCTCCGCCAGAAAATGTTCGGCGTTCTCTTCCGAGCGCCAGTTGCTGGCGATAGAGGAAAATTCACGGACCACCAGGCCTTCGATGTAGGGGCGGGCCGCCTCCTGGTCGCCCTGGTTGGCTCCGTAGTTGCCGATTTCAGGGTTCGTGAGGACGACGATTTGGCCCGCGTAGGATGGATCGGTGAAGATTTCCTGATAGCCGGTGATGGCAGTGTTGAAGACAACTTCGCCCACTCGGTCTTTTTGCGCACCAAAGCTCTTGCCCTCGAAGACTGCTCCATCTTCCAGGGCGAGAATTGCCTGATTCAATCCGGATTGCCTCCCGTACGCTCGCGAAGGAGAGTAACTATTATTGAAGCACGGTTGTCGGGGACGGTTCAATGTCCGCCACCGACCGAGTGAGATAAAATGTCCGGTATGCCAGCGGTCTACCGTGCAATCAGGCATCGATGAGGAGCGAACATGTGTGATCAGGATCATTTTGACAAGGACCGGCAAGACTACGAGGCTCTCGGTTTAGTGACACGCAAGCAATTCGGAGTCATGTTGGGAGCAGGCATGGCCATGCTGCTGCCGCAAGTCGCGAATGCCGTTGCAGTGACCGAATCGGATGTGAGCGTGATGACGCCGGACGGCAGCGCAGACTGCTACTTCGTGCATCCGGCGAGCGGTACAGCCCCCGGTGTTCTGGTCTGGCCGGACATTTTCGGGTTACGGCCCGCCTTACGCCAAATGGGCAAACGGCTCGCTGAATCGGGCTATTCAGTGCTGGTGGTGAACCCGTTCTACCGCGTGAAGAAAGCTCCGACCGCGGACAACGGCGCTGCGACCCCCATCCCGCAGTTGATGCCGCTCGCGCAGTCGCTGA